>ENA-OQCB01000969-OQCB01000969.1-human-gut-metagenome-genome-assembly--contig:-NODE-969-length-12103-cov-6.700985_pt1 | contig 12103 bp, 10 predicted proteins | sample MGYA00242493_ERZ504568 | MGnify/ENA primary metagenome ERZ504568 (study PRJEB26092, sample SAMD00036229) | human gut metagenome | host: Homo sapiens | study: EMG produced TPA metagenomics assembly of...
AGAAAGAACAATACACATTGATTCTCAATAGTTTAAAAATCGAAATAGAAAAGAATATACGAGCTTATGAAACAAAACCGCTGAATGATGACATCATAAAGCGTGTGTGTTTTCACTACGCAGACAGACGTAATTCTGCAATTAGAGACCAGTTGGAGATTACCACCAAGTTGCACGAGCCTTTGAATGACGCATACCACAGATATGATTTCATTGGTTTTCGGGAGCATACGGACGAAGAAGAAATACAGGCAGAAAAGGAATATGAACGCTGCAAGGCTGAATACGACAAGGAAAAGAAAGAATTGGATAAACTCTATGAACTGCAAAAGCAAGACCAGAAAGAGGCTTTTCAATATATCGAAAACCTTTCCAGTGATGTTTACCGCCTAAGCCTTCTTTTCATGGAAGTCCTGAAAAAATACCTTCCTGATGATGTGGAAGAAAAACGACCGGAGGAATCAGTCGAGCAAAATGCGCAAGAAGAAGTACAGAATACACCGGAGGAACAGCATGAATATTTTGACATGAAGCCGCTTTCGCCTATTTATGAAACCTGTGTCGGGGAACAGTTCGAAGCCATTACCATAGCGGACTTCTATGCCAATATAAATCTGTACCCCTGCAAGAACAGATTAAAAATCAAGGCAAGGGAAAAGATACGGGTGTGTTACCTGATATTCCTGATGAGTGAAAAACTATCCAAGCAATACAGGGACGAATGGCGAGACAAGATATTGAAACTACTGGATATTGACGAGAGCTATTACAGATCGAAGTACAAAGAACCCGTTTCCGATTTTCCAAGTGATAGCAACCAGAAATTCGCCAAAGAAATGGAAAGCATATTCAGATAATTCGTGATACATCCTGACATTCCATGAAATTACCACTTTTACCACTCAAATTAATTTTTGAGTGGTATTTTTATTCTCTGATATTCAGATGAATAATAAGACATTCCATTTACATTAACCACATCCTTACCACTTATAACCCTACCTAATTTTGCATCGTTCGAGAACATAGATAACAGCCAGTGCGCAGGGCTGATTGTTTAACGACTAAATAGATTGGACGATGACAAATCTTCAAGAGTTATTATTAAAACCCGTCTGGCAGATGACAGGCGAAGAGTTCATATTCCTAAGCAAGCACGCTTCCAACCAAACGGAAGCGCAACCGCAGCCCATCACGGACATGGAAAGGAAGTATGTGTACGGAATACCGGGCATTGCCAAACTGTTCGGGTGCAGCCTGCCCACCGCCAACCGTATAAAGAAAAGCGGAAAGATTGACAAAGCCATTACGCAAATAGGGCGCAAGATTATCGTTGATGCGGAACTTGCCCTTGAACTGGCCGGAAAGAAAACCGGAGGACGAAAATAACGGGAGGTGTACTTATGGATTATATGAAAGACAACAAGGAAATATCGGCAGAAGAAGCCGTAATCCTTTGGCAAGCCTCACGTTTGAGCCTGTCGAAAAGTTATGAAAAAGCACCGGAGATTCTCAAAGTACATGGTTCCGTCATAGGGACATTGGGGAATTTCAGTGCATCCATCGGCAAAGCCAAGAGCAAAAAGACGTTCAATGTGTCGGCTATCGTAGCCGCCGCATTGAAGAACGGCACAGTGCTGCGATATGTGGCTGAACTTCCGGAAGACAAACGGAAAATCCTTTATGTGGACACGGAACAAAGCCCTTATCATTGCCTGAAAGTCATGAAACGTATTTTGCGGATGGCCGGGCTTCCCGATGACAGGGACAATGAAAATCTTGAATTTCTTGCTTTGAGGAAATACACGCCCGAACAGCGTATCAGGATTGCAGAGCAGGCTATCTACAATACCCCCAACATAGCCCTTGTAATCATAGACGGTATTCGTGATATGGTATATGACATCAACAGCCCCGGCGAATCCACACGCATCATATCCAAACTGATGCAGTGGACGGACGACAGGCAGATACATATCCATACGATACTGCATCAGAACAAAGGGGATGAAAATGCGAGAGGGCATATCGGTACTGAACTGAACAACAAGGCAGAAACCGTACTCCTTGTGGAAAAGGACAAGAACAACGGGGATATAAGTAAAGTATCAGCCATGCACATAAGGGCAATGGACTTCGAGCCTTTCGCATTCCGCATCAACGACAATGCCTTGCCCGAACTCATGGAGGGTTACAAGCCCGAAGCCAAGAAACCGGGAAGACCGGAAGAGGAAAAATTCGACCCTTACAGGCATATCACCGAACAGCAGCACCGCATCGCACTGGAAGCAGTTTTCGGATTGAAAGAGGAATACGGCTACAAGGAGTTGGAAGATGCTTTAATCAAAAGCTATACGTCAATAGGTGTAAAGCTGAACCATCAAAAGGCGGTACCGCTCATCACCATGCTTCGCAACAAACGGATGATAGTGCAGGAGAACGGCAGGAAGTACACGTTCATGCCCGACTTCCACTATTAGCCTGTTGTTTGTAATCGCTTCACTTTATTCTGTGGGTCTATATATTAGGAATAAAGCGAAGCGGTTGCAGGAAGTACAAAACCACTTCACTTTACTACCGTATCCTATATATACGAAAATAAAGTGAAGTGGTTATACAGACCGTACTTCTTAAAATGGTACGGGCGAAAAGAAAAACGAATCAATTTAGCAACCAATTTACCAACTACTAAAACAATCATTTTATGGATATACAGACAGCCAAGCAAATCAGGATAGCAGATTTTCTGCACAGTTTGGGATATTCTCCCGTCAAGCAACAAGGTATCAACCTGTGGTATAAATCACCGTTAAGGGAAGAAGCAGAAGCTTCGTTCAAGATAAATACCGAACGTAACCAATGGTATGACTTCGATGCGCCCATATAGGCTACACAATAAATATCTCTATGGCAAGAGATTAGGTTAGAGTTCAACAGACCTATCCTCAACGACTTAGCTGGAGGAGAAATCCAAAGGTGACAAAAGCATGTCGGTAAAGTCATTAGTCAGCTAAATACCAAGCTGCGACTGCATGGCGAGAGGAAAAGACAGACACAAGGATGAAGCCTGATTGGTTGAACGATAGTTCTGCTGCACACGTACCAGCCCCGACGAAAGGTATTTGATTCACGTCGGGCTGAAGCACCCCATGTAAACCGAAATTACAATGGAGCAGGAGCTGGCTTCAGAGCAACCACAATAAGTGGAATAGGAACGTAAGTCGCATCCGACAGTCTGCCGAGCCAAACAGTTATTGTGAAAGCAAATGGGGATTCCCTAAATCAGAATGCCGTAAGGCTATGGGCATAGGACCCTGAATATCTGACATGGGAACGGAGCTTCCGTAGTAGTCCGAGCAAGGGAAAGTCTTGTACATGGCGAAGGGAAGCAGTTAGATAACTTAATACAAATAATGGAAAATGTGTGAGACATTATGAGAAGTCCTGAGCAAGTATTAAAAGCTTTAAACAAGCATGGTAAAGTTTCGGATTACAAGTTCGAAAGGCTGTACCGTATCTTATTCAATGAGGAGATGTTTCATGTTGCTTACCAGCGTATTTACGCCAAACCAGGCAATATGACACCCGGTACGGATGGGAAAACCATCAATCGGATGAGTCTTCAAAGAATAAACAAAGTCATTGCATCTTTGAGAGATGAGTCTTACAAGCCTAATCCGGCAAAAAGGATATACATACCCAAGAAAAACGGTAAGAAAAGACCGCTTGGAATTCCTTCCTTTGAGGACAAACTTGTACAGGAGGTGGTGCGCATGATTCTTGAAGCCGTCTATGAAGAGGTGTTTGCAAACACCTCACATGGATTCAGACCAAACAGAAGCTGCCATACCGCATTGACCCATATCCAAAAGACATTTACAGGTACAAAATGGTTTGTGGAAGGAGACATTAAAGGATTCTTCGACAACATAGACCACAATGTATTGATTGCAACTTTGCGGAAACGGATTGCCGATGATAGATTTCTAAGGCTTATCCGCAAGTTGTTGAATGCGGGATATATTGAAGACTGGAAGTTTCATAATACAAACAAGGGAACTCCACAAGGCGGTAATATCAGTCCTATACTGGCAAACATTTATCTTGATAATTTTGACAAGTATATGGAAGAATACGCCCTACGCTTCAATAAGGGAAAAGAAAGACACATCACCAAAGAATACAAGCAACTTAGCGATAAGATGCAACGCATCCTTAAAAGCATCAAGAACATACAGGATGCAGATGTCAGATTACAGCTTAGGGATGAGTATGAGAAACTGAGACGTGAAAGGCAAAAGATTGAGAGCAGAGACAGTATGGATGAAACATACAGAAGGCTTCGATACGTAAGATACGCAGATGATTTCCTCATTGGTGTTATCGGAAGCAAGGCAGAGTGCGTTAAAATCAAGTCGGACATTACCAAGTATATGGAAGAAAACCTCAAGCTGGAACTGTCACAGGAAAAGACATTGATAACAAACGCACAAAAGCCCGCGAAATTTCTTGGCTTCGATGTTTCAGTCCGTAAGTCTGATGCTATCAAGCGGGACAAGAACAATGTGCCAGCCCGTTATTACAACGGTAAGATAGTCCTAAAGGTCGCCATAGAAACGGTGCGGAACAAACTGGAAGAATACAGCGCCATCAGATACAAGGTAGAAAATGGCCGACAAGTTTGGTTTGCAAAGTTCAGAGGCAATCTTATGAAGAAGAAAATCGAGGACATAGTGGCGGCATATAACTCTGAAATCAGAGGGTTCTACAACTACTACTGCATTGCCAACAACGTGGCATACGCGCTCTCAAAGTTTGGATACATCATGGAGTACAGTATGTACCATACCATTGCAGGAAAAACCAATAGCACTGTAAGCAAAGTCATTGACAAATATAAGGTTGGGAATGACATTATAGTGCCATATCAGGATGCAAAAGGTAAATTACGGTACAGGAAATTCTATAATGAGGGATTCAAACGTAAACCACCAATGTACTATACGGAGGTAAACGACTTATCCTACACAATCGCAATTCCACAGCCGACACTTACTGAGCGATTGGATGCGAGAACATGTGAATTATGTGGAAAAGTCGGACCTGTAGTCATGCGTCATGTCAGAAAGCTAAATCAGCTTAAAGGAAAAACTGAATGCGACAGGCTGATGCTTGAAAAGCATAGGAAGACATTGGTTGTCTGTGAAAAGTGTTATGCCAAAATACACAGCCATGCTAAATAAAGTCATGTTATCAACGGAGAGCCGTATGCGTGGAGACATGCAAGTACGGTTTGGGGGCAGGTACGGGAAAACCTACTGCCGAAAGGCAGTAAGGCGTTCTGTACCGAGCCTACGTTTGGGCAAAGGTGGCGGTATCATTGAACTGGCTGCACACCTGTATGCTACCGACCATGTACCTTACATTTTAAAACGGATAGCGGAACAGACACCGCATGTGCGCCCGGTATCTTTCTCTTTTGGCAAGCAAAACTCTTCCGAACCGAGTTTCCAACAGTTGGAGATTGTTCCGTTATCGTCCCCTGCCCTGCTTGCCTACTTGCAGGGAAGAGGAATAAATATGGAACTGGCAAAAAGAGAATGTAGTGAAGCCCGTTTCACCCACAATGGCAAACGGTACTTTGCCATCGCCTTTCCCAATGGTTCGGGTGGATTTGAGGTTCGCAACCGCTATTTCAAGGGTTGCATCGCACCCAAGGAAATCTCCCACATCAGGCAGTCGGGGAAAGCAAGGAATACCTGTTATGTGTTCGAGGGATTCATGGACTACCTCTCCTTTCTGACATTGAGACAGGAGAGCTGCCCGAATTATCCGGAGTTGGACGGACAGGACTACATTGTATTGAACTCCGTATCGAATGTAAACAAGGCTCTCTATCCGTTGGGCAGCTACGAACGCATCCACTGCTTTTTTGACAACGACCATGCAGGCATGGAAGCTCTCCGACAAATCCGCAAGGAATACGGCAGAGACCTGTACATCCGTGACGCTTCGCAGACTTACAACGGATGCAAGGACTTGAATGAATACTTGCAGAAACAGGTTGAAAGAAAAAGGCAAGTCCGGTCTGTCAAAGAGACGCGCAGCCAGTCACCGAAAAAGAAGAACGGCTTTCAGTTATAGCCCACTATAACTACACGCTCCGCTTTCGTAGTTGTGGGCTCTCCCGAGGGGATTAGGGCTTTGCCCTAATGACCCACTCAGGGCGTTTCACCCCTGAGAACCCCGAGCAAAGAGTGACCCTCTCTTTGCAATCTCCGCTTATGGGTTACACCCCCTAAGAACCCCTCTGCGGAAGCGAGCAAAGCAATCAATTGTAAACAATAAAAACAGAATAGTTATGGCAACAAAATCAAGCATACATATCAAGCCTTGCAACATCGCATCGAGCGAGGCGCACAACCGAAGGGCTGCCGAGTATATGCGTAATATCGGGGAGTCCAGAATCTATGTCGTTCCCGAACTTTCCACCGATAACGAACAGTGGATAAATCCCGACTTCGGCACTCCCGAACTGCGGAGGCACTATGACAACGTCAAACGAATGGTCAAGGAAAAGACCGGACGTGCCATGCAGGAAAAAGAAAGGGAACGCAAGGGAAAGAATGGAAAGACTATCAAGGTGGCGGGATGTTCCCCCATCCGTGAGGGAGTGTTACTCGTCAGACCGGACACCACACTGGCTGACGTGCGTAAATTCGGCGAGGAGTGCCAAAGGCGTTGGGGCATCACACCGCTTCAAATCTTCCTGCACAAGGACGAGGGGCATTGGCTGAGCGGACACCCCGAAGCCGAAGATAGGGAGAGTTTCCAAATAGGCGAAAGATGGTTCAAACCGAATTATCATGCCCATATCGTTTTCGACTGGATGAACCACGAAACCGGAAAAAGCCGAAAACTTAATGATGAAGATATGACCGAAATGCAGAGCTTGGCATCCGACATTCTAATAATGGAACGTGGGCAGTCAAAGACCGTCACTGGCAAAGAGCATTTAGAGCGAAACGACTTTATCATTGAAAAACAGAAAGCTGAACTGCAACGTATAGAGGAAACCAAACGACACAAGGAGCAACAAATAAGCTTTGCCGAACAGGAGCTGAAACAGGTAAAATCGGAGATACGCACCGACAAGCTCAAAAGTGTAGCCACTGATGCAGCCACCGCCATAGCAAGTGGTGTCGGTTCTCTTTTCGGCAGCGGTAAATTGAAAGATTTGGAACAATCTAACGAGAATTTACGTCATGAAATAGCCAAACGTGACAAGGGTATTGATGAATTAAAAGCCAAGATGCAACAAATGCAGGAACAGCACGGCAAGCAGATTCGTAACCTGCAAGGAATACATAATCAAGAGCTTGAAACCAAAGACAAGGAAATATCACGATTGAACACCATTCTTGAAAAAGCATTCAACTGGTTCCCATTGCTCAAAGAGATGTTGAGAATGGAAAAACTATGTTATGCTATCGGATTTACCAAAGACATGGTAAACAGTCTTTTGACCAAAAAAGAATCTATCAGGTGTAATGGTAAAATTTATTCCGAAGAGCATAGACGAAGATTTGAAATCAAGAATGATGTTTTCAAAGTGGAGAAAAGTCCGGTCGATGATAACAAATTGGTGCTGACCATAAACCGACAACCGATAGGTGAATGGTTCAAGGAACAATGGAAGAAATTAAGGCAAGGTTTGCGACAGTCTGCGGAAGAGCCAAGAAAAAGTAGAGGGTTCAGAATGTAATTTTGATAGTATTTGATTGTATCTCAATAAAATTAAATATCTTTGTAAGCGGATTGAGACAACTCTTTCCAAGACATAAGAAAAAAGAAGAAGCGTTATGCTTATCTTGTACTTGAAAACGTAGGAAATTTTCAAATTGGATACAAGGATAGCATAGTGGTTCTCACGCTATAGCGTGGGCTGCTATTGTTACATCCGTATCCAAGGTTTCCTACGACCTTCAAGTAAGAGTGTGGCATACAGTTCCACGCTTCGTGATTTAACCCATCCTTTGTGGAAGCTGGAGGATAAATGTGTAGTGTATGAACGCAATTAAAAATTGGCTATTAGTTTTTTGCACCATTCTATTAGCAAATGGGTGTGCACCACTTCGAACACCTGTAATAGTAAGGAATGCTCCTATTGAAATGTATAAATACGCATACATTTCTCCGACAAAGGAATTGACATCAAGCACAGGAGGTACATATGGAGGTCAATATGGTATCTATGGCTCTTCAACTACCAAAAGTGTTAATCCGAGTGATGTGATAGCAGGAATATTGATAAAACAGGGGTATATTATATTGCCTGAACTCAAATCCGAATTAGCGAATGAAACCTTAATTGTCAATTATGGCGAGAGTGGTAGGCGTAACAGAGGTTTAGGCTATACAATAGAAGTAACCATACAATTTAGTTCTGCAAAAACCAATGAAATGATATGCTCTTGTACGGCAGAGGGGCAAGGAGAAACAGAAGCTGATGATATTCGCCAAGCCATTAGACGAGCATTGTCAAGTTTATTCCCTGAAAAATAAAATCAATTAATAGCCAATAATATAATAAATTATGAAGAAGCTTATTGTATCATTTGCATTGATGGTTATTACGTTGGCATCGTATGCCCAAGTTTATAAAATGTATAGTACGCGAAACTATCATAACCAGCTTCGTTTAAATACGATGACAGGTGAAGTGCAGCAAATACAAGATGATGGTCAGTCTTGGATTATTTGTAGTGCAAGAGAAATATCTGGAGATAAGGAAAGTAGGTTTTGCCTTTATGAAACACAAAACATGTGGACTTTCATAATGCTTGATACATATACAGGGAAAAATTGGCAAGTTCAATTTAGTGTAAAAGGTGAAGATTATATGTTTGCTGCCCCAATCAACATCTTCTCTCTTGCATATCCCGAAGCAACTTCAAATTGGACTAATAGGTTTCAGATGTTTGCCACCCAAAACATGTGGACTTTCATATTATTAGATTCGTATAATGGACGACTATGGCAAGTCCAATATAGCACACAAGATTTAGATAATCTATTTTGCATACCTATAAACAAAGACGAATTAGGATCCGATAACGAAAAATGTATATTCTCTATTCAACCATTGACAAGCATGTATCAATACTATCTTATAAATGATAGGACAGGTGACATGTGGAAATTCCAATGGAGTACCAAGGGGGATGATTATAGGTGGATTGAAAAATTTAAATAGTCATCATCCTCTGATATGCAGTTGGTTTTACTTATAGTTGTGGTTTCTCTTGTTGCTATTTCTGTTATTGCAGTAGCCACAATACGAATACGCCTAAAAAACAAGTCCAAGGAACTTTCAGAAAAGTTAAACCACATATCTTCTTATAGCAATAAATCCAATTATGAGCAAGCAAAAGAGAGATTGTCGGCATTAAACAACGAAGCATTTATTGATATTCCGACCGACCTTAATAATGTTTTTCATGTAAGATAATCTCTGCAACGCAAGAAAGGATTTCACAAATCATTATATACCATATTTTCAAGAGGCGCATTCATTAGTCAAGAGACTTGAAGCCTTCAATATCACTCCATCTGTAGCAATCTCAAACCTAATTCGTGACTTTGGGAATATCAATAAGATTGTCGAGCAACATAATGATGCGGTTATAAATTCTTTACTTGATACACATAAAGAATTTTTCGACCATTGTTTGAAATATCCATTGGACAAGCAGCAAAGACGCTCAATCGTTTCAGAAGAAGATAATTGCTTGGTTGTTAGTAGCGCAGGTAGTGGAAAGACCTCTTCTATTGTTGGAAAAGTCAAGTATCTAACAGAAATAAAAGGCATTGTACCTCATAGAATCTTACTCATTAGTTACACGAACAAAGCAGCAGCCGAACTTACGGAAAGAATGGCTACTAACGGCTTGAAAGGTTATACTTTTCATAAATTAGCCATTGATATTATTGGAAGAGCAACAGGCACAAAACCATCTATTTGCGATAATACTGATTCTTTATTCGTAGATATTTATCACACTTTATTAGGGAATAAGGATTTTAAGAATAGTATAGTAGAATATTTTATTGATTATCAATCCAATGAAGCGGATTGGGAGCAACGCAAGAATGAAAGGCGAGAAAAGTTATCGGAACAAAAAAATGTTCAGTTAAAAGCAATGTGTCCCGATATGGATGGTCGAGCCATATATGTGAGAAGTGAGCAAGAGCAAAAGATATGCTTTGTCTTGTCTTCACTTGGAGTAAGATTCAGATATGAAGAGGCATACGAACATCAATTGGCAGATGAAATGCACTCTCAATATCGCCCCGATTTTTCCATATATTTCGAGCAAAATGGAGTAACCAAACGAATCTATCTGGAGCATTTCGGGGTTGATGAACATGGTCTTGTTCCAGCTTGGTTTGCAAAGGATAAAAATATAACATACGAAGAAGCCAATCAAAAATATAATGATGGTATAACTTGGAAGAAAGCAGCTCATGAGAAATTTGGCACTCAACTTTTAGTAACATCAAGTGCTGATTTCCATTATTCTGATATTAGGGATAAACTCCGTAAACTATTAGATGATGCAGGTGTACCAATTCAAGAGAAAACGGATGAAGAGTTATATGATTTAGTTTTACCCAAAGGAAGTAAGCAGGAAAAGGCATTTATACGACTTGTTGTTACTTTTGTGACATTAGTGAAATCAAGCTGTAAATCAGTTAAGGACGTTCTTAAACGAGCGAAGTATGCAGAGGATGAACGGAGTGTTTTTATTATCAAGAATATATTCCAGCCTGTATATGAACGCTATATAAGCGCATTAAGAGATAATAACCAAATTGATTTTACTGATGCGATTCTTCAAGCCACAGAAATATGTCGTGTTTCACGTCCTGTTGAGTATGATTATATCATCGTGGACGAGTTTTCAAGACATATCTGTTGACCGTTATAACTTTTTAAAAGTGTTGCGTGAGGGAAATCCACCAGCAAAGTTGTATTGCGTAGGCGATGACTGGCAGTCCATATATCGTTTTTCGGGAAGTGATATGGCTCTTTTCAATCAATTCTCCGAATACTTTGGAGCAACAGAAATAAATAAGATTGAAACCACATACAGATTTGGAGAACCTTTGGTTTCGTTGTCCTCTCATTTCATACAACGCAATAAATCACAAATTCAGAAAGATATACACTCGTTCAGTTCTGAAATGAAAACAGAATTGGAGTTTTATTCTTATGACAGACGTGATTATTGCAATACGATAGGGCAACTTGTAGCTTCTATTCCATCAGACAAATCAATATTTTTGTTGGGACGTTATTCCTTTGATGATTATTATCTCTCTTTTATGTACCAATCCATCAAAGAGGGCAATAGGTTCTTTTATGTGATAGGAGGACGAAAAATCGAGTTTTTGACTGTACATAAATCGAAAGGTCTTGAAGCAGATTACGTAATACTCTTGCAATGCAATAAAGACACTTATGGCTTCCCATCTCTTGTGAGTGACGACCCTGTGCTTAACTATGTACTAACTAAAAGCGACCAATTCCCATATGGAGAAGAACGTAGATTGTTTTATGTAGCAATAACAAGGGCAAAGATGAAAACTCTTGTGCTATATGACAAGCGTTTCCCCTCTGTATTTGTGGATGAATTTTTGCATCCTGAAAAGGTTTCAGAAGAGAGTTATGTGAAGCACCCCAATGCCAATAAAAGATGGACAAGAAGTGCAGACCAATTTCTATTGAAACTGCATATGAGGGTAAGAGCGTCAAATATATTGCAAACAAAATGGGCAGAAGTCAAACGTCAATTGTTATGCGATTGAATAAACTTAATCAATAATAATGCTCTATTTTTACCCAATAACATTGGTTGTGTCCCTATTTTCAAGTATAAATCTTAAATAATACAAAAGCACCCAATTTTACACTCTTGGGTGTAAAATTGGGTGTTTGTTTTGCAATTTGCTGATTTTCAGCATTTATTGCGGAGAGACAGGGATTCGAACCCCGGGTACCTCGCAGTACAACGGTTTTCAAGACCGCCGCAATCGACCA
>ENA-OQCB01000970-OQCB01000970.1-human-gut-metagenome-genome-assembly--contig:-NODE-970-length-12099-cov-2.982376_pt1 | contig 12099 bp, 10 predicted proteins | sample MGYA00242493_ERZ504568 | MGnify/ENA primary metagenome ERZ504568 (study PRJEB26092, sample SAMD00036229) | human gut metagenome | host: Homo sapiens | study: EMG produced TPA metagenomics assembly of...
TATATTATTCGTTGACTAATGCTTTATATCCTTCAGCATCCAACAAATCGTTAACGTCATTAGTGTCATTGGGCTTAATCTTAATCAGCCACCCTTTACCATACGGGTCTTGGTTTACTAATTCGGGTTGTCGGCCAATGCTTCGTTCTGTTCCAGAACTTCTCCTGAAACGGGAAGGAACAAGTCCGAAATAGTCTTTACTACTTCATATTTGAGGTGATGAGTTGTTTGTCAGAGAATATTATGAGAGCGTGCGGGACCTCCTTGAGACAGTCTATGTGAGAGAGTTTGACAAGATTCAGAGGGCTGGCGGATGCTTGCAGAGGTCATGGAGCGGGATGGACTCATCCATGTCTTTGGGTGCGGTCATTCACATATGATTGCGGAGGAGATGTTTTACCGGGCAGGAGGTCTGGTGGCCATTGACCCGATCTTTGAGGAGAGCACAATGCTGCACGACGGGGCTTATAAGAGCAGCCAGATCGAACGGATGTCAGGCTATGCGCCGAAGGTTCTGGAACGGTATCCGTTGGAGAAGGGTGATGTTCTCATCATATCTTCCAGCTCCGGGATTAATCCGTTTCCCATCGAGATGGCGGAGTGCGCCAGGAAAAAAGGAGTGAAGGTGATCGGAATCACGTCTGGGAACTATAAGGATAAGCCCAGCCGGGACAGGAGAGGGCTGCATCTGGAGGACGTGTGTGATCTTTACATTGATAACTATGTGCCCCATGGAGATGCGGTGGTAGAGATTGAGGACGGCGGTGTGAAGGCCGGCCCGGTCTCCAGTATCGCCGCCTTTTTTATCGCCAATTCCATGACACTGGCTGCCTGTGAGTATATGAGGGCACGGGGAGAACAGCCGCCGGTATATAAGAGTGGAAATGTAGATGGAGGAGACGGTTATAACGAGGACATTGTAAAGAAGTATATCTGTCGTATCAAGCATCTGTGAAAATGGAGAATGTGCGATGGGTAAGGTAGTCGTTGCTGGTTTGTATGGGATGTCGGCCCTGTTTCAGGTCAGGGGCTTTCCGAAAGAGGGGGAGACGGTATCTGCGGCCGGGCTGATCTATGAGCCAGGAGGAAAAGGATATAATCAGGCAGTCGCGGCGAAGCGCGCGGGGGCAGAGGTGTATTTTGCCACGGCAGTGGGCAGGGATTTTTACGGAGAGCAGGCGGCTGAGAATATGGAACGGGATGGGATTGAACGGTTCGGACTCTTTTCCGATGAAAGGTGGACGACAGCGTTTGCCGCAGTCATCACTGACGAAGAAGGGGAAAATGAAGTCATTGTCCATCCGGGGGCATGTTCAGCCATAGACGAGGAATTTGCCAATGCTATAGAAGAGGAGATCGCCGGGGCGAACGTGCTGCTGCTTCAGCTGGAAATGCCGTTGGTTGTGATCGGCAGGCTGGTGAAAGCCGCAAAAGCCGCGGGGACGTACACGATTCTGAATCCGGCCCCTGCCTGCCCGCTGCCCCGGGAGATTTTACAAAACGTAGATCTGCTCACCCCAAACTGGGGGGAGGCCCGGATGATCGCAGGGGCGACAGACGGGTCGTCGATGACGGAGATCAGCCGGAGACTTCAGGAGCTGGGGTGTGGTGATCTGGTGATCACCATGGGCAGCCAGGGGGCTTTTCTCAGGGAACGCACAGGGGCGTGCAATCACCAGAAGCCCTTTCCGGTCCGGAGCGTGAATTCGGCCGGAGCCGGAGATACTTTTAACGGTGCCCTGGCGGCCAGGATTGCGGGAGGAACCGGACTGCGGGAGAGCGTGAGATACGCTGCTGCGGCCAGCGCGCTGGCAGTCAGCCGGGACGGGGTGGTCGCTGCCATCCCGAAGAAATGGGAAGTGGAACAGTTTTTGAGAGAGTGGGAGTCACCGTAGAGACGGTGATTCCTTTTTGTAGCATTTTATCTTTCTATTGCATTCGGATAGATTTTCTCCATCCGGTTGTCGTCAAAATGTTCATCCATGATTCTTTCCCAGGCACTATCGGCCAGATCACCGGCTGCCCTTTTCTCATAGCGCACTAAAGCCATCACGGACACAGCCATGTTTACGGCCAGGAATACTGCCAGTGTCCATGTGAGAACATACCCCCATAAGACTGGTAGTTTTTCAATCCACCGGGAAAAGTGCGGATAGAGCAGTTTTATCCATATGACTGCGGCTATTCCCCAGAAAAAGCAGTATAAGAGGTTAATTCTACCTCCGAGGTTAAAAGGGATTTTGCTGTAATCCCAAAACACTTTGCCGAATGCGATCTCAGTGAAAACGCTGCATATGTATTCATAGGCACCGCCGAGAAGTGTTCCGGCGATAAAGAGATGTCTGTCAGGTTTCTCTCGGTCCTTATATAGCAACACTGTGGCGAAGACGAGCGCCAGTCCCCAGACAATGCTGAAAGGCCCCCAGACGAGGCTGCTGCGACTCATCCATTCTCCTGCCGTTATCCGACAAAAAATAGTTTCAGTGAAATCGCCCAGAACAGCTCCGATGAAGAAGAGCCAGAATAGCTTATAAAAACCGCATCCTTCGGCGAAAGTCCCTTGCTTTGCGATTTGCTCCGTCGCTTCAAAAATTACTGGGTATGCTTTCTCCATACGCCGTTCCACCCGGCTTATAATCCATCTGGCAAACCGTTGTGTCCAGACCGCGACACGGTGATTCCACTGCCTTGTCGCAGCGGGTATCTGTCGGCGAATATTGAAAACTGCGGCCAGTGACACCGACAAATCCAATGCCATCAAGACCAACAGAGAAGTCATCAGGATGGTGCGAAAGAGTTCTGGAATCCAAGCATAAATTTGTACCAGCCATCGGTCTGCAAAACGAACGGTCAGCACACCTAAAATTCCCCACAGGATAGAATATTGTAAACATATGTAGCCGTCGAAATTCCAGTTTTTTTTCAGAGTAATCCCACCATTTGTGTTGATTTAATCGCTCTAGCAGCTTTCCGGCAAACCACTCGATGACAGTGGCTAGGATTGCACATCCTAAGAACAGGAAAAAGGGGTATTCGATTAATTCCTGCATTGTGGTGGTCATCATCACTGCAGCGATACCATAGATCAGACAAAAGGGACCGCTGGAAAAACCACGGTTGACGAATTTTTTCTTTTTTACTGTCCCGGCAATGGTCTCTATGACCCACCCGAAAAACGAATAGACCAGCAGCAGCCAGACCAGTTCCATTCCTGCGTACTTCATGACATCCTCCTATAAATTCAGGTACTGTGTGATCTTTTTAGCTCTAACAGAATATCGCTCAGTCATCCGAATGGATGGTTGAGCGATATTGGTGTGAGATCAGAAACATTTTTTACACGCCTCGTATCCTTGTGCCTGAGCTTCCGTCTGGGAGACCTGTCTTGCGGTGTCTGGATTCATGTTTCCGCAGTCAGGGACACGGTGGTATTTTGAACCAGTTGCAGACAGCCAGACGCTATTTGACTGTGCGGGTGCTTCTGTGATTACAGGAGCGGAAGCGTTCGGAGATGTTGCCTGAGGCTGAGTTCCAGTATCCTGCGAGTCGCCTGGGGCGTAATCGTTGCAGGGCTTGGTATTCCAGTCAATGTTTGTTCCGTCTGAGATGGCAATGACCGTCCCTTGCTTATCTGTGCGGAAAACTTCGATATCCATATCCTGAAGCTTATCCATGGTATCCTTGTCAGGATGTCCATATTGGTTCTCCTCACCGCAGGATATGACTGCATACTCCGGGACGGTTTCTTTTAGAAATTCCCAGCTAGTGGCAGTTGCAGAGCCGTGATGTCCAGGTACTAAGACATCACAGTCCAAGGCGATGTCCGAGGCACACATATCGGACTCACTCTCATGTTCGGCATCTCCTGTAAAAATGAAAGAGTTGTCACCGTTGTCGAGTTTGATTGCCACAGAGTTGTCGTTGCTATCGTCCTCGTCAGTAGTCTCCGGTGAGAGAATGGTGAAATCCCCGGTGCCGAATTAATTCAGTCCCGACTTTTGGATGCTGAACAGTCAGCCCCTGAGCTGAAACCGCGTCCATGAAAGAGTGATAGAGTTTTGAATTGTGTTCATAGTCGGAACCGATTACGTTTTTTACATCAAAGGCATTCAGACATCCGATCAGACCGGCTAAATGGTCAGAGTCGTAATGGGATGAGATCAAGTAGTCGATAGACTCCACCTTTTGCTTTTTGAGATAAGAGACGACGTAGCTGGAAGTCTCCTTGTCGCCACCGTCGTAGACCAGGTTTTTTCCACCTGATTGGACGAGGATGGACAGGCCTTGTCCCACATCCATGAAGTGGACGGCCATCTCCTTGGCAGTGGATTTGCCGGCTGCTGAGTATGGAAAGGTGAAGGCTCCTCCGGTGAAAATAAGTGCCCAGATAAGGAGGCAGGTAAACATATGTTTTGCTTTTCTCATGAGTGGTCCCCTTTTCTTAATTTACTGTCCATTATACCATGGCTGTCTCTTAAAAGACAACAGGAAAAGGGAGTCCCTACATAACCTGAGTACTCTCCAATTTTTGGTTAAACTTTTCCATAGCTTTGATCAGAGGGCGGCGGAAGATAAGTCCTAAGGTCAGAGCCAGAAGGTAGTAGATCATTAGCTTGCCAAGGTCGAGCCAATAGCTGTTCTGGTAAATTCCGGCCACACACTCACGCAGGGCGTTGACACTGTAAGTAAATGGCAGGGCAGGGTAGACGTTCTGAAAGAATGCAGGCTCCACCTCGATGGGAAAAAGACCGCCCGAGGCGGCAATCTGGATGACGAGGAGGATGACGCAGATCGCCTTGCCAATATCGCCGAAGGATACGGTGAGAGTGTAGATGATGTTGACGTAGACAAAGCTGGAAATCCAGCCTGCCAGCAGAAAATAAAAGGGGTGGAGGCATTGTATTTCCAAAAACCAGAGGTCGCCCATACAGATGATGGTAGCTTGAAACAGGCCTGTCAGTAAAAATATCAGGTAGCGGCCTAAATATTTCTGAAAAGGCTTTAGATTTTTCAGAGTTTCGTCCTCGTCCACCTCCACTTTCAGGAGGGCGACCATGACGACGCCACCTACCCAGAATGCCAGGCTGGAATAAAAAAACAGGCCATGGCAGAACCATAGTTTTCTATGGGATAGAGACGGTGTGTATCTAGCTGAACCGGGGAAGCCAAAAAAGTTCCCATTGTGGAGGGATTTGTCTTTAACAGCTCTGAGGCTGTCGAATCAGGGTTTTCGTTCTGTGCCCTTTGAAGCTTGACCCGTGCGTTTTCGACCTGTTCTTGGGTACGGGACAGGAGTGAGCCAGTCTGTTCTAGTGCAGCCTGGGCATCGGACAGAGAGGAATCGGCATTGACCAGCAGGCCACTTAGTTGAGTGAAATTTTCACCAGTGCGGTTTAGGATGGAAGATAGATTATCAGAGGCAGTCTGGAGGGAGGTTGAAAGCTCGTCCAGCTGGGGCTGAATGGTGTTTTGATAGTCTTTTTTCACATCGCTTAGATCGCTGTTGGTATTCTGTATTAGAGCTTGGAGGTCTTTTCTGGTCTGGGAAGAGATTTCAGCTCCGTCTAAGACAGAAGCTGAGAGATCAGTCAGCCTCTGAGACAGAGAATTCTCCTTGTCGATCGCCTGCTGAAGCTTTGCGGTCATAGAGTCAATCAGGGAAGTATCCGGAGGAAGGGGTAAGGCTTCCAATTCAGCTTTCAGCTGTACTAGCGCGGTCTGGTATTCTGTCAGCTTTTCCGTATCTGCCTGGATATCCTCGGAGATATCGCTGAAATGTTCAGCGGCCAGGCTGCTGTCAGAATCTATGGTATCCAATGCGGTGTTGACAGCGGCTAGAATAGAATCAGAGAAGCGGCCGTTTTGCTCTGCCACGCTGGCGAGGGTGTCTGAGACGAGCTTCATGGAGGCCTGGGCATTGTCCAGGGAAGAGGTATTTTCCAGAGCGGCTTTCCCTTCCTCGCTGACTTGTCCGATGGCAGGCAGCGTTGTCTGGGCAGAGACCAGGAGAGAATCCAACGTTCCAGCCATATGGGAGAAAGCAGTCACTGTGCTTTGGAGGGTTTCTAGATCGCCGGCAGCAGTGTCCAGGGAACCGGTCAGTTTAGAGAGGAATTCCTCGCTTTTCTCACTGTCCAGGTTTTCAGTTAAGATTTCCAAAGCTCCTGAGGCGGCTTTTGCGACTGTCTGGGTGAACGTTTCGTTGATTTGCTGCTGGACGGCATCTGCCCCTTTGTCCGTGATTTTCGGAGCAATTGCATTTTCTTTTTCGTTGATGTAATATTCCAATTTTGCGTTGTTGGCTTTTTCAGTGAAGACGCTGAACAGATTTTGAGAAAAATCTTCTGGTATGATAATGGCAGCGTAGTATTTACCGGATTTTACCCCATTTTTGGCTTTTTTGACGGAAGTGAATTTCCAGCCAATCTGGTCATTTTCCTTTAAAGAATGAACAATCTGTTCACCCAGATTGAGGTTCAGCTGGACGATACTGCTGTCATATCCAGTGTCAGCGTTGGCGACGGCTACAGTCAATCCTTCCGTATTGCCGTAAGGGTCCCAGTTTGCAGCGATATTAAACCAGGCATAGCAGGCAGGGACTATAATAATACCGATCATCACGATGATGGCGATCACATTTTTTTGGATGCGTTTTAGATCTCTGACGAATATTTTAAATATGGTCCGCATGACGGGGTTCCTCCTCAGAAGCAGCAGTTTCTACAATAGTGTTCGTATGCTGGGGGCCAGCATTAGGGCCGCTTGAATTCAGCCGGTCGTGAATGTAGTCGATTACGATCAGAAAGGCGGCGATGAGTATGATGGATATAATCCATAAGGTCAGGTAGATAAGCTTGGAATTCATGCTGAACATCAGACAGAGAAAAACCAGTGGAATAAGAAAAATGGACCACAGTCCGATTTGAATCAGCTTAGGGTAATATCTCTCAAATTTTAAGGCCTTCCGGCTCAGGGTATAGTTCCAGGTTTCATTTTCCACCAGTTGGTTCATACCAATCCTGATAAGTGCGTGACAGGCGGCTTCTTCGTGGGAATGGCCTTCCATCAGCTCTTTGCGGTACAGGCAGTCCAGGCGTTCTAACAGAGCGTTTTTGGATTCCTGAAATCCGGGTAAGCTGGTATCACCGCTGTAAGTATGTTCAAAATAATCATTTACATAAGTTATAAAATCCTTCATTTTAGTTCCTCCAAAACGTGGCGTGAAAGTTTACATAAGATGAGTCTCGGAGAGCCTGCGGTCGAAAAAGCTGTTCAGTGACAGCAGTGGTTTTCTCAAGATTAATCCGATAAAAAGGGCTATGGGGAGAAAACACAGCAGATGCAGCAGGTTTTGCGCGTAAGCGTTTTGGTAGACGCCGCCGATGGTCTCGCGCATGGCGTTGACCCCATAGGTAAATGGCAAAAATGGATGCAGATACTGGAAAAAAGCCGGAGTGACCTCGATGGGGTATGAACCGGCTGAGCCGGGAATCTGAATTACGAGCAGCAGTACAGCCATTGCTTTGCCGATATGCTTCCAGGTGATGGAGAGCGCGTATATGATGTTTACGTAGATAAAGGAGCATACGAGCCCCGCAAAGACGAACAGGACAGGGGCCTGGCATTGAATATGGATGAGATATAAGTCTCCCAAACAGATGATAAAAGCTTGTAAAAGTCCTATCGTCATAAAAAGCAGATATCTTCCGAAGTATGCAGTCGTGGGGGGAATGCGAGGCTGTCCTTTTTCGGGCTTTACTTCGAATTTGAGGATGGCGATCAGTACAATGCCGCCGACCCAGATAGCTAGGTTTGTATAAAAAGCGGCCATTGCTGACCCATAGGTGTCAATTTCGTAGTAGGTTTTCTTCTCTAGCTGGACTGGAGAGGACATAAAAGTGCTTGTCTGTTCTGGGTCGGAAGTAAGTGCTGACAAAAGTTTTTGGTAGAGCTCACTGCTGCCAGCAGCGGTAATTTCAGTCTCGATTTTTTCTAAGTGTTCTTCTGCTGAGGCGAGAACCTGGGAAGTATCAGCCATTGCTTCACTGATACTGGAAAGGCTGCCCTGCATCTCATCCAGAACAGTGGGCAGGCTGTTCAGGGAAGCTTCGGAGGCTGTCAAAATTCCAGTCAGATTTCCGGCAGTCAGATTAAAATTGTCCAGGGTATTGTTCAGTTGAGGGCTGAGGTTTTCCTGAAAGGTGGAATGCAGTTCTCCTATCTGACTTTGGCCTTCGCTGGCAAGAGAAGAGAGTTTTTCCCGTGTCTCCTTGGAAGTCTGGGCAGTGGTCTCGACTGCCAGACAGGTCTCTGTGAGATTGTCTAAGATACCCTGTTGGCGTTCAGCCTGGGCGGAGAATTCATCCAGAAGGGCGTCGATAGAATCCAGAGGGATGGGAAGACTGTTGTTTAGCTGTTCTAGCAGGTTGATACATTCTTGATTGATATCCAGAAGGCTTTGGACGGAAGCCAGAATATTCTCTGCCTTTCCGGCTGCGGATATGGAACCGCTTTCCAACTGGGAGAGTGCTGAGGAGGAAGTCTGGGACAACCTTCCGAGTAATGAGCTGCTTTGTTCCACGGAAGCTCCAAGGGTTCCGGCAAGAGAAGCGGCAGCACTGCGGCTGTCTTTCAAAAGGCTTTGTGTATTTGAGACAGCTTCTTTTCCAGAGGAAAGGACTGTTCCGGCTTCGGCTAAAACCTGTCTTTGACTGTCAATATTCTCGTTTGCATTTTCACAGAGAAGTTGAAAATCTTGAATCGCTGTCTGGTAATCCAGGAGATTTTGCTGCGTTTCCTGTAAAGCGGCGGTGATTGAACCAGAGAGGGAGCCTGCGTTCTTAGACAGGTTGTCTGCTGTAGAATTTAAGGTATCGGATACTGTGCGGGCGACAATTTCTGAGAAGGTGCTGTTTACCTGGGTTTGCAGAGTATCTGCGCCTGTGTCTGTGATCTTAGGTGCAATCGCGTTTTTCTTTTCGTTGACGTAATATCGTATCTTGGGTCTTTGAATTTCTCCAGAGAGAATGGATGCCATATTACTGCTAAAATCTTCTGGAATGATAATGGCGGAGTAGTATTTTCCTGAGCGAACTCCATTTATGGCTGTATTCTCATCTGTGAAAGTCCAGCCTAACTGGTTGTCTTTCTTCAGGTTTTGAATGATTTCTTCTCCGGCGTTCAAGGTTATGAAGCTACTGTTGTAACCCTTGTCTTTATTTGAGACGGCCACTTTGATGCCGCTGGTATTGCTGTATGGGTCGAAATTGGCAGCAATGTTAAACCAGGCGTAGAGAGCTGGAATAATGCTGATTCCAATGATGACGATGATGGCGACAAAATTATGTGTTAAGCGTTTGACATCCCTTGAAAAGATTTGAAAAATCGTTTTCATTTGGACTGTGAACCTCCTTTGAATTTTGATCAAATACTATCACATTTCTATAATAGACACAATAAACAATAATGAATACTGTGTCTATTAATGTGAGGGGATGAAAAAAGGATTGACAAAAATATTTGAGAATGGTAAGCTTATTCTCAACAATATAAGTAAAATGCGTTGATGAGGAAGAGTACATATGATTTCGGAGCACAGAGAGCTGCTGGTCGGTGGAAAGCAGCGGAAGAGATGTGTGGAACTGCCCTCGGAGCGGCTGCCTGAAATCTCAACGGGAGAGTAGGCGCAGACGGGGTCCCGCCGTTAAAAGGGAAGGATATAAGGTTCTTTTAGAATCCGTATCCCTGAGTGTATGAGTAATTTCATAAACAAGAGTGGTACCGCGCAGGCTGTTTGCCTTTCGTCTCTTGCAGTGTAAGCTGTGATAGAGTCGAAAGGTTTTTTTTATGATAGGAAGACCTTGTCACACTAATGTGTGAAAGCTCCTTCCTATCACAAAAACGCTCCGCTAAGGATGCGCACGCCGCAATAAGGAATTTCACCGCGAGGCGGTGTTGCGGCGGCGCGCAAAGTGGGACTGCGTCTCTCAAAATGGAGAGAAAAGGCAGCTTTATAAAAAATTATTTAAAATTAGGAGGATTGGGAAGATGATGAATGCAAGTAAATATAGGCGTCAGTATTTTATGCCGCCGGAAAGATGTATGGATTGGACAGAGAAAGAGTATGTGGATAAAGCTCCGATTTGGTGCAGCGTGGATTTAAGAGATGGCAACCAGGCTTTGGTAATTCCGATGAGCCTAGAACAAAAAGTGGAGTTTTTCAAACTGCTGGTGAAGATTGGCTTTAAGGAGATAGAAGTTGGTTTTCCGGCGGCATCGGAGACAGAGTATAATTTTTTGCGCACATTGATTGATCAGAATCTGATTCCTGAGGATGTGACCATTCAAGTATTGACTCAGGCGAGAGAGCATATCATTAAAAAGACTTTTGAGGCGGTGAAGGGGGCTCCAAGAGCAATCATCCATCTGTATAATTCTACTTCTCTGTCACAGCGGGAGCAGGTATTTCAGAAATCAAGAGAAGAAATCAAACAGTTGGCCGTGGATGGTGCAATTCTTTTAAAACGGCTGGCGTCGGAGACGGAAGGAAATTTTCTGTTTGAGTACAGTCCGGAGAGTTTCACTGGGACAGAGCCTGAGTACGCTTTGGAGGTGTGTAATGCAGTTTTAGATGTGTGGAAACCGACAGAAGATAAGAAGGCGATTATCAACCTGCCGGTTACGGTACAGCATTCGATGCCTCATATCTATGCGAGTCAGATAGAGTACATGTGTAAACATATGCGGTATAGAGAGAATGTTTTGGTCTCTCTTCATCCTCACAATGACCGAGGCTGCGGCGTAGCAGACGCAGAGATGGGAATTTTAGCGGGAGCTGACCGTATCGAGGGTACTTTGTTTGGAAATGGAGAGCGCACAGGAAATGTGGATATTGTAACTCTGGCGATGAATATGTATTCTCAGGGTGTAGACCCTGAATTGGATTTCTCGGATTTGCCGGAAATCTGTGAAAAGTATGAAGAGTATACTGGAATGCATATAGATGAGAGAAGCCCATACAGCGGTGCGCTGGTATTTGCAGCTTTCTCCGGTTCTCATCAGGATGCGATTGCGAAGGGGATGCATTACCGAGATGAGCGTGACCCAGAGCATTGGACAGTCCCTTATCTTCCCATCGATCCGACGGATATCGGAAGAAATTACGACGCGGATGTCATCCGAATCAACAGCCAGTCTGGAAAGGGCGGTGTAGGCTACATCCTGGAGACCAAGTATGGCTTAAATCTGCCTGCAAAGATGAGAGAAGCGATGGGATATGTGGCGAAGGGTGTGTCAGATCATGTGCATAAAGAACTGATGCCGGAAGAGATCTTTGAACTGTTCAAGAAGAATTTTGAGAATGTGGTGAAGCCTCTGAGCATCAATGAAGTGCATTTCCAGCAGACTGGTGAGGGTATCACGACTCAGGTTACTTCCACATTTAAAGGAAGAAAAATTGTGACGGAAGCCAAAGGAAACGGCCGTCTCAATGCAGTCAGCAATGCTCTGAAAAAGGCGTATGGCATGAAATACGATCTGATTACTTACCAGGAACACGCATTGGAACAGAGCTCTAGTTCAAGAGCGATCGCTTATGTGGGAATCCGCAAGCCAGATGGGGGCCTGTCTTGGGGAGCGGGTGTAGATCAGGATATTATCCGTGCTTCCATTGACGCGCTGGTTACAGCGATTAACAATCGTTGATTTTCGGTTAATTGTTACAAAAAATTACAGGGTGTGTCGAGAAAAAATTAGAAAATCCAACTAAAAAAGCGAAAATCGCTTGACGAATCCTCAGATATTGAATATAATTTTCTTATATGTTTCAGAAATGTTACAGAAACTTTAAGCGTAAGAAAGGATTTCATTATGAAGGGGAAGAGAAGTCAGCGAAAGCGAAAAATTTGCCTTTTCAAAAGAGCAGTTAGAATTTTGCTGAATGAGCTGTACTGCTTTTTGCGAAAATGGAAAAGAAGATATCCTCACGGATTTGCGGTCATATGTAGTTGTGTGATTGTGGTTTTGGCTGTAGTTGCAGGATGCAGGATTTTTATGGGGGTAAACCACAGCAAGGTTTATGCGGCCGAGGAGAGGCAGGCT
>ENA-OQCB01000971-OQCB01000971.1-human-gut-metagenome-genome-assembly--contig:-NODE-971-length-12096-cov-2.920461_pt1 | contig 12096 bp, 12 predicted proteins | sample MGYA00242493_ERZ504568 | MGnify/ENA primary metagenome ERZ504568 (study PRJEB26092, sample SAMD00036229) | human gut metagenome | host: Homo sapiens | study: EMG produced TPA metagenomics assembly of...
ATGACAGCGCTGGCCCTGATTGCCCCCACCATCATTGTCATGGTCATTTCTTACATACCCTTTGTTAACGCGCTGCAGACCAGTTTTTACAAGTACAATGGTCTGGGAGCCCTGGAACATTTTGTGGGGCTTAAGAATTATGCCAAGGTACTGGCGGACCCCAAGTTTGTCCGTTCCCTGTGGAACACATTTTACCTTATCATGGTCAGCTTTCTTGCCATTCCCATCGGGTTTGTGTTTGCCTATATCCTGTATGTGGGCGTACCGGGCAAGAAAATCTTCAATGCGGGTCTGTTTATCCCCTATCTGATATCCATGGTGGTGGTGGGATGTATATGGAGAATCATCTATGACCCAACCATCGGACCGGTGGACCAGTTCCTTAAGATGGCAGGACTGGGAAAGTATGCAAAGGCCTGGCTCAGCCGTCCTGAGACAGCCCTATGGGCCATTGCGGTTACCTGGATATGGCGATCCCAGCCATTTAATATGCTGATTATGTATGCCAATATCACAAAAATGCCTGAGGATTTCCTGGAGGCGGCCCAGATTGACGGCGCTAATTTCCGGCAGAAGCTGTTTTACATTATCATCCCCTATTTAAAGCCCACCTTCGCGGTGCTGGCCATGCTGACCGTAACCAACGGACTCAGGCTCTTTGACCTGATATGGGTCATGACCCAGGGCGGACCGGGAGGCGCCTCCGACGTCATGACATCCTATATTTACACAAAGGCATTTACAAACAGGGACTTCGGCGCTGGTACGGCTGCCTCCGTCATACTGATGCTTATTATGGTGGCGATTATGGCGGTTAAAACCATTGTCCAGAAGAAAAGGGCAGGGAGGACTTCATGATGAATAAGAAAAATGTATATAAATTATTTCTGTTTCTTTTTATGCTGCTGGCATTTTTTATATCCGTATACCCCCTTTTGTGGGTGGTCATCCAGTCCCTTAAGACAGAGACTGAGTTTCTGGAGAGTATCTGGACCCTGCCGGCCAGGCTCAATTTCCAAAACTATGCCACGGCCTGGAACGATGCCGGTATGTCCCGGTATTTCATGAACAGCGTGGTGGTTACCCTGGTAACCACTGCCGTGAACCTGGTGTTTGTCACCTGCGCCGGATATGCCTTTGCAAAGCTTACATTTCCGGGCAAGACCTTCTTTTATTACATGATCATCTTCAATCTGCTGATACCCACGGCTATTATTCTGCTCCCCATGTTTACCATGGTGAACCGGATGCATCTGGTCAATACCCTTCCGGCCCTGGTATTTCCTTATTTCCAGGGGTTTGCTCCCATGGGACTGATTATCTGCCGGAACTATTTTGAGGATCTGCCCGATGAGTTAATGGAGGCGGGGAAGCTGGACGGATGCAGCAACATGCAGGTGTTCCGCAAAATCATGCTGCCCCTGGCAAAGCCCATCCTGGCCACCATGGCCATTCTCTCGGCCATGCAGGTGTGGAATGAATACCTGTGGGCTCTGACCTCCATTACGGACGAGAGCAAATATACGCTTTCTGTGGGTGTGGCCCTGTTCAATAAGAAAACGGAGACAGTGGGTTATACTCCTGTGTTTGCAGCCCTGTCCATCAGCGCTCTTGTGATTGTGGTGGTATACCTGTGTATGCAGAAGAATTTTGTTAAGTCCATTGCCGCCGGTGCGGTGAAGGGATAGGAGGAAGGGTATGGATTTGATTCGTGATTTTAAGGACCCGGGAAGGGAATACAGCGTGCTGGCCTTCTGGTTCTTAAACGGGGAACTGAAAAAGGAACGCCTGGCCTGGCAGATTGGCCAGATGGTGGAAAAAGGCGTGTACGGGGGCTTTATGCACCCCAGGGCCTACCTTAAGACTCCTTATCTGGAGGATGAGTGGTGGGACGCTGTCGGGGTCTGTGTGGAGGAGTCCAGGAAACAGGGATTTGCTCCCTGGCTCTACGACGAGTATGCCTGGCCCAGCGGCACCGCAGGTAGTACCTTTGAATATGGATTCCAAAAGCCTTCCAGGATACTGTCCCGGGGAAGGGACAACATGGCAAAGGGACTCTGGGCGGTGAAAAAAGATGCCGGGAATAGGGAATGCGGAAATGAAGGTGCCGGAAATGAGGGCGGCGGAAGTCAGGGCGGCGGAAATCAGGGCGCCGCCACCCCGGATGCCGCCACCCCGGAGGATAAGGGACAAAGCGGCGCCAATCCGTCATCAATGCCGTACCGTGTGGTGAAAAGAGATGGTTTTATCTATGAGTTTTATGAAAAAGTATTTGAAAAGGCCGTGGACTATCTGAATCCCGAAACCATTGCTTCCTTCATAAAACTGACCCATGAGGAATACAGAAAGCGGTTGGGGGGAGGAATTTTGGTAAACTGATACCGGGTATCCTTTTTTCGACGAAATCTACATGATGGGAAATCCCCTGCCCTGGACGGACCGGCTGCCAGGACGGTTCCGGGAGACATATGGTTATGACATCCTGGACGAGCTTCCCTCTCTTGTGGACGGCGCGTCTGAGCGGGACAAACAGGTGCGAAAGGATTATTTCTCCCTCGTAACCGCCATGTATGAGGAAGCATTTTTCAGGCAGATATCAGACTGGTGCGGGAAATACGGTCTTAAGCTGACAGGCCACACAGAGGAGTTTTTGTGGGAACATCCCAGAAGGCAGGGCGATTATTTTAAGACCATGCGCCATCTCATGGTGCCGGGCTCTGACTGCCACGATTACCGGTACCGGTATCCCAGAAGGATTACATACTGCGAGCCCAAGTATTCTGTGTCCGTGTCCAGAATATATGGAAAAGAGAGGGCTATGTCGGAAGCCCTGGGAGGCGCGGGATGGAACTGCACCATGGAGGAATTTAAAAAGGGAATCAATACTCTGGCCGCCATGGGAACCGGCATGTTCATCCTCCATGGATTCTACTACGAGTGTGACCACCAGGGTTCCCAGAGTGACTGGCCCACCAGTTTTTTCTATCAGAATCCTTACTGGGACTATTTTAAAATATTTGCCGACTACATAAGGCGTCTATCCTTCATGAACAGCCAGGGAAATCCTGTGGTAGATTACGCCATCCTGTATCCCATAGGGGACATGGATGAAAATATGGAGAACGGAGAGGAAAATCCCGCAGGTCAGGCCATAAACAACGGATTCCACCAGGCCCTCAACTGTATGATTGAGCACCAGCTGGACACGGATATGGTGGACGAGGAATCCATTTTAAATGCTCATATATGTGACGGAAAGCTGTGCCTGGGGCAGCAGCGTTTTAAAGTGCTCCTCCTTCCGGAAGGGGGAAGCCTGATGGAAGAAACCGTGGAAAAGCTGGAAGCATGGACAAAGGCCGGAGGCAGCGTCCTGTTTTACAGGACCGGTCTGGCTCACGAAAACCGGTCCGGCGAAAACAGGGCTGGCGGGGACAGGGCGAACGGATGCAGCGTAAACGGATACTGGGACACGGTCCTCAGGGGAAATGTACACAGCATCAGCCGTATTCCGCAAGCAGCAGCCGGACTGGCTGCGCCGTCCGCATCCGTGATTTACGGAAATCCCGGAAACATCTTTCTGAATCATAGAACGGCAGGGAATGTTGACTATTATCTGGTGGCCAACAGCAGCGATGAGAGGCGTAATCTGGTGCTGTCTTTCAGCCATGCTTCTACACCGGTCCTTTTGGATATTGAAAAAGGGGATATGGTGCAGGCTGTATACACTCAGGCGGGCACCGCCCAAATGTGCGGAGGCCGTCAGGCAGGCAGCGGTGTCCTGATATACATGGATTTGGAACCGGGAGAAGCTGTCTACGTACTGTTTGGTTTGGAGGAAGATACAATCAGACAGGCAAAACCGGCCCTTACGGGGGATATCCGGTGGGAGGAAGAGTGGATTACAGGAAAATGGGATTTTCTTCCCCTTTCCCCGTCCGGCCCGAATCATGGAGATAACGCACACAATGAAGAGAGTACGGATCTGGAAATCCCAATCGCAGAATTTACATCTGATGTATCCTCCGGAACAGAGACCATCCGGATCTGCAACCAATCCGGGGAGGAGGGGAGCTGCGGCCGCCATATGAGCCTTTGGAATGGACGGTGGATTACACGCAGACGAAGCTGGAATGACCAGCTGGATGCATCGGATCTGTATTTCAGAAAGACGGTATTCCTGGAACATGCGCCTGAAAAGGCGGAGTTCTGCGCGGCAGCGGTGGATTCCTTTGAGTGCTTTATCAACGGGACAATGGTTTACAAAGGAATCAGCAACGGAGAGCCGGTGGTATTTGGTGATAAGGGCCAGCTGACCCAGGGGGAGAATATTCTGGCATTCCATGTAACAAACCGCAACCCGCTTCATGATGTATATGTCTGCTCCGCAGAGGAGCTGCCCCCAGACCGGTTTATTTCCCTTCTTATGGAAGGAATCATCGTTCAGGGAACAAACGTGGAAGTTGTGAAAAGTGACAGCACCTGGATTGTAAATGACAGTCTGATTAAAGGGTGGGAACAGCCGGATTCGGACGGGCGGTTTACGGCAGCCGGCTTTGATGTCCGGAAGGTCCTGAATTTCAATTATACAGGTCTGGAGCATGTGTGGCTGAAAGCCTGGGAGAGGGGAAAACCGCCTTTGAAGCCATGGGGGGACCTTCCGTTATTTGGGCAGACCCTGACCTATCCCAGAAAGCTCTGGTATACAGTCACAATACCTGCCGGAGCGTCAGTTCTATATGAGCCTGTTACAGCCGGAGCAGCGGTCTGTATGCTGGACGGCAAAGAGGTGCATTGGGAAAATGGCGTACACATACTCCCGGACAATGAGCGCATTCACATACTCACCATACAGATAACGGCAGGCGGATGCAGCGACGGTCTGAAACAGCCAATCCGCGTAACCATGAAGGCAGTTGCTGTCAATCTTTCGGACTGGCGTATGCTTGGACTTCCGTGGTTCTCCGGAAGGTGCAGGTATACAAACACATGGTCCGTGGAGCAACTGGAGGGCACGTACATGCTGGAGCTTGGCGGGGTAAACCACTGTGCCCAAATCTGGATCAACGGCAGGCTGGCAGATACAAGGCTGTGGCGTCCCTATAGGGCGGACATCACTTCCCTGCTCAGGCCCGGGGAAAATGAGATTACCATATTGGTATCCAACCTGGCCTCCAATGAACGGCGCCACATGCTGGTGGACGAAGGAATGGCCCTGGGATGGAACCGGTACTGGAACGAGGACAACATGGACCGGGACAGCCGGAATTATGTGTCAGGCCTTCTGGGACCGGTAAGGCTTCTTCATATGATATCCCCAAAACCATAATATCCACCAGAACGCCACGCAGGGTGATATGGCCCGTGGCTCCTATGACCGGTATGAGCATCCTGCCGTGGCCTACAAAGGAGTTGGCAAAGCCCGGGAAGGTAATGGTAAGATAAGGACGGGCAGGTCCGGCCGCCTGGTCCGGTGCATGTATCAGACGGAGCAGGGGAGAACGGGCCGCCAGTCCGGCCAGGCTCAGGAATACCGTGAAGATACAACCTGCTGTCAGTGAGACAGGACAGAATGGCACCCTGGGAAGCAGACAGAGCCTGTATATCGGTTCTGCGTCGTGCGGCAGTATACGGGCTTATTTATTCTCAGCCTTTCTTTTCCTCTATATATTTTAGGGTGGAATAATAGAGAGCAACTAACGCTGATGAGAGTAAAATGCCTGCCACGATGTCTGTAAACCAATGAACTCCCGATATAAGCCGTCCTATTACTGTTACTGCAATCATCAAAACAGAAGCTATATCTATTGTCCACAGACAAACTTTTTTGTCACGTAAATAATAATGAAACTGCAGCACTGCTGTGGACATAATACAAATTACAATCATTGTATGAGAGGACGGAAATGATGCTTCTAAACTTTGGGAGAGAATTATGGGTCTATAATTGATGATTACAATTTCAAAGAAAACATAAATTGCCACAATTACAATAAGGACGTATTACTATATCCGCAATATCAGAGACAGACTGTGTGGCTGCTCCGGCTGCAAGGTTTACCTTGTTCTTGTTGACTTCGCCGGATTGTAGTATAATTCCCTTAGTTAAAAGCAAGCACTTCATATAGACACTTATAAATGCTTCTATGACGATTTAGGGGCTTTAATCAAAAAACAGGAAGAAACCAAAGGAAGGCAGAGTAGGATGCGTTTTGAAAAGGTGGGAATGGAAAAGCTGGAGGACCTGGTTAAGACGAGAATCCAGGTCCTGAGGGCGGCAAACAAACTGGATGGTTCGGCGGATATGGGACAGACGGAACAGGAATCCCGGACTTATTATGAAAAAAGTCTGGAGGATGGAAGCCATGTGGCCTATCTTGTATACGACGGGGACCTGATTATCGGAACAGGAGGAATCAGCTTCTATCAGGTCATGCCCACATACCATAATCCAACGGGAATGAAGGCCTATATCATGAACATGTATACGGACCCGGAGTACAGGAGAAAAGGCATTGCCATGAGAACACTGGATTTGCTGGTACAGGAAGCCTGGGGACGCGGCATCCATTTCATTGCACTGGAGGCCACTAGCATGGGACGGCCGCTGTATGAGCGGTACGGCTTCTGCCGGATGGAGGACGAGATGTATCTGCCGGAATAACCTGCCGTAAGCCCGTCTGCAAGCCTGTCTGTATACCACAGGTATATAGACATCCGGTAAAATCCATGCTAGAATCAAGGCATAAAATGAGAAAGGGAGGAAATGACATGTTCCGTTTAGACGCGCAGAAAAGCCATAAACATCACGTACAGAAAGACGCTCACAAACAGCGTTTTGTTTGGATGCCCTTATGGTATGCGCATATTCAGGAACCGTTCATTTAGATGAATCATTTTCTGAATTCCTTTAGCCGCTTGTCCGTATGGGCAGGCGGTTTTTTAGTTCCATATAAGGAAAATGGCAGCTGTGGCAGATATGGAAATGCACCGGATTGTGGTTCCGGATGATGCGGGTTCAAATCCCGTCGGCCGCCCTCTGCAAAAAAGGAGGACGAAGATGAATTATCCAGTCATAAATCCGGTGGAAACAGGCCGGAGGATTAATAGATTGAGAAAGTCAAAGGGACTAAGCGTCTCGTACCTCAGGGACTATTTCGGATTTTCCACCACCAACGCCATATACAAGTGGCTGCGGGGAGACACACTGCCCAGCCTGGACAATATGTTTGCGCTGAGTCTGCTTCTGGGAGAATCGGTGAATGACATACTGGTGGCTGAGTGCGGTGATGAAAGGACGGCTGGTTGAGAAAAGAGAAAAGAATGTGTCTGTAGCTCAGATGGAAGAGCAACCGGCTTTTAACCGCAGGTCCTGGGTTCAAACCCCAGCAGGCGCACTGCGTAAACCGGTTACCGGAAACTGACTCGATTTTGTGGTACAATGGTTCACAGAAAGGATGTGGTATATCTGTGATACGTTATGCAACGCAAAAGGATGAGAATGCTATATATGAACTGCTCTGTGAGCTGGAGGGAATGAGCCTGGACAAGGAGGGATTCCATGAGGCATACAGGGATTATATGAAAGATGACAAAATGCACTGCCTGGTGGCGGAGATGGATAAAGAAGTGGCGGGAGTCTTAAATCTGCGCATAGGCACCATGCTGTGCAGATGCGGCAAAATTGGGGAAATCGTAGAGCTGGCAGTGAGAAACGGCATGCGCTCCCAGGGGATTGGCCATGGGCTTTTTCAGGAGGCGTACCACATTGCCCGGGAAGCCGGCTGCGTCCGTTTTGAGGTCAGCACCAACCGGACAAGGCTGGGCGCCCACCGCTTTTATGAGAGAGAGGGAATGGAACGGAGTCATTACCGGTTCATCCGGTATTTTTCGATAGAAAAGTGAATTGTATCTATATGAAGTGAAGCGTGTATAAAAACCCCACGTTGTATAAAAATTGCACAATGTATATGACTCCAAAGTTTGTGTATATTTGGGTATTACAGTGTTCTGAAAAAAATGGTATAGTAATAGCTGCAATATGGCTGTAACTTTTTCCGTGAAGGCCATTCACGGAGGTTGCGGCATTTTTTATTTGCGCAAATAAAAAAACGGAGGTTATATGAATCAAAATACAAACCAATATATGGCGGAAGAATCCATCGGAAAGCTGATGCTGAGATTTTCCATACCCTGCATCATGTCGCTGCTGGTGTCCGCCCTCTATAATATTGTAGACCAGATATTTATTGGACGGGGCATTGGTTTTTTGGGAAACGGCGCCACCAACGTGGTATTCCCTGTGACCGTCATCGCCCTGTCCCTGTCTCTTTTGGTGGGCGACGGATGCGCTGCCTATCTGAGTATCTGCCAGGGACGCAGGGACGGGGAACATGCACACAGAAGCGTGGGCAATGCAGTGGTCTTTATCACTGCTTCCGGAATCGTTCTTACCCTGCTGTACGCCTTTTTCAGAGACAGTATCTTGTGGGGGTTCGGCGCAACAGAGAACAACATAGGATATGCCAGGGAATATTTCTTATATCTCATTCCGGGAATCCCCTTTTTCATGTTTGCCAATGCCATGAATTCCGTTATCCGCGCAGACGGCAGCCCGCAGTTTGCCATGTTTTCCACCCTTATAGGCTGCGCGCTCAACGTGGTTCTGGACCCTGTGGCCATCTTTGTGCTGGGATGGGGAATGAAGGGAGCTGCCCTGGCTACCATCACCGGCCAGATTGTATCCGCCCTGCTGGCAGTTTATTATCTGTTTAGGCCCAAATCCTTCCGCCTGAAGCGCGTAAGCTTTAAGCCGGACGCAGAGATACTGAAGCATGTCCTGCCTTTGGGAATCAGCAGTTTCCTGACCCAGGTGTCTATTGTGGTCATCATGGCGGTTATGAACAATGTGCTGGTAATTTACGGGGCCGGGGTCAAAATATGGGGCGGATATTCCAATGACTGTGGTGGGGATTGTTATGAAGGTATTCCAGATCGTGATTTCTGTTGTGGTGGGGATTGCGGCCGGGGCCCAGCCCATTGTGGGGTATAACTACGGAGCAGGATTATGGCGCAGGGTGAAGCTGATTTTCAGAACCATGATGGCAGCTGAATTCAGTGTGGGCCTGGTGTCCCTGATATGTTTTGAGGTATTTCCGGTGCAGATTATCAGCGTATTCGGCAGCGAGGACGGTTTGTACAATGAATTCGCAGTGCTGGCTTTCCGCGTTTTCCTGGGGGGGATTGTGCTCTGCTGCATCCAGAAATCATGCAGCATTTTCCTCCAGTCCATGGGAAAGCCCGCCCTCTCCATGCTGCTGTCCCTTCTCAGGGACTTTGTGTTAAGCGTGCCTCTGACTCTGGTGCTGCCGCGATTTTTTGGGGTGACAGGCGCCCTGTACTCCGGCCCGGCGGCGGATGTAATCTCCTTTGGGGCGGCAGTGCTGTGCATGGCAGCGGTATTCAGAAAATTAAACCGTCTGGAAGACGGGGAAGTGGCCCTGTCCGGCGCATCCCAGGGGGGACTGGCTGTGGAACGAAAGATATGTTAAAATCCCCCTTCCGCCACCCGGCGGGCCCCACGCGCAGCTGCCGCAAGGAAAGTGAGGCGGACGTGAAGCAGTGCACTTTTTTGCTTTTCATTCCAGCGGTAATATAGTACAATGATTCCCATAGCTGGGAAATAGGTGGAAAGGGAGGCGCGTTTGGATGGAGACGGAGAGAAACCAACAAAGGAACCAGGACGGGAGAACAGACGGGGTAAGAGACGGTGACAGCGCAGCAAAACGCATGGAGGAGGGACGCCTGTATTTTCCGGGCGACGAAGATATTCTGAAGGAACAGATGGAATGTATGGAGCTGCTCTATGATTACAACGCAACCAGGCCAAGGGAAAGCGCCAGGCGCACCGGTCTTCTGAAGCAGATGTTTGGCTCCATTGGCCGGGACTGCTATATTGAACCGCCTCTTCACAGCAACTGGGGAGGCAGACACGTATATATGGGGGACTTTGTCTATGCCAACTTTAACCTGACACTGGTGGATGACGGGGAGATTTACATTGGCTCCCATTGTATGATTGGGCCCAATGTTACCATTGCCACGGCAGGCCATCCGGTGGAACCGGGGCTTCGCAGGAAAGGAATCCAGTTCAACATGCCGGTGCATATCGGCGAGAATGTGTGGATAGGGGCGGGAGCCGTGGTGGTGCCGGGCGTTACCATTGGAGATAATTCTGTCATAGGAGCGGGAAGCGTGGTCACCAGGGATATCCCCGCCAATGTGGTGGCAGTGGGAAACCCATGCCGCGTACTCAGGGAGATAGGGGAACGGGACCGGATATATTATTATAAGGACCGGAAGATTGATATGTAAGATTGCGGCAGGTCCTGGCAGGAGGTAACGTGATGTCAGATATCATATATAAAATATTTCCCAGATACTATTATCCTAAATATACGGATGATCAGATAAAACGTGCTGTCGGAATGCTTAAGTTGACATCCAACGGCAGAATTACATTTACCAACTATAAAAGCGTGCAGTTCATTGACTGCGCAGGAGAATTGGAGCACATATTTTGTCCCTGGTGCGGACGTGAAGTGGATAGGGAGTTTTGGCAGAAGGCCATGGACACCGCATATGACGGCAGTGCATTTAAATACCTGGGAATCCGGATGCCCTGCTGTCACCAGCCGTCCTCGCTTGAGGAACTCATCTATGTGAAACCGTGCGGATTCGCCACATTTGTGATTGAGATATGGAACCCGCAGGAGAATGCCGTCCGTTGTTGAATTACACGAAATGGGGAAATGCTTTGGGAATGTCCACTTTTTCAGGATGATTTCGGCCCGCATCTGAGAGGGTCTGATACGTAAAAAAGCGTGTCCCCCATGAGATATTCCGGTGTGAGGACACGCTTTTAACTGAATGTTATTTGATCTTACCCAGCCGCTTTTTCGTATACTTCTTAGCCCTGCATTTACAGTGGCCGCATCCTGCGGCCAGATGCGTGGCCTTTTTTTACTTTCTTAAAGGAATCAGCACCTTCTTCAATTGCTTTCTTGATATCGTCCTTTGTCACCTTAAAGCAGGGACATATGTACTTATCCTTCCCCATCACAGCACCAGTGAGGGAGCGGCGTAAACCCTTGCCGCCAATTCGGAATCCAGCATATAGAGTCCCTTGGGATCATGGCCGAAGAGGTCAAAGCGTTTTACCAGTTCGCTGGCGTTCTTCTCCTCCTCGCCCTGCTCCTTTACGAACCAGTCCAAAAACTGCATGGTGCGGAAATCCTTGACAGAGTACGCGGCGTCATAAATATCATGGATAAGCCCGGTCACATAGTTTTCATGCTCCAGCCCGGCGGTGAGAGGTCCCCTGAAGTCCTCAAACACCTTGTCCGGCTTGGCGATGGCCTCCAGAGTTATTTTCTCTCCGTTGTTCTGCAGGTACTGGATGAACAGCATGGCGTGGTCACGTTCCTCCTGGGCCTGGACCTGGTACCAGTTGGAAAAGCCGTTCAGCTCCGCGTCCTTGTAGTAGTTGGCAAAATCCAGATACAGATAAGCGGAGTAAAATTCTTTGTTTACCTGTGTGTTGATCAGTTCTGCTACCTTTTTATCTAACATGTACAGCCTCCTTAAATATATAATTATAATTTAATAATTATGTTCAGGTGTATCTCCATCATACCTGTTTTATATGCCTTTGGCAAGAAAAATCTGAGTATTTGGGACGTTTTGGGGGGAATTTGGATCCGGGTTTTGCACCTGCTTTGTCAGAACAGCTCCCGGCCCCACGCCTCGGCCAGGCGGTCCAGGGTGAAAAATGCATTGGCAGGGCTGGTGGATGGACATTTGACGGCTTCCCTTCCTGTTGTTTCCCGGCAGTATTTGCGGTACAGCTGAAAGGCCGTGTCGCCGTTGGCAAGGATTGTTTCGATGCGGGCTGTGCGGAGAATCCGGTTTAGGTCCGTGGGTATCACATTGCGGATGCTCCGGTCGCTGGAGCCCTTGATGTCACAGGCAGCCACCACGTCCCAGAGCGCGATATGATGGCGCATCAGCAGTCCCTTTTTATCCTCCGTGGTCTCCGGC
>ENA-OQCB01000972-OQCB01000972.1-human-gut-metagenome-genome-assembly--contig:-NODE-972-length-12095-cov-3.097259_pt1 | contig 12095 bp, 13 predicted proteins | sample MGYA00242493_ERZ504568 | MGnify/ENA primary metagenome ERZ504568 (study PRJEB26092, sample SAMD00036229) | human gut metagenome | host: Homo sapiens | study: EMG produced TPA metagenomics assembly of...
GATCGGTTTTCCAAAATGGGAATACCACGACGCAGGCAAAGGAAGCGGAGGCCAGGGAAGTTCTGGAAGCTGGTGCGGATGAGATTGATATGGTGATCAACGTGGGAATGGTAAAGGAAGGAGACTATAAGGCGGTTCAGCAGGAGATTGAGACACTTCGCAAGATCAGTCAGGGAAAAGTTTTGAAGGTGATTATCGAGACCTGTCTGCTGACAGAGGAGGAGAAAATGAAACTCTGCCAGGTGGTGACAGAGTCAGGAGCGGATTATATCAAAACCTCCACAGGATTTGCAGGCGAAGGTGCGACATTTGAAGACGTGGCTTTATTGAGGCGTTGTGTGGGAGCAAATGTCAAGGTGAAGGCTGCCGGTGGAATCTCTAGTGTGGACGACGCGCAGGAGTTTCTTCGTCTAGGGGCGGACCGTCTGGGAACCAGCCGGTTGATTCATCTGTTAGAAGAATAGGAAAAAGAAAGGGCGAGAGGAGGATGGAGATGAAAGAATTCTGGATGGTACAGGGAATGTATCTGTTGCGTCTGCTATTGGCAGCGTTTTGCGGAATTTTCATCGGCTACGAACGGGACAATCGAATGAAGATGGCAGGAATTCGAACTCATTCCATCGTCGCCCTCGCGGCGGCTCTGATGATGGTGGTGTCTAAATACGGATTTTCGGATGTTCTCGCAAGAAATGTGAATTTAGACCCTTCCCGTGTGGGAGCGAGCGTGATTACAGCTGTCAGCTTTCTAGGGGCCGGTGTGATTTTTACCAGGAAACAGAATGTGAAAGGGCTGACGACAGCGGCAGGGCTGTGGGCCACAGTGGGAATCGGTCTGGCCGTGGGCGCCGGCATGTATGTGGCGGGAATCGTAACCACTGTATTGGTGATTTTGTTGCAGCTTCTCTCTCACAAAAATGTTCCGTTTGCCAAGTCTGCCTCTGTGGAGGAGATTGTCATCCGAATCGGCCAGGAGCAGGATCTGACCAGATTTTTGGACAGAGTCTTTCAGGCGAAAAAAAATAGAGATTGTCTCTGTGCATGTGACACGGGAGAGTGAAGGCTGCCTGAGGGTTAAGTTAGCAGTTTCGTTTCCAAAAAGAGTATCGGCTGGAAGATTTGCTCAGGCTGATGCAGGAGGAGCCGGAAATAGAATCCATTGATATTTAAAGAAAAAAGCCCTGCCGTTTCCGGTGAAGGAAAAGACGACAGGGCTTTTTGCCTGTAAGCTGGCTGTGAAGCTAGATGAGATGATTTAAATATTCTTCATACTCTTTCCTGAGTCTGTCTGTGAGCGTATGCTCAGACAGAGGCGTTTGGTTCCACGTTGAGACCGGCATGATTCCCAGAAGAGAATTGGTCAGGAAGATCTCTTCATAATTGAAAACCTGTTCCGGCCGGATGACGGTCTGCGTCACGGGATAATGTCGGAGTATATAGCCGCGAAGAATACCGTTTAGGAGCCCGCATTCCGTCTGTGGGGTGAAAATCTTTTCTCCTTTGACAAAGAAAAGATTTGTGGTTGCCCCTTCACAGATCTGCCCTTGGGTATTCAGAAAAATAGGTTCGTCAAAGGCCTCTCGGTGCGCTCTGCGTTTTTCGAGAATGTTATCTCCATAATTGAGAGTTTTGTGGTATGTGAGAGGAGAAGTCTCATTTCTGAGCACGGGGCTTAGCTGGACATGAAATCCTCTCTGATACTGGTCTTCTGTGTAAGTGTTTTCTCGGCAGGAGAAAAGCAGATTTTTCTCTGAGACAGAGATCTTTAAAACACCTTTTGGGTAAGGACAGCGGGCGGCTTCCTGTGAAAGCCGCTTGGCAGTTAAAAGTTCTCTGGCTTGTGGGTTTTCGATATGCAGTTTGTCGAGAGAGTGAAACAGGCGTTTTAAGTGTTCCTCTGGAAAGACCGGACGTTGGTCTTTTAAGGCGATTGTCTCGAAGATACCTAATCCAAAGGAATATCCGTCGTCTAAATTTAGTGTATACATGTGAAAATCCCCTTTACCGGTCTGACAGCGCTTCCAACACTGCCTTGGCTTTTTGAAGCGTTTCCTCGTACTCAAATTCCAGATCAGACTCGCAGGTGATGCCGCCGCCGACACCTAGATAGTAGGTACCGTTTTTGTGCAGGGCTGTCCGGATGACAATATTCAGGTCGCAGGAGCCGTCCAAGGACAGATAGCCGATGGAGCCTGTATAGAGGTTTCGGCGGTCATTTTCCAGTTCATCAATGATCTCCATCGCGCGGATTTTGGGGGCTCCAGTGATGGAACCTCCGGGAAAAGCTGCCTGGATTAAATCCATAAGTCCCAGGTTGGGACGCAGTTTTCCCACAATCGTAGACACCAGATGAAAGACTGTGGCATATGCCTCCACGGCAAAGTGCTCCGTGACTTTGACACTGCCAGGTTCGCAGACGTGGTTGAGGTCGTTGCGTTCTAGATCTACGATCATCAAAAGCTCACTGTGATCTTTAGAAGAGTTTTCCAGCTCCCTGCGCAATGCCTGGTCTTCTTCCGGGGTGCTCCCTCTTTTGCGCGTGCCTTTAATTGGACGTGTTTCTACGAGACCGTCTCGGACTTGGAGAAAGCGCTCCGGGGAGGAGCACACGATCTGAAAATCTCCATAGTTGAGATAAGCACCGAAGGGTGAAGGGTTATAGGAACGCAAGTGCCGGAAAGCTTCATAAGGAGAGATGGAGCTTTGAACCTGAAGCTGCTGTGTCATGTTGGCGATATAGATATCGCCCTCTGTGATGTAAGAAATCATTTGGTCGACAGCTCTTTTGTACTCCTCCTTTTGAAAATTTGGATGGTAGGGAGCCTCATGAGAATGGCGGCCGCAGCTTGGCATCTCGGGGCAGTTTTGAATCTGAGATACGATCTGCGAGATGGAAGCCTCCGCTTTTTTCTGTTCTCCGTGGGCGGTAATCCAAAGCTTTTTTTCCAGGGTGTCTTCTATCTAGATAATTGTCAAAAAAGTAAACTGAGCTTCCGGTATCATGAACCTTCTTGGGATGACGGCTGGGAATCCGTTCAAATTTTCGGCCATAATCATAGGTCAGATAGCCGACGGCTCCGGCGATCAAGGGAAGAGAAGTGGGATTCTCTTCCCTGTGTTCTTGCAGGTAACGCGCCATCACGGTCTCAAAGCTTTCCTGGCAGGGGAGATCGTTGCAGTAGCAGACGCCGTCCTCTTCTTTTACAGTCAGGTAGGGATTCAGGCAGATGATAGAGTAGCGGCCCAGTTCATTTTGCATGGAGGAGTCCAGAAAAATGGCCTGTGGATTTTGGGCGTACAGTCGAAACAGATCAGAAGTCTTCTTATAAAATGGCAGTTCTTGTACCAAGGTTTTCACGGGCATTCCTCCATTCTTCGCACAGGGTGATAAAATTATTTAACAGTTCGTGGCCGTATTCCGTCAATACAGCTTCCGGGTGAAACTGCACTCCGTATACAGGAAGAGAGCGATGGCTAAGCGCCATAATTGCTCCGTCGTCACTTTTGGCATCTACCTCCAGGCAGTCTGGGAGTGATTCTGGGCTGACGACCAGAGAGTGGTACCGCGTGACTTGAAACTGCTTCGGCAGCTTTTGAAACAGTCTTTTTTGACTGGTCCGGATAGGGGTGACTTTGCCGTGCATGGGGCGTTTCCCCTTTACGACTTGGGCTTTCCAGGCATAGCCGATGATCTGATGTCCGAGGCAGACTCCCAGAATCGGCACCAGACCGGCCATCTGTTCCAGAACCTCCAGGCATTGTCCGCAGTCTCTGGGACTTTTGGGGCCAGGGGATAGAATGATTCCGTCCAGCTCACCTTGGAGGCAGAGACGTTTCAGGGAGGGGATATCCACGCTGTCATTTCTGATTAAGGAGACTTCCTGCCCTAATTCTTCTAGATAGACAGCTAGGTTGTGGACAAATGAATCGTAGTTGTCGATCATAACATACATAACGTTTTCCTGGTATATTGTAATTGACTCATCTAACGGTCACTTACAAATATACCATCTCCTTTCTTGGGTAAATAGAATATTAAAAAGCCGAAAAAATACCGAGGTCATCACAGACCACAGATATTTTTCCGGCAGTATTCCGCTTTAAAAAGACGGGCACACCTGAATAGTTACAATTTTCAGTAAAATTTTCTTAATCAGTGTACCACAATTCCTTCATTTCGTCTATAATAAATGTTAAAAAATGTAATGGTGTGTAACAGTTTAGCCTGACACTGTCCCGCGAGGTGTCACGCTGCATTTGCAGCGGGATCCCGAGGACTGCAGGCGCCAGACTGAGAGAATCGCAGTCTGTGTGCATGCATTTGTGACAGTGAAGCCGAAAGGCGGAACTGTTACAATGGTGCGTAACAGCTTAGGGAATACAGGAGGGATTAAAATGCGGCATGAGAAAATAAAGCTTCAAATACAGGGTAGTGCGTATTATGGATGGCTCTATACTTATCTTTGGGACAATTCCAGAGAACTCTACGATGGCAGGAAGAGACCGCTCGTCTTGCTCTGCCCGGGAGGGGGCTATGAGATGACTTCCGACAGGGAGGCAGAGGCGATGGCCTTGAAGTTTATGACTATGGGTTGTCATGCGGCGGTGTTGCGGTACAGTGTGGCTCCTGCTAGGTACCCGGAGGCTTTGCTTCAGTTGGCTGAGGCTGTCAGACTGATTCGGAAAAAGGCCCGTGAGTGGTATGTCATGGAGGATGCAGTGGTGGTTCAGGGGTCCTCGGCGGGAGGACACCTTGCAGCCTGTCTCGGGGTGTTCTGGAACAAGGACTTTCTGCTGGAAAGGTTAGGCTGCGGCAGCGAAGAGATACGGCCGAACCGCTTGATTTTAAGCTATCCTGTGATCTCAGCGAGAGAGTATATCCATGAAGGGAGCTTTCGAAATTTGCTGGGAGAGGATTGGGACAGAAGAAAGATTTTTTCTCTCTAGAAGAGCAGATCAGTAAAGATACGCCGCCATCTTTTTTATGGCACACTGCTTCGGATGCCTCAGTGCCGGCAGAGAATTCGCTTTTATTTGTGAGTGGACTGCGCAGATATAAAATTCCAGTGGAGTTTCATCTCTATGAGGCAGGAGCGCATGGAATGGGGACCGCTGGGCCTTTGAGCATGGATGCCAACGGCGGCGGAGTACAAAAGGAATGTGAAAAATTGGATGGAGCTGGCATGTAATTGGCTGCACAGACAGTGGGAATTTTGATGGTTAATGGAAACGTTTTATTGTATAATGGAGGCGGAGAATAAAGAGATATGATACGGCATTATAGTTTGAACGAGCAGGGGAAGAGAGCTTATCAGGAGGATTCTGTGGGGGTTTTCTGCGAGGGGGCTCATGGTCTGTTCGCGGTGGCGGATGGCTTGGGAGGCCATGGGATGGGGAACCAGGCGTCACAGTGTGTGGTCCGCTGTGCATTGGAGCAATACCATATCGGCTGTGAACCGAAAGAGTATTTTCAGAGAGTTTTTTCTGAGGGGAACCGCAGACTGATACAGATTCAAGACGAAGCCAGAACACCGGGGGTGGCGAAGACTACTCTGGTATGTGCATTTTTAAAGCAGGATAGACTTTTTGGAGCGTACATAGGAGACAGCAGGATGTATATTTTCCGGCAGAACACGATTGTCTATCAGACTTTAGATCACAGCGTGCCTCAGATGTTGGTGGCCAGTGGAGAAATCCGACCGGGAGAGATTCGCGGCCATTCCGACCGGAACAGGCTTTTGAGAGTGTTAGGAGACAGGGACAGAAGTGTGAAGTATCAGGAAACCCCTCCTTGGGAATGGATGCCGGGAGATAGGATTTTGCTCTGCACAGATGGCTTTTGGGAATATGTAAAGGAGCCGGAGATGGAGAGGGACTTAGAAAAGTCAGAGGGGCCAAAGGAATGGCTGATGAGAATGAAAAAGCGGGTGCGGCGGCGAGGCTTTTTGGAAAAACAAGATAATTACTCGGCCATAGGAATTTGGGCAGATGAACTGTGAGTACAGCTAAGCGTTAGGGTATGACAGATGGAAGTATACCTGAATTACAAATCTTAGAGATGGCAGTGGTATAATGACAGAGAGTGCATAAAGAGAGGAAGGAGGAGACAGCGGTGAAGCTTAGAAAATGTGTGAATGGACATTTTTATGATGAGGAGAATTATGACAGGTGTCCGTATTGTGAACAGATAGAAGGGAACAGAAATGAGGTTCCCTGTGCAGAAGAAAAGACTATGGGGTTCTATTCCATGGGACAAAGGGGACAAATTTTAGAAGGTGAGGAGAGAACTCCGGCTTATTCTCCCCAATATGACTGTGAGGAGCAGTCGGGACAGCCAAAAAGAGAGGAAGCAGATTTCTGGATGCCGCAGAATGAATATGGACAGGAGAGCGAGTCTGAGGACTATGATCGGGAGTCGCCGGAAATGGGGACATCGCAGGAGTATGGCTATAGGCAGAGCAGCCAGGAGTATTGCCCAGAGTATCAGAATCCGTATGCAGGCTATGCTGACAGGTACAACCCAATACCGCCTCAGAGGGATTTTGGAGAGCAGCCTCAGCGATGGGGGACGGAAGTTTCAGACGAGGACAACAGAACGGTCGGTTACTATTCCAGAAAGCTGGGCACAGAGCCTGTGGTGGGATGGTTGGTCTGCGTGGAAGGAACTTGCAAGGGAGAAAGCTTTTCGCTTAAGACAGGCAGAAATTTTGTAGGGCGTGGCTCGGATATGGATATCGTACTGCGTGATGATCGCGGAGTGTCCAGAAAGCGTCATGCGATCATTGTCTATGAACCGAGGGAGAATGTTTTTATTGCTCAGACCGGGGATTCCAGGGAATTGTTCTATGTCAATGACGAGGTGGTCTTAGACCATGTTGCATTGCAGTCCTATGATGTCTTGTCCATCGGAAATACGAAGCTTTTGTTTATCGCTTTGTGTGGGGAGAAATTTAAGTGGGATACGTTTGAAAAATAAGAGAAGAGGGGGAAGGTTATGATTCAGGAGCGAAGTCTGTGGAAACTGATTCTTCTGTCTGTGGTGACTTGTGGAATTTATTCTATCTATTTTTGGTATCAATTTGACAGGGATGTGAATCTTATCTGTGAGGGCGATGGTGAGCAGCCTATGAGCTATCTGTTGGTTGTGGTTCTCTCAGTTTTGACCTGCAGTATTTTTCTCTGGTATTGGTTTTATAAGCAGGCGAACCGGCTGCAGGCGAATGCCAGACGCTACGGGATGGAGATTCAGGAAAATGGGACGAACGTAATTCTGTGGTTTTTGATCGGCGGATGGTTTTTCGGTGTGGGTATCTTCTTCGGCTACCATATTTTGATTAAAAATATCAATCGTCTGGCAGAGGCGTACAATCATGATGTACAGCCAAAGGAGGAAGTTGATTTTTACAGCAGGCCTTCAGAATATAGGAGAATGGAGGACGAAAGGTGTGGTGCTGAGCAGGTGCAAAGGCCTGATGCCGGTTATCCGGTGGAAGTGTCCGACAGTGGATACGAGGAGAGGTCTGAGAGAACGCAGAGCTTTCAGACGGTGAATCCAATAGCACCGGAAGAAGAGATGAGAGAAGAACCCCAGGAAGAAAAAGGGTATCTGTATTGTATGACCGGAGAGTATGCGGGAGTGAAGCTCTCCATTGACGATGGAAAGTCTGTGATTATCGGACGAAATCCCCAAGAGTGTAATCTGATCGTAAAGGGAAGACAGGTCAGCAGAAAACATTGCAGTGTGACTTATGCCCCAGATCAGGACAGGTATCTGTTTGTGGATTACTCTTCAAACGGTACGTATCTGTCAGAGGACGACAGCCGTTTGCCCTCCTATCGGGAGCTGGTGCTAAGACCGGGCACCACGGTTTATCTAGGAACGAGAGAGGTTAGTTTCTGTCTTGGGGGATTAGGAGAAAAAGTAGGAAAGGATAAGCAGAGATGACGGATTTGGAGAAACTGTGTCCAGGGTGTATGAGAATTGTGGAAGATTCTGAAAAACCCTGTCCTTATTGTGGATTTGACAAAAGGGAATATGAGAAGACCAGAAGCTATAGGACTCTGCCTCCTGGTACGATTTTAGCGGGAAAATATTTTCTGGGCAAGGTGATCGGAGAAGGTGGATTTGGAATCACCTATCTGGCCTGGGAGATGAATCTGGAGGTTCCAGTGGCGGTGAAGGAATACTTTCCTTCAGGGTTGGCCACACGGGACACCCAGCTGACTGGGGGAAAGAGCAAGACGGTTAGCGTGATGGCGGGAGAACAGGGCCATTATTACCAGTCAGGTTTGAGAAGTTTTGAGCAAGAGGCCAGAAACCTGGCAAAATTTCAGAATCTGCCCGGAGTGGTGTCAGTCAAGGATTTATTTTTTGAGAATCAGACAGCTTACCTGGCTATGGAGTATATTCCGGGAATCACAATGAAGCAGTACCTGCGTTCTAAGGGAAATCGCCTGGATGAGAGGACGGTATTGCGGTTGATGAGACCGGTCTTAGAATCGTTGGATAAGGTGCATAGGAGCGGAATCATACACCGGGATATCAGCCCAGATAATATATTGATTACGGCAGACCAAAAAGTGACCTTGATCGACTTTGGGGCAGCCAGAATGGCTTCTGGAAATGACGGAAAGAGCATGACGATACTCTTAAAGCATGGATATGCTCCTGTGGAACAGTATCAGTCAAAGGGGAGACAGGGACCTTGGACGGATGTGTACGCGATCTGTGCCACCATGTACCGGATGATTTCGGGGAAAGTTCCGGAAGAAGCCGTAGACCGCATTGAGAATGACCGTGTGAAACCACTGACTATGCTAGCCAGGGAGGAGAATTTTCAAGTGTCCCGGCGAGTGTCCGACGTGATTCAAAAAGGTCTGTCGGTCAGTGCTTCACATCGTTACCAGAATGTGAGAAGTCTGATTCAGGAGTTGTATGAGGAACCGCAGACAGTCCAGCCACCCGTGGGAGGCGGGACGAGGGTGGAGCCACCGAAACTTCCGAAATCGGAGCCGAAGAACTATATGGGGATTATTCTGGCAGTACTCGGAGGACTTCTGGCAGTGATTTTGATTCTGGGTGCTGTGCTGCTGCTGAAAGGCAAAGAGGAATTCGATGATTCACAGAGCGTGGAGGTAACAGAGACTTCGGCAGAAGCTTCTCCGGAGGCTGTCGCACCGGTGACAGCGAAGCTGGTGGATATCAACCAGGTGGACTTTACTGAATACAAGCAGGTGCGGGTGGCTTCGGCAGAGGCAAGCTCTGTGATTCAGCAAGATAATGGCGCTGTGAACACTCCCATGATGATTTTTGATGAAAATATTGAGACGAACTGGGAGGAAGGAGTCGATGGTCCCGGCTTAGGCGAGTGGGTGGACGCGAAATTCAGCCAGGAGAGCGGGATTAAGTATTTGACTTTTAAGCTGGGCAACTGGAAGACTAGCCGCTATTATTACGGCAACAACAAGCCCAGCAAGATGACCATAACTGTTGGAGAATTCAGCCAGCAGATAGAATTTCCGGATGAATGGACAGAGTTTTGTCTGGAATTCAGCCGTCCCTGTCAGGCAGATGGTATTCACATGACCATAGATGAGGTATATGCTGGTACCGACTGGGACGACACTTGTATTACGGACATGAGAATATTTGCAGAGGAGTAAGAGATGAACCAGAAGAAAACGAATATATTGGCGGTGCTTTTTCTGTCAGTTTTAGTCCTAATCCTGACGGGGCTGCTGATTTTTTCAGGGATTAAGTATCATAAAATGTCTGATAGACTGAAGGCCAGCCAAGAAGAGCTGGAGAAAGTACAGCAGTTGGCCGCGCAGAAAGAGGAGGCTGCCTCTCAGGAAGAGGATACCACGGCTGAGGAAGAGCAGGGGATTTTGGAAGATCAGCAGGAAGAAGTTTCCGAAGAAAAAAAGATATACGCGACAGTGATGGATATTCCGGCAGGAAAAAAGATCAACCAAGCTTCTGTGAATATGGAAAATTTAGGGCAGTATTTCATGTCCAGTGAAATTCCGGATGATGTCTATGAGAGAATCAATGGAAAATCATACCGGGAAAATCCTGATATCGGCCTTGAAGATTTGAGATATCTGAAAGTTCTTCATTATAATTACGATCATCAGATTCAAGTGGGAGAGATGATTGTCAATGCCCAGCTGGCGGAGGAGGTCTGCAATATTTTCCGCGAGCTGTTCGAAAATGAATATGAGATTTATTCCATGTATCTAGTGGATAATTTTTGGACGGGAGACGGAGACGGTTCGGATTATGCTTCTATCGATGTGAATAATACCTCCTGTTTTAACTATCGGGAGCAGACGGGCGGAGGAGCCTTGTCCAATCATGCGTATGGCTGTGCCATTGATCTGAATCCCATGGAAAATCCATATGTAGTTTATGACGGAGATACACCGGTGGAGTGGGCACATTCCAATGCCGACCCTTATATTGACAGGAACAGCGGTGCGGAGCATGTGATTACCCATGACGATGTATGCTACCAGATTTTTGCCAAGTATGGCTACAGCTGGGGTGGAGATTGGAGCAATCCAAAAGATTTTCAGCATTTTGAAAAAAGGCTGTATGGCTGAGAAGTAGACTTTTAAAGATTTTGAATAGGAGGGGTTTGCAGTGAAAGCGGTAATTTATGAAGAGAAGGGAAAACTGTCGCTGGTGGAACGTCCAGTGCCACAGATTTTGGGGAGGACTGACGCGATTGTGAGAGTGACCTTAGCGTCTATCTGTACCAGTGACCTGCATATCAAACATGGAGCTGTGCTGAAGGCCAAGCCCGGGGTGATCGTGGGACATGAGATGGTCGGAGTGGTAGAGAGAGTCGGAGACGAGGTGAAGAAATTCCGGCCAGGAGATCGTGTGACTGTCAATGTGGAGACCTTTTGCGGGGAATGTTTTTTCTGCAAGAGAGGGCATGTGAATAATTGTACCGACGAAAACGGCGGTTGGGCCTTGGGATGTAGAATTGACGGAGGACAGGCGGAGTATGTGCGGGTGCCTATGGCGGACCAGGGATTAAACCACATTCCAGATGAGCTGGAGGACAGGCAGGTATTGTTTGTGGGGGACATTCTCTCCACAGGATACTGGGCTGCGAAGCTTGGAGAGATCAAGCAGGAGGATACGGTGGTGGTTCTAGGAGCAGGCCCCACGGGAATGTGTGCGATGATGTGTGCGAAGCTGTACAATCCCAGACATATTGTAGCGGTGGATTTGGATGAAGAAAGACTAAATCTGGCAAAGCAGGAGGGATGGGCAGATGTGGCGGTTCAGCCTGAAAAAGAAGATCTTTTTCAGATTGTAGCGGACTTGACAGACAGAAGGGGAGCAGATGTAGTTCTGGAAGTCGCCGGAGGCCAGGATACCTTTCAAACCGCTTGGCAGGTGGCCAGGCCCAATGGAATTGTCTGCGTCATTGCTGTGTATGGAGAGGCGAAGAGCCTCCCCTTTCCTGAAATGTATGGGAAAAATCTGACGTTCAAGACGGGAGGCGTGGATGCCTGTGACTGTGAGAGAATTATTAGTTGATTGCGGAGGGAAAAATTTGGACACCACGAAAGCGAATTACTCACGAGGTGGCCTTGGAGAATGTGATGGAGGGCTACCGCATCTTTGAAAACAAAGAGGAGGGAGTCATCAAGGTGGCCGTGAAGGCCGTAAAAATGCTTCGCTATGGATGCGATGGAGGAAGCTAGTCCTTCGTCAAATCCACGTAGACCGGCTCATGTCCCAGGGCGGGGATTAGTTTCTCTGTCAGATCTTTCGTGGAGATTTTCAGACTGGAAGTATTGATGCAGGGGTGAAAGCCAAAGAACTCTTCTTTCAGAATATCTCGGTCGATGAGAAGCTTGACTTTTTTCTCTGGGTCAAACATAAGTCCCATGACGGTGTACGGAGCCGGGAGTCAGATTCAGGCAAAATCCTGCATGTAATCCGGCGAGGCAAAGGAGAGGCGGGCAGTCTGTATCTGAGCGGATAACTGCTTCGTTTTAAATACTTTGTCTCCCGGCATCAGCAGCAGATAAAAGTCTGTTTTCTGCCGGTTGCACAAAAAAAGAATTTTTGCAGT
>ENA-OQCB01000973-OQCB01000973.1-human-gut-metagenome-genome-assembly--contig:-NODE-973-length-12080-cov-10.059148_pt1 | contig 12080 bp, 10 predicted proteins | sample MGYA00242493_ERZ504568 | MGnify/ENA primary metagenome ERZ504568 (study PRJEB26092, sample SAMD00036229) | human gut metagenome | host: Homo sapiens | study: EMG produced TPA metagenomics assembly of...
GCTTCTTTGCAAGCGAACGGCTCTCAGAAGACGCCTCTTCATACTCATTGAGAAATTTTCCGATGGACTGGATTCCCATATTACAGCCATCCATCAGAAGCTTCGCAATCTGAGAGCTGTCATCGTGAATCATCAGCTTCACATCCGTTGTAATCCTGGAAAATGCAGCTGCTGCAGGATGCGGATCCTTTTCTTGTTCTCCATGTTTTTCCAGCAGTCTGCTGATATCTTCTTCCAGTGCTTTATGTTTCTTGTCGTATTCATCCAATAGCTGATGAAGCTTTTCATCCTTCACAAAATCCCGCACCTGATTCAAGCTGTTGATGGCCATCTTGCAGCCACTGCTGCATTCTTTTAAAAGCTTTCCTGTCTGTTCTTCCATATCATTTCCCCACTTTCCATTACCAATCATGTCTTGTTTATTCTGTCCAAAAGTGCGGATTCTATTCCTTTATCTTACAACAGCACGTCTGATTTTCGGCCCTATGATGCAAGCAAGCACAATTTTTACCAGATCTCCCGGAATATACGGAAATACTCCGACACCAAGACCTGCCACAAATCCGATATTCAACTGCATAGAAAGCCAGATTGTACCGAAAAGATAACATACAATCGTTCCCAGTACCATTCCAAGAACGGCAAATGACAGTTTTCCTTTAAAATGCTCCACAAAAAATCCGGCGATCACTGTCAAAAACACAAATCCGACCAGATATCCGCCCGTAGGACCTGCCACTTTTGCCGGACCGCCACTGAAACCGGAAAATACCGGAAGTCCGACCAGACCGATCAACAGGTATACAATATAACTGATGGTACTGAATTTTGTTCCCAGTACAAAAACCGAGAAATACAACACCAGGTTTGTAAATGAGATCGGCACCGGACTGAACGGTAGAGGAATACTTAACGGCCCCAGAATGCAGGTCAGCGCTGTCATCAATGCGATCAGTGTCATTTGTTTCGTTGTGAGAAATTTTGCTTTTGTCTCCATGTGTTTTGTTCTCCTTCTTTACACTCTTGTTCCAGTATACGAAAGAGACGTTCTATTGTCAACCTTTTATTATTGTAAGTTAACATTCGTTCCGGTTGTTTACTCTTGTAACTGTATATGATAGAGCGTGTTTGAAAATTAAAAATGCACAAAACATGTGTTTCTATTGCCTTCTCATGATAGGATAGCTTCCAAGCAAAATCAGACACAGCCTAGGTGGTGTAAGCACCAAGATACATGTGGTAGTGGATTCTTACGACTATCCAATCTACCTGATCCAGCGAATGAAAAGGATTTCAAAGAATTGTAACCAAGTATGATAAATATGCATTCATCTATAGTAATCCTCTTAATTAACGCAAATTCCACATGCGTGAAACCACCATTTACAATCATTCATGCTTATAGTTTCTAAGGCCGCTTTTACAACTTCAGGCAGTTCAGAGGCAACACAGATTTTATTCTTTCTGAGAATAGCTTTCATTTTTGACCACATTTTTTCAATAGGATTTAAATCCGGACTGTATGGCGGCAAATACAGGTAGGAAATACCAGCCTTGTCCAAAAGTTCTGTCACTATTTTGGCATGATGAGAGCGCATATTATCCATAATTACAACATTGCCTTTCTCAAGACTCGGTATCAACTGTTTTTCCATGTATTCACGAAACCGCTGTGCGGTTGTTCCGCCTTGGTACGTAGTATATACCAAACTGCCGTTAAGACGAATGGACGACAAAACGGTGTATTCCTGCAGGCGTGTTTATTGGGGCAGCATCAATGGCACATTTCCCATGTACTGCACGTGCATAGTGTCTTGTGAGGTTTGTATTAATGCCGCTTTCATCAAGATATATCTGATGTTCTGCATTTGCATCAGATATGTTTTCTATCCATGCGCTGCGCTTTGCCTGCACATCGGGGACGCTCCTGTTCTTTTGCATGCAAAACTTTTTCTTATAAGTATAACCTTGTTTTATCAGAAAACGCCTGACGGCTTTGCTGCCTACAGGCAAATTAAGGCTTTCAATGATTTCCTTCATTGTGATATCAGGCTGTTTCTGCACAAGTTCCAGAATATCTTGGTGCTGCTTTTCTGTAAGGATTGGTTTCCGTCCTCTCAGCTGCGTTCTGGTCTCATAACTGCCAGTGCGTGCACGTTCTTCCACAAGGCGGTATATGGTACTTTGGTTTACTGAAAAATATTTTGCGATCTCCTTGGCATTGTGCGTTTTATCCCAGGCTTCCAATACCAGTTTTCTAGCTTCATTATGTAGCATGTTATCATCTCCTACACTATATTTTATCACCTCTGTAAAGAGCTTGCATTATTTAAGAGGTTTGCTATAAAAAAAGAAAAACAGAGCAACGGATTTCGGTAACAAAGAAATATCTTGATCGTTCAGACAAAAATAACGTTTTCCCTGTCTGTAATACATCATTGGTTAAAATCAGTGAAGAGTCTATCTGCCGTGAGCCACTATGCACAGTCAACGTGCATATGCGAACTGCGCATTCACATGCACTATTCCTTGCGACATTTCTACCCAACAGGGTATAAGACATTTTTTAGAAGTCATACCGTAAATCTATTGAAATCTCTTTAGAAAAAACAAAAACGGCTGTATTTCAGTCCACCTTTGCACCAAAGTACAGCCACATAAACCAATTCTATTTTTATTGTGCAATATCAGAACTCCCCCCTTCTCCCTGCTGCATCCAGAATATTCATCTGCATCCTATATTTTGCCACCGTTCTTCTTGAGATCTGTATTCCCTCTTCTCCCAGTTTCTGCGCCAGTTTTTGATCACTCAGCGGTTTCTTCTTATCTTCGCTTTGAATGAAATTTCTTAGCATCAGCTTCACTGAATCGCTACTGACTTCCTCCGTCCCTTTTGGCATAAAATCTGACAGTGCATAAACGCCCCAGCCACACTGCAGATATTTTCCTTTCACCGCCCTGCTGATTGTTGATTCATTCACCTCCATAATCTGTGCAACATCCTTCTGTCTGATCGGTTTCATATCCTTTCCCGAGTCCAAAAACATCCTCTGGAAATCAACCAGTATATCTGCAATCCTCTGCAATGTATGACTTCTCTGCTCTATGCATGCTCTCAGCCATTCTGCCTGCGCCTGCTTTTGCATAATATATTCCCGAACCTCCGCCTCTTTCGAATCTCGCAGTTTTACATAGAATTCATTCAGCCTCAGTTCCCGGTACACAGCCTCATTCAATTCCGCTATATATTTTCCATGTTCTTTTGACACAATAATATCTGGTATTACATACCCCCCTGTGTTTCTCCCATATATTCTTCCTGGTTTTGGATTCAGGGTTCTGATTCTGGAAAATGCGTCTCTTACCGCCGCCTCTTCCTCTCCCAGTTCTTTTGCAATTGCTGAAATTTTATGTTTTGACAGATCTTCCAGATAACTTTTTTTACCAGAGTAATCGCAAGCCGGGAGTCTTTCTGTCGCTTCAACTGCAGAATCAGACATTCCTTCAAATCGGCGGCCCCGATTCCGGCCGGCTCCAATGATTTCAGTATCTCCAGCGCACTCCGAAGTTCCCGCACCGAACATGGTATGTACTCTGCCAGATTTTTTCACCGAAATCTCCAGATATCCTCTACTGTCCAATGATCCTGCTAACTTTTCCACAATTTTCTTTTCGTTTTTTCCCCAATTGGCATCGTCAACAGCTGCTGATGTATTATATCCACAAGGCTTTCTTCCTGAAGAGTCCACCAGTCTTCTAACAACTGATGACCGCCGGCATAGCTCCAGTCGGTATCCTCCGATGCCGTTACTCCTGTTTCATCAGACTTACGCATATCTTCCCTCACCAGTTCTTCCAGCGGTGCCTCTGCCAGTTCTTCCACTTCAATCAACGGATTTTCCAGTGCCACTTCCTGAATATACACAGCAATTTCCTGTGCATTCATTTGCAGGATGCGTGCCTGCTCAATCTGCTTCTGATATACCCTTTGTTTCTGCTCAACCTTCAGTTCCAGTCCCATCGAATTTCCTCTTTACTACTTAATCAGTCTTTTAAACAATTCGTATAGCATCGACAATTCATATTCATCCAATCTGATTCTGTATTTTTTTTCTGCTTCCGCAAATACAATCCGAGAAATCCGATAGAACTCCTTCTCTTGCTCAGATAATTCCCGTTGTTCTTCCTCATAACCATCCTGTGCGATCATCAGACGCTCAAACATAAATGCAATGTGCATATACAAATTTAGTCTCACATGCCCCGACATTTCCAATGCATAATACTTTTCATACCGCATCAAAATCAGTTCTACTTCCCGAACTACAACCGCAGGGTTCAAAAACTGCAGTCGGCTTACGATACCTTCCATTGAGAAAAACTTTACAAATTCTCTTTTGAGCACTTCAAACTGCTCCGGATTTATTACTGTCTTTAAGGAATCCCACAGCACCTGTTCTCCACTTCCATCCAACACATCATACATACTCAGCCATGGAGTTTTTACTTCTTCTGAAAGTGATGAAGTCGTCAAAATCAACAGTGTCTGCTCAAAGGATTTTTCCCCTTTTTCACCCAAAACCCGAATCAGTTCCTTATAATCCATCGTAATAAAATCAAGCCCGCAGTCTCCGAGCACGCTTTTCATCATTTCCTGAATCTTTTCCGCAATTCCCACTCCGGACATACAGGATATGACAATATTTTTTCCCTGTGAAAGACCTTCAAAAAACTGTACATCAAAACTACAGATTTTCTTTGTACTCTGTGTAATTTCCGTAAAGGAACTATGTCCCAGTATTTTAATTCCGATATCGAGCGCAATTGCCGTAGAAACATTATTGATAATCATCAGATCCCCTGACAGACTGTTTTTGATCAATGTATACATTCTGCTGAGAGAACCTGTATCTACCAGCAGAATCACTCCTCTTCCTCCCGGAATATCTTCCAGATAACTCCTTACTTTATCAATCATCGCATCAAAAGAAGAGTCCATCGGCATATCAATTGCTTCAAACACAAAGGTTCCACATGCCTGATTCACCACTTTTGCAATACTGCTCGCCGTTGTATCTCCATGCGCAGCAATCAAACCTGCCAGTTCAACAGACTCTACAACATACTCATGCAGAGCAACTGTAAACAAAAACAGGACGTGTTTTCCACAGCCTTGTTCCAACGATACCACTTTCTCAAAAAGACGTTTTGCAATATAATGTGCCCTTGAAAGAGACTGTTCAAAATAAACAGACAATTTCCACTCCATCTCTGCATCCAATTCCATTTGCGAGAACATCTTATAACTCAGGTACAGTTCCTTCAGACATTGGTCTGTCACACGAATTCCATAGCGTTTCAGCACCAATCTGCAGCTGCTCTCAAACATCTTTCTTACCGTATTTTCGAACACCGAAGAACTCACTGTGACATATTTCTCCCAAGTCTTCATCTGGTGTTTATACCGTAGATATAACATATCTGTTTTATCCCAGGAAGCCTTCACCACCTCTTCCCAGAGAGCTGAAACATTCAAAGCATGTTCCGTAACACATGCTTCATACGCAGATTCACTTTCCTGACTGCACAAAACTTTCATCGGACAGACAATTTCTTCCAAAGAATCACCCTTGTCCGGTGTCTCATTCTGCAGCTCTCTTGAAGAGATTTTCAACAGTTTTTCCTCCTGTTGCCGAAAATATGCTTCTGCACAGCTTACCCGCACAAGATTTTCCAGTTTTCCGATATTTCCAGGTAACTTTGAAAAGCACAGATACTGCATCGCATCCTTTTCAATCAGAATATCCCTGTTGATCTTTACCGCTTCTTTCTGATAAAACCGATAAATTAACTGTAGTCGTTCCATCAGCGGTCTTTCCGCAATACTTCCGATTGAAGTCTGTACGGTAATTCTCCGGCGAAATGTTTCCAGAAGGACTTTTTCCGGAATCTCCGTTGTTGCAAAAATAAACCTTACCTTCGCCGCTTTCCAGTTCTTGTCACCAAGCGGTCGATATTTTCCTGTGTCCATGAAAATAAAAAGCTTTTCCTGGTTTTCATAAGACAGCCGGTGAATCTCGTCCAGAAAAAGATAACCGCCGTCCGCTTCCTGCAAAAGCCCCTCTTTATCTGTATCCGCTCCGGTAAAGCTTCCCTTTTTATACCCTAAAAGTGCTGCCGACAATAGCTCTGGATTGTTCGCATAATCTGCACAATTCAGCACTACCAACGGAGCACTCTCGCTGATAACTGCACTGGAAACTGCATATTGGTGAATCAGTCTTGCCAGAAAGCTTTTTCCGACCCCACTTTCTCCTGTAATCAGTATTGGCAGTCCGTCCGGCGGATATGACACCGCCGCTTTGCATCTTTCAATTACATTTTTCTGGCTGCCGTCAGCACCGATCATTGTATCAAAGACGTCTTCCCGGCGTACTTCCGGCAGCACTTCTTCTATTTCTTTTCTTTCTTCACTGACAGAACCCTGCACATTCTCTCTCTGTTGTTTCCTGATATTCCAGCATACCGGCCGGGTAAGTGTCTTTTCCACACTACCTTCTTCCAAAAGACGGTTCAGATAATGGCTGACTACCTGTCGGCTTAAATTCAGCTCTTCTGCAAGTGCTGCCGCCGTAATCTGACAATCACTCTTCGACATCCTGCACAGCGCCTGATATACCCTGTCTTTTGCTTCCATAAAAAGTACCTCCCGGTTTTTCTGCTTTTTCATACCCCTATTATAATAAATTTTGAGTTTCTCTACAACACTTTTCTTTTCTTGAGTTTCCGCAGAATTATCCTCCTCAGATAAGTCTGCTATGTTTCGTTATCCACAACTTTCAAAAAATGCCTAAAATATAAGGAATCCTGTTCCTTTTTGATGTAAAATTAAGCTACCAAACCAAAAACTTACTAAACAAAAAGAAAGGGGATCCCTTATGATTAATTCTACATCAACTACTTACTCTCTGAAAAGAAAAATTTTAACTTTTACAAATAAAATTTCCTGCCGTCTTCCGAAACCAGACCGCAAGTTTATATCAGATATGGTTTACGGTATTTTGGCATCTCAGAGCTGTCTGCTTACCGATATTTCCGATCAGCTCCATGAACCTGCACGTAAAGTAAATACAGTAAAACGACTTTCCACACATCTCTTGGAAGGCCCCCTGCCGCTGCGGCTTCCACTTATCTCCATACCGTAAAGAAGCTCTCGCCTCCCGATCCGGTGGTCCTGATTGATGAAAGCGATGTTGTAAAGCCGGATGGGAAACACTTTGAAGCCCTGGGCATTGTCCGGGATGGTTCAGAAAGCACACAGACAAAAATGTTTATAAAAAGGGATATCATGTAACGGAAGCCTGCGTTTTAACTGCTCATAAGCATCCCGTCAGTATTTTTTCCCGGCTCCATTCTTCTGCTGAGAAAGATTACAAATCTGTAAATACCATCACATTTGATGCGATCAGACAGGCCGTCTCTCTTTTCGGGAAAGCTACTTTCGTTATGGATCGGGGTTATGATGACAATAAAATCTTCCTCTTCCTCGACCAACAGAAGCAGGATTATGCGCTCCGCCTGATTGCCAGGAGGAATCAGAGCCTCCAACAAATGCCCTGAAAGTTTCTATCATACAGAAAGCAGATCCGATCAAAGAGAAAGTAAGCTTCTGCTATTATCGGCTGGCGAAAGGCATCTCCGGCATACTGTCGTATGCAAAAGAAGGTGTCCGACTGTGGTTCCGGACAAAGCGTCCGGCATGCCGTCAACTCTGCCTTAAGCTGACCGGTTAAGTAGAGAAAAGAATAGGTCTCCTAAAGTCCGGTTCCGGCGGGGCTTATTAAAGTGCCTCTATTTTCGGCACTGCCATTCTAAATCTCTCAAAATTTCGGCAGATTGGCACTTTGGGAAGACATATCCATTTTTTCAGTGCAATTTGCGGAAACTCAAGTTTTCTTTTCCATCTCATGGCTTTTTGTCCCGGGGATTACTGTTCATATGTTAACCTGTGAGCAGTAACTCCCGGCATTCTTACCTCGGCAGACGTGCTCTTCTGTCCGGAAATACCCGATCAAATCCTTCTGCAGAATCCTGATACCAATAAGCCACTGTTGCCACATCGTCCGAACGTTCAAACAATGACAGATCATCATTTCCAATCTGCTGCAAAGTTACTTTGATATCTTCTGAAAATGCGATTGGATCTAGAATATGCCAGCGGTACAGACCATGGCGCGGCAGACTGTCATCACCAAATGCATGTACTGCATTTAATTTTCCTGTTTCAAACCGTACACGTGTCTTGTCCTTTGTCTCATAAAACGGATAACCTAGAAACAGTGTGGAATAGTTCTTAACGGAAGGTCTTCCCAGCTCATCTTTCTGATGAAATGCCCACGCACCTCCGAAATAATCTTCAGAACCTGTGGAGGATACGGTCGGGAATTCTTCATCTCCATCCAGATAGAACTTAAATTCACCCTCTCCCCACCAATATCTTTCCAGTGCAGTCAGCGCAAGAAATGTTCCTACATAATAGCCTTTTCCTTTAATCTTATCCAGTATCACGTAATCTTTTGCCAGTTCTGTTTGTCTTTCCCGTTTCCAGTATGCGTGGAAATACAGAGTGTTTTCCGGCAGACTGTCTGTCTCCGCATAATTTACTGTATAGAAAAATGAAGTAATGTCTTTCGGATGTTCATTTGTAATGGTAATTCTTGCTCTTTCACGAAACGGCATTTCAAAATAGCTGTTCATACCGCCCGTTGGATTTACTACGATCGGCAGAGACGCAATGTCACATCGTTCGCCGAATCCGTTGCAGAAGAAATCTCCCAGTGGAGCTTCTACCGCCGGAGTGCTGCTGTTGTCCCAATAGATTCTGAGTACAACATCACGCATAACAAAACTTCCCTTTTCTGTATTTTCACGAATCGTCATCCAGATATGACGAATGATTCCCGGTCCTTTTATATCTGCAATGACCGTCTCTTCTCCCATTGGAAGACGGATACTTCCTCTTCCTTTTCTCTGCGGTCCGAGTGCACTGTCTTCCATGCATGCTCTTCCCTTTTCTCCCGTCGGATTTTCCGGAGATACTGCTCTTGACCGCTCGCCCTTAAAGGTTGTGATATTATTTAATAAATTCATAATCCTGACTCCATTTCTCTTCGTTGTTTGGGTGAATTAATTTCTTTTGATTTTTTTTCATTTCTACATAAACCGGAAATGTACTTCTATTTTTCATAGAAAACTCTGCCATATGATGCTCATACCGAACCGAAATATCAAATCGGGCATTTCCTATCCGCATATTTTTCCAGCAGAATCCGCCGATAAACCGCTTAGGATGGATTCTGAACACCGCCTTCGGCGCATCATATTCGATTCCGAGAAATTCCGTGATAAAAAGGATAAAAAAGATTCCTGCACCCCATCCACATTTTCCGCAGCTGTTCATTCTCACAACATCACCGGTCTGTGCTCCGATCTTATACGGCCACCACCACCAGGAACCATCCAGGTCTATCAGTCTTTCTAACTCACGAAATCTACCTTCGTCTCCTGACCAGTTTTCTTTCTCTGCCGCACCGTTTAAAATCGAAATATATCCCGGAAATGTTGCCCCGGACTGATTTCCCCACTTGATTCCTCTGCTCAGTTCACTGTAAGTAGGATTTTCTCTGCTTCCTGTAAACTGACCATACTGCTTCAAAGTATCCTGCTCTTCACTTTGATATTTGTAGTATTTCATCAGGGTTGTATCCGATTCTTCCCCATCATGCATTCTGAGACAAATTTCTCCGTCATGGTTCACATCTGTTATAAACTGAAGCCCCTGGTCCAACATCTCTTTCTGATACTTTTCTGCAGAATCACATTCCTTCTTTTCCTCTGCGATTCCACTGATTCCTTCCAGATACTGTGTTCCAAAGAGCCCCTTCGCAGTCATATACCGTTCGATATCTTTTCTTGTCTTTCCTGCTTCACTTCTCAACATTTCCGCATAACTTTTCTCTCCGAAAACTTCTTCCGCAATTCTTGCTAATGCCATAAAACTGCGGTACACACAGAGATTGGTTCCTGTATGATACTTTCCCAGTGCATACGCATCGGAAATCCACGTTGTACGATACAGATAAGGCTCATTTTCCTCACGGCTTTCGAGAACCGTCTGAAGAATTGCTTTCATTTTCTTATAGAGCTTTGGATGCTGTTGGAAAAATTCTTTCTCACCAAAATACTCATAATATGCACCGGAAAGCATGATCACAGACAACGAATTGCTCAATGAATGAAAGACGCCGCCTTCGAATTTAGTTCCTTTATATTTGATTCCATATTTTGCAAACCAGAGAATACATTTTTTACAAAGTTCCGGCTCTGTCAGTGTAAACGGCAGACTGGAGTAGTACATGTCTTTATTCCATACATGTGGTGTGACCGGATACGTTCCCCAGTTGGAACCCAGAATTTCATTCTCGCCTGACATTGCAAACGCACCAAACGCCTGCTGGTATGCTCTCTGCAAAAGCATTCCTGCCATCGCATCTTCTTCCATCTTCAGTTCTCCTGTCAATGACCGGAAATACTGTAACGTCTGTTCCATCCAGAAATCCGTATCTTTACTTAAAAACATTTCTATATCCTGATACCGGTTCGGATCTCCAAACAGAAGTGAAACCCGTTTCTGCTCCATTGGCTGCAGTGTAAAGGAAACATCCTGATACGTTCCACTCTCCGCTGTTATCATCAACACATTTCTTGTATCCGAATATTTCTTTTCATACAAAGCAGGGAGACAGACCGTCATCTCTGCTGCCTCTCTGCCTGTATTTTTTACCGTTACTTCATAAAGAAGACAACTCAGCCGTTTTCCTTTTGCTGTAATCGGTGCTGTGGCAAGAATCGTGACTTCTCCCCACGGAAAATAATGCCTGCAGCGTGGAAACAGATTTTCTGCCAGATCCGTCTCCACATATTTTGTATGTTCACATAATTTTTCTGTCTGTCCATTCCATTTTACAGAAACAGACAACTGATGTTCCTGCACAAAATCCTTTGCCACCCACACCCCCGGCTTACTTTCCATCAGATAATTTCCGTGAAAAAATGTAATATGTCTTATCGTTCCGAATTCATCCAGATTCGCCTGTACTTTCTGATTGGAAACATCAAAGGAAAATGTATCATCCGGTAGTTTTTTTCCATAATAACTCACCTGATTTTCCGTGCTGTATTTCCCGTCTTTTACTTTTACTTGAAAAAACGGATTTCTTTTACTGTCTCTGATACGATTTCCTGTCATAACTTTTCCTCCTGCCTTAGCAGATTCCGAGAACGGATAATATAATTCCCAATGCAACAATTCCAAAGATCAAAACAATGATATTTACTTTCTTCTTTAACAGTTTAAAACATCCAAATGTAAGCAAAAGCGGTACAATTCCGATAAAAATACTGTCAAGAGAAGACTGTACATCCATTACGGATTTTCCTTTCATCGTAAAATCAAGAATTGTCGTAAACAGAACCGTTTTACTCGTCATCGCTCCGACCATGATCAGTCCGACAATGCCCGCTGCCTTCGTCAGAATCTCCATCATTCCGTTAGAATAAATCTTTTCTATGTATTTTGCGCCAAGAGAATATCCTAAAAACGCTCCATAGTAACGGCACAGGTAGTTCGGAATATTAAATGCAAGAAGGAAAATCAATGGTGCAAGCACGTTTCCTGCATTGGCAAGTCCGATTGCAAGTCCGGCTGCAACAACACGCCATACGCCCCAGAATAAGGAATCGCCGATTCCGGCCAGCGGTCCCATCAGACTCAGCTTGATTGAGTTAATGGATCCTGCGTCAAAATCTGTTTTTTCACTGTTCTCTTTTTCCATGGAGCCTGCAATTCCCATTACAAAAGATGCCATCGGAATTGTCGTACTGAAATATTTCATGAAGGCATCCGGGCCTTTTACCCGGAGAATGTTGTCCCTTACCGCAAGCACGGGATTTCCCTGTTTCTCAAACCCGATGGTGGTGGGATCTCCGTGTCCTGTATACACCATGGTGTCATCCGGCAG
>ENA-OQCB01000975-OQCB01000975.1-human-gut-metagenome-genome-assembly--contig:-NODE-975-length-12050-cov-4.002265_pt1 | contig 12050 bp, 13 predicted proteins | sample MGYA00242493_ERZ504568 | MGnify/ENA primary metagenome ERZ504568 (study PRJEB26092, sample SAMD00036229) | human gut metagenome | host: Homo sapiens | study: EMG produced TPA metagenomics assembly of...
GTAACTCAGTGTAGGAGGACAGCCCCTGGTCTATGTCAGCCTGAAGCATGTCCTGGAGACGGCTGTCCAGGGAGGTGTATATCTTGAAGCCGCCGGCGCGGATTAAGTCGGATTTTTCCGTGTAGGCGGTTGTATAGCGTTCCATGTAGGAATTGTAGTCATCCTTGTCCTCAAAGGTGTAGCGGAACTGGAAGCCGTCTTTCTTTAACAGCTCCAGGGCCGCACAGTGGATGGCGTAGCTGCTCTGGTAATTCTCATCCGTGCCCTCGGATTCCTGTTTGACCACGGTGAGGGGCTTTGACAGGGCCTCCTCGTAGTCCTCATCGGAAAGTTCGCCTATTTCATTCATGCTTTTTAATACGTCGTTGCGTTTTTCAAGGGATGCTTTGGGATGGGCTACCGGATCGTAAGCCGAGGGACTGTTGCTGATGCCTACCAGGACAGCTGCTTCCTCCACGGTCAGGTCTGCCGCATGCTTGCCGAAATAATAGCGGCTGGCAGCTTCCACTCCGTAGCACTGGTGGCCATAGAAATTGGTATTGCAGTAAAACTCCATAATATCTGCTTTGGAGTACTTCTTTTCAATCTCAGGGGCCAGCAGGATTTCCACGATCTTGCGGGTGAAGGTCTGTTCCTGGGTCAGGTATGTATTCTTAATGACCTGCTGGGTGATGGTGCTCCCTCCCTGGGTGACCTGTCCCCTGTGCTTTACCAGAGCCAGTCCGGCGCGGAAGGTGGCAATCCAGTCAACACCCGTATGGCTCTTAAAACGCCTGTCCTCCTGAGCGATGTATGCGTTCTGAATGTTCATGCTGATGCCGGTAATGCCCACATACTGGTAGTGGCCGGCATTGATAAGCCCGATTTGCCGCCCGTCCTTGTCGTAAATAACGGTATCGGACAGTTTTGAGAAATCCGTACGTTCCATCTGGGCCAGCTTGTCGTAAGCCAGCTCGCGGCACTCATCCAGGTCCGGCTTGACCTTGGCGTAGATCAGCAGGCACAGGATGGCACCTAATATGAATCCGGCGGTCACCAGGGCCAGAAGGGCGTGGAACAGCCATCCCGTGATGCCCAGGAGGCTGACTCCTATGTCGCGGATCACCAGCAGGGTTTTTCGTGCGGCCTGTTTCAGTGTATCTTTCATAGTCCTCTCTATCCTCTCTGCGCCCGGTTCATGTGGATGGATGTGAAAATGGGCGCTGATATCTCAATAGGGCTGGAAACAATTGCCAGCCCAATAAACCATTGATATTATAAGCCAGAATGGAAAAAAAGAACAGGGATAAAGTATAAAAATAAGGACTTTTCCGCCAAAAGTGGGGAAAAAGTCCTTATTTTGGAATAAACGTCAGATTTTGCGCATCAGAAACCGGAGGGTGTGGGAGGGGATTCCCATGCCCTTTTCCTGCATCTCGGTAAAGGCAGACAGAATCCGGGCGATCTCTTCGTCGTCAGAGGGAATCAGGTGGTTATCCAGGGTGATGGTCAGCACAGTCAGCACGATTTGGGCTGTCTCTTCCGGGAAGCTGCACTGGATGCTGCCCTCCCGCACCCCCTGGCGGATGATGTCGGCCAGGATGGGTTTCAGTTTGGTGATGATAATGCGGGAGAATTTCTGGTGTATGAAGGCGCTTTCCTGCTGTTCGTTAAAGGTGCGTATTTCCTCCCGGCGTCTTAATTCCATGGAGGAGTCCAGACAGGCATGGTATATGATTTCCAGTTTTTTAAAGGCATCCAGGTGGGAGGACGCGGCCAGCTCCCTGCCTTCGTCCAGGACCCGGGAGTAGTTTCTTTCAATCACTGCGTCTATGATATCGTTCTTGGAAGAAAAATAGTAATAGATACTTCCTTTCCCGATACCGGCTTTTTGGGCAATATCACTGACGGAAATGGCCTGGACATTGGCAGAACCCATAAGTTCCTGCATGGCATCCAGTATCATGTCCTTTTTATTATGGTTTTGCATAAAAAATCCTCGGTTTTTTCTTTAGAATACATCCAAGTATAGCAGAATATAAATGAAAACGCCAGACTTGACTGGCGGTCGAAAAACGTGTTATGTTTAGTTTGATTCCGATTCGACCACTGGTCGAAAAAGCGGGAGTACAAGGTTCAGGAGGAAACGTCATGATTTATCTGGCTTCATACGAACCCGGCGGCAGTCTTTATAACCGGGAACGGGAACATATACTGGGCAGGAGCCTGCTGAACTTTGGTCTTATGAAGGAATATGGACGGACCTGGGAGGTAGAGCAGGAAGCCGGTTCAAAACCGCGCCTTAAGGGTGCAAAGGGCGTGGAATTTAATATCAGCCATACAAAGGGTCTGGTGGTCTGCGCTGTGGCGGACAGAGCGCTGGGTGTGGATACGGAGCAGATTCGTCCGTTTAAGGCGGGCCTGATGAGACGCGTGTGTTCCGGGGGCAGAGGGCAGTTTTGTGATGGCAGGAAGGTCTGAGGCGGAGCGCCGGGAACGGTTTTTCCGGCTGTGGACGCTTAAGGAGAGCTTTGTCAAGGCCATTGGCAGGGGGCTGGCCTTTCCGCTGGGGGACATTACATTTTCACTGGAGGAGGGCGCTGTAAAAGGGAGTATTCCGGGCTGGCGGTTTTACCAGTCCAGGGTTTACCAATCATATATTATATCCGTCTGCGCGGCGGATGAAAAAGCGGTCTTTGCATTTACCACGGGAAAACTGAAGGTTGAGGGAAGTCTGGAAAAGGCTCTGATGTTGCAGAAGTTTGTGTAGGCAGAAGTTTTGTGCAGGCAGGCGCATGTGCAGCGCCGGGAAACCGGGCAGCCCATGGCAAAGGAGTGAAGTATATGGGAATCAAGGGATGGATACTGGGATTGGCGGCAGCGGGAGCAGCGGGAGAATACGGTATAGCGCGGTATTTCTTTCACCGGACCGTGGTCCGGGGAAATGCAAAGCGCGACAGGACCCGGAAGATGGCAGGCACGGACTGGGACGCTTATATTCCGGGTATCCGCGCCAGCAGGGAATGGCTGGCAGGACAGCCTCAGGAAGAGGTGTACATAACATCCCGGGACGGGCTCAGGCTCCACGGCACGTTTTTTTGCTGTGAAGGTTCCGGGAAGGCGGTGGTGTGCTTCCACGGCTATACCAGCGAAGGACTCAACGATTACACATCCATTGCTAAATTTTATCTGAGTCAGGGCTTCAGCCTGATGGCGGTGGATGAGAGGGCCCACGGCAAAAGCGAGGGCACCTATATCGGCTTTGGCTGTCTGGACCGCAATGACGCCAAGCAGTGGATGGAGTATATGGTGGAGCGTCTGGGAGAGGACTGCGAGCTGATGCTCCACGGCATTTCCATGGGAGCGGCCACCGTGCTGATGTCCACGGGCCTGAATCTTCCAAAGCAGGTCAGAGCTGCCGTGTCAGACTGTGCCTTTACCTCTGCGTGGGAAGTGTTCAGCCATGTGCTCAGGAGTATGTACCATATGCCGGCTTTTCCCGTGATGCAGATTGCGGACCGGATGGCCAGGAGTGAGGCAGGATACGGCCTGGATGAATGCAATGCCAGGGAAGAGGTAAAGAAGGCCCGTATTCCCATCCTGTTTATCCATGGGGACAGGGACACCTTTGTGCCCTGTTCCATGGTGTATGAGCTGTACGAGGCCTGCGCGTCGCCTAAGGAGCTGTTAGTCATACCGGGAGCCAGCCATGCAGAGGCGTACTATAAGGAGGCGGACCGTTATGAACATGCGATTGAGGAACTGATTGCCCGGTTTTTTGGAAAAGAGGAGAACAAAGTATGAAGACGAGGAAAGGCTACAAGGTATACCCGCTGACATCAGCGCAGAAGCTTCACTTTTACTGCCTGAAATACTGCCCTAAGAAGCAGGTGCTGAACATCGGTTCCAGCCTGACCATTCAGGTGGATCTGGACTGGGACGTGCTTAAAGACTGCATCCGGGAGGCCATTGCCCGCTGTGATACCATGCGCCTGCGCTTTACCCATGACAAGGAGGGCAACGTCTACCAGTATGTGGTGAAGGAGGAGACAAAGGAAATCGAACACTTTGACTTCACCGGCTGGAAGGAGGAGGACGCGGAGGGGAAGCTTCGGGAGTGGACAGAGGTTCCCTTTGAGCGGTATGATTCCCCCATGCACCACATTGTAATGATCAGGATGCCGGATGGGTACCAGGGTCTTTATATCTGTGTGGACCATATGACCATGGATGCTCAGTCCCTGATTCTGTTTTTCCGGGATGTGATTGAACTGTACGCCAGCAAACTTTATGACGAGGTGGACCATCCAAAGGAAATGTCTTCCTATATCAAGCAGTTGGAAAAGGACCTGGCCTACGAGACCGGAAGCAGGGCCTGTGAAAAAGACAGGCAGTTTTTTCAGGAACTGATTGCTTCCTCCGAACCCATCTTCACGGACATCTACGGTCCAAAGAAGCTGTCAGATGAGAGAAAGGCCACCCGCAACCCGAAGCTGAGGGCAGCCACCAACACATCCGATAATGTGGAGGCCAATATCACCAACTTCCATCTGGAAGGGGATTCTTCCGGCCGCCTGCTGGATTTTTGTGAAAAATACGGTATTTCCATGACCTGCCTTCTCTTAATGGGCCTTCGGACCTATCTGCAGAAGGAAAATGACCAGGACGACGTTTCCATTACCACCACCATTTCCAGGCGGGCCACCCTGTCGGAGAAGCGCTGCGGCGGAAGCAGGATTCATTGTTTCCCGTTCAGGACCATTGTGCCCAGGGAGAACACCTTCATGGAGGGCCTTCTCAAGATAAGAGATGCCCAGAACCAGTATTTCCGCCATGCGGATTACAGCCCGTCGGAGTATTTCAACTACAGGCATGATTACTATAAGCTGAAGGACGGTCAGACCTATGAGCCCTTAAGCCTTACCTATCAGCCATTGGCCATGAAGTACGACGGCCCTGGTCTGGACAAACTGGGTGACATCAAGTATAAGACTGCCCGCTATTCCAACGGCGTGGCTGCCCACACCCTGTACCTGACCGTGAGCCACAGGGCAGAGGACAATGGCCTGGATTTTGGTTTTGAGTATCAGACCGGCGTGGTGACGCCGGAGAGGCTGGAGTATATTTATTACTACCTGTGCAGAATCATATTCCGGGGCGTGGAAGACCCGGAGCGCACGGTAGGGGAAATCATAGAGATGGTGTAAAAAAGAGGAGGATTACAAGGATATGTTTGAGGAATTAAAGGAAATCATCTGTGAGTATGTGGATGTGGCGCCGGAGACCATTAAGGAGAATTCCAGGTTTATTGAGGACCTGGGCTTCAATTCCTATGACTTCATGAGCATGGTAGGGGAGATTGAGGAGAAATTCGACGTGGAGGTAGAGGAACGGGAGGTGGTCAATGTAAAGACCGTAAAGGATGCAGTGGATTATATACAGTCCCTGCAGGCAGAGTAGGCCGAAAGGCAGGAGGAAGATATGGCAGCAGAGACATTAAGGGATGTAATACGGCACGGCGCAGAGGCTTATGGGGAACAGACAGCATTCCGGTACAAGGTAAAGAAGGAAATCATTGATAAATCATACAATGAGGTGAACCTGGATTCCATGGCCGTAAGCCGTGCCGTGGAGGCCCTTGGAATGAAGGGGAAGCATATCGCGGTCATAGGCACCACCAGCTACCAGTGGATTACCGCCTATTTTGGAATCGTGAACAGCGGCAGCGTGGCAGTACCTATCGACGCACAGTTTCCTGCAGAAGCCATCTGTGAACTCTTAAACAGGGCGGATGTGGAAATGCTGGTATACGATGAACTGCGCTCTGACGTGGCAGGCGATGTCCGTGAGAAATGCCCTGGTATCAGGCATGTGGTATCCATGCAGGCGCAGGAGACAGCAGGGGATGTGCTCTCATTGTCCCGTCTGATAGCTGAAAATGCGGGTACATATGAGACAGAGCTATCCGGCAGCCAGCTCTGCACCATACTCTTTACCTCAGGCACCACCGGAAGGAGCAAGGGAGTCATGCTGAGCCACAGGAACCTGACGGATAATGCGGTCTGTCTGGACATGAAGATACCTGCGGGAACCGTGTCCATGACCCTGCTTCCCATCAACCATGTTTACTGCCTGACCATGGACATTATAAAGGGACTTTATATAGGAATGATTATCTGCATCAATGATTCCATTATGCATGTACAGCGCAATATGAAGCTGTTCAAGCCGGAAATTGTGCTGCTGGTGCCCCTTGTCATTGAGTCTATCTACGGAAAGTTAAAGGATGCCGGAAGCCTGATTCCCAAAAAGATGGTGGCAAAGGCCGCCTTTGGGGGCAGCCTGCGGATCATATGCAGCGGCGGGGCCTACCTGGATCCGGACTACGTAGACCGTTTCAGGGAATACGGCATTACCATCCTTCAGGGCTACGGCATGACGGAGTGCTCGCCGGTTATCAGCACCAACCTGGAATGGGAGAATAAGAAGGGTTCTGTTGGAAAACTTCTTCCCAACTGTGAGGCCAGGGTGGTGGACGAGGAAATCTGGGTAAGGGGATCCAGCGTCATGCAGGGGTATTACAAGATGCCGGAGCAGACGGCCGAGACCCTGGAGGACGGATGGCTTAAGACCGGAGACTTAGGGTATGTGGATGAGGACAATTTCGTCTATATCACAGGCCGCCGCAAGAACCTGATTATCCTTGCCAACGGCGAGAATGTATCCCCGGAGGAGCTGGAGAACGAGCTGAGCCGCTCGGAACTGGTAAAGGAAATCCTGGTCCGGGAAAAGGATAAGATAATAGAGGCGGAAATTTTCCCGGATTACGAGTACGCGAAGAAAAAGCATATTAAGGATATCCAGGGAAAGCTACAGGAACTGATTGACGGGTTTAACAAGGATATGCCGGTCTATAAGAGAATCTACAGCCTGATTGTCAGGGAGACGGAGTTTGAGAAGACGCCGTCAAAGAAAATTAAAAGATTTTAGTACCCTGCCGTACATTATGAGCGGATTAGGGGAAAGCAGATATATACTCTGTTTTCCTGCTAACCGCTTTTTTGCTGCCCGGAAAGGTAAAAAGATTACTATAAATAGTAAAAGCTGTCCATTCTAAACGTCATTTCCTGTCCTGTCCGGCATCCGGAAAGAAAATCCGGGCGAAAATCAGTCAAAATCATACGGTTTTCCATCAATTTATTTTATTCATACCGGAACTGAAAAAAGATATAATCTAAAACGTGTTCAGATGGAGGGATGTTATGGACCAGGAATTTTTTTTCACCGGCTGCTCTCCTGCCAGGGAGTATCGGGCAGGGAAACAAATATCCAGAAAACAGCAGCAGCTTATATGGAGGGCTTTGCGGATGAGGTTAGGCGTGAGGTAAACGGCAATGTGACCGGCATACTGAATCCGGACAGCAGCTTTAAGATTTTGCTGGCAGGCCACATAGATGAGATTGGACTTATGGTCACGGACCATACGGAGGAAGGTTTTCTCGGGCAGCCAGAGTGGGGGGAATTACCCCGCGGATGTATCTGGGACAGAAGGTGCGGATTGACACGGGAAAGGACCTGGTATACGGGGCAGTGGCAAGTTCCGGGGAATTGCAGAAAAAGGAAGAATTGTCTGATACAGACCTTGTTATCGACATCGGGGCCGGAAACCGGGAGGCGGCCAGAAGGCATGTGCCTGTGGGGTCCGGTGTGGTGTTTGATACGGATTGGAGGCCCCTGTTGGGGGGAATGCATCACCTCCAGGGCCCTGGATGACCGCTCCGGCGCATTCATTGTCATGGAAGCCTTAAGACGGGCAAAGGAAAAGAAATGCAGAAACGGAGTCTATGCCGTGACAACGGTGGGAGAGGAAACCGGCTTTAGCGGCGGGGCCTGGGCCGGCGCCGGTATCAGGCCAAACATGGCCGTTGCGGTGGATGTGACCTTTGCCAGCGATGGACCGGGCGGGGATGACGGGGTACGCGGCAGGGTGGCCCTGGGAGGCGGTCCCGGACTCTGTGTGGGGATTATGGGACATCCGGTAATGAACCGGATTCTGGAACAGGCAGCCGGGCGGCTGGACATCCGCACGCAGCCGGTCATAACGCCCGGAAGAACCTTTACAGATACGGACGCCATACATATCAGCGGACACGGTGTGCCGGCAGCGCTGGTGAACCTGCCCCTCCGGTATATGCATACTCCGGCGGAAGTGTGTTCCCTGAAGGACGTCAGGGACTGTATTGAGTTAATCAGCGAGTTTGTGTGCATGGTGGACGGACAGACCGATTTGCGGCCATGCTAGTGCTTCAGCCGGCCGGAAACAGCAAGGTGTCAGGATAACAGTAACAACATTTCGGGAACATGTCCCGGAATGCAGAATAGAAAGGGGAATTATCATGAGAAAAAGACCATTAGCTTTATTGACAGCAGCAGCCCTGGCAGCAGGTACGCTGGCAGGATGCAGTTCATCGGCATCCGCGCCCACCGAAGCAGCGCAAAAGGCAGAGGCTTCCGGTAAGGAATCCTCCCAGGCAGCAGAGGGAAAGACAGAGACAGCGGGCCAGGCTGGCGGCGCAGCCGGCGTGGACGTGTCCGGAGCCACCGGGGAAATCAATGTGTGGACCAACTTAAGCCAGAGCGAGATGAACTTCTATGTGGAAGAATTCAACAAGCGGGTTCCCGGCGTAAAGGTGACAGTCACTGTCATGCCGGGCAACGAGTACCGCACAAAACTCCAGAACGCATTCCGCACAGGCACCAATGCGCCTGACGTGGCCACCTTTGAAATTTCAGACTTTGGTATGTACAAGAACACCGACCTGCTGGAGAATCTGAGTACGGAGAGCTACGACGCAGAGGCCCTTTCCAAGGATATGATTCCCTATGTGGACGAGCTTTCAAGGGATGACAGCGGTAATTTAAGAGGGCTGTCCTACCAGGCAACTCCAGGCGGATTCTGGTACAAAAAGGCCCTGGCAAGGGAATATCTGGGAACAGATGATCCGGAAGAATTACATGAGATGTTAAAGGACTGGGATTCCATCATCGAGGTGGGCAAGCAGGTGTATGAGAAATCCGGAGGCAAAATAGGACTGTTGGACGACATTGAGACTGTAGAGCAGATTTACTGTTCCTACAAAGGCGCTCCGTGGGTGGATGAGAACAACCATATTATCTCCGATGATTTCCTGATGGAGCAGCTCAACCTGATGCAGCGTGTGGTTGACAACAATGTGGATGCCAGGGCAGACCAGTGGTCGGCAGGATGGACCTCAGGCATGTACTCCCAGGATATGTTTATCCTCATCGGACTTCCCAGCTGGGCCCTTAACTTCTGCATCAAGCCGGGCATCCCGGAGGGAGAAATGGAGAAGGCAGCGGATACATGGGGCTATATGGAAGCACCCGCGCCTTACCAGAACGGAGGAACCTGGTACGGCATTTACTCCGGTTCCAAGAACAAGGAAGCTGCCTACGCCTGGGTGAAGACCATGACAGCTGACAAGGATTACCTGGTCAATGGCCTGGCCGGCCAGTTAGGCGACTTCCCTGCATATATACCGGCTATCGAGCAGTGTATCGAGGAGGGACATACGGACATCGTCACAGGCGACCAGCAGTATTTCCAGAGCTTCTATGACACGGCAATGAACGTCAAGGCAGACCCCATGACCAAGTACGACCGCCAGGCATGGACCAGCATGACTGCCCAAATGGATTTACTGGCAGGCGGCGGCGCCACTCCGGAGGAGGCATGCCAGGGATTCAAGGAGGATATGCAGCGCATCTATCCTGAGATAGTAATTGACTAGAACATGCCGGACCACGGCAGACCTGAGTGCGGCTGCCGGATTTGTAAATGACCAGAGGATGCAGGGTGTGAGATAATTCATATCCTGCATCTGTTTCACGGAAGAAAGGACAGGCTTTAAAGAAGCCTTTGACCTGCCTTCAGATGGGAGGATTTCATGACGGAGAAGGGGAAGAGCATCAGCCCTCAAAAAGGAGAAGCTTGGATAAGAGCAATCGGGGATTGCTTTTTATCCTGCCATATTTTATTATATTTTTATGTTTTACACTGTATCCCATACTGTATACATTCAAACTCAGCTTTCACAGCTGGGACGGCCTGGGGACTCCTGTCTTTACCGGCCTGGCAAACTACAGGCGTCTTTTAAATGACGCGGTGTTTTTCAAATCTATTTTCAATACAGTGTTCATCGCCCTGCTGGCCATGGCGCCCCAGATGATATTCGGCCTGATTCTGGCCTTTCTGCTGAACCAGCACCGGTTCAGGGGCGGGAACCTGTTCAAGACCATTTTTTATTTTCCAAACCTCGTAACCGCAGTTTCCCTGGGCTGTCCTGTTCAGCCTGCTGTTTGACTTAAGGCGGGAAGCGTAACAAGCTTCTGATGGCCTTGCATATCATAGCGGAGCCGGTAAACTGGAAGATGAACGGGCTGTTTACCCAGCTGATCGTGGCCTTTGTGCTGTTCTGGCAGTATTTTGGATATTATACCATCATATTTACCGCGGGAATCAAGGGCATACCCTATGATATTATGGAGGCAGCCGAGGTGGACGGTGCTAATAAATTCCAGACCTTTTTCCACATTGTACTGCCCCAGCTGCGCAATATCATGACCTATGCCTTTGTCACATCCATCATAGGCGGACTCCAGCTTTTCGATCTGCCCTTCACCTTTGCGGGGGCCACGGGAGGACCCAGCAAATCTGTCCTCACCATGGTCATGTATATGTACAACATCGCGTTCCAGAATTATGATTACGGATATGGTTCCGCTATTTCGTACGGCCTGTTTGTCATCATCATCGTATTTTCTCTGATATTTATGAAATATACGGCAGGGAAGGAGAGGAATTTTTAAATGGAAAAAAAGGAACTCAAGAAGTACAGTGTAAAGACAAAGTTTTTCCGGGCAATTACCTACGGGGTCCTGGTTCTGCTGGCACTAATCTGCATCGTGCCCTTTTACAACATGATTATCAACTGCACCCATGACAACGCCGCCCTGGCCACCTCCTTCCAGATGACGCCGGGAAAATCCTTAAAAACCAATTACCAGCACCTGGCTGCCAATGTAAATATATGGAGAGGACTGTTTAACAGCCTGTTTATCTCCCTTGCCAGCACGGTGATTACGGTTTACGTGGGCGCGCTGACAGCCTACGGCTTTGCCAAGTATAAATTTAAGTACAACAAGCAGTTATTCTGGCTGGTGCTGGCTACCATGATGCTTCCGGGCCAGTTGGGAATCATCGGGTATTTCCAGCTCATGAACAACATACATATGCTGGACAATTACGCGGCCCTTCTTATCACTTGTTTTGCACCGCCGGCCATGGTATTCTGGAACAGACAGTACATTGATTCCTATGTGCCGGATGAGCTGATCGAGAGCGCCCGCATAGACGGATGCGGGGAGTTCCGTATTTTCAACGAAATCATTTTTCCAATCATAATGCCGGGAGTGGCAACCCAGGCCATTTTCACCTTTGTGGAATCCTGGAACGCCTTTGTGAAGCCGTCCATTCTTTTGTTCTCCCAGGACAAATTCACACTGCCCATTCTGGTGCAGCAGATGCAGGGAGTATATAAGAATGATTATGGAACTGTGTATATCGGAGTCGCTCTGTCGGTTATCCCAATACTTATCATGTTTGTGCTCTGTTCCAGACGTATACTGGAAGGCGCCACGGCCGGTGCTGTAAAGGGATAACGCAGGTACCGGAAAAGATGCTGCGAGGGAAGGTATGAAGGGTTTGAGACATTTAACCATATGGATGTGCGTCTTGGCCGCAGTTCTTGAATGGGGGCATGCAGCAGGGCGAAAGGATGAGGATGTCCGGGTGGATATGACGGCGCCTGCAAAGGACAGGTCCGGGAGAGCGGCCGGGTCATACGGTTATGGCATATCTATGGAAGTGATGACGACCAGGCCGCGCGTATCATGGAGCAGCTGACCAGGGAGGCCAGAGGATAAATTTAATGTTACCATAGAAGTGGCATACAGCTGAAAATGAAGGGTATAAGACAAAGATTAAGGCC
>ENA-OQCB01000978-OQCB01000978.1-human-gut-metagenome-genome-assembly--contig:-NODE-978-length-12034-cov-3.319476_pt1 | contig 12034 bp, 11 predicted proteins | sample MGYA00242493_ERZ504568 | MGnify/ENA primary metagenome ERZ504568 (study PRJEB26092, sample SAMD00036229) | human gut metagenome | host: Homo sapiens | study: EMG produced TPA metagenomics assembly of...
GTATCATTTTGTTATCTTCATAGGGATAAAACAAGACAGATAGAAACGTTAAAAATATTACCCGCCAGTGTAATTTCCAAAACATACCCTACTAATCCTATTTTGACGGGGTAGTAGTGACATTTTGATAAATCATAAGAAGCCTATCCCCTCAAACAAGAGATTTGAAATAGCAGGGAGAGGGACAGCTGAGACTGCCATACAAAAGTTCTATGATTATATAACAAAAAACAGCCGAATTATTTGCAGTTTGTCAGAGAATGCATATATTTGCTGCCGTAATAACAACAAAAGTCATGAGAACAATTATAGTAAATACATATTGGTGGTGGCGCTCTTTACAACTCATAAGGTCGTAAGGAACCAGCCCTCATGTATATACTATCGTGATATAATAAAAGGTCTGTCGCACTTGCGGCAAGGCCTTTTTTTCGTTTAGGGCAATTACCAAGATTCGAAAAGACAAAAAATAAATAATAACAGATAGAACGATGAAAACGTATCAAGTTGACGAAAATGGGTATTATGGTGAGTTTGGAGGAGCATATGTGCCCGAAATACTTCACCAATGTGTGGAAAACTTGCAGAAGAAGTATCTGGAAGTATTGGAAAGTCGACAGTTTCAAGAAAGAATTCAACCAGTTACTTCGGGACTATGTCGGCCGCCCTTCTCCTCTCTATCAGGCTAAAAGGCTGAGTGAGATGTATGGCTGCAAGATATATCTGAAGCGTGAAGATCTGAACCATACCGGCGCTCATAAGATCAACACACGATCGGACAGATCTTGTTGGCCCGCCGGATGGGAAAAACCCGTATCATAGCCGAGACGGGAGCCGGACAGCACGGCGTGGCAACCGCTACTGTCTGTGCGTTGATGAATATGGAATGTATCGTTTAGTAATGGGTAAGACGGATGTGGAACGCCAACATGCAAACGTGCAGAAAATGGAGATGTTGGGCGCGACGGTCATCCCCGTAACTTCTGGTAATATGACACTGAAAGATGCGACCAATGAAGCGATCCGCGACTGGTGCTGCCATCCTTCCGACACATATTATATCATCGGGTCGACAGTCGGCCCCCATCCTTATCCGGATATGGTGGCACGTTTGCAATCCGTTATCAGCGAAGAGATTAAAAAGCAGTTGTCGGAGCAGGAAGGACGTGACTATCCGGATTATCTGATCGCCTGTGTAGGTGGCGGAAGCAACGCTGCCGGAACGATCTATCATTTTATTGATGATGAACGAGTAAAAATCGTTCTTGCCGAAGCGGGCGGTTTGGGGATTACGACCGGACAAAGCGCAGCAACCATCCAATTAGGCAAGAAAGGTATCATACATGGAGCGCGCACGTTAGTGATGCAAAACGAGGACGGACAAATCGAAGAGCCTTATTCCATCTCTGCCGGACTGGACTATCCGGGTATCGGACCGATCCACGCCAACCTGTCGGAAACTCACCGGGCTACGATTCTTGCCGTCAATGATGACGAGGCGTTAGATGCAGCTTTTTGCCTGACGCGCATCGAGGGAATTATTCCGGCACTTGAAAGTGCACACGCATTAGGAGCATTACCCAAGATAAAATTCAAACCAGAAGATGTCGTTGTCCTGACGGTATCAGGCCGGGGAGATAAGGATTTGGAAACATATATTAATTACAAATTGACAATGGACAATTCAAAAAAAGATGGATTATACATTTAAAACAATAAGCAGGAAGGTTCTCGGTGACCTTCACACACCCGTCAGCATCTACTTGAAGGTACGAGATATTTATCCGGAATCGGCTTTATTGGAAAGTTCCGATTTCCATGGAAATGAAAACAGCCTTTCCTATATAGCACTTTGTCCGCTGGCAAGTATCGGAATCAATAATGGGGAATGCACCGCTATTTTTCCTGATGGAGAAAGCGAGGTTACGGCATTGACGGAAACATTCAATGTGGCGGATGCCATAAATACATTTTTGAAGCGTTTCTTGATTGAAGGCCTTGACAAGAAAGTCTGCGGGCTGTTCGGATATACGGCTTTTGACGCTGTACGTTACTTTGAGAACATCCCGGTGATGGAAGCTCACCATGAAGAAAACGATGCACCCGATATGCTTTACATATTATATAAGTATGTACTTGTGTTCAATCACTTCAAAAATGAGTTGACACTGGTAGAATTGCTGCAACCCGGCGAAAGCTCCAATTTGCAGGAGATAGAGACATTGATCGAAAACCGGAACTATGCTTCTTATAACTTCCAGACCATCGGTCCTGAGACATCTCCTATCAGCGGGGAAGAATATAAGCAATGGTGCGGGAAGGTATCGCCACTGCCTCCGTGGAGACGTATTCCAGATCGTATTGAGCCGCCGGTTCGAACAACCGTTCAAAGGAGACGATTTCAAGGTTTACCGGGCCCTCCGGAGTATCAATCCTTCCCCCTATCTGTTTTATTTCGACTTCGGAGGGTTCCGTATCTTCGGTTCCTCACCTGAACACACTGTAAGGTAGCCGACAGACATGCAAGCATCGACCCGATTGCAGGCACAGCTTTCCGTACGGGAAATGTAGCATTAGACAGACAGCGCACCGAGGCTCTGCTTGCCGATCCGAAAGAGAATGCCGAGCATGTAATGTTAGTCGACCTTGCTCGTAATGACCTCTCGCGCAATGCACATGACGTACAGGTCGATTTCTATAAGGAAGTGCAATACTACAGTCATGTCATTCATCTGGTATCGCGTGTCAGCGGTGAGATCAACACCGATAGTAATCCGGTCGAAACCTATATAGATACATTTCCTGCCGGAACATTGAGCGGAGCACCGAAGGTACGCGCCATGCAATTGATTACAGATATAGAAAAACATAACCGAGGCGCTTATGGCGGTTGCATCGGGTTTATCGGCTTTGATGGAGACTTGAACCAGGCGATCACGATCCGTACATTCGTCAGTCGTGGAAATGTTCTGTACTATCAGGCAGGAGCCGGCATAGTCGCCAAAAGCAATGATGAGCGGGAATTGCAGGAAGTGAATAATAAGTTAGGTGCTCTGAAGAAAGCGATCGACCTGGCAACAACGTTAATCAATTGACAATGGATAATTGATAATAAAAATAAACAGAGTTTTTATGAAAGTATTACTATTCGATAATTATGATTCCTTTACCTACAACCTGTTGCACATATTAAAGGAATTAGATGTGGATGTAGAAGTACATCGCAATGACAAGATATCATTAGACGAAGTGGAACGTTTTGACAAGATTCTTTTGTCACCAGGTCCGGGTATCCCAGAAGAGGCAGGTATCTTGCTACCATTAATCCGCCGCTATGCTCCGACCAAGAGTATTTTGGGTGTTTGCCTCGGAGAGCAAGCCATCGGGGAAGCGTTCGGTGCAACACTTACCAACCTGACGGATGTGCATCACGGAGTCTGTTCGGATATACGGGTGAAAGTTCCAGACCCATTGTTCACCGGTCTGGAACCGGGTTTCCGTGCCGGTCGCTACCATTCGTGGGTGGTCTCAAAAGAGAATTTCCCCGACTGTCTGGAGATCACGGCGGAAGATGTGGAGGAAGGGCAGATTATGGCGCTCCGGCATCGTGAATATGATGTTCGCGGCATCCAGTTCCATCCGGAATCCGTACTGACGCCTAAGGGAAAGACAATCATATGGAACTGGATTGCCGATGGCAATGGGCAATTGATAATTAACAATCAAGAATTAATAAATTAGGGAAGATGAAAGATGTATTATACAGGTTATTCGAACATCAGTATTTAGGACGTGACGAGGCACGAACGATTCTTCAGAATATTGCGGCAGGCAAGTATAACGATTCACAGATTGCCAGCCTGATAACGGTATATCTGATGCGCAATATCTCCGTAGAAGAGTTGACAGGTTTCCGCGAAGCGCTACTCGAAATGCGTGTCCCGGTAGATTTGTCGGAGTTTAAGCCGATCGATATTGTGGGGACGGAGGCGATGGAAAGAATACGTTTAATATCAGCACAGCCTCCTGCTTTGTCGTAGCCGGTGCCGGATATAACGTTGTGAAACATGGAAACTATGGGGCGACCTCGGTCAGCGGCGCCAGCAACGTAATGGAGCAGCATGGCGTGAAATTTACGACCGATATCGACCGGTTGCGCCGCTCGATGGAAGCCTGCCACATTGCCTACCTGCATGCGCCGCTATTCAATCCGGCACTGAAGGCTGTGGCTCCGATACGGAAGAGTTTAGGAGTGCGCAGCTTCTTCAACATGCTCGGCCCGCTGGTCAATCCGGTAATGCCGGCCTACCAGTTGTTAGGTGTGTACAACCTGCCATTGCTCAGGCTTTACAGCTATACCTATCAGGAGAGCGGAACTCGTTTTGCCGTTGTACATAGCCTCGACGGGTATGACGAAATCTCGCTGACTGCAGAATTTAAGGTAGCAATGCCGGAAAAAGAGAAGCTCTACACACCGGAAATGTTAGGTTTCTCCCGCACAACGGAAGCGGAACTGGATGGCGGTGAGACAGTCGCCGAAGCAGCCCGCATCTTTGACGATGTCCTGAATAACCGAGCGACTCCTGCACAAAAGAATTGCGTAATCGCCAACTCTGCTTTCGCCATCCAAGTCATCTGCCCGGAAAAGAGAATCGCTGAATGTCTGGACGAAGCCCGAGAAGCATTGGAAAGTGGTAAAGCATTGCAGACATTCAATACGTTTATCAGTTTGAATGACAAATTACAATGAAACAACGAATATGAAAGATATATTACAAGATATTATAGCGAATAAGCGTATCGAAGTGGAGCGACAAAAACAAGCTGTCCGGTTGCAGACCTTATTGGGGCTGGGCGGTGAACGACTCGAACATCCTGCCCGTTCCATGCGGGCGGCTCTCGCAGCATCTTCATCGGGCATCATTGCCGAGTTTAAGAGAAAAAGTCCTTCGAAAGGCTGGTTACATCCCGATGCAGCTATAGCCGATGTCTTGCCCGCCTATGAGAAGGGAGGCGCTTCCGCCTGCTCTGTCCTGACCGATTCGAACTTTTTCGGGGGTTCCTTAGGTGACCTTTGCAAAGCACGCAGCCTGGTGGGCCTGCCCTTATTGAGGAAGGACTTCATCATTGACGAATATCAACTCTATCAAGCACGCGTGATGGGTGCCGATGCCGTCCTGTTGATTGCCGCCTGCCTTACCCCGGAACAATGCCTTATGTTTGCAAAGTTAGCTCATACCCTCAACATGGAAGTACTGTTGGAAATCCATTCCGAAGAAGAACTTGACCACCTCAATCCATTTGTCGATATGCTGGGAGTGAATAACCGCAACCTCGGAACATTTCATACTGATGTGGAAAACTCCTTCCGTCTGGCAAAAGCAATGCAAACGGTCGCTCATGAAAGAAATCTTTCTCCTTTGTTAGTATCAGAAAGCGGTATTTCGACCACAACCACCGTATCGAAGCTCAGAGAAGCCGGTTTTCGTGGATTCCTGATCGGAGAGACATTCATGAAAACCGATGTACCAGGCGACACACTCGCACAATTCATAGAAGGATTATCATGATCATCAAAGTATGCGGAATGCGTGATCCCGAAAATATACGGGAAGTTGCAGCCTTAGGGGTTGACTGGATAGGACTGATATTTTTCGCGAGAAGTCCACGAAGAATAACTAACAATGGACAATTAACTATTGACAATGGCAGCAAGCGGTATTCCGATTGTCAATTGTCAATTATCAATTGTCCATTAAAAAAAGGTCGGTGTTTTTGTCAACACTTCCTTCGAAGAGTTGGTGGAAACAGCGGCATTGTTCCGACTCGATTACCTGCAACTGCACGGAAATGAGACACCGGACGATTGCCATGCCTTGCAAAAGCGTGGTTACTCGCTGATCAAGGCATTTCAGATTGCAACAGCTTGCGATCTTGAACAAACTACCGATTACGAAGGGCGTGTCGATTACTTCCTCTTCGATACCAAAAGCAACAGTTATGGAGGTTCCGGCAAGCAATTCGATTGGTCCATACTTGAAGCTTATCAGGGAGAGACACCTTTTCTGTTAAGCGGAGGTATCCGGCCGGAAAGTGTCGAGGCAATACGCTCTTTCCGGCATCCCCGCTTTGCCGGGATCGATCTGAATAGCGGATTCGAGATCGAGCCGGGGCGGAAAGACATAGAAAAGCTAAAGGAGTTTTTAAAAGAAATTCAAAATCATAATTCATAAATCTGAAATCAAAAGATGAACCGTATCACAAATTTATTCAACACAAAGAAGAATGGAATCCTATCCGTCTTCTTCACCGCCGGATATCCGAACCTGGATGATACGACGAAGATTTTAAAAGAGTTAGAGGACAAAGGAATAGACATGGTAGAGATCGGTATTCCCTTCTCCGACCCGATGGCTGACGGCCCCGTGATCCAGGAAGCCTCTACTGCCGCGTTACGAAACGGGATGTCATTGCATGTTCTGTTCGAACAGTTAGAAGATATCCGTCAGGATGTGCATATCCCGATTATCCTGATGGGCTATCTGAATCCGATCATGCAATATGGCTTCGAAGCATTCTGCCGGAAATGTGCACTGACAGGTGTGGACGGTATGATCATTCCGGACCTGCCTTTTGCCGATTATATGAAAGAGTATAAAGCCATCGCCGAACGGAATAACCTCAAAATGATCATGCTCATCACACCTGAAACCTCCGAAGAACGCATCCGCCTGATCGATGAACATACAAGCGGTTTCATCTACATGGTGTCGAGCGCCTCCACTACCGGAGCACAGCAGAGTTTCAACGAGCAGAAGCAGGCTTATTTCCACCGCATCAACGGGATGAGACTCCGGAATCCGCGCTTGGTCGGTTTCGGCATATCGAACAAAGCAACCTTCGATGCAGCAGCTACTAACTCATCTGGAGCTATTATCGGCAGCAAATTCATGCAACTATTGAAGAGTGAACCGACAATCGACAGGGCGGTCGATAAGTTACAGGCAGCACTTCAGGAATGAAATGAACAGAAAAACAAATCTTTTAAAACAATCGGTGGTGTGTCAAAATGTAACTTGTCCCCGTGTCCCGCACGGGGACGCAAAAGAACAGGCCTTATCAATCAAATGTTTATACGGCCTGCTTTTATGCGATCCCGCGCGGGATGCAAGAACAAGACTGTTTTGACATCCCCCAAGTCTGCTTACACACCCCCAGTAATAAACTAAGCACCTCAAAAGACCACTACTCTCTTCCGCCTCCCAATGCCTGATACAGATTAATAACACCTTGTATTTCCATAAAACGGTTTGCCACTTGTGTCAATTGTGCACTCAGCAAACTTTGTTGGGCCGTCAGGACCTCTAAATAGGTCGTATTTCCGTACAGCATCGTCAAAGAGGTGCTTTCGTATGCTTTTTCAAGCGAAGCAATCTGTTTCTCGAAAAGTCCGGCTTTATCGCGGGCAGTCTGATACTTCACCAACGCATCGTTCACCTCTGATCCGGCATTGAGAAGGGCCTGCTGGAAACTTAACTTGGCTTCCTCCTGTTGTGCTTTGGCAATCTTCAACTGAGCAATATTCGCTCCTCGATTGAACAAAGGCTGGGTAAGCGATCCGATAGCCGTTGCAAGAAATTTTCCCGGATTTATGATCATGCTTCCGGCCGAATTTGTCCATCCGGCACTACCGCCTAAAACAATGGACGGATAGAACGCGGAACGTGCCTGATTGGTTGCATAGAAAGCGCTTTCGAGCGAATGTTCCGCACGACGCACATCTGGACGGTTTGAAAGCATTTGCACCGGAATGCCTACGGCAAGATGATCCGGCAATGTTTGTCTTTCCAACTTGCCACGTTCGACACGGCGTGGACTTTCCGCCAACAGAAGCGACAGGCTGTTTTCCGTCTGGTTGATCTGCTCTTTCAAGTCGAGTAGCGAAGTGGAAATACTATAATAGGTAGCCTCCATCTGCGATACGTCAGCTTCGTTTGCCAAACCAGCATCCATCAAGGCGCGTGTAGCATCGACGGTTTCCTTCCACGATTGCCGTGTACGCTCCGAGATCGCAAGCTGCTCATCCAGCATCAGCAATGTGTAGTAGACATTGGCAATACTGGCTATAAGCTGCGTCCGGACCGCCTGTCTGTAGTCATGGCTTTGTTCGAGCAACGCCTTCGCCTGAGACTTGGCATTACGCATACGGCCGAAAATATCTAACTCCCAACTGGCCGTGACGGGCACGGAATAGGTCTGTGTCGCCTTGCCTCCATCGAAACTGCTCACTGTTCCTTGTGGGGCAAGAGCAAACGAGGGCAGAAAAGCCAGCTTGGCGGACATTAGTGTGGCCTCGGCTTCCTTAACACGCCACTGTGCGGACCGGAGATCGGTATTGCTCTGCAAACCCTGCTCGATCAATTCACGGAGATACGGATCGGTGAAGACTTCCCGCCAGCCAAGATTACCAAGATTGTCCGTGCTGTCGCTTGCCGCTACCTCTTCCCCATAAAGATCTTCCGGGACTTTGGTCACCGGCTTGTATTTCGTATAGATGCCGCAGCTATTCAGTGCGAACGCTGCGACAATTATGATTAGAATCTCTTTTCTCATTTTTTCTCTTCGTTTTTACTTTCTATGTGACGCTCTCTCTCACTCTTTGCTTCCACATATTCTTCCTGGATCTGCCAATCGGAAGCTGGCTGAAACTGGATGGGACAAACCTTCTCTTGTAAATATTGGAACACGATGAACAAAGAAGGTACGACAAACAGCAATGCCAGCGTACCGATCAGCATACCTCCGACCGTACCCGTACCCAAGGAGCTATTACCGTTGGCTCCTACTCCCGTAGCCACCATCAAGGGCAACAATCCGAATATCATTGTTCCGGCTGTCATCAGAATCGGACGCAAACGGGCTTTAGCAGCAGAAAGGGCGGCAGAGGTCAGGCTCATACCGGCTTTACGGCGCTCGGCAGCGTACTCCGTCAGCAGGATGGCAGTCTTGGAGATCAAACCAATCAGCATGATCAAACCTGTCTGCAAGTATATATTATTCTCCAAGCCCATCATTTTTGCAAACAGGAAAGATCCGGCCAGGCCGAACGGGACAGCCAACAATACCGCGAACGGAATCAGGAAACTTTCGTAAAGCGCACTCAGGATCAGATAGATCATGAGGAAACAAATACCGAAAATGATAATGGTCGTATTACTCTGCATATTCTCTTCACGGGTGATTCCTCCGAAATCATAACCGTACCCTTTCGGAAGGGCCTGCTCGGCAGTTTCCTTCACGGCACGGATGGCGTCACCGGTACTGTAGCCTTCTGCCGGCATCGCATTCACGGCTATGGAGTTGTACATATTGAAACGGCTCAGGGATTCCGCGCCGTAACTGCGTGTCAATGTCACGAACTGACTGAGCGGCGACATTTCCCCATTGGACATGCGTACGAAGATGTTATCCAGGGAAGCCTCGTCGACACGGTATTTCGGATCGGCTTGTATCATCACTTTATACACTTTGGAAAAACGGTTGAAGTTAGAGACATATTGTCCTCCATAGTAACCCGACAGCGTGCTGAGCACCGCATCCGGCGTTATCCCGGCACGCTTGCACTTCGAGGCATCGATTTCAACGGTCCATTGCGGATAACGGACATCAAAAGTAGAGTAAGCCATCGAGATTTCAGGACGCTGGTTCAGTGCCCCTAAATATTGCTGTGTCGTCGCGAAGAACGTACCAATATCGCCACCTTGCTTATCCTGCATATGCAATTCCAACGCGTTACCCATACCATAACCGGGAATCATTCCCGGAGAGATGGCGAAGACACTGGCGTCCTTTATGTCCGCCGTCATGCCATAGACTTGTCCGATAACGGCTTGTACATCTTCCCCCTTACCCGTGCGTTCGTCCCACGGTTTGAGTTTCAGAATCAACATCCCGAAAGAGTTCCCCTGTCCGGCCAACAGACCATAACCGGAAACTTTCTGGACATGCAATACCTGCGGGATACCCTCTAAACGCTGTTCGATGCGCTTCATCACATCGTCTGTCGTTTTTAGTGAGCTACCGGCAGCCGTACTGACATTTACAAATACGACACCCTGATCTTCATCGGGCACCAAACTCGTTTTCGTCGTGTTCATCAGAAAGGCCAACAGCACAATCGAGCAAGCAAGCAGCGACCAGACCATCCACTTCCGTTTGATAAAAAACAGAACTCCTTTCTTATACTTCTCGACCATCGAATCGAACGCTACATTAAAGGCTTTACGGAAACGGGCGGCAAAATTATTGTTCTGCGTACCGTCTTCGTTGATATAGGGTTTCAGGAAAAGGGCACAGAGCGCCGGACTCAACGTCAGTGCATTGACTGCCGATATTCCGACTGCTACTGCCATTGTCAAACCGAACTGGGTATAGAACGTTCCCGAAGTCCCGCTCATGAACGAAACCGGAATAAACACTGCCATGAACACCAGTGAAGAGGTGATAACGGCATTACTGATCCCTTTCATCGCATCGATACTGGCCATATAAGAAGAGCGGTATCCGACATCGAATCGCGCCTGCACCGCCTCGACGACGACAATCGCATCGTCCACCACAGTCCCGATCACCAATACCAATGCAAACAAGGTAATCAGATTGATACTGAATCCGGCAATCGACATAAACGCAAACGTACCGATCAGTGAAACCACGATTCCCACCAACGGAATAACCGTCGAACGGATATCCTGCAAAAACACATACACCACCAAGATCACCAACAGGATAGCTTCGAATAAGGTCTTTACCACCTCATGAATAGAAGCAAACAGGAAGTCGTTGGAACTCATCACCTGAGTCAGCTCCACACCCTTTGGCAAATCTTTCCGCGCTTCTTCCAGAAAAGCATCGATATTCTGGTTTACTTCCGTAGCATTTGAACCGGCAGTTTGGAAGATCATACAGGAAACACCGGGATGGCCGTCCATACCGCCATGATAGGCGTAGGTTTCTTCACCCATCTCGATGTCAGCGATAGTCTTCAGCTTCAAAACTTCACCGTCCTCGGTCGAACGAATCACGATTTCACCGAACTCTTCGGGGGTGATCAGGCGGCCTTTATATTTCATGGTATACTGGTAAGTTTCATCCGAATTCTCGCCAAACGATCCGGTTGCCGACTCGATGTTCTGTTCGGCAAGCACCTGCGTCACATCCGAAGGGATCAGTTTGTACTGGGCCATAACATCCGGCTTCATCCAGATACGCATACTGTAGTCGCCTCCCATGATCATCATGTCGCCGACACCCTGTATACGGAGAATGGACGGTTTCAGGTTGATACTGATATAATTGGAGAGAAACTTCTCGTCATACGAATCATCCGGACTGTACAGTGAAAACATCTGCAAGATACTGGTTTGCCGCTTGGAAGTCGTAATACCGACCTGCGTTACCTCGGCCGGCAACTGACCGGTTGCCTTCGATACACGATTCTGGACATTGACGGCTGCCATATCCGGATCTGTCCCTTGCTTGAAGTAAACGGTAATGCTGACCGTACCTGCATTAGAGGCCGACGAAGTCATATATGTCATATCCTCGACGCCGTTTATCGCCTCTTCCAACGGGGCGACAACACTCTTCAGCAAGGTTTTCCCGCACTCGCCCCGAAATAGGTCGTACTCACTTGGATTGTAGGTGGTGCAATATCGGGATATTGTTCGACGGGCAAAGTGAACAACCCGATAATCCCCACTACTACTATCGAAATAGAAATAACAGCCGACAGGATGGGGCGTTCTATAAAGGTTCTTAAATTCATTTCTTCTCTTAGTTTTGTTTTATTTTAATAGGAGTTCCTTCACGCAGCAAACCGACGCCTTCTGCAACAATCACATCACCGGCTTGTAATCCATCGTCGACAATATACTCCTGGCCGCCGTCACACGAGTCACACTGACAGGTGCGGACTGTGCCTTGCCGTCCACCACTTATAGACATACACCTTATCCTGTATTTCGAATGTGGT
>ENA-OQCB01000979-OQCB01000979.1-human-gut-metagenome-genome-assembly--contig:-NODE-979-length-12028-cov-2.836148_pt1 | contig 12028 bp, 15 predicted proteins | sample MGYA00242493_ERZ504568 | MGnify/ENA primary metagenome ERZ504568 (study PRJEB26092, sample SAMD00036229) | human gut metagenome | host: Homo sapiens | study: EMG produced TPA metagenomics assembly of...
GCAAAAATGCCGGAAGGATTTTGCCCATGAGCATGGATTGATATTTATCGCAGCGTGAGTGCGATGTCTTCTGGTTCCAGCTGTAAACCGTGGAATAATACAGATGGTCAAACCATTGTTTGTTGTACAGATGGTATAAGACCTGTGGTGTTTAATGTGGAGGCTATTGGAGAAAATGATGTAGATATTGAATAGCGTATATGCTTTAGTCAGTATCCAGAAATATTTATACATTTTATTAAAGTTGTCGAGTGTAATTTGCGATTATAAATTCAAAGTAAAGGCAAACAGGTATTATGTATAAATGTTCTGGATATCTTTGCTAAAGTATGAGTTTTTAAACATATTTCTTGTATAAAAGTTGAAAGTGCTTGTAGAAGATTTAACGGTTACTTAAATACACATCCAACGCATCCATTTTTTTTCAACGCATCTTCCTGACCCAAATCATACATTTCCTGAATTTTCTCCAAATCCCTTTCAATACGTTTGATATCTACAAATCTGGAGGGCCTCAGCACAAAAATTTTTCCCGCAGCCTCCAAAATCCTTTACCATATCCAACTGCTGATTATATATACGATATCGATTATTTATTGCTTCTGTCAGATACGGATATTTCCGATAATAAATTTTTGGAAAGGAGTGTATTACTTTTCTTTTTTCGGTAGTCCTCCGGTCTTGTAAGAACCACAATATTTTTATCGCATCCCATATCCATAAGCTTCTCAATAGGAATACTGTCAGATATGCCGCCGTCTAAGTAACTTTTACCGTGTACAATCACAGGATTTGACAAAAACGGCATAGAACCGGATGCACGCAGATATTCCATCTGGTCTTCTTTTTTCAAATCATCGATTTTTATATATTCTGCTTTGCCGGTTGTCATATTCGTTACTACTGCGTAAAAATCTTCTTTTCCGTTTTTATAGGTTTCAAAATCAACAGGGTCTAAGTCATTGACAATTTTATTAAAACAGAAATCCTTATTCATAATATTTCCTGTGGTAATCAGTGAGTGAAAACCCATGTAATTTTTGCAGGAGGCAAATCTTTTATTATATCTCAAAACCCGTCCCATTTGTTTTGATTTGTAATTCATTCCAAATAAAGCTCCGGCGGAAACGCCGATTATAGTGTCTATGGAAATGTGATTTTGCATAAATACATCCAGTACACCGGCGGTGTATAATCCTCTCATAGCCCCGCCTTCCAGCAGTAATCCGGTTGTCATAGTTGTTCAGCTCCTTCTTGCTTCTTTTGATTTCTAATTTTATACTTTTAAGAATTGTAAAGCAATAGTTTTAAAACCTTAAATGGAAAAAATTAGGATTTTATACGAAAAATCCTCTAAAATTAAGTGAAAAAAATCGAAAAAGAATATGTGTTTCCCCTTGCATAATTTATGGGATTAGTATAAAATGTACGTATAAGTGGTAGAAAGTGGTGGAAAAGTGGTGCTAAATGGGTGGCTGATGGCAGAAGTACCTGTGAAGCGCCATGGAGAATTGTAAAGGGGAGATTTACAGTTCTCACGAAAGAAGGTGAAGTTCGTATGTTCATGGGAGAATATAGCCATACAATAGATGCAAAAGGAAGGATGATTATCCCATCTAAGTTCAGAGAAGAACTGGGAGAGGAATTCGTACTTACCAAAGGATTGGATGGCTGTTTATCAATTTATCCCAACAGCGAATGGAAAGCCTTTGAAGAAAAGCTGAAAGCTTTACCACTTAATGATAAAAATGCAAGAGCCTTCTTACGTTTCTTTGTAGCCAGTGCTACAATGTGTGAATTGGACAAGCAGGGGAGAATACTCGTGCCGATAACGTTACGAGAATTTGCTGGTCTGGAAAAAGACGTGGTATTAACTGGAAATCTTACGAGAATTGAAGTCTGGAGTAAGGAGAAGTGGTTGGAAAACAGCAATTACGAAGACATGGATGCTATTGCAGAAGGTATGCAGAGTATAGGTATTGTTATCTAAGTATGCTAGGAGAGAAAAATGGAATTTAAACACCAATCCATATTACTGGAAGAAACCGTAGGGAACTTAAGGGTAAAGCCTGACGGAATCTATGTTGATGGAACACTGGGAGGCGGCGGACATTCTTATGCGATATGTCAGCAGTTATCTGCCAAGGGGAGCTTGATAGGTATAGATCAAGATGAAGCAGCAATAAATGCTGCGGGAAAGCGGTTGCAGGAGTTCAAAGAACAGGTGACTATTATCCGCAGCAATTATTGCAACATGAAAAGAGAGTTACAAAAGATAGGAATTACATCTGTTGATGGAATTGTTTTAGATTTAGGGGTATCTTCTTATCAGCTGGACAACAGCGAGCGAGGCTTTACTTACAGAGAAGATGTCCCTCTTGACATGCGTATGGATCAGAGAAATCCCCGCACAGCCAAGAATATTGTAAATGAGTATAGTGAAAATGAGCTCTACCGCATTATTCGTGATTACGGCGAGGACAAGTTTGCGAAAAACATTGCAAAACATATCTGTATGGCAAGGCAGGAAAAAGAAATAGAAACAACGGGGGAATTGATTGAGATTATCAAACGTGCAATTCCCATGAAAATGAGAGCAGTAGGCGGTCATCCGGCAAAGAAAACGTTTCAGGCAATTCGAATTGAATTAAATCAGGAATTGGATGTACTGAGAAATTCGCTGGATGATATGATTGAACTGTTAAATGACCAAGGAAGAATTTGTATTATACCTTCCATTCTTTAGAAGACCGTATTGTAAAACGATTTTAAAAGAAACGAAAATCCTTGTACATGCCCTCCGGGATTTCCGGTATGTGTATGCGGAAATCAATCAAAGGGGAAAGTGATTACAAGGAAACCAATTCTTCCAAGCGAAGAAGAACTGGAAATGAATAAACGCTCAAAAAGCGCTAAGCTAAGAGTGTTTGAAAGAGTGAAGCAGTAGGGAAAATGACCTGATAAGGGGAGAGTTTCATGGCAAGTACAAGGAACCGAAACAAATATAACAACAGAAGAGCGCAAAGGCGTGGAGCTTATTTTGAAGATGGAAATGCAGCCCGCCGTTTAGATGAGGTACCTAGTCAGCCAAAGAAGAAACTAAGCAGGACTGCACGAAAGAACCGAGTAAAAAGTACAAATATGGGACGGGGATATATGGTATTTCTTTCTCTGATTTGTGCTTTGGCAACAGGTGCGTGTGTGCATTATATTAAACTGACTGCAGAATTAACTGCAAAACGCAGCGCAGTAGCAGAAAAAGAGCTTCAGTTAAATGAGCTGAAAGCCGAGAATGATGCGTATTACAGTGATGTAATGACAAATGTAGACTTAAATGAAATTAAGGACAGAGCCATTAATGAGCTGGGTATGCAGTATGCAACAGAAGAACAGATTAAATATTACGCACCGGGAAATAACAACTATGTGCGGCAATATCAGGATGTACCGGAAAATTAAGTAGGTGGAAGATTGAATAAACAAGAATCTCAAAAGAGGAAACTTACAAAAAAGATGAAATTAAAGCTGGCGGGGTATTTGGAATAGCTCTGCTGGCTTTAGTCAGTTTATTGGTGGGAATTACGATTATCAATGCAAAATTCGGGAATAAGTATACGCAGCAGGTGCTTTCTCAGTCTCAGCAGCAGTATACCAATAAGACATTGCCCTTTAAAAGAGGCAGTATTACAGACCGAAACGGAACCATGCTGGCAAATAGTGTAAAAGTCTATAACCTTATTTTGGACTGCAAAGAGGTAAACGGACACGAAACCTATAAAGAGCCGGTAAAGGAAGCGCTGGAAACAGTTTTGGAATTGAAGACAGTGAAATTGAAAATCTTTTGGAAAATGAAGAGACAAAGGACAGCCAGTATCAGATTTTGAAAAAAGAAGTCACCATGGAAGAAAAAAAGAGCTTTGAAGAAGCCAATAAAGTACCAACTGATGAAGAAGCCAAAAAAGCGCTGGGAGAAGAGGAATTAAAGAGACGTCAGAATGTCAAGGGAATTTACTTTGAAGATACATATAAGCGAGTGTATCCCCTAGACAGTCTTGCCTGTGATGTTATCGGCTTTACCGATGCGGGAAATACAGCTACATGGGGCTTGGAAGGGTATTATAACAGTACCTTAAACGGAAGCAACGGAAGAAAATTCGGATACTTAGATGAAAATGCTTCCTTAGAGCAGACCATTGTAGAGGCAGTAAACGGGAAAAATCTTACGACTACTTTGGATGCCACTATTCAAACTATTGTAGAAAAGTATATTACAGCTTTTGACCGTGCCTTGTCGGCAGGACCGAACAATAAAAAGATGCAAAGAAAAAGGGCGCTGAAAATACTGCCGTGATTGTAGAAAATCCCAATAACGGAGAAATTCTTGCAATGGCAAGCTCCGGAACGTATGATTTGAATAATCCCAGAGATTTATCAGGAAGCTATACAGAAAAAGAAATCGAAGCAATGGATGACGAGCAGACAAAAGATGCGTTATTTAATATGTGGAAAAATTACTGCGTCAGCCAGAACTTTGAACCAGGTTCTACGGTAAAACCCATTGTAGTGGCAGGAGCTTTAGAGTCAGGCGCAATTACAGAAAACAGCCGTTTTCTCTGTGACGGCGGTGAGGAAATCGGTGAGGATTATGTCCGCTGTGCGGTTTATCCGGATAATCACGGCGCAGAAAGCTTAGGGGAGGTTATTCAGAATTCCTGCAATGACGGAATGATGGCAATCGGCAGAAAAATGGGTGCAGCCAAATTTTTGGAGTATCAGCAGAGATTTAATTTCGGTACCAGAACAGGTATTGATTTGCCCAATGAAGAAACAGGTCTTTTGTTTACAGAAGATAATATGTATGAAATGGAGCTGTCCACCTCTGCTTTCGGTCAGGGCTTCAACTGCACCATGATACAGGAAATTTCAGCTATGGCAGCGGCCATTAACGGCGGTATCTATTATCAGCCGCATTTGGTAAAAGAAATTACAGATGAAGACGGAAAAGTTGTGAAAAGCATTCAGCCTAATATTTTAAAGCAGCCCATATCCGAAGAGGTTTCAGCGGATATTCGAGAATATATGGGAATGAGTGTGACGGACGGTACCAGTAAAAAGTCTAAGGTAAAGGGCTATTCCATGGGAGGTAAAACAGGAACAGCGGAAAAACTGAATGAAAAGGAAAAAGGAAATTACCTTGTTTCTTTTATCGGATTTGCGCCTCTTGATAATCCGGAGCTTTTGATTTATGTAGTTGTGGACACCCCAAATGTAGAGGAGCAGGCATCCAGCTCTTATCCTCAGTTTCTGGCACAGGCAATTTTATCAGAGGTGCTGCCTTATATGAATATTTATATGGATGAGCCTACAACAGAAGAGACTGTTTTATGGCAGGGCTTTTACGGAGTGCCGAAGCTTACAGATATTGAAAAAGACGGTGTTTCCAATCCTTACGGCACGATTTTGGACCAGGGCTTTGGAGACGGAGAGTCTCAGGATGTAGAGGAAAATGACGAACATTCAGACGGAATTACCAATGAAGATGCGGGAATAGAAGAAGACGACCCTGAATATGAGGATGACCCTTACGGAATGGAAGAACTGGAGGATGACATCCGAAGATAAACGTATTTTGGGATATTGATACATTTTTCAGCATATAGCCGGGAGGTGTATCAATATTTCCGAAATACGTTTTTCATTTCATATAGAAAAAAGAGAATACATATAGTATAGAGATAACGGGAAAAGGCAGAATTATGAGAAAAAACAGAACGTATCATAAAAAGAAAACCGTGTTGGTTTTTGCTGTATGTATTTTTCTTTTGGCAGGACTTATGGGACGTATGGTATATTTAATGATTATTCAGTCGGATTATTATGCAAAGAAAGCAGAACAGCTTCATGAAAGAGAACGAGATATTAAAGCGGCAAGAGGGCGGATTTTAGATTGCAAAGGGGAAATTTTGGCAGATAATAAAGCAGTTTGTACGATTTCCGTTATTCACAGTCAGATAAAAGAGCCAGAAAAGGTTGTGGAAATGCTTCACAAAGAATTGGGCATATCTGTGGAGGAAGCTCAAAAAAGAGTGAGGACCGTTTCTGCCATAGAAAGAGTAAAGACAAATGTAGATAAAAAAACAGGAGACAAAATACGAAGCTATGGACTAGACGGTGTAAAAGTAGATGAGGATTTTAAACGAAGTTATCCTTTTGATGAATTGGCATCAAAGGTTTTAGGTTTTACAGGAGGTGACAATCAGGGAATTATTGGCTTAGAGGTTATGTACGAGGATGTGTTGAGGGGAATTAACGGAAAAATTCTTACCACTACGGACGCCAGAGGGATTGAGTTGTCAGAACTGGGAGAAAGCCGTGTGGAGCCTGTTCCGGGTTATGACCTGCATTTGAGCCTTGATAAGAATATTCAGATGTATGCACAGCAGGCAGCGGAAAAAGTTATGGAACAGAAACAGGCAGATGCTGTTTCTATTTTGCTGTTAAATCCTCAAAACGGAGAAATTTATGCCAATGCAAATGTGCCGGAATTTAATTTAAATGAGCCTTTCCGGCTAAATACAGACACTACCGGAATGACAGAAAAGGAAAAGCAGGACGCCTGTAATCAGATATGGAGAAATCTGACGATTAATGATACTTATGAGCCCGGTTCTACTTTCAAAATCATCACCATGGCAGCAGGGCTTTCTCAGGGAGTTGTGCATCCGGATGACCAATTTTCCTGCCCAGGCTTTAAGGTGGTGGAGGACAGACGTATTCATTGCCATAAAAGAACAGGACACGGTGCGGAAAATTTTGTGCAGGGTGCGATGAATTCCTGCAACCCGGTGTTTATTGAGGTGGGACTGCGTCTTGGTGTGGATAATTATTACCGCTACTTTCAGCAGTTTGGCTTGATGAAAAAAACGGGGATAGACCTTCCCGGAGAAGCGGCAACCATTATGCACAAAAAAGAAAATATAGGGGAAGTGGAGCTTGCCACGATTTCCTTTGGACAGTCTTTTCAGATTACGCCCATTCAGCTTGCCACGACAGTAAGCTCTATTATTAACGGCGGCAGGAGGATTACCCCTCATTTTGGCGTGAAGGTCACAGATGAAGAGGGAAATCTTGTAAAAGAGTTGAAATATAAGGAAGAACCGGGAATTGTATCAAAAGAAGTATCAAAAGAAGTGTGTCAGATTTAGAAAAGGTCGTGTCCGAAGGCTCCGGAAAAAACGCTGCTATTGAGGGCAGAAGTATTGGAGGGAAAACAGCAACGTCCCAGATCACTTCCGAGAAGCGCCAACCGCTATATTTCCTCTTTTCTGGGATTTACACCTGCGGAAAATCCAAAGGTTCTGGGAATTTGCGTTATTCACAACCCTCAGGGGATTTATTACGGAGGCACCATAGCAGCTCCTGTCATCCGGGATATCTATGAGAATATCCTCCCTTACATGGGGATTGAAGGTTGATAAATAAGCGAAAAAGCATTATACTAGAAAGAGCAAAAATACATATTTAAAGAGGTGTACTATGACAGATTTTAAAATGGCTTTACCGGTACTTTTGGCTTTTGCCATCAGTGTAATATTAGGTCCTATTGTAATCCCATATTTGAGAAAGCTGAAAATGGGACAGACAGAGCGTGTGGAAGGTGTGCAGTCTCACTTAAAGAAGGCAGGGACACCGACCATGGGAGGAATTATTTTCCTGCTTTCCACTACAATAACAGCTTTGTTTTATGTAAAAGATTATCCAAAGATTATTCCTGTTTTGTTCTTAACACTGGGATTTGGAATTATCGGTTTTCTGGATGATTATTTAAAAGTAGTGCTGAAGCGCTCTGACGGGCTGATGCCGGCACAGAAAATGGCATGCCAGATTGTGGTAACTGCAATTTTTGCATTTTATTTGGTGAAATTTACAGACGTAAGCTTAGCAATGAAAATTCCGTTTTTCCCGGGACATGAAATAGATTTTGGAATTTTGACAATTCCGATTTTATTTGTAGCCGTGATTGGTGCGGTAAACGGTGTAAACTTTACAGACGGTCTGGATGGACTGGCTTCTTCTGTAACCATTATGGTAGCGACCTTTTTGCTCATGTGGTTGCGATTTGGGGACAAAGAGCGGCATTGAGCCAATCACCTGTGCGGTTGTGGGCGCTTTAATGGGATTTTTACTGTTCAATGTCTATCCGGCAAAGATTTTCATGGGAGATACCGGTTCTCTGGCGCTGGGAGGCTTTGTGGCAGGTACGGCTTATATGCTTCAGATGCCGTTATTCCTCTTAATCGTAGGTTTGATTTATGTGGTGGAAGTGCTTTCCGTAATGATACAGGTAACCTATTTTAAAGCAACACACGGAAAACGTTTCTTTAAAATGGCGCCTATTCATCATCACTTTGAGTTATGCGGATGGTCTGAGACAAGAGTTGTAGCAGTATTTTCAATTATTACAGCAATTTTGTGTCTGATTGCATTGATGGGGGTATAAAAATTGCAGAAAAAGGATTTGACAGAAAAGAAAGTATTAGTATTTGGAACAGGCATCAGCGGAATAGGCGCTGCAAAGCTTTTGGAAAAGGTACAGGCAGAGGTTATTCTCTATGACGGTAATGAAAAGCTCTGTAAAGAAGAAATCAGAAAAAAACTTCCAAAGGACAGTAAATGTGAGATTGTTCTTGGGGCGCTTTCAAAAGAGCTTTTAGAAAGTCTGGATTTAGTAGTTATGAGTCCCGGTGTTCCACTGGATATTCCAACTGTGGAGCAGATAAAAGCAGCAGGTATTCCCGTCTGGGGAGAAATAGAGCTGGCATACCAGATGAGTGCAGGAACAGTACTGGCAATCACAGGAACCAACGGAAAAACAACCACAACAGCTCTTTTGGGAGAAATTATGAAAGCCTATGCAGACTCTGTGTTTGTGGTTGGAAATATCGGAAATCCTTATACGGATGCAGCGCTTTCCATGACAGAGGACAGTTACACGGTGGCAGAAATCAGCAGCTTCCAGCTGGAAACCATTGATACCTTTGCTCCGAAGGTTTCTGCTATTTTGAACATTACAGAAGACCATTTAAACCGTCATCATACCATGGAAGAATATATTCGTGTGAAAGAGCTGATTACAGCAAATCAGACAAAGGAAGATTACTGTATCTTAAATTATGAAGATGAAGTTCTTCGTGCATTTGGTGAAAGATGTCCTGCAAAAACTGTTTTCTTTTCCAGTGAGAGAAAGCTGGAAAAGGGCGCATTTTTAGATGGGGATGCGATTTGTCTGAAAATCAGATACAGAGACTCTTGAAATCGTAAAAACAGGGGAATTGAAAATCTTAGGAAAACATAACTATGAAAATGTAATGGCAGCTTCTGCAATGGCTTATTACACAGGAGTTCCCGTGGAAGTTATCCATAAAGCGATAACAGAGTTTCGTGCCGTAGCTCACAGAATAGAGTTTGTAGACGAGATTAACGGTATTGCATATTACAATGACTCTAAAGGAACCAATCCGGATGCCGCAATCAAAGGTATTCAGGCAATGAACCGTCCGACTCTTTTAATCGGAGGCGGTTATGACAAAGAGTCCTCTTATGAAGAATGGATACAGTCCTTTGACGGAAAAGTAAAATATCTGGTATTAATCGGGCAGACAAGAGAAAAAATTCAGGAAGTAGCCCATAAATGCGGATTTGTAAACACGATTTTAGCAGATAATTTGGAAGAGGCAGTTTCTATCTGCACACAGAAAGCAGAAAAAGGAGATGCTGTTTTATTATCACCTGCCTGTGCAAGCTGGGGACAGTTTGATAATTATGAGCAGAGAGGCGATAAATTTAAAGAATATGTATATGCTTTAAAGAAAGCATAAGAATATGGGAGTTGTCGTATGGAAAGCGGCAGCTCCTTTTTCAGTTCTGTATGCTGTAAAGATATCATACATTGAAAGAAAGGGGAAAAGAAAAAGGAATGAATGACAGTGGAAGAAAAGGGCAGAGAAAAAAGCTTTGACAAAATTCTTTTATGTCTGATTATCATTTTAGTTATTGCAGGTCTGGTATTTCTTTACAGCACCAGCGCCTATAACGGCAGAGTGAAATTTCACGACTCTGCGTATTACTTTAAGAAACAGCTGTTTGCCACATCTTTAGGTCTTATGGGAATGTATCTGGTTTCCTGTATGGACTATCATTTGCTGGTGAGATTTGCCCCCTTCTTTTATCTGATTTCCCTGTTATTATCTCTGGCAGTTCTGCTGTTCGGAGACGAATATAACGGTTCAAAACGCTGGCTGTCTATGGGACCATTGTCTTTTCAGCCTTCGGAGTTCGCAAAAGTGGCGGTCATTTTACTTTTAACCTTTGTTTTAATTAAGACAGATGAGAAGAAACAGGGCATTGGATATATGATAAGAACCATGGCGATTTTGCTTCCGATTGTCGGACTTGTGGGAACAAATAACTTAAGTACAGCAATTATTATCTTGGGAATTGGTGTAATCTTGATTTTTGTTTCCAATCCCAGATATCTTCCTTTTATTGGAATTGGAGCAGCGGGAATTGTATTTATCGGCATCTTTTTAAGTATGGCAAGTTATCGTCTGGAACGTCTGGCAATCTGGAGAAATCCAGAAGCTTATGAAAAAGGGTTTCAGACTATCCAGGGGCTGTATGCCATTGGAAGCGGCGGAATTTTCGGAAAAGGACTGGGAAGCAGTCTGCAAAAGCTGGGATTTGTTCCCGAAGCGCAGAATGACATGATTTTTTCTATTATTTGCGAGGAAACAGGGCTTGCAGGTTCCTGGTTTTTAATTTTTTTATTTGCTCTTTTAATCTGGAGGCTTATGGTCATTGCCACCCATGCCCGTGATTTGTGCGGAGAATTGCTGGCAGTGGGAATTATGGGGCACATTGCCATGCAGGTTATTTTAAACATTGCCGTTGTGACAAATACCATACCAAATACAGGAATTACCCTGCCGTTTGTAAGCTACGGAGGTACTTCGGTACTGTTTTTACTGGGAGAAATGGGGCTTGCATTGGCTGTCAGCAGGGATAGCTTGGGAGGGTAGAGAACAGAAATAAAAAAGCTGCATAGCATATAGTATCAGAGAATTTCGAAAAGAAAAAAGAGGAGTGTATGGCTTGAAGGGAATAAGGGTTGTGGGCGGAATTCCTTTAAACGGTGAAGTGAGAATACAGGGTTCTAAGAATGCGGCATTGCCACTGATGGCTGCCGCACTTTTAAATAAAGGGACTACGATTTTATATGGCTGTCCCAAAATCGCAGATGTTTTTGCCATGGAAGAAATTTTGCGGCTTTTAGGGCAAAAACCGCCTGGCAAAAGCATACTTTGGAAATTAATACAGAATTTGTTACCAAAACACAGGTAGATGAGGAACAAGGGCGGAAAATGCGTTCGTCTATTATTTTGTTGGGAAGCCTGCTAGGCAGATTTGGAGAGGGAGCTGTACCGCAGCCCGGTGGCTGTATCATAGGAAAGCGCCCTATTGATTTGCATTTGGAAGCCTTAAAGAGATGGGGGCAGAAATTTTAGAAAATCAGGGACAGATTTTTGCAAAGACCACAGGATTAAAAGGCTGTCGGCTAAAATTTCCTTTTGTCAGCGTGGGGGCTACGCAAAATGCCGTTTTGGCAGCGGTTCTGGCAAAAGGGACTACGGTTTTAGAAGGCTGCTCCAGAGAACCGGAGGTATATGCTTTATGTGACTTTTTAAAAAAAGCGGGAGCCAAAATAGAAGGAGCAGGAACCTCCAGACTGCTGATTACCGGAGTAGAAAAGCTGCATGATGTGGAATTTCATGTGCCGAAAGACAGAATTGCCGCAGGAACGTATCTTTGTGCCAGTGCGATTACAAGAGGAGCATGCACTCTTTTAGACGCACCCGTAGAAGAGATGGGGCAGTGCTTGAGGCATGATAAGAAAATGGGTGGACAATATACCTGTTAACAGTGGTAAACTGACTTTATGTAGCTTTTATGCAGACAGACCGTTGGAGCA
>ENA-OQCB01000982-OQCB01000982.1-human-gut-metagenome-genome-assembly--contig:-NODE-982-length-12009-cov-2.749285_pt1 | contig 12009 bp, 17 predicted proteins | sample MGYA00242493_ERZ504568 | MGnify/ENA primary metagenome ERZ504568 (study PRJEB26092, sample SAMD00036229) | human gut metagenome | host: Homo sapiens | study: EMG produced TPA metagenomics assembly of...
TGAAAAAATATGACTTGTCACTCTATTCGCTGTTTGAGCGTCAGAACAAAAAAGTCATTCACCGGACTGCCGGTTACCTGCAAATTTCAATGGGAAACCATAAAGTAACTGTACCACTTAAAATGGCAGAGTAAGAAAAAACCTTTTTTTGTCTCTTTTCGTCCCCCTGTACTTTAGCCGTAGAGCCTGCAGGGATCTCAAATTCTCCAACACTGGCATACAAATTAATATGAAGTGTCCGGCTCCCTTCGTCAAATTGACTCACATTGACAACTGCCGGCAACCCTCCAGGCACAACGTCTAGATATATCGTTTGCTCTAACATGCGTTCCCTCCTTATACATAATAGGAAAGATTAATATATAATTTTTCCGTCCTCGAACATGGAACATTCCCCGTGGTCCCATAGTTTGAAAAAGTCACATTCCCGTTCAAATCTATTCCTAACGTCCACTGGTTTATCCCACTTCCCACCATCACTTGCCGAATTGGTACAGACGGCCACATATCCTCCGGTAACACAAAGATCAACCGCGAATCCCCTCCTTCTATCTCCTGTACAGGAGAAACTATCCCTTGAATACTCACTCTTCTTTCATCTTTTCGATACCGCAGTTCATCATTTTTCACAAAGAAACCTGACAGATTAGCTGTCATCCACACAGGCGCGGTACCATTTACCAGATTCATTCCGTCAATGATAGCTCCTGTCGGCTGAGTATCCTCATCAACAATCGCAGATACCGGCTCAATGCCACTTGACTTCATCAGATACTCTCCAAGTGTCACAGTATACTGTCCTTCCGATGCTCTAACCTCAATTTTTAAGAACCCTGCTCTCTAAAATACATTTCCCCAGTATTGTCAATGACGTAAACTGTGTCTCCAATCTTCAACCCATCTGGAACCTTCTTGAGCGTGACTTCATAGTTTTCTTCCATTCGACTTACTTTTTTGAGGGACGAGACCGCCTGCGAACACAAAGTCTTTTGATTCGTAGATGTTCCATTGAATATTTTACAGATATAACCAGCGTTCACCCCTTCTTCCGCGTACCTACGACTCCAAATCTTATTTGCTTCCCGGCAAAAAAGATATGTTCCTGCCACATAGAAATTTCCATCGTCATAGGAATACCCGTTCAGGCTGATAGGCTTATCCGCTCCTTTCGGAGTACCTCCCAGCACCTTATATCCAGTAGCAAGATTGGCAATAGAACGTTTCACGACGATTTTGTCTATCTCTCGGTTCAATCTCAGCACAATTCCAGAGTCTTTTCCTCTCCGCTTATAGATGTTAATATATCGGTGTTTCAGTTCCAGTCCATCAATCTCAAAACTGTAACCGATTTCTGCCCCAAACGAAGCTGCGATGCTCAGCAGCCGCTCAGATGCGGTGGAGTCCGTGTCCCAAGAAAGCGTGCGAGTAAGGTTCGTGATTTCGTTAATGTGTATTTCGAATCCACTGTTTTTTGAGTATTTTTCGACATAGTAGGATATCGGGTATGCCTTATCAGCGGTATATTCTCCGTACACATCATTAAGAAGATCCAAACCTGCATCCTCCGCATAAACATAAATTGTATTATTAGAAGTGTCCTCTTCGGTGTCAATGATCGTATAGAATTCATCCAAATCATCGTAACTCCGCATGACATAATTACCCGGATACGCCATGTTTCTTGCCTCAGACAACGTATCCTCCTTGTATTTCAAATCGAATTCAAAGGTGCTTACACCTGAATCCACGTCTTCAGTCTTGACATCATTGATAATACGGTATCCCTTAGGAAGGCCAGTAGAAGCCTTCCCAAGAATATTTAAAAATCGGTCAGCAAAATATACAATCATAAATATACCTCCCGATACCGCAGGGTTATATCCGGTTCTTGGGCAAAATCTGAGTAGTAACAGGCAATGTTATTGATTCCAGGATTCAACTTAAAATTCTCCCAGTCATTTCCCAAAGCTCCAATTTCCGGAGTAGATTCATCATCAATCAGGATTTCTCCTGAGCTGCAATCAAAGGTTACTTTCTGACCTTCGGCAAATTGATTTTTCAGGTCAGTCCAACCATTGACTCCGTATTTATAGAATTTCAATCCAATTAGCGTATTTCGCACCATTGCAGTTCTGGAAGCATATTTAGCTACAAATAAGTCTACTTCGATACCTTCCGCATCTGCCAGATCATCATTGGAATATTCATAGATTTTCCCGCCAATGGTGAATCGAAAATCCCCTCCGGTTTTTTTCCACCTTCGAGTTAGCTGTCTTTGAACCGGATATCTTGCTGGCACTATTACACTTATAACGAATCGATTTCATAATTTGATTCCCAACTCGAAGTTCAGCAATGGCATTCAATGAGGCCCTCGTATTTTTTTACAAACACAATGCCAGCTAAAGGCTTCTTCTCTCCAGTGTCCAAATAGCTGACTACAAACTGGGCCATTCCCAGCTCTTTTGCCGAGAGAGAACCAAAATAATTCTTCCATTCTAAACAGAAATTCTGCGCTCCGATATGGCCTGTAGAGTCGGCGGGAACGGCTCTGTGAAGCCCAATCCCATGCCAGGAACTTCCACTTCCCCAGTTATCGCCAGTCACACCGGTACCTTTTGCAGTTTCCTGAATCCGCAGTGTTCCATTCTGAACCATATTTCCGTACAGAGTGGCCTGATTCAGGATCCATATTCCAGGACCATTGTAAAAACCTTTATTAATGAGGAGCTCTGAGACGTTATCAACATCCTCTCCATCAACTTCAGACTGATTTCCAGCCAGCAATGTCGCACCATTTTTCTCATTAATATAGGAAACATATCCATTGTCACTAGTCATGACTGCATCCACAGCCGGATAAGAAGGGTATGTCCCCTCGTAATGAATCTTAATAATCCCGCTGTCATTCGGTTTTGCGGTAAACTCGGTCACAGAATATTTAAAGGGGTCCGAACAGTATATTTCAATCTCTCCGGTTACGGAATTAACACCGGAAGGGATGTCTTCTAGCTTCGTCTTCGTTCCAATATAATACTTATCCAGCTCGTCATTGAAGGAAATATGGGCCTGTTCTGCGTTCAGGATGCCATTCAAATGATTGAAAGCCTCGCAGAACTCTTCGTTGCTCTTCGCAATCAACTGATATCCTACTAGAATTGTTCTCGGCTCATATCTGCGCCTTTCGTACAGTGACCCATCTGCAGCACCAACTACTGTGTCTGTGATTTCCGCAGATATAATTTCCCGGCCAGACACATAGAGCGTTCTATAGCCAGGGATCTCTGCTTCTATCCATTTTCCATTAAACTGCATGGCCTGGGCCGGAAGGAAAAATGGAAATTCCGTGTATTCTGTTGTATCTCGAAATTCATATAGCATTCACAGCCCTCCTATGACCGACCTGCCAGCCGCTTACTTCTCGTCTGGAGCCTGCCGAGTTCATCATCCATGTACTGCGCTTCCGCGCGTGCAAACTCCCGTCCATCAATGTCAAACGGAACAATGATGGTAATATTCCGGCTGTATGAATAGGCTTCTGACAATTCCCCTTGAAACCCTCCCAAGCCTGCAATCGCAAGGTTTGGGATGCTCACCAGATCTTCTGATACCGACCAAGCCTGATTTATCATAGACTTGATGCCATTCACAAAACCTTCACCTACCCAGAGACCTTGTTTATAGGTAACCTTTGAAGGACTTCCAATTTTCGCCTTGGCAGCGATTGCTTGAGCTGCTGCCGCTGCCATCTGAGAAGCAATATTCTGCACTCTGCCAAGACTGGCTGCCATGCCATTGGCAAAACCCGCGCCAATATTATATCCATGACTATATGCAACTCCTGCGGACGATCCTAGAGCCGCTACAGCATTTGCAGAGATGCTTCTTGCTGCACTCACAGCAGCTGCTCCCCCTTGATTCAATCCAGACGTAAATCTGGACATCGCCGTTCTTGCCACCTGGGACAAAGAATTTAATCCAGTTTCCAGATTATTTTTAATACCGTTTGCCATGCTCTTAGCTTCGGATGTCACTTGTTTATTGCCTGATTTAAAAGCATTGATAAAACCATCCATAGCACTGCCTGCTACACTTTTCAACGCATTCAGGCCACTTTCTACAATATTTACTGAACTCACCATGGAAGACAACGAAGATTCCGCTGATTTCGCGTTGCTTGCAATGGATTTCACGGATGAACTGACCAATACCAGGGATGTAGCCAACAGTGCTGCTCCTGCCGCACTCAATGTAACTGAGGCTCCAAAAGTTATCAACCCGGCTGATGATAACAGCAATACAGCAGAAAATGCCGCCATGGAAGCTGTCAGCAGAAGAAGTATAGCGCTAAGTGCAGTCGCTCCACCCAACATTGTTGTCAGTCCCGCTGCCGCCGCTGTCGCCCCAGTTGCAACCATTGGAAGTCCGGCTCCAAGTAACGTTGCCGCAGTTGCCGTAAGGGTGAGCCCAGCAGCTAAAAGAGTTGTTCCAGCGGCAAGAAGAGTAACTCCCGCCGCAGCCACCGTAGCACCGGTACCAGCTATAAGAAGACCAGCTCCGAGTACTATGCTCGCCGCTCCTGCCGTAGCTGCGCCCGTTGCAAACACGATCATAGCCGCTCCTAACTGAGCGATCGCTACAGCTCCTGATACTCCATACTGAGATACAGTTGGAAGCACTCCGGCTACCACAGCCAACGCTGCCGATCCAATCAAAGCTGATGTTGCTACTAATACAAGTGCTGTGCCAAATGCCAACATGCCAACTGCTCCTGCTGTTAGCATTGGACCTAATACTGCCGCCAAAGCCATTAATCCAGCAAGCGCCACTACCATACCCGCCATAACAGCGATCGCAGGGGTACCGGCACTCACCAAATTAACACATGCCTGAGACATCAACGCCATTCCTGCTCCTGCAATTAATACAGCTGCTCCAAAAGCGACCATCCCAACTGCTCCCGCTGTTAGCTGCACCCCAACTTTTGAAGCCACCACCATCAAGGCTCCTATTGCTGCCACTAAACCAAACATGGTAGCTATTGCTGGCATTCCGGCGTTTGCAAGCGCAATAGACGCTTGTGAAAGAACCGCAAATCCTCCACTAATCATCAATACTGCGGCGCCAAGAGATATCAGTGTTGTCCCCAGAGCCCTCAGTTTTCCAGGGCCTGCCGTAATACTTTTTAACATTACCGTCATGCCAAAACCAAGAGCCCCCACAGCTCCCACAAGCCCAAACATCACTGCAATTGCCACACCACCCGCATCAGCTAATCCCGTTGCCGACTGAGCCAGTAAATAAAACCCTCCGCTAATCATGGCTACACCGGCCCCCATCAACAAAAAAGCTTTCGCTGAAGCTAATATCTTCTTAGAACTGCCTGAACTGGATCTGCCTACCTGTTCCTGACTTCTTGATATACCAAACAGTCGGGAGGCGATCGTTCCAATTCCTGCCGCCGCCAGCCTCCCGATAGATTTCACAAATCCCCCCAGCATAGGCGAAACCACAGATAATATTTTCAGCCCGGCAAAACCAGCTGCCAGTTTGGGGATATGAGGTATCACCTTCGCAATCGCATCCGCGTTCTTTTCCAGGAATCCCGCGAACTGTATTAATTTTTCAGAAACCTGCTCGACAATACTTCCAAATTTTGCGACAGACTGATCTCCTCCAATCTTACCCGTTGTCTTTGAAAAAGATGCTAAAACTGCGGAAAAAGCACTGCTGAATGCCTGTCCTACACGGCTTCCGGCCGATTCCAGCTTCTCCCAGTATGGCTGCAAAGATACGATAAAGCCTGAAATCTTGGGAAAAGCCTTAGATACGGCATCCGACAATTTATTAATGGAGCTTACCACGCCTGCCTTTGCAAAGGAATCATATATCTGCCCCATGCCAGTGGTAACCGTAGCTTCCAAATTTCCCATAGCCCCTTCAAACGTCGTTACCGAACTTGCCGCATCCTTGGCCATATCCGTCATACCAATGTTATTCATAGCCTGGCCTAAAAGCTCAGCAGTAATAGCCCCTTCTTCCATCGCTCCTTTGAAATCATTTCCCAAAACAGGATTCAGCTTTACAAGCTCTTTTTTCAACCCTCCCGCAAGCTGCGGACTGGCGTCCAAAATTTGATTCCAGTCTTCTGCATGTAAAGCCCCCGCCGCCATTGCCTGCGAAAACGCAAGGCCTACTCGGCTGAATTCCTCTGCGCCTCCTCCAAAAACAGCAACTGCGTTTCCAACAGATTCTACCATTCTGTCTGCATCTTGAATTCCATTCGCCGACAAAGCTCCAAAAGTACTCATAACGTCATTTAACGAAAATACTGTCTGATCCGCATAAGTTTTTAATGTCCCTGTGGCTCCCGCAATTCTTTGAATCTCGCTCTCCGACGTTCCTGAAAAACGCATTGCCTGCTGCAGCTTTTGCATGGAATCCGACGTACCGATCACTTCACTCCCAAGGCTTTTTACATTTCCTGCAATGGCCGAAAACGCGCTTTGTCCAATCCCTGCCAGCACTCCAAAACCAAGGCCGCCTGTAACGACACTTTTTAAATTCGAAATACTGCTTTGCGCATTCTTCATTGCTGACGAAAACCCACGATCTGCCGCCGATAAAACCGCCCTTATACTAAAACTCTCAGCCACGTGTCTTCCCTCCTCTCAAAAATTTGCTAGCCTCCGCAAAACGACTTTTTACAGTCCCTCTCGCCTTCTCTAATTCCTTTTCATAGTCATAGAACTTCTGAAATTTTGTAAAAATCGGCCTCGTTTTATTTCTGCCAATTTTTTTCTGGGCTTTAACCGAATAATTCAAAAATGCCTGCAAATGATTTCGATAATCCTTGTCGATTTGCTGCAGCTTAACCGCTTCCATGAGGAGATTGAATTCTGGAATCGTCAACTGATTCACTTCTGAAAACGATTTCATTCCAAGATAACGAAAACAATTTAAAGCGATCTCTCTATACTGCTCTTCAAAAGTTAATTCTTCTTTTCCTCTTTCTCTATCTCTTCTAATATCTTCCGAACTGTGTTTTTTGGTACAGTTCGCTTTCTTTAAAAAATCCAATACCTTCTCAAATACCGCATCAATATCTGTATCCTCATCTTCGATATAACTGTCCAGTATTTTTTCTCGTAACACGCGGTTCCATTCCCTTATTTGCCAAATCCAGGACATCAATCAAAGCTTCCACATCTCCGTTCAGGATTCCAGCAAATTTATAGTTGAACCCCACATCCTTTTTTCACTCCTGGCAATCCTTCAACCGGCACATTTATCTGTTTATTGATCTCCCGCAGAAATCCTATACCGAATCGAAACGCATATACCTGATTATTTATGTCAATTCCAGCATTTTTTTCCTCCTATCCCATATCATGCACCTACTCTGGTAGTGTCCTTAAATACATAACTTGCTAATTCCTGTTGTTCCGTTGATACTGTCACCTCTCCCCGGGCTCCGGTTCCGTTGATACCAAATGTCAATGAACACTCTACAAATCTTCTGCGGAAGAAGTCTTCTCAAACTCCGTCAGATATCCCTGAAATACATGCCCTTAAATTTGTTGTCTTCTTCCTCCACCGGTTCCGCAAGATTCGCTTCCCAGATTTCAATTAATTCATCTGCATCCATGGCATTTTCCAAAGAATCCAGCATTGTATCACCTTTGGCCAAAATTGATGTCGCTGTGATCTCCACTTCAGCTGCTCCCGGCGTCCGAATACTCCCATCTTTGGTCGCTGTAGAATCGGCATCCTTGCTCTTTGTCCGGCCATTTTCTGTTGTAAACGCAAGCAGAGTTCCATCCTTTGTACTCGCATCTTTTGCAATTCTATATAAATAGACAATTTTAGTTCCCTGTACAGCTTCTTTATTTCCACTGCCTGCAAAAATTTGTAAAGGCAAAGTAGAAAACCGCGGAACCTGGTAATGTTTAGTCATCTTTTTTTCATTCACTCATCAAAATCACCTAAACCTCCTAAATATATAAGCATAGGGTTTCCATACCCTGTTTAGAAATTACGAAAATTTAAACTCCAATTCCAACAAACCATGCAAAAGTGGAATCTTTGTTGTGTTATCCGGCAGAATTCTCTGGTTCATATTCCGTACATCCCATGCAAAAATTTTCCGTGTGTTCCAAGCCATAGCAGACCCTCTTTATATCCAGCAATATCCCAGATAAAGCTCCCCGTTGCTTCGGATTGTTATGCCAAACGTGAATGGTTTGGTACACACTCCCAAACACAGCTGACTTGTTCGGGATCAATCCGTCTGTTGATTGTCCGCCAGATAAATAAAAGGATACGGCGTGTCCTCCGGTGGGAGGAATGTATCATACACGTCATATCCTTTATTTCTCCAAATTTAATAACAGCTCTGTGAGAGTCTCCTGCTGTGGATCCATCTCATCACCTCGTCAGCTTTTTCATGTCCTTTTTAAACCTTTTTCTCTGTTCTTCAAAAGCAGGTTTTAAATAGGGCTGTGCTTCCATGAGTCGGGTGCCAAATTCAACATATGGCGCGTATTCTGCTGTTGGCTCTACCTGGGCATTCATGCCGCCGTTTGTTATCTCCAAACCAATACTACGCTTCAATGTTCCGGTATCTACTGGGGCATTTCTCTGAGCTTTTTCTTCCATTTCTGCTCCATTATGACGAACCACCCGTTTCACATCATCCATACTGACATTCTTTTTCAGTTTCTTCTGAAGCTTTTCCATACCGATAATCTTAATCTCGCCCATCACTGTACCTCCGAAAGCACAAATACCTGTTTCGTCCGCAACTTCCTAATAAAATCCACCGTGTATAGTTTTTCTCCGATACGAATCCGGTCAAAAGGTTCGCAGATATGATTTTGAACTTGGACCGTTAAACTTCCTTGCCTGAGATTTCCATAAACCAATTTGAGCATTTCCGTCTGTGTTTCAGAAACCAATGCAAAACACGTATTTTCTTCAATTTCATCTTCTGCGTAATTGCCAGTCTGCGGATTATATTCTCCCTGAAAAACCTTCTGAAAATAAATAGGCACGTCATATCTCAAAGAAATCTCACCTTTCCTCTTATCGCATCCTTCTGCGTATCTAAATAAGCCTGGATATCTGTTCTGTAATTTGCAAAATCATCCTCCGCGAAAGATAAGCTTTCTCCTTCAACTGTATGAGAAGAAAGCCCTTCCGAACCGATTTTATTAAACCGAATAACAGACACATCCACAAGAATATACTCCATCTGAGGGGGCACTTCAATTCCACCCAGCAATAGTTTCAGCCGGTTTTTGGCCGCGTCCAGAATAATGTTGAGTTTCTCGTCAAGTACATGTTCTTCCACAGGAAGTCCCAATAAAATCTTAATCTTTTCCAGCATGAGGAATCACCTCTTATTCCGTAAATACTGCCTTAGCAAAATTGAAGATTACTACCGACTCATCATCCACCAGCACTTCAAAAGTATCCGACGACGTCACCCGGAATACATTATCAGCCTCCCATGGAATATTCTCTTTAGAGGCTGCCCCGTTCTTTTTGAATGTCATATTCGTTCCGGACTTTGTCAAATGGAATGGGAAGAAATACCCTTCCTGTTCTTCCGGATCCGCTTCATTAAACCCTGTATATCCTGTTACATGTTTCAGAGTACCAGTTACGGTGCCATCTTCATACACTTTTACATCGCCCCCAATAAGAGAAGAAATCCTCTTACCGTACAGGGTCTGACCTTGGGACGGAATAGTCAAAATGTCAGACCCGATTATTCCCCCGAAATTGTACCTACAAATACGCCATCCTGGAATTCTGGAAAGAATTTCACGCAGGACATCAGCAGGGTATCGACGGTTGCATTGCCCGTCTTTGTGGAATGCGTCATACCAACAAGGCCGGTAGTATCTGCGGTCAGATTGAAAGTCTGTGCCACATCACCGGACATCGGTACATATGCGCCTCGCAAATTTTCTTTTGCAGTGGCAATCGGTTTTTTTTGCCTCTACCTGCGGGGATACAATCGCCGTACCCAATCCAAGGAAGTTTTCGATATAAGTAAAACCAAAGGCAGTCTGCATGGTAATCTGCGCAGTGCCAAGATAATCCGCCACATCCTGCGGATTGACGAAGTATACCGGGCTGACGTCCTCGTCTTCATAATATTCCTGAAGCTTGGCCCACAGATTTGCCAAACAGATCTGCAGGTTTGTTCCTGCCGCAGTTCCTGTACCAGCTTTCAGAACCGTATAGAGATCTTTAGTTACCGCGCTCTCCAGAATAAACACCGCAGTGGCCCCGGAACTGGAAATCAAATCAACACCCTGCGGGTTCAAATTGGGAATAGGCTGGCTGAACACGCTATGATGCCACGTATTCATCAGCCCGATACAATTGGGACCTATCAACGAAGCGCCGTACTTATTCACTGTTTCCAGAATACGGTCTTCCAACAACGCCCCTTCATGCGTTTCCTCTCCGAAACCTGCAGAGAGAATGATGAACGCACGTACCTGCTTTTCCGCAGCAAGCAATTCTACCGCATCCGGACAAAAAGATGCCGGTATGGCAAGTATTGCCAAGTCCGTATCCGGAATATCCTTTACATCAGCATACGCTGTAACGCCCTGTACTTCTGCTTCTTTCGGATTGACGGCACGCAGTTCTCCGGTATAACCGCCATTAATCAGATTTCTCAAAATAGCTCCACCGGGTTTATGTACATTGTTGGAAGCTCCCACCACCACAATACTGGCAGGACGCAGCAATTGGTTTGTTATCATAGTCTGTTCATATTAGTAAAGTACGACAATCGCACAAATATACAATTTATATACATAATGACAAGAAGATAACCTTTTAATATTACCGTATCCTTGTTCTTCCAAAGACGAAATATTCCGGACACGAAGTATATAGGGCTCTTTTTGTAGGTTTAAGAGAAAACCGTTATCTTTGCACTGCTTAAAAGTGTTCATAACAAAAGAGATACATAGATACAATGGAAAAGAATTCAAGCGTACCACCGTGACATCGGCGTTGCCTATGCCAACGGCCCCGTTCATATCGGACACTTGGCAGGGGTGTATGTACCTGCCGACATCTACGTCCGCTACCTGAGACTGAAAAAAGAAGACGTAGTCTTTATCGGCGGCTCCGACGAACACGGAGTGCCCATCACCATCCGTGCCAAAAAGAAGGGATTACACCGCAAGATGTAGTAGACCGCTATCATACGCTTATCAAGAAGTCTTTTGAGGAATTCGGCATTTCGTTTGACGTATACAGCCGTACTACTTCAAAAACGCATCACGATACAGCTTCCGAATTCTTCCGCAAACTGTACGATAAGGGCGAATTCATTGAAAAGACCAGCATGCAATACTACGACGAGGAAGCCAAGACTTTCCTTGCCGACCGCTACATCACCGGTGAGTGTCCGCATTGCCACGCAGAGGGCGCTTACGGCGACCAATGCGAGAAATGCGGTACAAGCCTCAGCCCTACCGACCTGATTAATCCGAAAAGCGCCATCAGCGGCAGCCAGCCCGTAATGCGCGAAACCAAGCACTGGTATCTGCCCCTCGACAAACATGAAGCATGGTTGCGCCAGTGGATATTGGAAGACCATAAAGAATGGCGTCCCAACGTGTACGGCCAATGCAAGAGCTGGCTCGACATGGGCTTGCAGCCGCGTGCCGTGAGCCGCGACCTGGACTGGGGCATTCCCGTTCCGGTAGAAGGCGCCGAAGGTAAGGTGCTTTATGTATGGTTCGATGCTCCCATCGGTTATATCAGCAATACCAAAGAACTGCTGCCCGACTCTTGGGAGAAATGGTGGAAAGACCCTGAAACACGTCTGGTTCACTTCATCGGAAAAGACAACATCGTATTCCACTGCATCGTATTCCCCGCCATGCTGAAGGCGGAAGGCAGCTATATCCTGCCCGACAACGTGCCCAGCAACGAGTTCCTGAATCTGGAAGGAGACAAGATTTCCACTTCACG
>ENA-OQCB01000984-OQCB01000984.1-human-gut-metagenome-genome-assembly--contig:-NODE-984-length-12006-cov-7.904453_pt1 | contig 12006 bp, 8 predicted proteins | sample MGYA00242493_ERZ504568 | MGnify/ENA primary metagenome ERZ504568 (study PRJEB26092, sample SAMD00036229) | human gut metagenome | host: Homo sapiens | study: EMG produced TPA metagenomics assembly of...
CATACAAAATTTTCTCTGCTAAAGTCATCGGACGCCGCAGTACGTTCCGTACGCGTTCTATCTTCTCCGAATAAGCGGCATAAAACGTTTTGAGCATCGTTAAATCATATACCATAACCACTATTTTTTTAGTTTTTCATTATTGTAAAGATTACAAATTAATATCATAAACAAATAAAAAGGCTGAATAGTTTAACAAAATAAAGCATTTTTTCCGTCGGAAGCGAAGAATGATTACCTTTGCAACCATGAAGGAACAAGATTCAAATAGTCCTATTATTCACCTCCAACAGCAGCAACTTTTGCTGCGCATGGAATACGAATACGAAAAAGAGGAATTCAAACGCCAAACCGAAAACATGGGGGTTGCCCGGAAAGTGAAACGGGGACTTTGCTGGTATCCTGCCACTCCGGGACGAAGTTACTATAATTCACTGAATCAATTAGTAATAGAAATTACACACACAGAAAATACCGATATAGAACATAATTTTGAGTTCGGCCGTCCCGTATGTTTTTTCCGCCAGTCTGCCGATGGAAAAATAACCTATATGAACTTCACCGCTACCGTAAGCTATGCCGACGAGACACGGATGGTAGCGATAATGCCCGGAGCCGGTGCCGTTATGGAAGTGCAGGAAACGGACAACCTCGGCGTGCAACTTTATTTCGACGAAACATCCTATCGGACCATGTTCGAAGCCTTGGAAGATACGTTACGCTCCAAAGGCAACCGCCTGGCCGAATTGCGGGACATATTGCTGGGAACCTCGAAAGCCGGTTTCCGAGAGCTCTACCCCGTACGGTTTCCCTGGCTGAACTCCACGCAGGAGACAGCTGTAAACAAAGTGCTGTGTGCCCGCGACGTGGCCATTGTACATGGTCCTCCGGGAACCGGAAAAACGACCACCTTAGTGGAAGCCATCTATGAAACCCTGCATCGGGAACCGCAGGTACTGGTATGTGCCCAAAGCAATACTGCCGTCGACTGGATTTCGGAAAAACTTGTGGACCGTGGCGTCAATGTCCTGCGTATCGGCAATCCGACCCGTGTCAACGACAAGATGCTTTCCTTTACCTACGAGCGTCGTTTCGAGAACCATCCGCTTTATCCGGAACTGTGGAGCATCCGGAAAAATCTCCGTGAACTGGGCAGCCGTGCCCGCCGTGGCAGCTATGACGAACGCGAAGGAGTACGCAGCCGTATGAGCCGCCTGCGCGACCGCGCCACCGCATTGGAAATACAAATCAATTCAGAGCTTTTTGATGGGGCACATGTCATAGCCTCCACGCTGGTAAGCAGCAATCACCGGCTGCTGAACGGACGCCGTTTCGGCACCCTTTTCATTGATGAAGCAGCCCAGGCCTTAGAGGCTGCCTGCTGGATAGCTATCCGAAAAGCAGACCGCGTGGTATTGGCGGGTGACCACTGCCAACTTCCGCCCACCATAAAATGCTACGAAGCCGCCCGTGGAGGTCTGGAACGAACATTGATGGAGAAAGTGGTGTCCAACAAACCTGCCGTTGTCTCTTTGCTGAAAGTACAATACCGCATGCACGAGGAAATCATGAAATTTCCTTCCCAATGGTTTTATAATGGCGAGTTGGAAGCCGCTTCCGAAGTGCGTTACCGGGGCATCCTGGACTGGGATACCCCCATCCACTGGATTGACACCTCCGAAATGGATTTCAAAGAAGAATTTGTGGGAGAGACTTTCGGGCGCATTAATAAGGCGGAAGCGGACCTGCTCCTATCAGAACTGAAAATCTACATCAACCGTATCAGTGGCAATCGCATTCTGGAAGAAAAAATAGACTTCGGCATCATCTCCCCTTACAAGGCACAAGTGCAATATCTCCGCAACAAGATAAAGGCAGACGCTTCACTCAAGCCTTATCGCAGCTTGTTCACTGTAAATACGGTGGATGGCTTCCAAGGGCAAGAGCGCGATGTTATCTTCATCAGCCTTGTCCGCGCCAACGAAGAAGGGCAGATAGGATTCCTGAATGATTTAAGGAGAATGAATGTAGCCATCACCCGGGCACGTATGAAGCTGGTAATATTGGGAGAGGCAGAGACGCTGAAACATCACGGTTTTTACCGAAGCTATTGGAGTTATTCAAATATAGGGATCATATAAGAATACCCCTCCGGTAACACCGAAGAGGGTATTTCACCTATTTATATAAAGCTGATTAATTGTTTTCCGGACGAAGTTTACGAACCGTAACAGCTGTCTGCCACATTTCGCTTTCACGCAAGGCTTTCAATTCTGCATTCAGCTTCTCACGATAATCGGGTTTGGAGTTACTGTCGATAGAAATCTGAGCTTCGTTACCCGACTTCACACTTGCATACAATTTCTGTACAACCGGCTTGATGGCATCATGGAACGGGGTCATCCAATCCAGCGCACCACGCTGTGCCGTAGTAGAACAGTTGGCATACATCCAGTCCATACCATTCTTGGCAAACAATGGCATCAAAGATTGAGTCAACTCTTCCACTGTTTCATTGAATGCTTCAGAAGGAGTATGGCCGTTTTCGCGCAATACCTCATACTGAGCCAACAGTAATCCCTGGATAGCACCCATCAAGGAACCACGTTCACCGGTCAAGTCGGAAGTGGCTTCACGGATGAAAGTTGTCTCGAACAAATATCCCGAACCGATGCCGATACCCAGTGCAATCGTCTTGTCAAAAGCCTTACCCGTAGCATCCTGATAGACGGCATATGATGAGTTCAAGCCACGACCCTCGAGGAACATGGTACGAAGTGAAGTACCGGAACCTTTGGGAGCAACCATAATAACATCAATATCTTTAGGAGGAACCACGCCGGTACGGTCGTTCCAGGTAATAGCAAAACCATGAGAGAAGTAAAGAGCCTTTCCGGGAGTCAAATAAGGTTTGATAGTCGGCCATACAGACATTACAGCTGCGTCAGACAACAGACACATGATGATAGTACCTTTCTGACAAGCCTCTTCGATGCCGAACAAAGTCTCACCCGGTACCCATCCGTCAGCCACAGCCTTTTCGTATGTCTTGCCCGGACGTTGTCCTACAATCACATTGAAACCGTTATCACGCAAGTTGCAAGCCTGGCCCGGGCCTTGTACGCCATAACCGATTACTGCAATTGTTTCATCTTTCAAAATCTCACGTGCTTTTTCCAAAGGAAATTCTTCGCGGGTCATTACATTCTCAATAACACCGCCAAAATTCAATTGTGCCATTTTTTGTTTTAATTTTTATTTGTGGCTTACGCCAACGTTGATAAATTTATTTATTTCTCTGTAAACATCACTTTAGAGCGACAGACCACTTCGCTGCCATTCTTTTTCACCTCCACATCGTAAACGCCCTCACCGGCATCATCCATGAACAAAGTCAACTCATCCCCATAATAGCTTTCGGCTACATATGCCATCTCAAAACGACGGATGCGCTTCTCCTTATACATCTCTATCGGGAACAAATCAAGGATATGCTCGATGTAACGGATGCTGTTCACATGCCCGTTAATGTCAATATCACTGTATTTGGCTACCAAAGTAGCAACCGGTTCCTTTGAGGCCACCTTTATCCGCGAAGGTTTTTCTATCGGGCAAGGTTCATCGCAAACATAATCTACAATGCTGCCACTATGAAGAGCCAGCAAATCTGCCGGCTTACGGGTATTCATGCTAATCATCGCCCAAACGGAACGTGCGTACCCAATCTTCTTGCCCTCTTTATCGATGATAGCGAAATTACGGTCTGTAAAAAGGCGATAGACATTCTCCACCCAAGTCTGAATGGAGAAATCTTCGTACTGATAAGGCATTTCATCCAGTTCGACAGCCAGACGGGACAATACCCAAGTATAATTGTCCTCGTTTAGAGTCGCGATGCCAAAACCGCGGTCGCTGGCATGGAAACCCGCACAATTCAACAAATGGTTGCCCAATACTCCCATGGTCAGCCGTCCGGTAAAGTCGACATGAAACGGTTCGGCAACAAACTTGTAGGTACCTATCTTATTGTTTTCGCTCATCATAATTCCTGGTGTTTACTTTGACGATATTTTGCTTCACGGTCCGCCAGATATTCATTGACACGCTCAAAGCAGCTGGTCGTAATGGCTACGCGACCCGAACGGACGAACTGAAGTACGCAATCCAACTGGCGCAACTCCTCATAAAGATTGGTTATTTCCTCACTCATGCCATTCTTCTCAACAATGGCAAATACAGCATTCACCTCCACAATACGGGCATTGTACTTACGGATTACTTTGGACACCTCCGGTTTTTCTTCCAGCGTAGGGGTCGTTATTTTATAAAGGGCAATCTCGTGCTGATAGATTTCATCATCCGTGAAATAATGGGCTTGCAGCACATCTATTTTCTTGGTAATCTGCTTGGTCACCTTTTCAATGGTATCCTTATCCGTCCAAGCGGTAATGGTATATTTATGTACCCCCTTGATGGAGGAGGCCGATACATTCAAACTCTCGATGTTTATCTGCCGGCGGGTAAACACAGCCGTCACCTGATTCAGCAAACCGGCAAAGTTTTCCGAATGAACAATGATTGTATATAGTTTTTTATCCATAGATAGAGTAAATTCTTTAATTTCGCATGACTTCAGCATTCCAACAACATCTGATTGACCGAACCGCCCGGAGGTGTCATCGGCATTACATTTCCTTCTTCCTCCACACAAGCTTCGAGCAGGAATGGTCCGTCGGTTGCTATCATCTCGTCAATCGCTTTTGCCAACTCCTCGCGGGTCATTACCCTGCGTGCAGGAATATCATATGCCGAAGCAATCTTCATATAATCCGGATTCATCATCGGAGTAAACGAATAACGACGATTGAAGAACATCGCCTGCCATTGACGAACATTGCCCAGGAAGTTATTGTTCAACAGAATCATCTTCACCGGAGCCTTTTGTTCCATGATGGTACCCAGTTCCTGCAGGTTCATCTGCAAGCCGCCGTCTCCCATGAATACGCATACCGTGCGGTCCGGACGTCCAAAAGTGGCACCGATAGCTGCCGGAAGGCCGAAGCCCATAGTACCCAGGCCACCGGAAGTAACAATGCTACGTTCCTTGCTGTATTTGAAATAACGGGCGGACATCATCTGATTCTGGCCGACATCAGTCACCAATATCGCCTCGTTATGGGTAGCCTCACTCACAGCACGCACCACCTCACCCATGCTTAGCGCTTTTCCTGCCGGATGTAATTCCGGACGGATTACCTTTTCCTCTTCCACTTCTTCGTATTGCCGGAAACTGTCAATCCATTCCTGATGGTTGGCGGGTTCCAGCAATTGGGTAACGGCAGCCAGTGTCTCTTTGCAATCTCCCAGGACAGCAACATCGGTCTTTACATTCTTATCTATTTCGGCAGGGTCAATATCAAAGTGGATAATCTTCGCCTGCTTGGCATATGTTTCCAATTTACCCGTCACACGGTCATCAAAGCGCATGCCTACGGCGATAAGGACATCACATTTATTGGTATTGATATTGGGCCCCAGGTTACCGTGCATACCAAGCATTCCTTTGTTCAACGGATGGTTCGTAGGTAATGCGGAAAGTCCCAATAAAGTGCATCCGGCAGGCATTCCGGCTTTCTCAATGAAAGCACGAAGCTCTTGCTGGGCTTCTCCCAGCTCCACGCCTTGTCCTACCAGCACCAAAGGCCGTTCCGCACCATTTATTAATTCAGCAGCCTTCCGTATGGCCTCCGGCTCCATTTCGGGAACGGGAAGATAGCTACGGACATAGTCCACCTTAGTAGGCGCATATTCTGTTTTCTCCACTTGGGCGTTTTTAGCAAAATCCAGCACGACCGGTCCCGGACGTCCGCTCTTTGCCACATAGAAAGCACGTGCCACTGCCCAGGCCACATCTTCTGCACGACGAATCTGGTAACTCCATTTCGTGATAGGCTGAGTAATGCCTACCAAGTCCACTTCCTGAAATGCATCCGTACCCAAGAAGTTCGTCCCTACCTGGCCGGCAATGACAACGATAGGCGTACTGTCAATCATGGCATCTGCAATGCCCGTGATAGTATTGGTAGCACCCGGTCCACTGGTAACCAGACAAACGCCAACCTCGCCTGATACACGTGCAAAGCCTTGTGCCGCATGGGTTGCTCCTTGTTCATGGCGAACCAAGATGTGGTTCAATTCCTTCCGGTGGTCGTATAAGGCATCGAATACCGGCATGATGCTCCCTCCCGGATAACCGAAAATGGTCTTTACTCCCTGATGCTCCAGAGAGCGCATCAATGCTTCTGCGCCTGTTATTAGAGCCTCACCCCGACCCTCTCCTTGGGAGAGGGAGGAAAAGTTACTCTTTTTATTATTATCAGCCATACTTTATCTATTCATTATATTTAAAAGCTCAATAGTAGCTTGAAAAATTTGTTTCATTCTTTCCTCCCCTCGCTTTCGGAAAGGGGGGCTTTTAATCAATCAGCCTCACAGCCCCTTTGTCAGCGGAACTCACCATACTGGCATATGCTTTCAATGCTTTGGAGACTTCACGGTTGCGGGTTACCGGAGTCATAGGGCGTGCTGCAAGCTCTTCATCCGTCAACTTCACATTGATAGAACGGTTCGGTATATCAATTTCGATAATGTCCCCATCCTTAATCTTGCCGATATTACCACCGGCAGCCGCTTCGGGAGAAACATGTCCGATACTTAGTCCGGAAGTACCACCACTGAAACGCCCGTCGGTAATCAATGCACACTCCTTACCCAGATGGCGGGATTTGATATAAGAAGTAGGATAAAGCATCTCTTGCATACCCGGTCCACCTTTCGGCCCTTCGTGAGTGATGACGACGACGTCTCCACTGACTACCTTTCCACCCAGAATACCGTCACAAGCCGCATCTTGTGAGTCGAAGACTTTCGCCGGCCCCGTAAATTTCCAGATACTCTCGTCTACACCGGCAGTCTTGACAACGCAACCGTCCTGAGCTATATTTCCCTTCAAAACTGCCAGACCGCCATCCTTGCTGTATGCATGTTCCAAATCACGGATACAACCGGTCGCACGGTCCGTGTCGAGTTCCTTATAAGACGCATTTTGTGAACCAAGTACCAGATTGAACTTTCCGGCTGCCGCACTGGAGTATTTCTTGATTGCCTCTTTACATACATTAGAGCTGGTAATACTATACCGGTCGATTGCCTCTGCCAACGTCATTCCATCCACACGGCGGACATTCGTATCGACCAATCCGCCCTTGGCAAGCTCATCCATGATGGCAATGATGCCACCGGCACGGTTAACGTCTTGTACATGATACTTTTGGGTATTGGGAGCCACCTTGCATAAGCAGGGGGTCTTGCGGGAGAGCATGTCAATGTCGTCCATCTTAAAATCCGCTCCGGCTTCGTGAGCCACAGCCAACAAATGAAGTACCGTATTAGTGGAACCGCCCATCGCAATATCCAGCGTCATGGCATTCAAAAATGCCTCGCGGGTAGCAATACTTCGCGGGAGTACGCTCTCATCCCCTTCTTCATAATATCTAAAGGCATTCTCTACAATCAACTTGGCTGCATCCTCAAATAGTTTCTTGCGATTTTCGTGAGTGGCTACAATCGTGCCGTTACCGGGCAGTGCCAATCCAATCGCTTCATTCAGGCAATTCATGGAATTAGCGGTAAACATGCCTGAGCAGCATCCGCAAGTGGGGCAGGCATGTTGCTCAATCTGTGCCACCTCTTTATCGCCCACACTTTCATCAGCAGATTTAATCATGGCATCAATCAAATCCAAATGCTGTCCGTTCCATTCCCCGGCTTCCATCGGACCGCCTGAAACAAACACAGTCGGTATATTCAGTCTCATAGCCGCCATCAGCATCCCCGGAGTAATCTTGTCACAGTTACTGATGCAAACCATAGCATCCGCCTTATGGGCATTTACCATATACTCCACACTATCGGCAATGATATCTCTTGAAGGCAGGGAATAAAGCATACCGTCGTGTCCCATAGCGATACCGTCGTCAATGGCAATCGTATTGAACTCCGCAGCAAAACACCCCAGTTTTTCAATCTCTTCCTTTACAAACTGGCCTATTTCGTGCAGATGTACATGCCCGGGGACGAATTGTGTAAATGAATTGACTATAGCGATAATGGGCTTACCCATCTGTTCCTTCTTCATACCATTCGCCGTCCACAATGCACGGGCTCCCGCCATGCGGCGACCTTGTGTGCTGAACGAGCTGCGTAACTGATGCTTCATTTTCAAATCTCCTTTTAATGAAAAAGCCTCTCCCACTATAGTGAGAAAGGCTTAATAAATTATCTTCTAACGTACGAATACATACATAACCTTTCTCACGCTCTTGATGCCACCACCACGACGCGAATAATATGCAGGACTGCCAGGTTAATAGATGTATGTAAATTCATAACTTAATTCTTCTTTTTTGTTTCAAACGTGCTGCAAAGGTAAGGGCTTTTTTATAATCTCCAAACAAATTGAAGAAAAAAATAAGATAAATATGAATAATCGTAAGAAAATATCGCCCTAAAATCCTATTTTATCACTTAACAGTTCTAAATAGAACCATTCAGACAGCCAATGTAAATGTATTGCCAATCATTGAAACCATTTAATAATCTGAAAATTACCAAAGGCTCTCTACATCCCGAAACAAATAATTCGTATCTTTGTCTCTTCAAATACTCAAAAAAAGTATTTACTAATTAAATAAAGATAGAAAATTAATGGAAACAGTAGAAAACAAGTACATCACCGTAGCATATAAGCTGTACTCAATCGAAAACGGAGAAAAAGATTTCGAAGAAGAAGCACCCGTAGAGCATCCTTTTCAGTTTATCTCAGGTCTGGGAATGACACTCGAACCCTTTGAAGCCCAGATAAAAGACTTGCAGATAGGCGATAAATTCGACTTTACCATTCCGGCATCAGAAGCTTATGGTGAATATGACGACGACCATGTTATTGACCTCCCCAAAGAAATCTTCATGATAGAAGGAGAATTCGACAGCGACCGTGTAGTGGAAGGCGCCGTCATCCCCTTGATGACTTCTGAAGGTCAACGCATCAATGGAAGTGTAGTAGAAGTAAAGGAAGACGTAGTTGTAATGGACATGAATCATCCACTCGCAGGTTGTGATTTGAACTTTACCGGAGAAGTGGTGGAAAGCCGTCCGGCTACGAACGAAGAGCTTGCTGAAGTTGCCCGTATGATGGGTGGCGGTTGCGGCAGCTGCGGTTGTGGTGACTGTGGCGACGGATGCGGCGACCATGAATGTGGAGGCGGATGCTGCCACTAAAGAATTAAAAATTAAAGAATTAAAAATTAAAGAAATCAGACTACACAGTATATTAACGCATGCCGCATGGTAATTTATTTATTTTAATTCTTTAATTTTTAATTTCTATATTATTTACTTGTCATTATCTCCAATACCAATTTATCCGTTTCATTCATTCCTTTAGAACCGATTTTTGTCAGATTACGGATACTTTGATCCACATCCTCATCAATAATACCTTCTACGGAAGTTACACAACGGTTTTCCATGGCCATGATGGCTGAAAGCACTGCGGTTGAAACTCCGGTAGTTACTTTCAATGCACAACTGGGTTTGGCACCATCACAAATCATTCCGGTAAGATTGGCAATCATGTTCTGCACAGCATATGCCACTTGTTCATAAGTTCCTCCCATTAGCCAGGTTATACCGCAACTGGAACCCGTGGCAGCAACCACACAACCGCATAAGGCGGATAAGCGTCCCAAACTCTGCTTGATATAGATTACTGTTAAATGGCTCAACATCAAGGCACGGATCAATTCTTCTTCCGATTTCCCGTTTTCTTCAGCATAAACCAGCACGGGAAGGGTAGCGGATATCCCTTGATTGCCACTGCCGGAATTGCTCATCACCGGAATCATGGCACCGGCCATACGGGCATCACATGCTCCCGAAGTGTAAGAAAGGATATGAGAGAAGACACTGTCGCCCATAATCCGGTGTTCGTAAGTGCCACGTAGGATTTTACCCAGTCCATGACCATATTCACCTTCGAAGGAACGTTCGGCGGCAGTCTTGTTCAGTCGTGCCGTATCAAGAATAAAACGGATGTCGTCTAATGGGGTTGTCATGGCGAAGTCATACACTTTGCGTAAAGTCAAGTCCAATACATCCTCCTCTTCGATACAAGAGGCAATTTGTTTGTCCAATAAGATGTCACCGTTGCGCGTTATATAAGTAAAGCAAGTATGCCCACCGGCAATAATAGCTGTTGCCTTGTTCGTATCAGCTTCACAACATACTTCTATATAAAGCTTCTCTTCCATATCGTTTTTTAAAGATATATGAATACGCTTTTCTTCTATGAAACGCTTTCCTGCCTCCACTGCATCAGGAGTACTTTCTTTCAAAACCTCCAATTGATATGCCGACTTACCTATTAAGGCGCCAAGCGCCACAGCAATCGGTAATCCAATCATCCCCGTACCTGGAATACCCACTCCCATTGCATTTTTCAGAATATTGGCACTCAGCAATACAGTTATCTTTTCGGGACGCTTATTCAGCACTTCCGCAGCCTTTGCTACACACAATGCCACAGCTATAGGTTCTGTACAACCAATGGCAGGAATTACTTCAGATTTAACCAAAGCAATAATCTGTCGTCTTTCCGTTTCTGTCATATCATTTCTACAATTTGATTATTTATCATGCAAATGTAGGAAAAAACAAACAAAATCCCTCCTCTATAACCTGAAAATCAGGAGACAAAGGAGGGAAAATTCCATATCGAAAAAAAAGTTATTTAGCGGCAGTCAAGTTCAAACCAACTTCCAAACGAGTTGTTTCATTAATTATTTCAGGTAAACCCTTCAACATACCTTCTGCCATACCGGCCATACTTCCAAAATCAGGATCAGCTTTCATTGCTTCGATAAGCATATTTACAAACTCCTCATCCGAGAATAAAGGAGCAACTATATTTTTCATCAAAGGCAATAACAAATCCGTATTCAAATAAACCTTTAATTTACCTTCGTTCTTTTCGTAAGTCAAAGGCACACCGTCAGTTACCAAAGGAAGCAAAGACGTAACAGCCTGAGATAAAATTTCACTCATATCTATAGCCTTGGTAGAACTGCCCAGACGTTTTACATTGGCAATGATGGCATCCAGATTCAAATATACCTTCATTGGGGTATCACTGAGAACTACATATTGTGCAACATTCGCAGGAGTCTTAACAACAGAGGTACCTCCCTGAGCGGCATCAACATAAGAAGCTGAAATATTACCGTCAACACCCAAAGTAATATCATGCAACACACTACACAACATATCCTCTACATTCACTTTATCATCACCACCTGCGTCAATTAAAGGCATACGAAGAGCTAACTTCAAAATTGTTTGAATCGGTAGCTCCCAGCCAGGCATTACCTCTACATTCTTATTGGATTCCCAAATCAAATGAATCGGTTCTTCCGTATAATCAGAATTAAGGGGTGTAGGAACCCAAGTCGTTCCGGATAAAGCGGAATTTTTCAATGCGACATTAGTTAAATCTAATTTCAAGGAAGAAGCAGTAACCTTTCCTGCATAGTCAAAAGTACAATAATCGGTCTCACTTGTGCCGGAAAACGAACATTCATCACCTTGTATATTCAAAGTAACCGGAAGGGTTACAACCGGAGAACCAGGGAATACGCCTGCACCAAAAGAACCGGAAGCCGCTTCACGTGTAAGAATACCGGAAAGATCCAAATTGCCAGCCAATACCAAAGTAGCCTTGGTTGCATCAGAAGCATCCGGAGTAAAAGTTACTTTCTTTCCCAACATTGATCCACCGTTATAAGTCAAGTTCAAACCTGTTGCAACTGTAAACTCTGTTTGCGGCACAGGACATACTACCTTGTCATCGTCATCATCACTACAAGCCGTGAATAAACTCATTGAACAGAT
>ENA-OQCB01000985-OQCB01000985.1-human-gut-metagenome-genome-assembly--contig:-NODE-985-length-12004-cov-5.959417_pt1 | contig 12004 bp, 9 predicted proteins | sample MGYA00242493_ERZ504568 | MGnify/ENA primary metagenome ERZ504568 (study PRJEB26092, sample SAMD00036229) | human gut metagenome | host: Homo sapiens | study: EMG produced TPA metagenomics assembly of...
GGTCCTCTATAATCTGGTTCTCCCGGTCAATCTCGTCCGAAATATCCGTCATAAACTCCCGATACAGCTCCACCGGCACGTCTTTCATCCCCATAAGCGAATCAGCCAGCACACGGATAGAGGTGATGGGCGTTTTCAGCTCATGGGACACATTGGAGACAAACTCCTGGCGCGACTGGTCTACAGCCTTGAGCTTGCTCAGGGACTTCTGGACTGACTGGGACAGGAGCCTGGTCTCCCTGTAAGTCTCCTCTGTGATGTCCGCATCCAAATCTCCCTGGGCCACCCTGTCAAAGGACATCTGAAGCTTCTTAAAAGGACGCAGCAGCAAATGGGCCGCCGCCACCCCCAAAACACTGATAAGAAGAACCATACACACCAGAAACAGATGGGACTTTCCCATAACCTTATCTGTCAGGGACAGAATGTTCTCCGTGGATGCGGTAACCACAATGACTCCGCTCACAGCTTTTGCGTCCGCCGTGTCATACACGGGAATGGTCTGGGCAAAATACTGCATATCCTTGTTGTAATGGCTGCTGTTCTCACCCTTGAAACACTTGATGACTTCTTCTGATAAATAATACTTTCCCGTGGCCAGATTAAAGGTATCTGTCACCACCCGGAAATTGCTTCCCACAATGACAATTCTTCCGTTATAGACATCAGACAGGGTCTGCATCTGGCTGTCCAGGCTGGCATTGTTCTTTTTCTCGGCCGTCATATAGCCGGACCGGGTCATCTTATTGCTGAGTATAACACACTGGTTCTGTATCTCTATAAACCTGGCGTCCAGCTGGCTCTGCCGGAATGTTCCCAGCATAATGCCGGCCTCCAGAAAGAGAGGAATCAGGGCAGCGCCTATGATGATGGCTGTCAGCGGTACCTTCATGCTCATGCCGAAGGTACGCAGCTTCTTAACAAATTTCTTTTCCGACACTTATTCCAGCTCCTTTAATTTCCTGGTGCAGGCAACTGCCAGGGCGCCAGGGCCGATATGGCATCCAATGCTGAGGGACAGGGGAGCCCCAAACACGGGAACCCCGGGATACAACTCCCTTACAGTCTCTTCCAGCTCCTGGGCTGCCTGCTCACTGCATGTATGGGCAATCTGCAGATAGGTGTGTTCTGCCTTCGGATCTGCCAGACGATCCTCCAGGTCATGGGCCAGGGCAGTCAGCATGATGGTCTTGGCCTGCTTCATGGTCCTTGCCTTTGCAAACGCATCCAGCTTTTCTCCCTGGATGGTGAGCACCGGCTTTATTTTGAGCAATGTCCCCAGCGCTGCCGCAGCAGGTGTAATCCTGCCCCCCTTTTTCAGATATTTAAGGGTATCCACCGTGATATAAATGGAGCTGTCAAACCTGGTTGTCTCAAGCTTTTCCTTTATCTGCTCACCGCTCCATCCCCGCTCTGCCAAATCCCTGGCATCCAGGGCAGACTGTCTCTGTGTAACGGAAATCCTCTGGTTGTTCACCACCTGAACGCGCCCCTCATAATCTTCCGCCAGCATAAGAGCCGTCTGGCAGGAACCGCTGAGTCCGCTGGACATGGGAATGTACACCACCTGATCATGGTCCTCCAGAAGCTGTTCCCACTGTTCCGTCACGTCTTTAGGCGATGGCTGGGATGTGGTGATTTCAGCCCCTTCCTCCATCCTTGCGTAAAAATCTTCATGGCTTAAATCAATTCCCTCATAAAAAACCTGCCCGTCTATCATGAAAGGCATGGGGAGCACATATATGCCCAGCTCCTTTGCCTCATCCTGCGTTACTCCGCTGTTGCTGTCCGCAACAATAGCTATTTTCATATTAAATGTTCTCCTTTATGCAATCCCCTGGTTCAGCCTGTTTGCAGTTGTATATAACTGGTAATACATTCCCTTCTTCTCCAGCAGCTGTTCATGATTCCCCTCTTCCACAATCTTATTGCCTGCCAGCACAAGTATGCGGTCCGCACCCTGGATGGTGGTCAGGCGGTGGGCAATGGTAAGAGTGGTACGGCCCACTGCCAGCTTCTCCAATGACTGGGATACCAGGTATTCACTCTCATTGTCAAGAGCCGATGTAGCCTCATCCAGAATAAGAATGGCCGGGTTCTTCAGGAATACACGGGCAATGCTGATACGCTGCTTCTGTCCTCCTGACAGCTTGACCCCCCGCTCGCCCACATACGTATCATATCCGTCCTGCAGCTCAGTGATAAACTCATGGGCGCCTGCCAGTTTGGCAGCTTCCATAACTTCTTCCCTGGTGGCTCCCGGACGTCCATAGCTGATATTCTCATAGACAGAACCTGAGAACAGGTAAACGTCCTGCTGTACCACGCCGATGTTGGAACGAAGGCTCTGCAGTGTAACGTTCTTTATATCCTGCCCGTCTATGGCAATGCTGCCTGAGGTGGTATCATAAAACCTGGGCAGAAGGTTGCACATGGTGGTCTTACCGCCGCCGGAGGGACCTACCAGGGCAATCCTCTCCCCTGGCCTTACGGTGATGTTTATGTCCTCCAGTACCGGCACATGGTCATCCGGATACTCAAAACTTACGTGGTCAAAGGAAATGGCTCCCTTTACATGCTCCATCTTCTTTGCATTTTTGCTGTCCTTGATATCCGGCACCACATCCATGATTTCCTGGAAACGTTCGATACCGGTGATTCCACGCTGGAACTGCTCCGCAAACTCTATGATTCTGCGTATAGTGGTAAGAAGGGTGGTTACATACATGGTATAGGCCACCAAATCTCCCGGCTCCACCTTGCCCTGAATCATGAAAATGCCTCCTGCCACAATCACCACCACATACATCAGTCCGTCAAAGGACCTGGTGGTAATCTGAAAAGCCGCCATGTAGCGGTAGGTATACTTCTTAATATCCATGAAATCCCGGTTGCCCTTGCCGAACTTGGCAATCTCCACCGGCTCATTGGCAAAGGCCCTGACCACACGGTTGCCCAGCAGGGTGTCCTCAATCTGGGCATTGAGCTCGCCTATCTGGTTTCTCTGCCTGCGGAATGCCTCCTTCACCTTCATGTTAAACCAGGTACAGGAAATAATCATAACCGGCACCAGCACAAATATGAGCAGGGTCAGTTCCAGATTGATGCCTGACAGGATGATGAAGGAGACCACGGTTTTTAGGGCTGCTATAAAGAACTCCTCCGGACAGTGGTGGGCAAATTCCGTCACGTCAAACAAATCACTGGTAATACGTGACATGATCTGTCCAACCTTTGTGTTGCTGTAATAACTGTCTGACAGCATCTGCAAATGCTCAAAGGCGTCCTGGCGCATATCTGTTTCAATGTATACACCCATCACATGCCCTGTATAGGCCATGTAATAGGCTGCCAGGGAGTCAATAATCCGCAGAAGCAGGTACAGACCGCCGATTCTAATTACAATTCCGGCTGTCATGGATGCCAGATTCTGCATCCCCTGGTTTGTGATATAGCGCAGCATCAGAGGAAGAATCAGTTCTCCCAATGTAGTCAGAGCCGCACAGAATAAATCAAATATCAGAATCTTCTTATATCTTCCATAATATGGAAGGAAGCTTTCCAAAAGCTTCTTCGTTTTCATACCTTTTTTTCCAGACACAATTCAAACTCCTATCATATGTTATATCAATTAAAATTATACAAAAACAGGCCATCAGAGACTTCTACGGCCTTTGAGGGCACCAACCTCCATTTTATCCTATTTCCCATAAAAATGGAAGGGATATTTCATAACTTTAAAACCGTAACTTGAAAGCCGCAACCGCTCAGGCAGCCCATCTTCCCGGCCGGAAAAGCCCCTCACAGGAAATATTACTTTGCCTTCAGCTGTTCATAGATACCGCGAATATTCTGGATAAACTCCGGATGCAGGAAATCCTTCTGATATACCATGTCGATCTGGCGCACCATGGAGGAATTTTCAATGGGAATAATGGCCAGCCGGCCGCTGGCAAGTTCTTCGCGGCAGGCGCTTTTGGCAATGATGGTAATTCCCAAATCCATGGTTACCAACTCCTTGATCATGGACACGTTATCCAGTTCCATCATCACGTTAAACTCTGCCAGGCTCATGTCCCTGGCGCCCAGATGCTTCTCAAACAGCTGCCTTGTGCCTGCGCTGCGGCTGCGCAGAATCAGCTTTTCATGGCGTATCTCCTCCACGGACACTGTCTTGGCCCTGGCCAGACGGTGCATGGGCGAAACAGCCAGACACAGGTAATCCGTGTCCAGGGTGGTGGACACTAAACGCCGCATCCGGCACCCCTCCCTCCACCACGGCAAAAATCCAATTCATATGCCTTCAGGCGGCTATAAATTTTTTGAATGGTATTGACAGAAATATTTATATGTATATCCGGATTCTCATTACAGAGGGTGGCCAGCACCTGGGGAATAATGGTCTCCCCCGCCGTGGGAGTGATGCCTACATTCAGGTGGCTGGTCTCCGTCTTGCTATCCTCAATAGCCTGGCAGGCGTTGGAATAAACGGCAGCTGCCCTGCGGGCGTACTGCACCAGAATCTTTCCCTGGGGAGTCAGCTTCAGTTTGTTTTGCTCCTATAAAATATTTTTATATCGAACTCATTTTCCAGCAAACGAATCTGATGACTCACCGCCGGCTGGGTCAGATTCAGCTTCTGAGCTGCCTTTGTATAGCTTCCGGCTTCGATGACAGCCAGAAGGGTCTTTACTTTCATGTCAAACACAGGCCCGTCCCCCTCAGTCTATAAATATTTTTTATATCCCAATCAAATAATATCATTTGATTTTATCACCAAACACTACTATAATCAAGCAAAACAAAAAAACGCAGAAAGGAGTGCTGATTATGGCACTATTTTTATCAAACCTGGGAGCAGCAGGAATTATATTGACCATAGCAGTCATGCTGGCATCCGGCTTTCTGTTGACACGAATCACAAAACGGCTTCACCTTCCTAACGTTACCGGTTATATTATTGCGGGAGTCATCATCGGGCCCTGGTGCCTGAACCTTGTCCCTTCACAATATATTGAACAGATGGATTTCATCACGGACCTTGCCCTGGCATTCATCGCATTTGGAGTAGGAAAATATTTTAAACTGTCATCCCTGAAAGCCAACGGAAAAAACATGGTGATTCTGACCCTGTTTGAATCCCTGACCGCAGGTATCTTCATCACAATTGTTATGCTGATTATGGGGTTATCCCTGTCCTTCAGTCTGCTTTTAGGAGCCATTGGCTGCGCCACGGCCCCTGCCTCCACCATTATGACTATTCGGCAGTATAAGGCCAGAGGGCCGTTTGTGGACACTATCCTGCAGGTAGTTGCCCTGGACGATGCGGTCTCCCTGATAGCCTTCAGCGTGTGCGCGGCCTTTGTCCAGGCCAGTTCCTCCAGCGGATCTGTGACGGTTTCCCAGATTGCTTTTCCGGTGCTCTTTAACTTATTGGCGCCGGCGCTGGGCGGATTATCCGGTGTGATGCTCAGCAGGCTGATACACAAACGCCGCAGCAAAGACCACAGCCTGGTTCTGGCCTGCGTCACTATCATGGGCGTGGCCGGTATCTGTACTTCCCTTAATGTTTCTCCCCTGTTGGCATGTATGGCCTCCGGCACCGCTTATATCAATGCCAGCGGCAACAAACACCTGTTCAAGCAGTTAAACCAGTTCACGCCTCCCCTCCTGGTGATGTTCTTCGTGCTTTCCGGCATGAGACTTTCCATCCCCAGCCTGGCGGCCGCCGGCGTGATCGGCATTGTTTACTTTCTGGTCCGCATTGCTGGAAAATACACCGGCTCCGCCCTGGGCTCCGCGGTTATCCACGCTTCACCGGAAATACGCCGTTACTTTGGCCTGGCGCTGGTTCCTCAGGCAGGCGTGTCCATCGGCCTGGCTGTGCTGGGACAGCGTATGCTCCCCGCAGAAAGCGGCCGGCTGCTGTCCACTATCATTCTGTCCAGCGGGCTTTTGTATGAAATGGTGGGTCCTGCCTGCGCAAAGGCTTCCATCAAGTTATCCGGTAGCGTTCCGGGAAAGGCGGGTGTTGGGAAGTCTGCTGTGGGAAAGGCTGCCTCCGGGAAGGCTGCTGCAAGCGGCCCCTCTGCCGCTAAAGCAGAAGACGCAGAGCAGCCAACTGTACATAAAACGGACGCAGCGGTCCAGGAGGAACGTACACTAAGAAAAGCCTCTGACAGCAGTAAAGAAACAAATACTGCTGTACCGGCCCGGCAAATCCCTCAAAGACATGCGGTAACCTGAATGATTTAAGATTACTTGGCGCCTGCCCCGGCATTTTTAGGTCAAAAAAGCCAGCTCCGCACATTCGGAGCCGGCTTTTACATATATTGATTCTTATTTAATTATTCTTACCTAATCAGCAGTGATGTTCCTGTCATTTCCTTAGGCTGCTCCATTCCCATGAGTTCGATAAGGGTAGGCACGATATCGCACAGTGCGCCGCCCTCACGCAGCTTATAGGATGGGTCCGCATTTACCAGGATGAACGGTACCGGGTTGGTGGTATGGGCGGTAAATGGTTCGCCTGTCTCATAGTCCACCAGCTGCTCCGCGTTTCCATGGTCCGCGCAGATGAACATGACGCCGTCCACTTCCTTGACGGCCTCCACCGCACGGCCCACGCAGGCGTCCACGGTCTCAATGGCCTTGATGGCTGCGTCCTCAACTCCGGTATGGCCTACCATGTCAGGGTTGGCAAAATTGATGATGATGACATCGTATCTGCCGGATTTGATGGCTTCCACCAGCTTATCACACACGCCATTAGCGCTCATCTCGGGTTTTAAATCATAGGTGGCAACCTCCTTTGGAGAAGGAACCAGGATGCGGTCCTCACCCTCGTTGGGTTCTTCCACGCCGCCGTTGAAGAAGAAGGTCACATGAGCATATTTCTCTGTCTCCGCAATCCTTACCTGAGTCTTTTTGTGAGCTGCCAGGAACTCGCCAAAGGTATTGGTGATGCTCTCCTTTTTAAATGCAACCAGCTTGTTCTGGATGGTCTCGTCATAATCCGTAAAGCATACATACACCAGGTCCAGTCTTTTCTTCCTCGGGAAGCCGTCAAAGCTGTCGTCGCAGAATGCGCGGGTAATCTCCCTTGCGCGGTCCGGACGGAAGTTGTAGAAAATCACGGAATCCTTGTCCTGGATAGTCGCCACAGGCTTGCCGTCCTTCATGACCACAAAGGGGATGACGAACTCATCCGCCTTATCATTGTCATAGGAAGCCTGAATGCCTGCCGCAGCGCTTTCAGCCTGATTTCCTTCGCCCTTTGTCAGAGCGTTATAAGCCTGTTCCACGCGGTCCCATCTCTTATCACGGTCCATGGCATAGTAACGTCCCATGACAGAAGCCACCTCGCCTATGCCAATTTCCTTCATCTTTGCTTCCAGCTGCTCCACAAAGCCTTTTCCTGATTCAGGAGGTGTATCGCGGCCATCCAGGAAGCAGTGTACATACACCTTCTTTAAGCCGTTCTTCTTCGCCAGCTCCAGCAGGCCGTAGATGTGGGTGTTGTGGCTGTGTACGCCGCCGTCAGACACCAGTCCAAACATATGAAGGGCAGAATCATGTTTTTTGCAGTTTTCAACTGCTGTGATAAACTCCGGAATCCGGAAAAAGTCCCCGTCCTGAATGGACTTTGTGATTCTGGTCAGTTCCTGGTATACGATACGGCCTGCTCCCATGTTCAGATGTCCTACCTCAGAGTTGCCCATCTGTCCTTCCGGAAGTCCCACTGCCATGCCACTGGCCTCTCCCTTTACAAAGGGGCACTGGCTCATAAGCTGGTCCATAACCGGGGTCTTGCCCTCGCATACAGCGTTGTGCTCGCAGTTATCATTCAGTCCGTAGCCGTCCAGAATCATTAATACGGTTGGTTTTTTGCTCATTTTTAATCTCCTTCTGTTTTAAATACCCTGCCGCCTTAGGGCGCGTGAATCCCGCGTTGGGACACGCTCCGGTCAGGGGCAGGGCACACATTCCGCTATTACTTGTTGTAATTTACAATCTTGCCAAAGTCAGGCTTTAAGGAGGCGCCGCCTACCAGTCCTCCATCAATATCCGGCTGTGCGAAAAGCTCCGGAGCGGAAGATGCGGATACAGAGCCGCCGTACTGGATACGGATTGCCTCAGCTGTAGCCTCATCGTAAATCTCTCCAATGCATACACGGATAGCTGCGCAAACTTCCTCAGCCTGTTCTGTGGTAGCCACCTTGCCGGTGCCGATTGCCCAGATGGGCTCGTAAGCAATAACTGCAGTCTTAGCCTGGTCAGCTGTCACATTCAGGAACGCAATCTTAATCTGCTGGCGAATCCAGTCAATGGTGATTCCCCGCTCCCTCTGTGTCAGTGTCTCTCCGCAGCAGACAATCGGAGTAATGCCGTGTTCAAAGGCCTTTAACACCTTTTTGTTCACAGTCTCATCTGTCTCCGCGAAATACTCACGTCTCTCGGAATGGCCGATGATTACGTACTTAACGCCGGCGTCTACCAGCATATTGGGGGAAATCTCGCCTGTGTAAGCGCCCTTCTCCTCATAGTACATATTCTCGGCTCCGATACAGATATTGGTTCCCTTGGCCGCTTCCATAGCAGGAATGATGTCAATGGCAGGCACACAGAATACCACGTCCACATCCTCATTCACTACCAATGGCTTTAACTCGTTTACAAGGGCAACTGCCTCTGACGGAGTCATGTTCATCTTCCAGTTGCCTGCTATAATTTTCTTTCTTGACATTGTATTTTACCTCTCCCTTTCACACTGAAATCATTTATGGGAAACCCGAATTAAGCTTTGTTGTCAGCTGCAGCCACGCCTGGCAGTTCCTTGCCCTCCAGGAATTCCAGGGAAGCGCCGCCGCCGGTGGAGATGTGGGTCATCTTATCAGCAAAGCCCAGTCTCTTCACAGCGTTGACAGAGTCGCCGCCGCCGATTACAGTGGTGGCATCTGCCAGGTCAGCAACCGCGCGGCATACCTCCAGTGTGCCTTCTGCGAAGTTGGAGAACTCAAACACGCCCATAGGTCCGTTCCACACAACGGTCTTGGCGCCCTGTAATGCTTCCTTATAAAGCGCGATGGTTTTAGGTCCGATGTCAAATCCTGACCAGCCCGCATCGATCACATCCACTACTTTATGCTCTGTATCGTTGGAGAATTCCTTTCCTTCCACATGGTCAACAGGAAGAAGCAGCTTAACGCCCTTTTCCTCTGCCTTCTTAATCATCTCCAGAGCGTAATCCAGCTTATCTGCCTCGCATAAGGAGTTGCCGATTTCCTGGCCCTGTGCCTTTGCAAAGGTGTAAGCCATACCGCCGCCGATAATCAGGGTGTCAACCTTGTCTAACAGATTGTTGATTACATTAATCTTGTCGGAAACCTTGGCGCCGCCCAGGATGGCCACGAATGGACGAACCGGATTCTCAACTGCCTGCCCTAAGAACTTGATTTCCTTCTCCATCAGGTAGCCTACCACGTTCTCCTTGGTAAATCTGGTAACACCTACATTGGAGCAGTGGGCCCTGTGGGCAGTACCGAATGCATCATTTACGAAAATGCCGTCGCACAGATCAGCCAGTTCTTTTGCATAAGCTTCGCTTGCAGCATCGCCGTCTTTGAATTTGGTCTCCTCAACTCTGTAACGGGTATTCTGAAGAAGCAGAACCTCTCCGTCCTTTAACCCGGCAGCTACCTTCTGTGTCTCAGGTCCTGTAACCTTTGGATCGTCCACAAACTTAACCTCTACGCCCAGTCTTTCGCTCAGAGCAGGAGCAACAGGAGCAAGGCTCATCTCCGGAACGGGCTCGCCCTTTGGCTTGCCTAAATGGGAGCACAGGATAACCTTGGCGCCCTGGTCCAGAAGCTTCTTTATGGTAGGGATAGCTCCGTCAATACGGTTATAGTTCTGGATAACGCCTTCCTTTAACGGAACGTTGAAATCACAGCGCACCAGCACCTTTTTTCCCTGTAAATCTTTTAAATCATCAACTGTTTTCTTGTTTAACATATGTCTATCCCCTTTCAGAGTCATTGATACATTTGGCGAACAAAGGGCCCGGCCCAAACGACCGGACCCTTCATGAGTCTACTTAATAATTACTGTCCTGTTGTCACAATTAGCCTAACTCAGCAAAGTACTTGATTGTCCTTACCATCTGGCTTGTGTAGGAGTTCTCATTGTCATACCATGAAACAACCTGTACTTCATACAGATCATCTGCAATCTGAGCTACCATGGTCTGTGTTGCATCGAACAGAGAACCAAATCTCATACCGATAACGTCGGAAGATACGATGGCATCTTCATTGTATCCAAAGGACTCGCTGGCAGCTGCCTTCATAGCTGCGTTGATGTCTTCCTTTGTAACGCCGGCCTTCTTAACAACAGCTGTTAAGATTGTGGTGGAACCGGTTGGTACAGGTACACGCTGTGCGGAACCGATTAACTTGCCGTTCAGCTCTGGGATAACCAGGCCAATAGCCTTAGCTGCACCAGTGGAGTTAGGAACGATGTTAGCTGCGCCGGCTCTTGCTCTTCTTAAATCGCCTTTTCTGTGTGGTCCGTCCAGAATCATCTGATCGCCTGTGTAAGCGTGGATGGTGGACATGATACCGCTCTGGATAGGAGCATAATCATTCAGAGCCTTAGCCATAGGAGCTAAGCAGTTTGTTGTACAGGAAGCTGCGGAGATAATCTTATCATCAGCTGTCAGTACATTCTCATTAACGCTGTATACAATAGTAGGAAGGTCATTGCCTGCTGGAGCGGAGATAACAACTTTCTTAGCGCCTGCCTCGATGTGTGCCTGAGCTTTGTCCTTAGAGCAGTAGAATCCTGTACACTCCAGAACTACGTCTACGCCGATTTCGCCCCATGGAAGATCAGCAGCCTTTGGCTCCTTGTAGATGGTGATTTTCTTGCCGTCTACAGTGATGGAGTCTTCTCCAGCCTCAACAGTGTGCAGACCCTGGCCATAAACGCCGGCATATCCGCCCTGTGCTGTATCATACTTTAACAGATGAGCTAACATCTTAGGATCGGTTAAGTCATTGATAGCTACTACATCGTAACCTTCTGCTCCGAACATCTGACGGAATGCCAGACGTCCAATACGTCCAAATCCATTAATCGCTACTTTTACTGCCATGATTCAATTCCTCCTAGTTTGTTAAAAAATATATTATTGTTAAATATTAATCAACCTCTCTCTATTGTAATCAATTTCTAATGAAATGGCAAGTCCTTTTTTTATTTTTACGGATCTTTGACCTTTTTTATACGAAGAAAAGACTGGAATCTTGCCATTCGGGTATTTTCTGCTATAATGTTGTTATGAAATGCGTATGAAAATGCCGGTATTAATAAAAATACTGCTGTTTTTTATTAATAAGCTATTATTTATATAGAAGCAAAGGAGAAGCTCCAATGATATACGACTGCCATCTGCACACTGAATTTTCCGGTGACTCCAACACCCCCATCAGCCTGCAGATTGAGAAAGCCATAGAACTGGGCATGAAGGAGATGTGCATTACCGACCACCACGACTACGATTCCGGATTCTGCGACTGTGATTTTATCCTGGATATCCCCACCTATCTCACGTCCCTGCGCATGCTCCAGGCAGAGTACAGGGACCGCATCCGCATCAACATCGGAATCGAGCTGGGACTTCAGGATCATCTTAAGGAATATTTGGAGCACTTTGTAAAGCGCTACGGGGATTCCTTTGATTTCATCATCGGATCCAGCCATTTTGTAAAGAGCATGGACCCATATGACCCGGAATACTGGAACAAGCGGGGCGAGGTGCCCGGCTTTGAGGATTTCTTTGAAGCCTCCCTGGTGCGTGTCAGAGACCTGTGCCGCACCTTTGATTCCTTTGGCCATCTGGATTACGCGGTGCGCTACGCTCCCCACCAGAACGACTTTTACGACTACCGGCATCTGAGCCAGTGGATTGACCCGCTCTTAAAGATTCTTATTGAAAACGGCA
>ENA-OQCB01000986-OQCB01000986.1-human-gut-metagenome-genome-assembly--contig:-NODE-986-length-11990-cov-3.033128_pt1 | contig 11990 bp, 15 predicted proteins | sample MGYA00242493_ERZ504568 | MGnify/ENA primary metagenome ERZ504568 (study PRJEB26092, sample SAMD00036229) | human gut metagenome | host: Homo sapiens | study: EMG produced TPA metagenomics assembly of...
CCTATAATCCACGTAATAGAATTCACTGGCTTCCTCATCATATAGCTCAATCACATCTGACATCGAGAGGGAGTGCCCCGTATAACCCGGAACCTCCTGCCCGCCATCGAATTTATCATAGATCCGTTCCAATTCATTGGTCTCTATTTCCCCGTCATAAACCATGTGGTAATTCTGTGGGTCCGGTTCCCCGAATCTCGTGACCAGCGTATCATAACCAATGAATTTCATATGGATATTTACATCGGGCTTTAACTGCCAAATCCGGCAGTTCTTCAAGGGTTCACAGCCCTGAGTCTCCGCCTGTCCATTCATCAGCCGGTCGTATACGCCGCCCTTCCATACCACGGCTTCAATCCCGCCCTGCCGTTCCAGATAGGCTTCCAGTTCCTTTCCCTTAAAGATCGGGTCCACCACCGCCTGGCTCCCGGCAATATATCCGGCCGGGTTTCCAAAGTATACAATTCTCCCGTTTTCCACCCGAATCCCACGCATGGGCGTTCACTCCCTTCTTGTTGTTTCATCCACTTCTTTACAGCCAGCAGCGTCTTTCCCAAACGTTATTACTCCCCTTTGGAGCGTCCCTGGCCCAAAATCCGTGCCACATCTCAAATTCCTCCTCATACCAGTTACAAACTCATGCCCTGTAAAAAGGCGGCTTCCCCCGCCTCCTGTTCCAGCCTGTTTTTCCCTCCTGACTGGTTCATCCGATGAGCTGACTGGATCCCTTCATATTTCTCCTTGTGGATGATAGCTGCTTTCACATAGACGGTTTTCCCGTTCTTGTATTTCCGGTAATGTCCTCTCCTGGTGTGAGGCAGCATTTCATACCCCGTCCTCCTAAATCCGCCTCTTCCGCTATTCTTCTTGCTAAAAAAATAGACAGCTCCGATGGAATCCGGGGCTGCTCCTTCCTGCTTCATATCAAACACCTTGATACTGTTTTTATCTACAAACCGCTGACTTTGAATCGCCTTTCCTGCATACTCTGACTTTCTCGGATGTTCTTCCAGATACTTGCGCCGTCTCTGTTCCGCCAGTTCCATCTCCTGCAAATAGTCCAGGAGACTTAAGAACACCGCTGTCACACCGTCCGTCTTTCCGACCAGGTTTTCAATGGGAATTTTCCCGCTTCCCTTCAACCGGTCCAGGAGCTTAATGCATAGGTCCTCATCCTTCTCTACCAGATAGGCACAATCTCGCCACTGCTTCCCTGAATGTTGATAATGTAATGCACATCATCTGCCACCAGTCGGTCCAGGTTCTCCTGGTCCGTTTCAGTCATCTCATAGCAACCGTACTCTTCATAGAGCCGCTCATTGATCAGCAGCAGCTTGGGAACACAGTCATATTCGGTATAATATTTTCCCTTCTCCCTATCGTATAGAAAGCGGCGGCTTCTCTGCTCTGGAGAATGGATGAGATGGACTTTTCATCCACATACCGCCGTTTCTTCTCGGACTGTCCTTGAAAGAATGGAATCATGAGCAGAATATCCAGATAATGGTCCAGACGTTTCCGAAACTGCTTCATGTCCCGCCCTGTCAGATCCTTCAGGCAGCGTTTCCGGTCCTCTTCCTGACTGTAAATGAAATCCGCCAGACGTTTTCTCTTGGTTGCCAGCGTTATTAACGCCTGGCTGCGCTCCTTCTTGCTTCCCCTCTCCAGTATCATTTCCGCCGTCAACAGGTCGCTAATCAGTTCTTTTCGCTCCTCCCCTTCCCCCACCATGTGGTTGTAAAACCGGTACTGGGGAAGGTTCATTTTGTCCACGTATTTAGACATCCGCTACCCTCACTTTCCTTTTTTATCTACTGTGTCAGTTCAACACCATACCACACTGCACGCTGGAAAGCGATTCATAGAAACCAACAAACATCGGGGCAGAACATACAGCAAACACGACAAAATGGAGGACCTGTCTCTCAACCACCAATGCATACATCCCCCTATAATTGCATGGGGCCAGGATTTTCCACCAATCCTTCACGCATCTCATCCAGTTTCTCCTGCGGAGGATAGACCTGCATGCCGCACCGCACCTCCCAGACACAGAAATCATTCCGGTCACAGAGCATGATCCGGTGCTGATAGGGCTTCTGCATTTCCACATATTCCATGGCTTCCTTTTCATTGCAGAGCCACACCCCGGCCGCATACCTTCCATCCTCCAGGAAACTGTATCCGCTGTACTGGGGTTCATGGTTCTCCAACGGCAAGGCCCCGGGCGGACGGATCTGGGAGAGCTGTAGCTTCTCCTCATCCGGCAGAAGTTCCGGCTTTAATACTCCAAGCACATGATCCCGGGTACAGCGTTCAAATTCTCCGTTCTTTAAGTTCACCAAAAACACAGACTTTCCCAAGGCATTCCCATTGGCTCCATTCCCGCCCGTACAGTAATAAAGCTGCCGGCCAAAGCCAGCCTCCAAGGCAGATTCTTTCAGGACAACTACCTTCCCTTTCAGAGAACAGCCACTGCCTGTCTCCACGCAATCCCTGTCTGTATAAATCCGATTATCCGACATGGCTCCCCTCCTTCTCCCGGACCAGCCCGGACAGGTCTGAAATCAGGCTTAACCTGACTGCATCCGGCATGGTTTTAATGGCGGCTCGGACATAGGCTTCTACCGCTTCCGGTGACTGATCCCCCACCTCCACAATTTCCACCTTACGCACGGATACCTTCCCTTCCTGGAGCTGAAGGGCCAGGATATCCCCGCCGCACATACCGGCCGCCAGACGCAGTTCCCTCGGAATCAACACCCTTCCCTTACTGTCCATCACCTTATATACCGGCTTACTCATCGTAGTACCCTCCTTCTTCGATTGCCTTGTACGCTTCCTCCTCAGATATCCCAAACAGGGACAGGATCTCCAGAAGCGGCGCCTGGACCGCCGCCATAGGATCCGTATCACCGATTAAGATCGCCCCCGGAATCGTCTGCACCACCAGCCCGGTATCCATTGGGATATGGGCATCGTTCAGCAAATCATGAGGGACTACTAACGCTGCTTCCTCCTCATCGGCAATGATATCCGTCTCACAGCCCCCCGTTTCCACCTGAAACCGTGGCCCATAACCGTTAGCCTCTTTTACCGGACTGGTTGGGGCAAACTCCAGCGTTACCAGATTCCCCGGGTTCAGGCACATACTTTCCAATACACCTGGCGGCAGGATGATGCTTCCATCCTCCGCCACTCTCCCATTGATTTTCACGTTTCTCATCACGCCTTCCTTTCTGCTCCTTCTACTGTCTCATCCTGCTGTTCTAACTCCCGGATGAATTCCTGAAGTTCCTCTTCACTCACGCTAAGCTGTGCGGCCTCCAGTTCCCTCACAAGCGCCGACAGCCCGCTTATCTCCTCCGACAGCTGCTCCAGCCGTGTTCCATTGCAGTATCCGCTGAACGTCCGCAGATAGCCCTTTACGTCCGCATGATACTGTCCGGTTTTCTGATTCCTGACCATGGCAAAATAACAGGCCGCCAGACAGCTGTCATCCACCTTCACAAAGAGATGTCCCCGGTCCTGGTGATCAGGCGCTGTTTTCCTTCTGTCTGTTCCTCCAGCTGGCGCTTTGCCCACCAGAGTTTCTCAATCCCCTCCATCTTCCGTCTCACCTCCCAACAGCCCGGCAGAAAACAGATCCATCTGCTGTGGGCCCCATTTCTTCCGCTCCTGGGGATCATAGTTGGTAATGATCACCTCCGGGAATTCACACCCACGGTCATAGCGCTGGGCCAGGTTATTGATCCGACTGACCGCCGTAATGTGGCAGCCCTCGTATAATCCCCGGATATAGTCACAATCGTTATAGCTGACCATCCATTTTCCCTGACAGCCTGCCAGGGTTTCCCGAAGCCTCACATGGTCCTGCCTTGGAAACTCCACTTCATAATGATCCTCCGTCATAAATAAGGCGGATCGCAATAAAGAAAGGCGTTCTCCCGGTCATACTGCCGGATGAGCGCCTCAAAGTCTTTATTCTCGATGACCGTATTCGCCAGACGGTCCGCCGCCTGCCAGATCAGATGGAAGGTCTTTCTCACATCAAAGGGCTGGCAGCCAAAGGATGTGCAGCCGCTTCCATAGCTGTACCGGATTACTTTGTAAAATGCAGCCGCCCTCTGGACATCCCCCGGCGCTGCACGTTCCAGAAGGAGGGAACGCAGTTCCTCGAACTCCAGGGGCGGCAGGTTATGCATTGCCAGCTCCAGTTCCTGTGCAAGGAAAGTTCCTGCAAACTCCTGTCCCTCTAAAAACCTTCGCAGCACAAGAAATTCATCCCTTCCGTTTAAAGGCAGGAATCCCAGCTGGCGTAAAAACTCCATGGTGTGGTTCTTCACACAGGCATATAAATTGGTCAGGTTGGAATTGAAATCATTATAAACCTCCATCACCTTCGGATCCGGTGGTCTCCCGAACAGCACCCAGCCTCCGCCTCCGAATACCTCAATATAGCGTTCAAAACTGGCCGGGGACAATTCATACACCGTGTTCCGCAGCGCCTTTTTGCCTCCCACCCAGGAAATAAAACTATTGATACTTCCTCGCCTCCTCTATCCCATTCCCTGCGTCATCATGGCATGGTCCTCCGATTGAACTTCCTCCAGGACGGGCTCCTTTGAGACTGCTCCATAGGCCGTGAGCTTCCTTCCGGTCTGGGCATACAGCTCTTTCCCATAGCCTTCAAAGTCAAATCTCCGAAATGCCTGTGCTTCCAGGTCCGCCCCCATCTGTTCCAGACATTCCCTGCCGTAGGTGGCATAAGTCACCTGTACCGGGTCAAACGTATACTGTTCCAGCATATCAGTCAGCTCGGCAGCCTGCTCTATGCTGGAACAGCCTTCAAACTCCGACACGGCTTTGTATTTCAGCAGCTCCTTTTCTGTCATAGACGCTAGCTTCTTAGCCAGGTGGTTCCACCGATCTATGTCATGATCTTGCCCTGCTAACTGCTCAAACAGCGGGGCCGCAGCGTGTATTTTGGCGATCCCGCAATGGCTGAATAATTCCAGTCCAAGCCTCTCTAATACCTGATTTTTTGCCGCTTCATCATATGGAAGTTCCAGCCAGGCTCCCACCCCTAAATCTTCCGTATTCGTTCCCGCAGGGACAAGATACAGAGAAAACAGGGCGCGATGAATCTCCACCTGTTCCGGAAGCTGCTTTCCGTCATAGACTTCCTGCCACTGGTCTGAAACACGGTAACAGTAGCCCTTGGATGTAAACACGCCATTTTCCTTTTCCCTTATATACGCTCCAACCTTTTCGGTATCCAAAAGCGGGTAAATGTCTCCCGGCAAATCCTTCAAAATCGGATCCAGATCATTGTCAATGGTCATTTCCCCGATTTCATTGTCGCATTGAATTCCCGGAAGGAATTCAAACCGCTCCAGGTTATACAGGCCATTGATAACCTGTTTCATGTTTCGTTCCGGAAGGGCCTTTAGAACACCTTCATAAACCTCGATCTGCTTCTCAGTCATCTGTGCCAACTTATAGACTAACAGATTCAATTCTTCCAGCGTATGATTGTAGCGGTCCAGAACCGATTCGATAAATCCCGGCCAGCCCCGGCCGCGCTCTAAATGATAAGGCTCCCCTTCCTTTAACCTTGCCCTCTGAAACGCATCCCTCACCGCCTCCCGGTGAGCCGGTAGAGATAGGGCACTTCCCTGATAGGCAGGATCATCTATAAACTGGCAGGCATAAATCCATACCTGCATAGATTGATTCACATCTCTCAACCTCCTTTTTCACCGTCCTTCTGAATGACTCATTCCCTGTGAAAATATTTTCCGGACGGACTCGGCCTGCGCCAAGCGGCATTTTTCCGCTGCCTCCTGTACCAGATTGAGCGCTTCCTCCAGCGCTCTCTTTTCTGTCTCTGAAACTATATTTGATCGCAATGCCATGCTGATCGTTCTTTCTGCCTGCTGCAAATCGCTGCGGACACGTCCATAATGCCTCATCCCCCCGCCTCCTCTTTCAGATTTCTAGTTTCACAGCTGTTGGCTGGCTCCCTCCCTTCTTTTTATGAGATGCCGCCCATCCCCTCCATGCCTGTCAGTTCCTGCTCCGAGACAATCCCCTTCAGTTCCTGTTCCGTCTGTACGCGGAATTTAGAATGGCCAAAATAGACATACAGATCACAGTCCGACTCACACTCGATGCCTTCCTGTGAAAAACATTCTCCCCAGCCATCACAAGCTTGTCCGGCCCATTCCCGTTTGAGGACCTCTAACTCCTCCTGGTTCAGCTCCCCATGGCTCTTGATTTCCAGCACGCCCCAGAGATTATACTGATAGCGCTCCACCGTTGGGCGCATACTGATTATCCTTTGCTTTAAAAGCTGGTTATCCAGGTAATCTGCAAGTCCTTTTTCTGTTTTTAAGATATCATCTGTGGCAATCGCGTCCAGAATATCGTCCTCATAAGAAATCAATCCTACAGAAGAAAGCGAAGAGGAATACTCATCCTCATCCACCAATTCTGCCAACAGTGGACTGTATAGTCTGATAATGGAATCGTTCTCGTACAGTTCAATGCAATGCCACTCATCACACAGCACGGTTCCCTGTTCCGACCATCTGGTTCCATCCCGCTTCATCAGCGCCTTTCCCAGGCTGTTCCAGTCCAGATATGTTTCACAAAACCGGGAAACATAAAGTGAACCGTCATCCTTCATCCGCCATCTGGCATAGTCTTCTGGTGTCCTAAATTCTGAAAGGATCTGATATGACCAGGTCACTTAAAACACCAGTGGCCTCATCCAGACTGCGGGGGCATTCCGCAGTTAACACCGCCTTCAGCTTCTCCACGATCTGCTCCGTGTTGTCCAGCACCTTTTCTTTTAAAAACCAGGCAAACCGGTTCAGTTCTTCTACCTTACTCCCTACCGGAAGATAATGACGCAGCTCATCAAGCGGTCCGCCGTACTGATTCCATTGACATTCGGAAAATTTCTGTATCCCCAGTTCCTTTTTTGCCAGCTCCATTTGTTCTTTATCTGCCGGGATTGCCAGGGAAACGTTTACCATTCCATTTTGCGAGGGGCGGCGCAGATGAAGCAGAAATAGCGAATTTTTATCATATCCCGGATCCGGAAGGTGGTTCTGATACACTTCTGTATAAACAGTATCCTCACGCTTTAAAACAAGGCCACTTGCACAGTAATCACCTTTGTGGTCTGCAAAATAGGAATCCCGGATGCGTTCAAAATCCAGCATAGGGTACAGTACCTCTGGTATCTCAATCTGTTTTCCCCTGCGTAACAGCTCTGCTGCAATTCGCCCCGGATCACTGATATCCTCCAACAGATCATAGGAATCCAGGTTATAGGAAAGATTGATGATCTCCTTCAGCGTTCCAGGCGTTTCCAATTTAAGCGCCACGGAAAAAATATCCTGCCCTTTCCTTGTCATATGCCGCAGCCGCGAACCCAGGAAGTCCAGTTCCTTCCGCATCGTCTCATCTCCGTAATCCATCCCTGTAATCATCTCTGACAGCGGCTGAACCGGGGAAACCAGAGAACGGACCGTCACTGGCTGATTCCCGTTTTTCCCCTCGTCCAGTATCTTTTTGGCAGCCTCAAAGTCTGAAGCCGACATTGGAATCCCCATTTGCCCGGAAACTACATCCCCATAACCAATCCGGATTTCTAACATTCTACTTCCTCCTCATTTAAGACAGTCCCTACCCCATGCCGGCTGATTAAGACCGCATGGATAATCAGACGCAGCAGCCCGTCATGGAACAGTTCCGGATCTCCCAATTCCGATAAAGACACATAAGGTTTTCCGGTACATAATTCCTTCGCCACACAGAACGTTGCGTAGCTGTCTAAATCTGCCCCGCGAAGGCGGAATCGGCTGTAGTCAATCGTGTGCTCCTGCACAAATGGCCCGGCCTTTTCCCACAGCTTCTCCTCACTGCTCAATAGAAACACGGCCGCTGCAAATCCCGGTTCCGTCACAAGCCCCGGATATAAACCGCAGCGCATGAGCGCCCGAAACCGCCGCCTGTGTTCCACACTTTTAAAAAACATAATTCCTTTCTCCCCTTCCTCCTGGAGCTTCCCTACCCGGACCGTCAGGGCCGATCCCGGCAGCTCCTCTGCCAACAATCTGAGTAAAATCTGATAGAATGCAGGAGGCATTTCCTCATCCACTGCGGTATACAGACGGCCGTCCATACCCTGTTCTTTTTCTGCTCTCCACACATTGACATACCGGCAGCTTCCAACTCCCGCTGTCTCCCCAGCCTGCCGGCTCCGGATGACTCCGCTTCTACGCGGCCCAAACCCTGGCACCTGCTGCATTTCCCGCTCCAGCTCTGCGATTGAAGTCCCTTTCATAAATCTTACAGTCATGGTTCTCCGTCCTTTCTTTCAAATCGTTGGGTTTTTGACATAAAAAAAGCAGCTATGCCCTTATTTTAAAAGACATAACTGCGGTTCCACGGTATCACTGGACACCAGCACTTTCCTATCAAAGTCCGGCTGATTATTTTTTCAGTTCCTCTCTCTAATGGAATACCATGGATTCCAATTCATTCAGCCACCCCATATCCATCTCTTCTGCTTTTGAACTGATTCCTTCCATACGGTATCCCAGTTCTTCCAGTCTGCCTTTTACTGCTTCATTGACATCCCAACCAGACCATCCTCCTCGCCTTCCCATGCAGGATGAGACGGGTGTTCACCCTGTTGCTGAATCTCATCTGTCTTTTGTGCAGACACCGCGTCCAGAAAACCTCCCAGCCGATTCGGAACATAATCAGACAGCCAAGCGCCCCCAAACGTCTCATGGCTCTTAATTCTCCATATCGCCAGCTTTCCAAAATCAAGTTTCACGTCCTCAAATGGAAACAGAAGGTTGGTCAATCCCTCATTACGAAATGACTTCACATTTTTAAACTTTGTCCCCTCCAATAAAATGCCTTCCTGTGTTAACAGTTCATTGATTCCGTCTACCCACTCCTGCGCATCCCCTCCACAGCCCTGGAGGATCAGTCCTTCCTGATTTGTCATTCTGCGTAACTCATCGGTTGTGATCTGCATGAAATTCCTCCTTCTTTTTTCTTATCTATATAAAAAAGGCCAGCCACTTTTTGATCTGGCTGACCTGGAATTTTTATTCGATGACCTTTTCATTTACATCTCCAATACTGGCGCCTGCTGATTCTCCATGCTCTGACAATACTCAGTCACCAAATCATTCAACTCCTCTATGGAACCATACTCCGGCAGCCAATCCCACAGCGTTGGCACTCTGCACTGGATGGCTAACTGTTTACATTCGCTCCAGTTCGAAATTCCCATAGCGCTCTTAAGCGCATCCATTTTGCTTTCGGTTGCCGGAAGGGTCAATGTATAGTTATCATAAGGATTCCCTTTATAGATCCATACTTTAAAACTACAAGTCTGCTTGTAATTCGGATCCGGTAACTCCTTCCCTCTATAGATGGGCTCCAATTCTTCCTGACTCCCGCTGGTATAGCCAAATGCATGAAACATACCACCGTGTTTTTTTATATAATCTGTTCCAATCCCTTCATAATTAGATCTGGCTGCCTGCTCCTCCATAGCCATATCAGCATTTCCCTTCAGCAGATGTTCCCCTAATTTTGCTTCTGTTGTCACTCCTGGCAGATATCTGAATTTATCCATGTTGCAGGAAAGATTGATTATATCTTGGAGTGTCTCCGGTTTCATCATCTCAATCACGGTTCCGAATACCGCCTCATCCTGGCTGTCCATCCATTTCACACGATAGGCCAGGTAGTTCAGTTCCTCCAATCTTTTTTCTGACACAGGGACCTCATACAGGTACTGGCGCAGATTTGGAATGGACGATTCCACATAGGCGGTAGCTGTTTCCAATGGAACTGTATCCGTTCCATTCAGAAGAGAATAGGCTTCTCTTATTTCTTCGATCGCAGCCGGCAGGCTTATTCCTACACCAGGGCTCACTGTCCGGCTCAAATAAATCTTAAACATTTAAATTCCCCTCTCTGCCCCTCCACATATAGCCGTTTCTATTTTTGATACTCTATTAAAAAAGGCCCGCCATTTTTTGATCTGGCTGACCTGAAATTTTACCCCATATCCTCTTTTACCCGTCTCACATCTATGAAAAGGCCAAAAAATCGAGGTCAAAACGGCCATTTTTGCCCGATTTTCCCTCGATTTTTCGCCAAAAACCACTATATCTTGTGGTTTAACCCCTGAGTTTTCCTTCTAAACCACAATTCCGCATCATTATTACCACCTCGACATTCCCTGTCCCCGGAAACATATCCACCCCACAAACTTTCTCCACCCTATACCCTCTATCCTGCAGCACCACCAAATCCCTGACCAAACTGGTTGGTTTACAGGATATATATACAATCCGGTCCACTCCGAAATCAATGATTTTTCCCAATGCCTTTGAATGTATCCCATCTCTGGGCGGATCCACTACAATCAAATCCGGCTTATCCTGAAGCTCATCAATCACTTTGAGCACATCGCCGGCCAGGAACTCGCAGTTCTCCAGTCCGTTGAGCCTGGCGTTTACCTGGGCTGACCTGACTGCTTCCTCTACAATCTCAACGCCCACCACCTTTTTAGCCACAGACGCCAGTATCTGTGCAATGGTCCCGGTACCGCTGTATAGGTCGAATACCACCCTGTCTTTTGTATCGCCTACGAATCCCCGTGCCGTATCGTACAACACCTCCGCACCAAGGGAATTGGTCTGAAAGAAGGAAAAGGGCGAGATGCGAAAACGCAGCCCCAGCAGTTCTTCGTAAAAGTAATCCTGTCCATAAAGGATGTGGGTGGCATCGCTCTGAACCACATCTGCCAGGGAGTCATTTTCTGTGTGGAGGATGCCCGCCAGCCTGCCGTCCAATGGAAGGCTCACCAGCTTTTTCGTCCACTCTGCCAGTACCTCTTCCTCCGTCCTTTCACCCAGATAATCCCTCTGTGTGCTGGTTACCAGGTCTACCAGAATTTCCCTGTCTTTACCGCCCTCCGGACCAGCAGATGGCGAAGATACCCCTGATGCTGTAATTTTTTTATAGAATGCAATCCCCAGCTCCTCAAAATATTCTTTTGTGGCTACCAGTATTCTGCAAAAATCCGGATGTACAATCCGGCACTCCGGAGTGGTTACGATATCGTAAAAGCTTCCCCTCTTGTGCATTCCCAATGCCAGCGGACCATCCTTTACCTCATCCCCAAAGGAGAACTCCATTTTGTTGCGGTATCCTGATGAGATGGGACTGGCCTTGATTCCCTGGAACTCATAGGTACCGTCCTCTACCACGGTGTCCAGCAGGGATTTTACCTGCTCCTTTTTATTGTTTAACTGTTCTTCATAGGGCAGGCTCTGGTAAATACAGCCGCCGCATATCCCAAAATGGGGACATGCCTCCTCTGGCTTTTCTGCCGGGGAATGCGCCAGTATCTCCAGGGTTCTGGCTTCCGACTTCCCTTTTCTCCGCTTGGTAATCACACACTGAATTTTCTGGCCTGGTATGGCATTCTTTACCACTACTCTCTCGCCATCTATATGAAGGATCCCCTTATTGGGGAATTCGATTTTTTCTACTGTTCCTTCGTAAATATCGCCTTTTTTCATAAAATATCTCCGTTCTGCCCGCTGCTTAGGCATTTTTTATGGTCCTCTTTTGCCGTATCATTATATCATGCAATAGGGTCCGCATCAAGCCAGACCCAAAAAGGACCGCCACTTCCGCGGCGGTCCCAACAACTATCCTGTTCTATCATCCTACTGTATATCTTACTGTGTATCTTATGATGGTCTTAAGCAGCCTCTGCTATTCAGCCTTTTCTGTCTTCTTTTCCTCAGGCTCCTCATCCTCAAAGAAGTCATCGTCAAAGTCATCGTCGAAATCATCTTCAAAATCCTCCAGATAATCCGGAGTAAAGAAACGGTATACAGCGTATGCAATACCTGCCACTGCTGCCACTGCTC
>ENA-OQCB01000988-OQCB01000988.1-human-gut-metagenome-genome-assembly--contig:-NODE-988-length-11963-cov-2.386448_pt1 | contig 11963 bp, 18 predicted proteins | sample MGYA00242493_ERZ504568 | MGnify/ENA primary metagenome ERZ504568 (study PRJEB26092, sample SAMD00036229) | human gut metagenome | host: Homo sapiens | study: EMG produced TPA metagenomics assembly of...
CACAATATGGCAAAAACTGTTTATAAATACTGTCTCCGCCAATAACATATAAGTCTTCTGCATCATATTTTTTTTATTTCTTCTAAAACTTCTTCTACACTATGAAGAACAATGGCATCTTTAACTTTATAATTTTTATCTCGTGTAAGTACAATATTCACTCTGTTTTTCAAAGGAAGTCCGTTAGGAAATGTTTCCAATGTCTTTCTTCCTAAAATAACCACTTTTCCTGTTGTCGTGGTACGGAAAAACTTCATATCTGCAGGAATACTTACTAAAAGCTTATTGTCCTTTCCTATTCCCCAATTTCTATCTACTGCTACAATTAAATTCATTTTCCATTCCTCCTTATACTGCGATTGGTATATCTTTAATCTGCGGTCCTGCCTGATAATTTTCCACAATTAAATCATCTGTGGTAAACTGATAAAAATCTTTTACTTCCGGATTTAACCGTACCTTTGGCGCCGGAAATGTCTCTCTCTTAATCAGTTCTTGAATAACCGGCACATGTCTGTCATAAATATGAGCATCTGCAATGACATGAACCAATTCTCCCGGTATCATATCATTTACCTGTGCAACCATCATTAGCAAAATCGCATACTGGCATACGTTCCAGTTATTTGCTGCCAGAATATCCTGTGAACGCTGGTTCAGCACTCCGTTCAACACTAATTTTTCACTGTCTTTTTCTTTGGTTACATTATAGGTCATACTATAACAACAAGGATCTAAAGCGCCACTGTGAAGATATTCAAACTGATATAGATTTGTCATAATTCTTCTGCTGTATGGATTTTCCTTCAGCTGTTTTAAAACATAATCCATCTGGTCTGTTTCTTCACCTTTATAAAGAAATTTTCTTCCTACCACATCTCCGTAACAAGTACCGATAGAACCATCTTCATCTGCCCATGCATCCCATATATGTCCGTTTAAATCATGGATATTATTGGATTTTCTCTGGTAAATCCAAAGAATTTCATCCATGCAGGTTTTTAAAGCTGTCTTTCTCAGTGTCAATGCCGGAAATTCTTTCCGTAAGTCATAGCGGTTTACCACGCCAAATCTCTTAATTGTATATGCATATTCTCCTGTGTCTTCCCATTTTGGTCTAACCTTTTCTCCTTGGGTATCTGTGCCATTTTCCAAAATATCCTGACACATTCGGATAAATAAATCATCTGCTAAACTCATGAAATTTTCCTTTCTTTCGCATTTTATATTTTGATTATACTCTATCTTGTCCTGTTTTCCAACACAAAAACGTATCCTTCCACACTTTACAAATACGAAAAAAAGTGATACTCTTTTAAAATCTTTATGAAAGGAGTTTTTTCATGAAAAAATTTATCATCTATTGTCTCAAACCTTTGTCTTTTTTTACCGGCACTTGCTGTTATGTATATGATTTTCAGCTTTTCCGGTCAAACCGGTACAGAGTCTGGAAGTCTCAGCCATGAAATCAGTTATCAAATTGTATCGGTTGCAGACAAGATTTTAAATAAAAATCTGACAGAAAATGAAAAGCAAATCTATACAGACCGAATTGAACACCCTGTAAGAAAGCTTGCTCACATGACAGAATACTGTATTCTGGCTCTTTGTGTTTCTTTTCCTCTCTATGTATATGGTGTGAGAGGTTTTCTCCTATTCCTGTTAGCGGGACTGTTTTGCGTGGGATTTGCCTGCACAGATGAATTTCACCAATCCTTTGTAGCAGGTCGAGGACCTTCAAAAAAAGATGTACTAATTGACAGTACAGGGGCTCTTATCGGAATTCTGGCAGTGCAGATTTTCTGTCATGGATTTTTACGTTCAAAAAAATCACAAATAAAGGCAAAAGGGACTTCTTGCAAATTATTGCGCCAGTCCCTTTCCATTATTTTCAAAATATATTTCTTACATATTAAACAAATCCGCATGTGTTCCCGTATCAACTAATGTAAGCGTCAAAATATCATTCTCGATCAGATAAATAAGCAGCCAATCTGGTTGTATATGACATTCACGAAAATTTTTATATTTTCCTTTCAACTCATGGTCACGATATTTTTTATCAAGTTCTTCTCCACTTTGAAGTATATTTACTACTTCTTCTAATAAACTAATATTTAGTCCTCTTTTTTTGGCGAGCTTTAAACTCTTTTTAAACTTTCCCGTTAAAATTAAATCATACATCATATATCCATATCCTCTAATGCTTCAGAGAAACTTGAATATTTTTTTGTATTTGGATTTTTGCTCAAAGCTTCTGCTTCTTCCATAGCTGCAAGCACTTCTGGTTTATATTGAGGATATTTTACTTGAAATGGTAATCCTCCTTGCAAGACAACCTGTTTCAAAAAAATATTTACTGCACTGCTCAAGTCAAGTCCTAACTCATTTAATAGCTCTGTTGCTGCCTGTTTTGTATTACTATCTATTCGGATGCTGGTTGTAACATTTTTCATAATCAATGCACTCCTTTCTTTATATTAAATATATTATTACATATTAAATACATTGTCAATTATCTTGAACATTTTTTTATTACATAAAAAGCTGTTGTAAGAAACATACAACTTATATATTCCCTACAACAGCCATATTCATTTACCATCTTACAGAAACATCTCCCGAAGGAAAAATTTCTTCTTCATCTTTCTCATTAATTGCCAGCAGCTTTCCATCAGAAAGTATTTCTTTGGCAATCACTTCCCGTTTGGTTTCTCCAAAAATAATCTGGATTTTCTTCCCCGGAACAATATTTCTGCTAATGTATTCTTGTGGAATTCCTGATTTTTCTGTTTCCAAAAGCAACTGATTCACAAGTTCACCTACCAGTTTGTTTTTATCAACTTTCTGTCCATCCGGTAAAATTGCTCCTGCTTTTTCTTTCAACTCTTTTGGAAAGCCTCCTGTGGGCTCATATAAATTCAATCCTATTCCCACAACTACAAATTCAATATCTCCTGTTTCAAAATCTGTCACTGCTTCTGTGAGAATTCCACATACTTTTTTTATTTTCCAAATATAAATCGTTTACCCATTTAATTCCCAGAGAAACACCACAACAATTTTTTTACAGCCTTGCAGACAGCTACAGCCGCTGCTGCTGTAATTTCCAAGCTTTTCTGAGCTGTTTTTTCGGAATATAGAAGAACACTCAAATACAACCCACTATCTTTGGGCGAATAAAATTTTCTTCCCTTTCTTCCTTTTCCCTCTGTTTGTAGCTGAGCTATCACCACAGAGCCATGGGGAAGCTTTTTTTCCACGCCAACTGTTTCATTCGCTGATTGGTAGACGCAATTTCTTTCCATACCTCTACCAGCACCTCTGTATTTTTAAGTTGCAACCGAACCGCTTCCTCCGACAAAATATTATTGTCTTCTTCCAGCAGATATCCTTTGTTGGTTACTGCTGTAATGGAATATCCCTCCTGCTGCAGGCTTTTCATTCCTTTCCATACAGCAGTTCTGGAAACATCCAACATCTTTGCCAGCTCATTTCCTGACAGATATTTCCCTCTATTCTGTTCTAAAAGTTCCAGAAGTCTTGATTTTGTAGACATCACATTCCCTATCTTTCTTCACGGAAATAATTTACACCACAGGATTTTGGCTGAGAATTCTCCTTTGAAGAACGCATAGAAGTAATAATCAGCACTAAAATTGTCATGATAAACGGTATCATATCGAAAACAGAGCTTGGGATAACCTGTGGCACATAGTATTTCAATACACTAAATCCACCGAATACCACTGCTGCAATAATTGCTTTATTTGGGTCCCACATAGCAAAAATAACAAGAGCAACTGCAATCCATCCCAAACCATTTACACAGCTTGTTACCCATACACCATTACAGATAATCATGGAACAGTATGCACCTCCTATGGCACAGATACCACCGCCCAGCATCAGATTAATGTATTTCAATTTTGTTACCGGAATTCCTGCTGCATCTGCTGCTGCCGGATTTTCTCCAATAGCACGGATATTTAAACCTGCTTTTGTTTTATGGAGATAAATAGCAGCTAAAATAGCAACCACAATTCCAATATAACAAAAATATTATAGTTAAAAAAAGCATTTTTCCCAATAACCGGAATATCTGTAAGTACCGGAATTTCTACTTTGCCAAGGCTTTCCAAAATGTTTTCCGGAAGCTTAAAGATGTGCTTCCACTTTCTTCTCTTACAAAATCTCCTACAAAATTACTAAATCCAATTCCAAAAAGCAGTAAGGGTAAGACCTGTAACATTCTGATCTGCCATGAAAGTTACTGTAAGAACCGCATAAATCAGAGCAGAAAGCATTCCTGCTACAAAAGCTGCCACAAGAGCGAAAAACAAGTTGTCTGTCCAATAACCTACTACAAATCCGGCTACAGCTCCTATAGACATCATTCCTTCTACACCCAGATTTAAGTGTCCTGCTTTTTCATTGATAATTTCACCTACAATACCGAATAAAATAGGAGTTCCTGCCAATACCGCGGCCACAAAAAAGTTTACAAAAAAATCCATTATGCTTTTCCTCCTTTCTTACGTGTGACAAATTTATAGCGTACAAAAAATTCACATCCAAGTACAAAGAAAAGTATAATTCCCTGAAGAACATCCGCAGAATATGCAGATAATCCATGAGCTGACTGCATAACGGTACTTCCTTTTTCCAATACTGCAAATAAGAAAGATACAACTAAAATACCTACAGGATTTAACTGTGCCAGCCATGCTACGATAATTGCAGTAAAACCTACACCACCTGCTACAGAGGTTAGTCAGTGTCAAAGTCAGAACCACTTGCCTGTACCATACCGGCAATACCACAGATACCTCCTGAAAATGCCATTGTACGAAGTACAATTTTCTTATAATTCATACCCGCATAATTAGCAGTTGCACGACTTTCTCCAACTACACTGATTTCATATCCCTGTTTTGTATATTTCAGATAAATATAAACAATTACAACTAAAATCAATCCAATCAGCCAGCCCGCATGAACACCGAAAATCTTATCAAGCTGCGCTGCTTCTCCGAATTTCGCAATTTTCGGAAATCCTGAAGAATTCGGGTCCTGCCACGGGCCGTCACGCAAAAAGGAGATTAAATACAATGCAATATAATTCAGCATCAGAGTAAATAATGTTTCATTTGTATTAAATTTGGCTTTGAAAAATGCAGGGATAAGTCCCCATAATGCACCACCCAGCATGCCTGCAAGGAACATGCAAATCATCAAAAGCCAGTGTGGAAAATCCCAGCAAAACAGAGCAAAATAGGTAGCAAAAATTGCTCCCATAATAATCTGTCCTTCTGCACCGATATTCCAGAAACGCATTTTAAACGCCAAAGTAATACCCAATGCCGGAATTAAGAGCGGTACCATAAGCTTAATGGTAGCCTGAAATGCCATGGTACTGCGGAACGCTCCCGAAACAATGGTTCCGTATACGGAAAACGGATTATATCCAATAAAAAGGATGAACAAACCGCCTGCTACAATAGCTAATAATACAGAAAGCAAACGAAGGCGCATAATCTGATTGTGAGTTCTCTCGCTTCTTTTTTCAATACGAATGAGAGGCTCTTTTTTCTTCATATTTTCCATTTTATGCATCCCCCTTCTTCTTACCAGCCATCATAAGGCCCAGTTCTTCTTTTGTTGTGCTCTTGGCATCTACAACGCCAATTGCTTCTCCATGACACATAACCATAATTCTGTCAGAAATCTGTAAAAGAACGTCTAAGTCTTCACCAATAAACAGCACTGCAACACCTTTTTTCTTCTGCTCATTTAACAAATCATAAATAGTATAAGAAGAATTGATATCTAAACCACGTACTGGATATGCTGTTACCAATACAGAAGGATTGGACTCAATTTCTCTTCCCAGAAGAACTTTTTGCACATTACCACCGGACATAAGACGAACCGGTGTATCTACACTTGGTGTTACTACACCTAGTTTTTCAACTAAGTCTTCTGCCATCTTTCTTGCCGGCTTTCTGTCTATGAAAATTCCCTTTGTTTTATCGTAAGTTTTTAATAAAATATTGTCTACCATTCCCATAGAAGCTACAAGTCCCATACCAAGACGGTCTTCTGGAACAAAGCCCAGACTGATACCCAGATTTGCAATTTCTCTCGGTGTTTTTCCTACAATATTTTCCTTGTTATGTAAAATTGCTCCTGCCTGCACCGGAATAAGTCCTGCAATACTCTCGCAAAGTTCTTTCTGTCCGCTTCCTGCCACACCGGCAACTCCCAGTATTTCCCCAGCTTTAATTTCCAGATTTAAGTCCTTTACAGCCATGTTTCCATCTGCTGCCTTTACAGACAAATCTACAATTTTCAGTCGTGTAAATACATTTTCACACTGCGGTCTTTGAATTTCCAGAGTTACCGGACGTCCTACCATCAGCTCTGTCAGCTGTTTTTCGTTGGTTTCACTGGTATTTACCGTTTCCACACTCTGTCCTTTTCTTAAAATTGTAACTCTGTCACTGATTTCCATAACCTCATTCAGCTTATGAGTGATAATAATAATGGCGCTTCCCTGTTCTTTCATTTTTCGCAAAATGCGGAACAGCTTCTTTGTTTCCTGTGGTGTAAGTACAGCAGTAGGCTCATCTAAAATCAAAATATCTGCATTTCTATACAGAACTTTTAAAATTTCAACTGTCTGTTTTTCACTGACTGACATATTATATATTTTTTTCTCAGGCTCTACTTCAAGTCCGTATTTCTCTGTCAGTTTTGTCAATTTTTCCTTTAATTCTTTTGGCTTTACTCTTTTCCCTTCCATTCCCATGGCAACATTATCCATGGCTGAAAAAACATCCACCAGCTTAAAATGCTGATGTATCATACCAATCCCCAATTTTCCCGCATCTATTGGGGAATTGATGGTTACTTCTTTGCCGTTGATTTTAATCGTTCCCTCGTCCGGATGATAAATACCGGAAATCATATTCATCAACGTTGTTTTTCCTGAACCATTTTCTCCAAGCAATGCCAGAATTTCTCCTCTGCGAACTTCAAGATTGATGTGGTCATTGGCAACCACACTTCCAAAGGTTTTGGTAATCCCCTGAAGCTCGATGGCTTTCTCCTTCTTATCCAAAGCCAACTTGTTCACCTCTCATTTCCTTTCTTCTGTCTGTCAAAACACTGGATATTGTATCATAGTTTATTTCTATTTTCCATATTCATATTCGAAAGAAGCCGTTTTTGTTTCAAAATCAAAAAGTGTTACCCCTGATTTCACGAATTTATAGTGTGCATGACAGGTGACGCTTTCTCGAATATGCCTTACCATACTTCCATTTACAGGCGCTTGAAGTTGGTATCCTGTATCTTCCAAGAGCTGTGCCTCCAGTTTCAGTCCTCTCTGCACCACCTTCATAGTTCTGTTTTTTATCTCAGAAGCCTTTGCCCCAAAATAAGTTGCAATTCTATATTCTTTTCCTTCCCATAAAACCACACCTATAATCCCCGTAAAATGTATCCCAAACATTGGAATATCCGCTACTGCTAACATAATGGAAACCTTCTTTAAAAAAACACTGTGTCCACACATATTTATGAGGAAAAGAATACCCTTCATCTCCCTCCCAATATCCCAAATCATCTGAAAAAAGGTATTCTTTCTTATTTACAGAAATCTTACCACTTACAAGATGTCTCATACTCCATACTTGATGTCTGCACTCCATAAAAGGCATACAGACAAACGGCCCCATAATATTGTATTTTAAAGGTGACATTTGACGAAATTTCAATACACCCTTTATTTTCAAGTCTTCTGTATCTATATCCAACCGAATACCCTTCTGCCCAAATTGATTTTTTCCTATAAATAAGCTCTTCTTTCTTTTGCAAAAATTTTCTGAAGAAAAAGCAATTTTTTTCGAACCTCTGTATCTGTAATTATCTGAATAGAACAAGTTCTTCCGTTTTTTCCTTGATGTATTGCCGGTATTACCGCAAATGTTTGGGTATCCGACTGACACTTAAAATACCATCCATAAAAAAACGCTTCTATAACGTTCCTCCGTGAAAAATAATAGTTTATTTTTCCAAAAATAAAGAAGAACTATACATGAAAAGCTTTTTTTACACTAGATAATTATTCCATCTAAATGGTCTATCTCATGCTGGCAAATCTGTGCTGTCCATCCTGTCAGCTTCTGTCTTTGCTTTTTCCAGTTTTTATCATAATATTCTACTTCAATATTCTGAAAACGCACCGCAGGTCTTACACCTTCCAATGACAGACACCCTTCTTCTGTTTCATAAGGGGTATCTTTTTTGACAATCACCGGATTAAACATCAGCACATCGACAAATCCCATATTGATAATGATAATATTTTTCTTTACTCCAATCATATTTGCAGCCATACCTACGCAACGTTCTCTGTTTGCCGCCAACGTATCCTCAAGATCCTGTCCTATATGTAAATCTTCCTTTGTGGCAGGTTCTGATTTCTGTGCTAAAAAGAAGATATCTTTTACAATCGATTTTACCATTTTCTTTTCCTCTTATGTATTTTCTTATTTCCAGTTTTTCCATATATCCGGCACATATCCCACAGTTGCCTGTTTGCCGTTTCTCACAACAGGAAGCTTTATTACCTTCTGATTTTCCAGAATCTTTTCCATTCTGTCTTCCTCTGCAATATACTTAATCAGCGCCAGAGCATCTTTATCCTTACATTCCTTATCAACCAAAGATTCTAATCCACCCACTGCCTGACAAACAGATTGTAGTTCACCTTTACTCATACCCTTTTCTTTCATGTCAATAAATTGATATTTTATTCCACGTTCTTTAAAATAACGCTCTGCTTTTTTAGAGTCGAAGGACTTCTTTGTACCAAAAATCTGTATATTCATTTTTACCTCTTTTCTTTTCCAACGCAATAGTTGCCATAGATTACTGCCACCACACTATATAAAATTCCGGCAACCGGCCAAATCACCCAGGTAATACCCCATTTCATAGTGACAAAACTAATGAAAAGATATAATGCTACAACAATAGCCCAGTAAATATTTCCAATACTTTTTTCTCGCCGCTTTGCAATTCTTGTATAATCTCCTTCTTCTAACAAGGCCTGATATCCATCCCAAATAATCGATGTTCTGACTATAAAAAATACTCCTATAGCCACCAACATAAGCAATACACCTACCGCTATTACAGAAAGAAAATCATCATCTCCATAAAAAAGCTGTACAAGAAAAATCGGAATACAGGAAATAATACAAAGCACTACACCTGTTGAAAATTCCATAATATGTGCTTTTTCATATTTTTTCATTTTATTGCGAACCATACCATCAATTCCATATTCCGTATCCAAAGGTTCTTTTTCCAAAAACTCGTATGGCTCACCTTTATGTCCATTAACAATAAAATAACCACTGCAGCTGCCACTATACAAAACATTACAATCAGCCCTACCATTGCCCCTTGATCTTCTGTGAGAGGAATTTTTTTCATTTCTCCTGCCGCAGCCAAATATATTAATAAAATCGGCGATAGAATACAAAGCATGACTCCTGCTGCAACAGAAAATGAACTTTTTTTACAATACTCTAAATATTCATTTGCCGTCTCCAGAGATACTTTTATTAATGTTTCTCCCTTACTGTCTTCTAGCGGTTCAGCTTCTTCTAAAGGATTTACTATGCAAGGCACTTCTTCTATATCATCCCGAAGCAGATAATCCGTACTTACACAAAATACTTCCGAAAGTTTTAAAATTCTGTTCATATCAGGAACTGATTGTGCACCTTCCCACTTTGATATTGACTGACGGCTGACTCCCATTTTTTCTGCAAGCTCCTCTTGCGACCAACCTGCTCTTTTTCTCAAATTTACAATTTTATCTGCTAATATCATCTTCTTCCTCCTTTACAGTCCTTCTTTTTCATCTTAACAGACTTTTGATAGGAAAAATATACATAATTTTGCAGTTGCATACTACCAACTATGCTTTACAATTACGCAACTGACTGTATTTTAGCAAAAAAATTGTATTTTTAATCTGCATCTTCTTCCAAAGCTTCAATAAAAAAGCTCACCGGACGAAATCCATCATTGCAGGAAATCATTGCAGACTTTTTATTCTTCATCCAGCCATTATCAAAAAATTTTCTCCTCCGTGTGCCAGTGTCATGACAAAAGGAGAGATACTGTCCCATGCACTGTCACAAAAATTATCCGGTTTCTTCCAGCCGTTGGCGATAAAAACCTGCCCTTCCTTCATGTCACAGGCATTAGAAATGGGATTCTCATATTGTTCCATCAGGTCTTTGTAACAGGAATTTCTCTTTACTGTAATTCTGCATTTTTTCATTTAGATTTCTCCTCGTATTGATGTTTTCTTTATATTGATATGGTTATCTGGTAACTTTTTAGACAAAATATAATATTCTTAGCTGTCTTTTCTTTAAATTTGTTACACTGTATTAACTTACACTCAAATTATTTTTTTGTATTCTCTTCTAATTCTAATAGGTACTTATCGTAATCAGACATAAACAATCTATCTTGAATAATTCCATAATCAAACAGTTTTATAAAATTGTTAAGCCTTATTTCCCAATCCTGCATGGTCAGAGGAATATGTCTCAACGTCATATTTTCAGCAAAATCCAAATATGCCGTAACCATACGGTTCAGCTGCTTCATTTTGTCCTGGCTCAAATAATTCTTAGCAATCGTAACATCGCTTTTCTTAATTTTGCCATCGGGAGCATCTGCCCAAGTAGTTAGCCCCATATCCTCTTTTGTATGCTCAGCTCTTGCCACAATTAATTCAGCAGCTGTATGACCATGAACTGCAAAATGCATTTTATCCTGTACTGTTGCGTAGAATCTCTTTGTAGTCGCTGAATTTCTGTCGTAATCTATTGCGATCGTTTAAATATCCGTGATTTTTTGATAAAACATTCACTTGCGCATATCTCCCGGATACGTTCTAACTGTTCATCAAAATTTTTTTCTGTCAGATAAGTTCCGCGTTTCAGTCGTTCATCATCCATAATCCAGCCTTTGATAATATTGGTCCTATAGAATGCGTAGTTATGTTTCACATATACTCTATAATAGACACAGTGAATGCTGATTGCTTGTTCCACTAATATACCAGACTGCTCGAACTGCTGTAATCTGCGGAACGTTTATGTCATCTTCCCAATAATTATTTTCTAATTTTACTCTTTTATTATCATCACATAATAGTCTCAAGTCTCAAAAAGCGAAGCCAAAACTCCGCTTTTCCGCATAAAATCAAGGTTTTTGCCTACCCCCCCTTAGATCGCAAAGTTCCCTTATATTGTAACGTATTTATACCCTTTTGCCAAATAATTATTTCACTCTACTCAGCAAACACACCGTCTCAACATGGCACGATACGTCCTGATTGATGTCAGTTTTCGGGAACCGATCCAGACTAATATGAAATGTAGCAAAATATCTCCGTTTGTTTGCGGAAACATATCAACAAATTCTGTAGCAAAAAAGTATTGATACAATTCGCTATCATTAAAAAGGGATACTTTTTTAACAAGTACCCCTAAATTTTAGTATTTAATTGTTTGTGTTCCCACACTCTATATCAACTACTACCGAAACATTGATATAGTTTTTTATCTCTTTATTTCTGATTTTATCGCCCTCGCTCGTAAAGACGATATGCTTGAAAAAGTGCCTAAAATTAAGGATTTCTACATAGTTCGTCTTTGTAGCAACACACAAGTCTCAACGGTACTTTCATTGACCCAACAAAGTTCCTGTGTTTCCCTGTACTCCAAAATACACCGGAAAAATGGAACTTTATGTGCTTCAGGAATTTGCCATCTGGCTGCTCCTGCTCATAAATATCCACCTGTTCTACAAAACTGTTAAGAAATTCTTTCTTCTCCACACCTTCAATCTCATCATACAAACGG
>ENA-OQCB01000989-OQCB01000989.1-human-gut-metagenome-genome-assembly--contig:-NODE-989-length-11961-cov-6.804800_pt1 | contig 11961 bp, 8 predicted proteins | sample MGYA00242493_ERZ504568 | MGnify/ENA primary metagenome ERZ504568 (study PRJEB26092, sample SAMD00036229) | human gut metagenome | host: Homo sapiens | study: EMG produced TPA metagenomics assembly of...
CAAGTTTTACTGCCTGTACTTTGTATTCATGGTCATATTTACGTGCCACTTTGAATACCTCCTTATTCTCTTGGTTTTATTATGAAATCCTTGAGAATAAACTGTCAACTTTTTTTATACCACACCATCCGCAGAATCGTCAGCCGCTGATACGGGGGAAAACCAGACCCAGGCAGCCACGGAGACAGAGCCGGCCGATTCAGAGGAAACCACAACCCAGGCATCAGCCGGGGCAGAACCAACAGAAGCAGCAGACACAGAAGCAGCAGATACAGAAGCAGCGCCAACCATGTCATCAGAACCCGTTCAAGAGGATTCAACAGAGGCAGAGGTGGCAGATCAGGGCCAAAGGGAAGAAATGGAATCTGAATCTGTGGTTGTAATTGAATCAAAAGCAGAAGATTCTTCAAATGAACATAAGGGCACGACTGCGGAAGATACCAGGGAAACCCAGAAAGATGCAGATGAGGAGGAAAGCGAAGATTATACGGTAGACCTTGGGAAAGTAAATTACAGGATTGAAATGTATAACGCCAAGTTAAACAGCTTTAAGGTGAGAAAGGCAATGGTGGATGATGTAAGGGAGAATATGCTGATTTGTTCGTTCCGCGTGTCCGGGGATGTGAATCCTGGAATCTACTTTGGAAAAATCACCCAGGAAAGCAGGATAAAAGGAAAGACCTGCAAATCCACCCAGGGTTTTTCATTGATTGTAACAGGTGATGGGGAAATCTCCCTGGAAGGCCGGATCGGGGATGCTGCCGTCACGGTCAGCGGGCCGGTGGATTCCTTCCCTGAGGCAGACCAGCTGGCAGTGAGCGTCTCTGAGGTAGAGCAGGCTCAGATGGCCCAGGTGGATGAGGCATTGGTGAAGAAGTCTCAGGAAGAGGGGCTTTCCATCCAATCCTACAAAGCCCTGGATATTAAGCTTTACGCGGACGGAGCTGAGGTTGAACCGGTAGGGCCCATCAATGTAGCTTTTAAAAATCTGGAGCTGGAAAAACGTAATCCTGCGGCCGCGTCCAACGCCCAGGCAGATGTACCGGCGGCTGCCCAGGTGCTGTCCCGGCAGGAGGAACCGGCGGATTCCAGTGAACGGCTCCAATCCGGAGGAGAGGAAATCAAAGTCTACCATCTGGATGAAACGCAGGCTGTGGCAAATGAGATGAACAGCATGGTGGCATCAGACGGAACTGTAGTGATGGAAACAGACCACTTTTCCATATACATTGTGGTCAATGTGCCGGAGGTAAAAGAAGTGCCTGTGACAGTGGAGCACTGGGCTCAGCTGGATAAGATGACCTTTGACAGTAACGGTAAAATAAAGGAATCTGTCTCCGGGAACAAACTGTATCCGGGAGCCCAAAGCGGAAGCACGTATGCAAAGCAGGAGGTAAAGATATACAGCGATGATAACCTGACCCTGCCCAATGGCTCTGGCACAGGGTTGGATTACTCCATTGCGGTCTCCAACTGGAGTAAGGTCGCCCTGGGATGTAATTATACGGTAAAAAGCGTGACCATAACCAATGCGAATTACCCCAATGGACGGACATTTACGGAAACTGCAGCAGACCAGAAGATTTATCTCGCTGCCACAAACAATAAGATAAAGATTAACTATGTGCCCACATCAGGCACCATTAAGGGATATACAGGTTTTCACGACTATAATGTTACGGTGGAGGGAACGACCACGGATGGAAACCATGGAACCCTTAACACCAGCAAGGTGGGAATGAACAATATCTCCCTGGGAAGCAGCTCCACCCGTATCGGTGTGGGAATCGGAGGGAACGGCCAGGCACAGATACGCCATGGTTATACAGGGGTGCCAAACAAGGCAGGTTCCGTGGTGACAGGGATTCCCAAAGAAACCCTGGCCGCGGACAATACGATTAGGTTTAATTATCAGGACCCGGGCCTTTTTGCAACCCGGGATATCACCACCAGTGAAACATATAAGGACGGTAAAAAGGTGACCTATTATGCCAAGAAATACCTGCCAAACTATCAGCTGGGGTTTGAACGCCAGGGGGATACTTATACGCTGAAGTCCGTATATGACGGTTCGGGAAAAACACTTTTGAAAAACCTGGATCAGATTGTATATACATGTGACAACTGGAACAAAACCAAAAAACTTTATTCCAATCTTTTCTGGCCTTTGGACAATGTCGGTTACAACAATGCGGTTAAGGGAAAAAACAGGGACCCTCTGTTTGGCTATAACCATAACGGGTTTCCTCAAAATGATGAGGACGTGAAAAAACAGGGGCTTACCCACAACTGGTTTTTCGGAATGCGCTATGACTTTGAGTTTGTCCTGGGAGATTACACAGGGCCTATGGACTATTATTTCAGGGGAGATGATGATTTCTGGCTGTATGTGGACGGTAATCTGGTAAGTGACGTTGAACTGGGAGGAATCCATTCCGCGGAAGGCGCCTATGTGGATTTGAAGTCATGGATGCAGAGCAAGGGCCTTCTGAGCGATAAAAACCAGAAACATACTATGTCGGTCTTCTTTATAGAGAGAGGGGGAACCGGTTCCTGCTGTTACATGAAATTTACACTCCCAAGCGTCACATCCATCCCAACCCCGGAATCCGAGACGGTTTCCCGTACGGTCCGGAAGCTGTGGCTGGATGGAAACAATGAGGATAAGAAACGGCCTGAATATATCTATGTCCAGCTGAAACAAAATGGCGCTTCTTATGGTAGTGCGGTCAGGCTGGAGGCATCCAACAACTGGAGGTATACGTGGGATAACCTGCCCAAATATAAAGAAGTAAATTCAAATGAGGAGCATGTTTATACCGTAGAAGAAATCGGCGCCATGGTTGGTTATACATCAAGCATCAATGGGATGACCATTACGAATACACGGCTCACGGATATCAATGTGAGGAAACAATGGGTTGGCAGTGCCGGAGAGGATTCTGTCCAGGTGGGATTGTTTAAGGATGGGAGCACAAGGACAGGTGATATTATCACACTGGACAGCTCCAATAACTGGTCCGGCGCATGGCGGAACCTGCCGGGGTATGACTCCGGAGGGACAAAGATTAACTATGTTCCCTATGAGGTCGATTCCTCCGGTCATAAGGTGGAAGCCGGAAGCACGGTGCGGATTGGGGAGGGGCAATATATTGTCACTTACAGCAGCGACCATTCTGTGATAACCAATACTTATAATCAGAAAGACCTGACAGTGAAAAAAGTATGGGTGGATTATGAAAATGCCTACCATACGCGGCCTGAGATATTGAAGGTCCGGCTGTATCAGAATGGGGCGGCCTTTGGCGGACCTGTAGAACTCAGTGATGCCAACCAATGGACGGCAGGCTGGAAAAACCTGCCTGTAAAAGCCGATGGAAGCTCCCCGCCATATGTTTACACGGTGAGAGAACTGGACCAGGCGGGCCAGCCCATAGAGGATGGCAGCAGGGCAGTACTGTCCACGGGATACACCTACACAGCATCCTACGATTCCAGCGGTACGGGGACATCCGCCAATCCGTTTAAAATAACCAATACCCTTTTGGCGGCAAAGCTGAGGCTCAAAAAGACAGTGAAACAGAACGGCCTTGAAAATGAACCCATTGATTCTGCCTACAAGTTTGTGATACAGGTCCTGGACAGTAAGGGAGCTGTCTATACACAGACAGCTCTTGGAAATGGAGAGGAAAGCGGGGCAATCCTTGTGATTCCTCCCAAGGAAGGCCAGAGCTTTTCCATTGCGGAGATCGTACCCATGGAATACACCATGTCACGCATGGAAAGCCAACCGGCAGACGCGCTCTCAGGAACTGAGAACGGGGACAAAGTTACAGTGAAACCAGGTGACGATATCCTGGTCATTCTTACAAACACCCCTGATCATGAGAGCTATTTCCATCACACCGCATCAGTCACCAATGTAAAGGGATTTACAAATGGGGAGGGAACGGATTTCAGGCCGGAGAACCCGTTTACAGAATATCATGGAAGTGACAATCCTCAGTATATGGCATCGGCCTTTACCTCGGACTGCATCATGGCGTTTATTGAAGACAGAGGTGTAGCGCGCGGCCAGAGAAAACTGGAGAAAGGAGATGATCTTTATGGATAAAAGAAAGGTCTTATCCAAGCTGCTGCCAATAATCGTGCTGGTATCCGTATCCATTGCAGCCGGGGTAACAGGCGCCACGGTCATCCACTCCATGCAGCTGGAAAATCCCATAAAGACGCCTGTGGTAGAAGGGGGAGTAACAGAAAACCTGGACCAGGGGGCGAAGGAGGTTTCTTTTACAAATAATGGGGAGGCAGATGTATTTTTAAGAGCTGCATTTGCACAGTCATGGGTTGCACAGGATGGCACGGTGCTCCCTAATCATATAACGGATGCATCCGGCCAGTCTCTGCCTGCGGCTGTACCCAGCCTTTCATTGGACGGCAATTGGGAAAGCGGGGAGGATGGATGGTATTACTACAAAAAAGTGCTTCCCGGTTCCGCATCAGGCATCCGGGACCGCAGTACGGAAAAGCTGGTCCGGGGCGTGGATTTTATAGAACTGTCAGGGATAGAGGATCAGCGGTATCAAAATGCGGAGTATCAATTCCATTTCACAATGGAAATCGTGCAGTCCAGCGATGACTGGAATGTCAGCAGGAAGGCTGTGCAGCGGCTTTTTGACAGGGACATTTCAGTGACGCCGGATAGCTGGGACGGCGATAAATATGGATGCAGTATTAACTGGAATGCTGATTCCGGAAAAAATTAGGAGGTGGTTGTTTTGAAACGATTAGAGATTCATCCATGGCTGAAAAACAAAAAGACAGCCGGTCTCCTGATACTGGTTATATTGCTCCTGTCATTTGCAGTCACATTGGCATATTACAGTGATGTAATGACCCTGGCCAATCCCCTGGGAACTTCCCACAGCGGGGCGGCCATGGTGGAAAGCTTTGACCCGGAAAGCTCGTTCCTGCCCGGGGAGACAGTGATTAAAAAGGTTTCGTTCCAAAACACAGGTAAAATGGACCTGTTCCTGCGTGTTGAAGTACCTCCACAGGAGAACTGGTACCAAAAGGGACAGGGGGGCAGCCCGCCTGTTATCCTTGAAAAGGAGGCTGGCTACGACACGGCTCATGTGATCAAACATTGGAATCCGGGAGTCTGGACCGATTCCGGCCAGGAAGAGGGAAATGTAGATTATATGAACATGGAGACTGCGTTCTGGTCAAAGTCATACACGGATGAGAACGGAAAGAGCTACCGGTATTATAAACAGGTCCTCCCGGCAGGGAAAACCACGGACTGTATCCTTGAGAGCATCAGCCTGAGCGATGAAGTGTCAAATGACCGGCATGACGTGGATTACAGCGATAAGATTTATAAACTGACCTTCCATGCAGAGGCGGTTCCTGTTGAGGAACATGATTCGGCACTGGGGGTACAGTCACAGTGGAATATGGTGGTTCAGGAAGACAGCAGCGGCGTACTGACATGGAGTCAGGGCAGCCGGGCCGGTGAATGATACAGGAGGACAGGAGAATGAAAATAAATGGAAAAGTGATAGCGGTGGCCGCAATGCTGGCAGTGGCAGGGATCGGCGGGACATTTGCTTACTTTAACCAGACTCTGACAGCCGCCAACATATTTGATACAGGGAAATATGATACGGAACTGGTTGAAGAGTTTAAGCCTTCGGAGGGCGAGAACTGGGGGCCTGGAACCAGTGTGAATAAGGATGTGACAATCCGCAACACAGGCACCCTTCCCGTGGTAGTGCGGGTGAAATTTCAGGAAAAGTGGGTCAGAGGACAAGAGGAATTTTATTTTACAGACACCTCTCAGGAAAAGGAGCGGCCGGCTGCCATTGGTAGCCCATCCAATGCCAACAATGCATTTGAGAATGTTTACCAGGATGACCCAGAAGACGGAATTGCCAATCCTGACGCGGATGACTCAGTGGTATTTAAAAGCATGATGCCGGACGGCGGCTGGGTATATAATCCGGCGGATGGATATTATTACTATATGTATGTCCTTCCCGGCGCGGTAGAGAAAGAGGATGGCAGCCAAGAAATTGCGGAGACAACCAAGCTCCTTGACGAAGTGACCCTGGCGGAAAATGTGGATATGGGTTCCTACAAGGAGACCCGGTATTATGCCGCCACGGGTCAAAGACCGGAAAATGAGAGCAGCGACTGGATGGAATTCGCCACGGCCAGCAATGCGTCCAGCCCTCTTGGATATGATTACATTTCCACCAGGGAAATGAATGAGCGCCTGAAGGCGGATGGAAGCCAGATAACCTTTATGAAATCAGTCACTAAGCTCAGTGATGCCAGGCTGGCCGGGTACAGTGATGCTGATTATACCCTGGTGGTGGCAGCCCAGACCGTACAGGCAACGGAACAGGCCGTTAACACGGTATTTGGAGGCGGGGGTGTATTTGATTTTAGGCAGCTTGGATGTGATTGGAAGCTGATCAGCGAATCAGAGGTCCAGAAGTAAGTTCAGCAGCCTAAAGGAGAATAATCAAACAGGTTATTACCGTCTGTGTTTTTAGATGGACGGACCAATATAACAAAATGGAAGCATTATAATATGAAAAAGCAGGAGGAAAAGACATGAAAAAGTTAAATAAGAAAGCAGCAGCAGGAATCGGGCTGGGAGCATTAGCCCTGGTGGGAGGAACGTTTGCATACTATTCACAGACAGCGTCCCTGGATAACCCGCTGAGCACAGGCAGATATACCACCCAGCTGGTGGAGGATTACACACCGCCAACGGAGGATTTAAAGCCGGGCGCCAAGTGGGATAAGAATGTAGGGGCGGAGAATACCGGAGATTATCCCGTCCTTGTCAGGATAAGCATGAAAGAAAGCTGGTCCTACAAGGGAGCGCGGATTCCTATGAAAACCCAATTTTGAGTGCTTCAGACCTGTTTAACAACGGAACCTATGCCGGCGGAATCTTTGATGCAGCCCAGGATAATGATACCGATGGCCTGACGCCGGAATCGGACGGCACCGTGGTGCATAAGAACATCCTGACTGATGCCGGCTGGATTGATGGAGGAGACGGATACTGGTACTGGAACGGCGTTCTGGAGAAAAAGGGCTCAGATAAGTCCGGCACCACCCACCTGCTGGAAGGACTGACCATGGCTACAGATATTGACCTTGGCCGCTATGAGACAAAAGAGTACTATGCCGTTGCGGCAACACAGCCGGATCCGGATAATACCGATGCCTGGACACTGATTGACTGGACCCGGGTTAAGGATGAGAATGATGACGGCCTTACAGATATACGCGACCTGGCAACTGACATAAATATTCCGGAGGGAGAGAGCCTGTTCCGCAAATCCGAATCCAATTTAGACAGCGATAGAAAGGGCTACGGGGACTCCAACTACACACTGACCGTTACCTCTGAGTTTGTCCAGGCCACAAAGGATGCAGTGACCGATTCCTGGCAAGATTTCGATATCACTAAGTTGACCAATGTCCAGGTTAATGCAGAGGATAACGTAAATCTTGAGAATAAAACGGTTGCACCATAATACAGAGGCCGATGAATGAACGTTCTGAAACAATTGTTTAATATCCTATCATGGCCCGTGTATCTGTGCATTGCGGGATACCTTCTGATTGCAGCGCCCATGCTGGCCGGTTACCGGCCGGTGGTGGTGCTCAGCGGAAGTATGGAGCCCGCCTTTCCTGTCGGAAGCGTAATCTACTATAAAGCGGCCTCCTTTGAGCAGATTCAGGAGGGAGACCCCATCACCTTCCATGCAGGTGAGGCTGGCTCTCTGGTTACCCACAGGGTAGTGGAAAAGCAGGAGCTGAGCCGCGATTTTATCACCAGGGGTGATGCCAATGAGACCGCGGACCCCAACCCGGTTTCATATGACCGCGTGGCAGGCAGGGCGTCTGATGTGAAGATTCCCTATGCCGGATACTTTGTCACCTATGGCAGGACACCCCAGGCAATTGGGGTCATGGGAGGGATCCTGGTGATCGGGATATTACTTGATTTTATCTGCCCGGGAAAGAGACGGGAGGAAAAGGCATAAACGCCTGTTGGAAGCAGAGCTGTAATCCGTTTGGACAGGAGATTGATGTTATGAAAAAAGGCAAAATCATGTTATTGGGCCTGGCAGTTCTGGCGGCTGCATCGGTGGGAACTACCTGGGCGGCGTGGTCCCAGGTAATACGGACCGGCAATGAATACAGGGTTCCCAGGTACAAAACCAGCCTTGAGGAGCATTTCCGCCAGCCGGATGACTGGCAGCCAGGTATAACCACACAAAAGCAGGTATGGGTATCCAACAGCCTGAAAGCAGAGGACGGCAGCCTGGAGAGCGGCGTGCCTGCCATTGCCAGGGTGGAAATCCACCAGAGCTGGATACGGCGGGAAAATGTTTACGTCCTGGATCAGGATGGCAATGAGACAGCGGTCCCTCCCCTTGAGGGGGAAGCGCTGCCCCCTGACTTTGTGACAGACCAGGGAGAGCGTCAGTATGCGGCAATCCCCGCATTTAATAAAGAATCCGTCATGGTGCTCCGGTCCGGAATGGCGCAGGATGCCGGCATACGCCTGAATCTGCCCTATGCAGACAAGGTGGAGGAGGCCAGGGAAAAATGGCTCCTGGTGGATGAGGAGCCATCGGAGACAGGAAATTATATATTGTATTACATAGGGGTGATACAGCCGGGGGAAGACTCGCCGGTGTTTTTGGAAAGCGTGACCATGAACCCCCTTCTGGAGAACACCATAACGGGAAAAGACACCTATTATGAGAAGACAGAGGATGGTTACAAGCAGATTACCGTGACCCGCACCAATGCCAAATACGGGTATGACAGCAGCAGATATACCATGGATATAAAGGCCACCACGGTGCAGGCCACCAAGGCGGCGGTGGAGCATACGTTCACCGGCGGGTTTAACCAGGAAGTGATCCGATACCTGGCCGATCAGGTGGCGGATCCCGGCGTCTATGACGCCTCCGGCCTGGAAAAGAAGCTGACCCTGGTCTACAACTGGGGAAGCCAGAGGCTTGAGTATGTACCCTACCGCTCAGGGACCGGGGAGGAGGAAGGGAACTGGTTCATGAGTTTTACGGACATGGTGCCGGGAGGCATCTACAAAGACCGCCTGAAGGTGGAGAATACCACATCCAACCAGACCGCCAGAGTCTATATGCGGATCGATCCAAGAGTACAGGAGCAGATAAAAGACGAGCTCCTGGAAAAGATTACCATGAAGGTCACATTCCAGGGCAGTGTCCTATATGAAGGAAAGGTGACAGGCGCCAGATACGGGGAAGGTGAGAACCTCCAGGAGCTGATTCCCCTGTGTTATCTGAAAAGCGGGACATCTGAGGAAATCCAGGTAGAGCTGCAGCTGGATTCCTCCATTACCTGTGACCCGGTAACAGGAGCGTGCATCTATGCCGACCAGCTGACCAAGATTGATTGGGAATTTATGATTCAGACATTCTCAGAAAATGGCGGCGGCGATGGCGGTGGAGGCGGTGGTGGAAGAGGCAGAGGCCGAAGAAGTGTAACCACCTTAACCACCATTGATGATGAAGCGGTTCCACAGGCTGTTATGATTCCTGATCCGGAGATACCGCTGGCTTCTCTTCCAAAAACAGGGGACACCACCCCGCTGCTTATGCTGGGAGCCATGACCGCGGTCAGTTTTCTCCTCCTGTCCGCACTGGGAATCTTATGGATTAGGATGCGCAGAAAAGAGGATAAGGCGTGAAGGACAAAATGCAGGGGACGGGACACACGGTCCTGACCCTGTCCATACTGGTGGTACTGGGAATCTTTCTGGTGTCCGCCGGCCTGCTGTGCCGCTCCCTGTATGAATACAGAAAAGGGGAGAAGGAGTACGGGCTGCTCCAGCGGTATGCAGCCAAAGCACCTGGCCGGGAACCTGAATCCCGGTCCCCGTACAGCCTGTCTGCGGGGGAGCAGGAACCCATGCTGGCTGTTGATTTTGAGGCCCTTAAAAAGCTAAATCCCCATATCATTGCATGGATTCATATTTCGGGGACGCCGGTAAGCTACCCTGTGACCCAGGGGGAGGACAATTCCTATTACCTGAACAGGACATTTTCCAAGGCATATAACGGGGCCGGATGCATTTTCATGGATTACAGAAGCAGTCTGCCCTCAGAGGGCGGGAACACGGTCCTCTATGGGCATAACATGAAAAACGGCTCCATGTTCGGTTCCCTGAAGCGTTACTGGGACAATGAATATTATAGGGAGCATTCCTCTTTTTACCTGTACACGGCAGAAGGAGAGATTTTCCTGTGCCATATTACAGACCGCCGCAGGATTTCTGCGCAGACCGACTTTTTCTCTGAAATTCAGGATAAAGAGGAGGAACCGGGGGAAGATGGCAAAACGGACCGAGATGCCAGGGTCACACTGGTGACCTGCGTGGCCGGGAAAAATGAGGAACGGCTGGCAATAGAGGCAGATGCTAAGAAGATAGAATGAAAGATGTAAGATACAGATAAATAATGACAGATAAAAGGGAAAGGCCGGTCCATAGGTAATGTCATTAAGTTAAGGTGACATCGAAATGATTAAAAAAGAGGAAGTTTGGAGATTTATGTTCTTCAACTTCCTTTTTTTCGTATATTGGCAGCACAAACAGATTGCATCTGCCCTGAAAAACCTAATTTTACCTGATTTTGTTGTTTTTTCAAGGAACCTTAACCGATAAAGCCTCCGTAAATTTATATTTTTCCACCATATATGCTTGAACGGAGCTTAAGATTAGACGATAGGAGTCCGCCAGGTTCTTGGCAAACGCTTCGTGGTTTCCTTTACACAAGCATTGATATGCGTTCCTTGTGATTTCATTGAGCTGCTCAATCACACCGATTCCTTGCGGATAAAACGCGAGATAAAATCCCCATTCTGTAATTCGGCTGGTTTCAATCCAAATGACGTTCAATGGTTTTAATGACAGCCGTTCTAAAATCATCTGAAACAAATCAGTAAGAAAGATTCCCGGTTTTTTGATATGGGCAGCCAATTGGTTTAAATCATCTGCACTGAATTGAGGTGCGGTATAGGCTGCGACCGGATACGACAAAAGCGCCATGAGCTGCAACGAATGAAGGTATGTAAGAGCCTCCTGCTTCGTTGTAAAATCCAACAGGGCCTGTTCCGTATTAAGCTGATCAGGAGTCAGAACCACCGTACCCTTGCCATTTAATGTCTTTGTATAGCCCCTGCGTTCCAACAGCCCCAATGCCTTTCTGACCGTATATGCCGACACACCATACTGCTTTGCCAGCTGCGCTTCATAGGGCAAATAGGAACCTGCTGCATAAATACCCGTTCCTATCTTCCGGGTCAGGTCGCGGACGATACGGGTGTAATAATAATTTTTCCCCCTTAAGGGATTCCATTCAAATGTACTTGATACCTGTGCAGGAACCGTTGAGACATTGTCTGACATTTGATTGAAGATTTCTGAAATAATGTCATACATGTCCCTATAGAGTGCCTTTAAATGATGAAACTGCTCAACCGGATTCTGCTCCTGTAATACTGCAATGATAGATTTTGGTTCAAAGGCTGGCCTTAAGCGGATGGATCCCCGGGAATAGATGCTTTTTTCCAAAAAGTAGGCAAAATTACCCTGAAGCTCAAACACCGTGTGCAAATCACATAACAGAGGATTCTGGCTGGCGCCAAGAATATCTCGTGTCAATGCAATTAAAGCTTTCCAGCTCTCAGCGTTAACCCCGGACCGCGCCGCTTTTTGAGCCTGCCGATAATGGGGCATAATCTCAATGGAGCAATCCCGTGCAGCGAATACAAGCAGATAAGGCAATAATAATTCATATGTCTCATATACCTGCAGAATATAGTCCCGCTGCTCTAAAATCGTGGATATTCCCGGGATTTGCAAATCCTGCGAAAGAA
>ENA-OQCB01000990-OQCB01000990.1-human-gut-metagenome-genome-assembly--contig:-NODE-990-length-11959-cov-2.994253_pt1 | contig 11959 bp, 11 predicted proteins | sample MGYA00242493_ERZ504568 | MGnify/ENA primary metagenome ERZ504568 (study PRJEB26092, sample SAMD00036229) | human gut metagenome | host: Homo sapiens | study: EMG produced TPA metagenomics assembly of...
AAACAAAGGCAGAATTTTTGAGTAAAATGAAGAAGGAAGACCGGCTGCACCCGATTATCAGTCTGACAATTTTACTATGGTGAAAATGCCTGGGACGGTCCTTATTGTCTGAAGAATATAGTGGTTGAGATGCCTCCGGAAATTGAAGCTGTTTTTTCAGACTATAAAATGAATCTATTGGAAGTACGGGATTCTGGAAAATACCTTTTTAACAATAGGGATGTAGAGGTTGTTTTTGATATTACAAGAAAAATCTTTTGCCGGAAACATTGAGGAAATTCGTCAAAAGTATGAACACGAGAAACTGAGTTCGGAAATGCTTTCAGTAATAGGAAGATGACGGGATCTAAAGAAATCATGGAAATGGGAAATAATAAGGAGGTTGACAGTATGTGTACTGCGTTAGAGAAATTAAAACAGGAAGGAATCGAGGAAGGTAAGAAAGAGGGAATTGAACAGGGAAAGAAAGAGGGAATCGAGGAAGGTAAATTAACTGTTATTAAAAAGTCTTCTAGCAAATGGATTTTCTATGGAGGAAATTAAGAAATTTGCCGGAGTAACTGAGAAAGAAATCGAGAAAGCCAACAATAATAGGTAACATTTTTAAATTGGAATAGAAAGAAAGCATATCTGCTAAAATGTGGATATGCTTTTTTATATGTAAATAAGGTAATGATTGGTTATGACGGTACCAGATGAATCTCTTTTAATAAATGCACTTTCGGACGAAACTTAGGAAATAATCTTACGAGATATACAGGAGTATGAACTAGAAAAGGGTATCTATATTGCAAGAGATGAAAGTAGATAGAGGAGTAGTGAAACAACCATATGAGTGAAACCTTAAATATTACTACTGACTTAGATATTTTTTTAAAACATTATTGACACAACAGGGAAAGTCGACTTTGATGAATATGCTGTATGGTCTGCTGAAACGGGATGAGGGCACAATTATCTGGAAGGGAAAAGAAGTCACAGTCCATTCCCCGGCTGAGGCCATAGAGCTTGGAATCGGAATGATTCATCAGCATTTTCAACTGGTGGAAAAATTTACAGTTTTGGAGAACATTATTCTGGGGAGAAAGGAAGGTAAATTTATAGAGCTTCCTCTAGATGAGGCAGAGAAGAGAGTTTTGAGTCTGTCAAAGGAATATGGGCTGGATATTAAGACCAGAGCAGTGATTGAAAACCTGGCGGTGGGAGAGCAGCAGAAAGTAGAGATTGTGAAGGCCCTGTATCGAGGGTCAGACCTGCTGATTATGGACGAGCCCACTGCGGTACTCACACCGCAGGAAGTCACAAAACTATTTGAAATCTTGAATCGTCTGCGCAGGGAAGGAAAATCCATTATCTTTATCAGTCACAAACTCCCGGAGGTCCTAGAGCTGTGTGACCGGATTTCCATCATGCGTGATGGAAAAATGATACGGACTTTGGACAACACGCCGGACTTGGATTCCAGGCAGCTGGCCGCCTACATGGTGGGCAGAGATATCAATCTTCAGGTGGAGAAATCCAAGTGTGAGCCTGGGGAAGTAGTCTTGAAGCTGGAACATGTCTGTGCAGACCCAGTCTTTGAGTCTTCAGGAGTAAAGGACATTTCTCTGGAGCTGAGAAGAGGAGAGATTCTGGGAATGGCTGGCGTGGATGGAAATGGGCAGGAAGATCTTTCAGAACTGATTATGGGACTTCGCAGGCTGACCAGCGGGAAAATTACAGTTCTGGGGAAGGATGTCAGCAGATACAATACGAAGAAAATGCGGAAAATGCCCATCGGTTACATACCGGCTGACCGTAATCATGCGGCCTTGGTATTGGACTTTTCTCTTCAGCAGAATGTGGCATTGAATCATCCAGACCAGCCGCCATACGGGAATCGCTGGGTGATGAATCACAGGAAGATCACACAGGTTACAGAAGAAAAATTAAGACAGTTTCACGTGGCGGCCTCAGGACCGGCAGAGCAGGCGAGGAATCTAAGCGGCGGCAATCAGCAGAAGGTGGTTCTGGCCAGAGAGGTAGGAGAGAAGGTGGACTTGATTGTCGCAGTCTATCCCACACGAGGGCTGGACATCGACGCGACTCATTTCGTGTTTGATACCATGCTGAAGGCCAGAGATGAGGGGGCAGCAGTCCTCTACATTTCCACGGAACTGGAGGAGATACTCAGTATCAGTGACAGAATCGGCGTTCTCTACGAAGGCACTCTGATGGGAATTATCCCAGGAGAGGGAGCACAGGTGGAGAAAATCGGACTGATGATGGCGGGAGAGCAGGTGACAGAATGAAAGAAAAGAGAAAAAGAAATCAGTGTTGGACGTAGTCTTGGATATGATGCCTGTCATCGGCGCAGTGATCGGGATGGCGATCGGGGCGGTTTTCGTCATGCTGTGGGGCATACATCCTGCTACCTTCTTTTCAGAATTGATAAAAGGTGCTTTCGGAGGAAAGCTGGAGATTGGAAGTACTTTAAACTGTGCAGTTCCTCTCTTAATTGCAGGAACGGGAACAGCGATTGCGTTTCGGGCGGGTGCGAACAATATTGGACAGGAAGGCCAGTTATTTGTGGGTGGTCTGGCTGCGGCGACGATTGCTTTGATGATGCCGAGTCTTCCAAGGGCGCTTGGAATTCCAGCAATATTGGTTCTCTCTTTTGTATTTGGTATGGCCTTTGCCGGAATTGCGGTTTTGTTCCGACTGTTTAAGGGGGTCAATGAGCTGCTGATTACGCTCTTGCTGAACTACATAGGCAGTTATTTGATCTCAGCTATGGTCAATGGGCCGTTCCAGTCTTCCACCAACGTGAGCTTTCCGCAGACGGACACTTTTGGAGAGCAGTTTCTGCTGAAAAACTGGCCGCAGATGGGATATGTACACAGTGGTATTTTTATCGCGATTGTAGTCATTGCTATTTTCGGCTATTTCCTCTGGTATACCCCAATGGGAATGCGGATTCGCTCGGCGGGACTTTCGCCTATGGCGTGTAAGACCGCAGGAAATAATCCGACGATGTTGTTCGTGGCGGCGATGCTGATCAGCGGCGGTCTGTGTGGTATGGCAGGAAGTATCGAAGTAATCGGAAAGAGCGATTGTCTGAGACAGGGATTTGGTACGAATTTAGGTTTTGATTCCTTGGCTGTGGCGCTTTTGGGCGGCACGAATCCTTTCGGGGTGCTCCCAGCAGGTTTATTCTTTGGTGCCCTTCGTGCCGGAATGCAGACGATGCAGCGCTCCTTGGGAATTCCCAGTGCTCTGCTGGACTTGATTAAGGGTTCCATTATGATTTCCATCATGGTGGGAAATGCCGTCAAGCTGCATGTTCGCACAAAAGGTTACAAGAAGAAAAAAGAGAAGACCGTGAAAACGGTTGGGAGTGCCTAAGGAGCGAAAGGAGGATAACTGTATTGGATATAAGTGTGTTAGTAGAATATTTAAACTCGACAATTCGAATCTCTGTGCCGATTATTTTGATTGCGGTAGGTGTCTGCTACTCAGAGAAATCTGGAGTGTACGCCATGGGCTCGGAAGGTTTTATGCTGATCTCCGCATTCACCAGTGTGGTGATGATGATCGGGACGGACAACCATTTGATTAGCGTATGTATCGGAATTTTGACAGGAGTGGCAGCGTCAGCGATTTACGCATACTTTGCGGTGGTTTTGGGTGCAGATCAAGTAATCTGCGGACTCGGTTCAAATTTTGTGATGCTGGGTCTGACGAGTTCACTTCAGAAGCTGCTATGGGGAGTGACAGGAATACCGAGAATACGGGGAATGAACCCGGTGGCGATTCCAGGACTGTCTGAGATTCCTTTTATTGGACCGATGCTTTTTGAACAGCCAGTACTCACCTATCTGGCCTATATTCTGATTCCAGCAGCCTGGTGGGTGATGTTCAAGAGCCGCTGGGGTCTGAACCTGCGGTCGGTGGGTGAGAATCCAAGCTGCGCGGACACTCTGGGAATCAATGTCAGAAAGACGAAAATCCTGGGTGTTTTGACCAGCGGAGCTTTCTGTGGACTGAGCGGTGCGGTACTGTCTCTGTCACAGGTTCAAAGTTTTGTGGAGAATATCTCTGGCGGACGTGGATGGCTGGGTCTGATCGCAGCTACATTTGGAGGCTGGAATCCGCTGGGGGCAGCCGGTGCCGGAGTGATTTTCGGAGCGGCGGAATCTCTGCAGCTTCGCTTGCAAATTATGAGTACCATCAATATCTCATCCTATGTGATCTTAATGATTCCCTATCTGGTAGCACTGCTGTTTATCCTATTTATCGGAAAATCGCGGAGACATCCAGAGGCTATGGGAAAACATTATAAGAAACAGTAAATGATATTGCCTGTGGGCAAAGAAAAGGAGGAAGGAAGTATGAAGAAAAGAATCCTGGCGTTGGTGATGGCAGTGGGCATGACCGTAGGATTATTGGCAGGCTGTGGAGGCAGTTCCGATGGTTCTAGCGAAGAGGCTGCGCAGACGGCTGCAGAGGAAGGAAAGTCAGATTCAGAGGTGAAACCGGCCTTGCTGCTAAGCGGCAGTGCCAACGATCATAGCTGGAACCAGTTTGGCTATGAGGCATTAGATGAAGGTAAAAGAGGAGCTGGGAGTGGAAGTCACCTACTCGGAGAATGTCACTACAGTGGACCAGTTACAGGCAATCCGAGACTATGCTTCCAAAGGGTACAATCCGATCATTGGCCACGGTGGTGCCTTTGAGGATGACATGATTAAAGTTGGCGAGGAATTTCCTGACACTCAGTTTATTGTGGTAGCCGGGGGAACCGGGGCGGAACCTAATGTATTGTCTGTGGACAATGCGCCCTGGCAGTATGGGTATTCCTATGGCTGGATGGCAGCGAAAATTACCAAGTCCAATAAAATCGGATTTATCACAGGTATGGAAGGTGTGTCCACGATGAATAACCTGGTGGGAAGCTGGAGAGACGGAGCAAAATCAGCGAATCCGGATGTGGAGACTTCTGTGGTATACATCAGTGACATGGGAGACGTGGCAAAAGCCAGAGAAGCAGCTCTGTCCCTGAAAGCGGCTGGCTGTGATGTGATTATGCATGAGCTGAATGCAGGAATGCAGGGTGTGATTGATGTTTGTAAGGAAAACAATATTTATACGCTGGGAAGAAGCGAATCTGATAAAGAATATGCTCCAGATCAGCTTTTGACTTATACGGAATTTGACTGGGCACCAAAATACGTGGATTTGGTGAAGAAGGCCTTGGACGGCGAGTTATCAGGCGGTACTTATTTCTACGGTTTCCATACACCGGAGGCACCAGGTTTTGTGTTCAATTACGATGAGGAACATTCTTGGAATCCGGAGGTAGTCACCGATGAACTGCTGGAAGAATTTAAGACAGAAGTAGAAGAGATGTTTGTGGAGAGTCCAGACCGCACCTACACTGCGGAGGACGCAGCAGGAGGTACCAAGTAAAGAGTAAGGATGGTCATAATCTCGTTACTCCTTGAGAGATTTTGATATCTGCGGGCAAAAGCTTTGCCCGCAGATCCCCAAGAGTATTTGAGAGAGGGGAAGGAGGACAGAAAATGCTTCTGTCTGTACAGCAGGTGGAGGCGAGAGATGAATGAAGAAGAAAATTTTTGCGTTGATTTTTGTGATAGGAATAACAGGGAGTATGCTTTCAGGCTGTGGCAGGGATTTGGACAGTTCAGACACTGAGGCGGAACAGACAGCGACCGAAGAAAAAGAACTCCCTTCAGATATAAAGCCGGCCTTGCTGCTGAGCGGCAGCTCCAATGACCATAGCTGGAATCAATTTGGCTATGAGGCATTGATGAGGGTAAAGGAGGAATTGGGAACAGAAGTTACCTATTCCGAGAACGTGACCACCACAGATCAGCTGCAGGCGATTAGAGATTACGCATCCAAAGGACACAATCCGATTATTGGACATGGCGGACAGTTTGAGGACGACATGATAAAAGTCAGTGAAGAGTTTCCAGATACGCAGTTCTATGTGATTTGCGGAGGAATGGGAGCGAAACCGAATGTACTGTCTGTGGATAATGCCCCCTGGCAGTATGGGTATGCCTATGGCTGGATGTCGACCAAGATCACGAAGACTGGTAAGATCGGCTTTATCACAGGGATGGAGGGCGTATCCGTCATGAATAATCTGGTGGGAAGCTGGAGAGATGGAGCGAAGACTGTCAATCCGGAAGTGGAGACCTCTGTGGTGTATATCAGTGATATGGGAGATGTGGCGAAGGCCAGGGAGGCGGCACTGTCTTTGCAGGCAGCCGGCTGTGATGTGATTATGCATGAGTTGAATGCGGGAATGCAAGGCGTCATAGATGTATGCAAAGAAAGCGGCATTTGCGTCTTGGGAAGAAGCGAGGCAGATAAGGAGTACGCGCCAGATCAGATTTTAACTTACACGGAATATAACTGGGATACAAAATATGTGGATCTGGTGAAGAGAACCATGGATGGCGATTTGCAGGCGGAACCTATTCTATGGCTCCATACGCCTGAAGGGTCCGGTTTTTCAGTTCCATTATGACGAAAATCAGGAGTGGAATCCAAGATTTGTCTCCGAAGAACTGCTAGAAGAATTTCAGACGGAGGTCGTGGATATGTTTGTGAAGGAGCCTGAGCGCAGCTATACCGTGGAAGATGCGGCGGCAGGGACGAAATGAGATAGAAGATGGAGGAAACCATGAGATTAGAAAATAAAACAGTAATCGTAACCGGGGCAGGAAGCGGTCTTGGAAAGGCAGTGGCTGTGGCGGCAGCCAAGGAAGGCGCAGCGGTGGTCCTGGCGGATATCAATGAAGACGCAATGAATAAGACTGCACAGGAGATCAGAGAAAACGGACAGAAGGCTCTTTGTAGCCAGGTAAATGTGTGCAGCCAGGAAAGTATCGGACAGATGCTTGCGAAGGCAGTGGATACTTTTGGACAGGTGGACGCTCTGGTGAATTGTGCGGGTATTTTTTCCAGCATTCCGTTTTTGGAGCTGACAGAAGAGGACTGGGATAGAATGCTGGACATCAATCTGAAAGGTTCTTTTCTGTGCTCACAGGCGTTTATTCGTCAGCTTCTGAATCAGAAAACCGGAGGTTCTCTGGTGTTTTTAAGTTCCATCAGCGGGTACATAGGATTTACAAAATCTGCCCACTACTGTGCTTCGAAAGGGGCTGTACGGCAGTTAAGCAAAGCGATTGCCCTGGAATTTGGGCCGAGTGGAATCCGTTCGAATGTGGTGGCACCGGGAACGATTGCCACACCGATGAACGATTGGATTATCAAGGACCCTAAGATGCATGAGCAGTCGGTGTCGTCGATTCCTATGGGGAGATTCGGAACTTCCCAGGAGATTGCCTCCGCGATTTTGTTTCTGATTTCCGACGAGGCGGCCTACTGTACAGGAGCAGAGCTGTTGGTGGATGGCGGACAGATCACCCACTGTTGAAAAACGCGAAAAAAGACCAATCAGGATAAAAGGAGATGGAGTTATGAGATTAAAGGGAAAAGTAGCGGTCGTGACTGGAGCGGGCAGCGGTCTGGGAAAGACCATTGCCCAGAAGCTGGCGGCAGAAGGAGCAAAAGTAGCTCTGGCAGATATTTCCATGGAAAATGCCCAAAAGGCAGCCGAGGAGATTCAAAAGACAGGAGGTGAGGCTGCGGCGTTTTTGGCAGACATCACCAGCGAAGAACAGATACAGAAGATGTTTGTGGAAGTGGAAAGCAAGTTCGGAGGTATCGATCTTCTGTACAACAACGCAGGAGTGAGTCCTGTGGGAACTGTGGAGACCACGACCTATCAGGATTTTCAGAAAGTGCTGGCGATTGATCTGTACAGTGTATTTTTGGGGTGTAAGTATGTCATTCCATACCTGAGAAAGAGGGGCGGCGGAGTCATCATCAACACAGCAGGAACCTTTGGAATCAAACCGATTCTCAATAAAGTGGGGTATTCCTGCGCAAAGGCAGGGGTAATCAGTCTGACCAGATCTGTTGCCATTGATATGGCAAAAGACAACATACGCTGCAATGCGATATGTCCAGGCTTTGTGGATACACCTTTGAACAAAGATTTTGTGGGCGAGGAGAGAGAAAACTTCCTGAAAACTTATCAGCCTATGGAGTTGAAAGTACAGGCGGACGACATTGCCAATATGGCTGTATTTTTGGCGTGTGAGGAGGCACGGGCAGTCACCGGCCAGCCAGTGGTCGTGGACGGTGGAACGGAAGCCTGCCTGTATTATTGAAGATGAGCATGAGAGCAGATGGAAACCGTATTTTGACCAGGCTAGAAGAGCTGTACGAGTGTGGAAGGATGCCGGACGGCACCCATTCCAGGGTGGCCTATACATCACAGGAACGCAGGGGAAGACAGCTTTTCTCGGAATATTTTCGTCAACTGGGAATCACAGCTTTTGAGGATGTCGCGGGAAACCTGATTGCCCGTCTGGAAGGAAGCGACCGACAGGCTCCGGCGATTGTCATAGGCTCTCATCTGGACACCGTGCTGGACGGAGGCAGATATGACGGAGTCTATGGCTGTGTGGGTGGCCTAGAGATCGTCCAGTTGCTGACGGAACAGAAGAAGAGATTGAACCATCCGCTGGAAATTATAGTCTTTGCAGACGAAGAAGGGGTTCGTTTCGGCAATGGAATGTTCGGGAGCAGTGCTTTTTGCAAAGCTTCGCTGAGTGAGCTGGATGGACAGGAACGGGATATCTATGGGATGACCAGGGAAGAGGTTTTAAAAGCCTGCGGTGTGGATTTGAAAGAGGCGGCTAAGGCGGCCAGGAAAAAAGAGTCAGTCCTATGTACCTTGGAGCTACATGTGGAACAGGGAGGAAATCTGGACCGCAGAGGCGTTCCCATAGGAGTCGTCACCTCCATTGCAGGGGTGAGGCGTTATGCGGTAGCTCTGACAGGAGAGGCGAATCACTCTGGGAGTACCAGGATGGAAGACAGACACGACGCTTTGGTGGCAGCGGCGAAGGTAATCGGCGGATTGCCGGATTTGGTTCGGGAGCTGGGAGAAGAATTTTCAGTGGGAACCGTGGGAAAAATTACAGCTTTTCCCGGGGCAGTCAATGTGATTCCAGGACAGTGTGAATTTTTATTGGAATTTAGGGATTCCGACGAGGCTGTGATGGAACGGCTGGCTGTGGAATTTCAAAGGCGCCTACAGACTGTCTGCGATGACGGAGGGCTGCATATGAAGATGGAGCATCTGTCTTCCCATGTGCCCGGAAAGATGAATCGACAGATTCAAGAAGAGATCGCAAAAGCCAGCGAAAGACAGGGCCTGCCTTATCTGAGGATGCCAAGCGGCGCGTTTCATGATTCACTGTGGCTGACACAGAGATTTCCGTCGGGGATGATCTTTGTTCCCAGTGTGGACGGAATCAGCCATTCTCCCAGAGAGTACACCAAGCAGGAAGATTTGGAGAACGGCGTAAATGTCTTGTTGGAGACCGTTTTGAGTTTAGATGAGAAAGAAGGAATAGAAGATGAACCAGTTTAATTTTACGATGCCGACGAAATTCTATGTCGGCTTTGGACAGGTAAATGTCCTCAGAGAGATTGCAGGAGAGTATGGAAAGAAAGCGCTTTTGTGTGCGGACTCCACGATGGGAGAACTGGGATTTTTGGAGAAAGTAAAAAATCTGCTGAAGGAGGCAGGTGTGGAGGTAGAAGTCATAGACGATGTACAGCCGAACCCCAAAGATGTGGATATCGACCGCCAAGTGGCTTATTTCCTGGAAAAAGGCTGTGACTTCACGGTGGGACTGGGAGGAGGCAGTTCCATGGATACCGCGAAGGCCGTGGCGTTTCTGGCGGCGCAGAACGACGGCTCTGTGAGAGACTATGTGGCAGGTGGGGTAAAATCTGCTCTGGAACAGGTAAAACAGCCGTATCCGGTGATCTGTATCACAACTACGGCGGGAACCGGTTCAGAGGCGACGAAGTGGTTTGTGGTCACAGACACTGTGAATCATGACAAACCTGGAGTGGGACACGACCTTTTGGATGCCGTCTGTCTCCATCGTAGACCCGGAATTTATGATGTCCCTCCCCGGCAAATGTGACCCGTTCCTGTGGAATAGACGTGCTGTTTCATGCGATGGAAGCCTATGTGGCAAAATGTGCCAACGCGTTTACCGATATGGCGGCGCTGGAAGCGTTGAGACTGGTGATGAAATACCTGGGAAGAGCGATTGAAAATGGAAAAGAGGATAGAGAGGCGAGGGAAGGAATGGCCTGGGCCAATACCCTGGGGGGAATCGTGATCGGTGAGGGAAACTCTGGAACTGTGGCGATTCATGCGCTGGGACACAGCATCGGCGGCCAGACCAATGCGCCTCACGGGCTGACGATGTGCCCTCTGGCAGTTCCCTATATCGAGAGAACCTGGAGAGCGGACGTGGAGAAATACGCGAACCTCACCAGAGTATTTGGTTATGGAGAGGACACCATGAGTACGGAGGAACTGGCCGCTCTCTGCCCGGAGGCGATGCGAGGGGTACTGAAAAAATTTGGCTGCGACCTGACAATGAGAGATCTGGGTGTGACAGAGGAGATGATCGGGCCGATGACGGATTCGGTATTCCACACCATGGGCGGTGTGCTGAATAACAGCCTGGTGGAATTTACCAGAGAGGATGTCATTGCCCTTTACAAAGTGCGATGTAGAGGTGAGAAAGAGATGGGGGAACTGATCTGTGCAGGCTGGCTCTTAGATGGAACCGGAGAACAGCACAAAGACTGGGGAATTCTGCTTCAGGGCCAGCAGGTGAGGGATGTGGGGCCGGCGACGGAGCTTTTGCAGACATATCCAGATTCCAAGGTGAGGGAGGAACCGGGATGGGTGATCGCACCTGGATATCTGGATGCCCATGACCATGGACGGGCTCTGTCCCCATTTGGTTCGGGGTGAAGGACTGTCCGCTGGAATTGTGGATTCCCAGGCTCGGCCAGGTGGCAGTTCCAGTTTACGAGGCAGCGCTGTATGACGGAATCCAACTGGCAAAATCGGGGGTGACGACGGTAGTACACTGTCATAACCCTATGAATGCCGCCAAGATGAAAGAGGAGCTGCTGGATACAGCCAGAGGCTATTTGGATGCGGGGGTACGGGTGGCTTTGTGTCCGCCGTACACAGATCAGAATAGCTTGATCTATACCGACAGGGAGGAGTTTTCTCAAACTCTGGAACCAGACTGTGCCGAGGCGTTTTCTGGGATGATTCAGGATGAACCTATGGCACTTCAAGAGTATTTCACACTGGTGGAGGAATTGAAGCGGGAGCTGGCAGAGGAGATTCAGCAAAAGAGAGTTGACGTACAGCTTCATCCGGTGGGAGGACAGTGGTGCAGCGACCAGGCTCTGTGTGAGATGAGAGACTACGCAAGGAAGCATGGGATGAGAATTCATATGCACCTGTTGGAGACCAAGTATCAGCGTATCTACAGTGAAAAATGCTGGGGAAAGACGATGGTCTCCCATATGGAAGACTTAGGCGTCTTAGGGCCATGGCTGACGATTGCCCATGGGGTATGGCTGACTGCGGACGACCGCAGGCTGCTGAGAGACAAAGGCGTGAAAATAGTCACGAATCCTTCCTCAAATCTCAGGCTGGGGAGCGGAATATTTCCGCTGCGTGAAATGCTGGACGAGAGGATTCCCTGTGCCGTGGGGCTGGATGGGTGCAGCCTGGACGATGACCAGGATTACGGGAGGGAACTGCGCTTAGCCCTCCACAATCCGGCGATTCCAGGGATAAGAGGACAGATCACCCCCAGAGAAATTTGGGAGATGGCTTACCACGCAGGGGTACAGGCCGTGGGAGCTAGGCTCTCGCCGGGGAGGCTTCAAAAAGGCGATCTAGCGGATTTCATCTGCTTTGATGGGAAAGTTCTGGACGGGCCCTATGCGGATGAATCACTGACCTGGGAAGAAAAAG
>ENA-OQCB01000995-OQCB01000995.1-human-gut-metagenome-genome-assembly--contig:-NODE-995-length-11889-cov-2.780735_pt1 | contig 11889 bp, 7 predicted proteins | sample MGYA00242493_ERZ504568 | MGnify/ENA primary metagenome ERZ504568 (study PRJEB26092, sample SAMD00036229) | human gut metagenome | host: Homo sapiens | study: EMG produced TPA metagenomics assembly of...
AGGAAGCCGGCGTTTTTTGCTTTCAGGATGAACCGTCCGCATATGGAATGTGCCGTTTTCAGGGAAAACAGACCGCTGTTTTTTAATACAAAAGAAGAGGAAAAACCAATGATTATAGCAGTAGTGGATGATACCATGCAGGACAGAGAACTGCTTAAGGGTATGCTTGACCAATATTTTTCCGGGCATCAGACAGTACCTGAGATTCAAGAGTTTGAATCCGGAGAAGCATTTTTAGAGGCTTATGAGCCGGGGCATTATGACATTATATTCTTTGATATATATATGGGAGGGATTACCGGTATGGAGACAGCCTCTCTGGTATATGAGAGAGATAAGGACTGCCGTCTGGTGTTCTTTAGCTCCAGCGCGGATTACGCGGTGGACAGCTACCGGGTAAGGGCCGCCTACTATCTGATGAAGCCCCTGAGCTATGAGGATCTGGCCCTGGCCCTGGACTGCTTTACCAGAGAGCTTCTGGAGGCGGGACGGGGACTTACGGTGATGGTGAAGGGCGGAGTGGAGGCTGTGGTGCCCTTTAGTAAACTGCTGTACGTGGACAGCCTTAAACGTATGGTGCGGATACATACCAGCGATACCGTACTGGAGGCTGCGGAGTCCTTTATGGCTGTGTCCGGGCGGCTGATGCCGGATTCCAGATTCCTTTGCTGCAACCGGGGGATTTACGTGAATATGGACTGGATTCAGGAGGTGGGAGACTCTGTTATTCGTCTGAAAAATGGGGAAACCCTGCCTGTACGGGTCAGAGGCAGGGCCCAGGTGAAAAAGGAATATATGGAATATGCCCTGAAGGATCTGCGGAGGTAAGATGAAAAATCAGAAATTGGTAAGTTTACGGCCTATTATTGTTATTACTGCCTCAGCCATTCTCTCTGTTTTATTCATACTTATTCTTTACTATGCAGATAATAAATACACGGTGGGGGGAAAGCAGCCGGAATTGGGAAGACTGGAGCTGACGCTGGGGGATATGGAGGAGAATCCATACCGGTATCTTGTTACGGGATGGGAGTTCTATCCCGATCTGCTTCTGGGACCGGACGCGTTTGACGGAGCGGAGAAACCTGCCGGTGTAACTGCGGCAGTAGGAAAATATGGACAGATGAGGCGGAATCAAAGGGGAACAAAGGGTACATACCGCCTGGTTTTGGAGCTGCCGGAAAAGGGCGGTCCCTTTGCACTGGAACTGCCTGAGATAGAAGGGGCAAGCAGGGTCTATATCGGGGGAGAGCTGGTCCGGGAATGGGGAAGCATAGAGGATGTCCGCTCCGGTATGAAGCGGTTTGTCTTTCCTCTCACCCAGGGCCGGGACACAGAGCTTATCATACAGGCCGCGGCTCTGGGCGCCTTTCATTCCCAGAACTTCAGTCCGCCGCTTCTTGGAGTCTACGATGCCGTGACCGGGATACGGGATGTGGGGCTGTTGCTGAAGGTGATGGTTCTGGGGCTGGCTGTGTCCGCAGCCGGTCTCTCCCTTCATCTGGCTGTGAAAATCCGCTGGTGGAGAGGCTTTCTCTTCTGCCTGTTCTGCCTGTGCTTCGTAGGGTATCAGCTGTGGCCTCTGGCTCGGGAGAGGATTCAGCTGGGGCTGCAGCCCTGGTATGGGATCCAGGTGTTCTGCTTTTACGCCATGCTTTGGCTGATGGTCATATTGGAAAATGACCTGTACCGCATCAAAGGGGGAAAGGTGTCCGCCGCCATGGGAATATTCTGTATACTGGCCCTGGTATACGGCTGTTATGCCCAGTATGGGACGGCGGCCGCGGCGGATCTGTTCAGCTATATTACCCAGTGGTATAAATTTGCCATTGCCTGTCACCTTATACTGGTGGCATATATGGCGATGGCAGAGGGAATGGAGCGTTCCCAGACCCTGCTGGTAATTGCGGTTGTACTTGTTTCCGCCCTGTTTATGGAACAGCTTCTGCCGCTGTACGAGCCTATAATAGGCGGAAGCTTCCTGACCATTGGCTGCGTGGTCATTATGGTGGGAATGTTGAGTATTCTGTGGCAGGATATGGCGGACGCGTTCCGGGCCAGAACCTTTTTTGTAACAGAGACAGGACGGATGAACCGGCAGCTGGCTATGCAGAGAGATCATTACCGCCAGCTCAATGCCAGAATTGAGGAAACCAGACGGATCCGCCATGATATGCGCCATCATATAAGACTGCTGCAGGCCTATGCGGCGGAAGGAAATTTGGAGCATGTAAAGGCGTATCTGGGACAGCTTTCACCTGCCATGGATTTGATGGGGCCTGTTACATTTACCAGCAACTATGCGCTGGACGCAGTACTGTGCCATTACACTGCCCTGGCAGAGAAGGAGAAGATTGAAACAGATATCCGGGTTATGGTTCCGGGCCGGACCGTTCTTCCTGATGATGAGCTATGCGTGGTTATGGGAAATCTGCTGGAAAATGCGGTAGAAGCCTGCAAACGGCAGGAGACGGGCAGGAAGTTCATATTCTTAAGGTGCCTTCAGGACGACAGCCGCCTGTCCATTGTGCTGGACAACAGCTTTATGGGGGATGTGCAGTATGAAAGGGGATATTTCCGGTCTTCCAAGCGGGAGAGCGTGGGGATTGGGGTGGAGTCGGTAAAGGCCATCGTAAAACGTCACGGGGGGATTGGCACCTTTGTGCCGGAGGAGAAGGTATTCAAGGTTTCCATTATCCTGCCGCTAAAGGATGAGGGATAAGGGCGGCGCGGCTTCACGGCTGTGCCGCCTGTTTTTGTGTACCCGGCGGGCATATGTTCTAATGGGCGGGGAGGCACTTGTAAGGGTAAATCGGAAGGGGGATTGAGTTTCGGTCGGAAAAACTGACTTTCGGTCGCAGGCTATTGTTTCAGGATAAATGCTATTGTAGTATGAAAGCAATAAAAAAGCAGTGATTGTCCGAGGTTTTATGGACAGAAGGCATATGGAGCATATACGAAAGCGGGAGGGCCCTATGATAAAGAAGATAGCAGGATACATATTAGGAGGTATTGTGGTGGTGATGGTGTTGGGGTACCTTACTGCTATGATGCTGACGGAGCTGGTTCCGGCCATTTTAACCCGGGATTGGGGAAGACTCTGGAATCCGGGCCTTCTGCTTAAGCCGGCTGTCTGGATATATGGAGCGGTGGTCACGGTAATGGTTTATATGCTGTACCTGGTATTCCACGTGGGAACTGTAAAACGGGCCAAACGTCTGATGAAGGCCAAGGAGGACAGTATTGAAAGTTCCCTGGAGAATTCACGCTTTATGACCGACAAGGAGAAGGATGATAATTTCTCCCCGAAGCGTTTTACCAGACTTAAAGAGGAAAAAAAGGACGGGATTCCTGTATACGCGGTGTACAACAAGAAAAAGAAGGAGCTCAACATCAACATTGCCAAGCCCATGCATGGCCTTGTAATCGGCGCCACAGGCAGCGGTAAAACCACATCCTTTATCAACCCCATGATTCAGATACTGGGGAAATCCTCAGCCGGTTCTTCCATGATCTGCACGGATCCCAAGGGAGAGCTGTTCCAGCTTCACAGCGGCATGCTGGCGGAACAGGGCTATAAGGTAATGGTTCTGGACTTAAGGGATCCTTACAGCTCCTTCCGCTGGAACCCTTTGGGAGATATCTATGACAGGTACCAGCTTTACCTTAAGGCGGGACAGGGAATCTTCCAGTGCGACACGGACGTGAGGCAAAGCGGTTTGGAGCTGGTGAATGAGGCGGACCAGTATAAGGATGTGTGGTACGAGTATAAGGGAAAAGCCTACGCTGTGCGCAGGGAGCTGCTGACTGTTATCAAGGTGGAAAAGCAGAAGATATATGATGAGATTTACGAAGATTTAAATGACCTTATCAGCGTGATCTGTCCCATTGAATCCCAGGACGATCCTGTGTGGGAAAAAGGAGCCCGTTCCATTATCATGGCAGTATGCCTGGCCATGCTGGAGGACAGCGAGTATCCGGAGCTGGAGATGACCAGGGAGAAGTTCTGCTTCTATAATGTAAACAAGGCTATCAGCAATTCGGAGGACGAGTTCAGGGCTTTAAAAGAATATTTTATGGGACGCCCCAAGCTGTCCAAGTCAGTTGGACTTTCAAGGCAGGTTCTGTCAGCGGCCGATACCACCCTGGCCAGCTATATGTCCATTGCGTTTGATAAGCTCTCTATGTTTAACGACGAGGGACTCTGCTCCCTTACCTCGGAGACGGATATCGATCCCCAGCAGTTTGCAGCCGAGCCTACGGCGCTGTTCCTTAAGATACCGGATGAAAAGGATACCCGCCATGCCCTGGCGGCCGTATTCGTACTGTGCATTTACAAGGCTCTGATTAAGGTGGCCTCCGCCAGGGAGGATTTAAGCCTTCCGAGAAATGTATACTTCATCCTGGATGAGTTCGGCAACATGCCTAAGATAGACAAGTTCGACAAAATGATAACTGTTGGCCGGAGCCGTAAAATCTGGTTCAACATGGTAGTCCAGTCCTATGCCCAGTTAGACAATGTATATGGGCAGACCATAAGCAATATCATCAAGAGCAACTGCGGCCTGAAAATGTTTATTGGTTCCAATGATATAGAAACTTGTGAGGAATTCTCAAAGCTCTGCGGCAACAAGACTGTTTCCACACAGAGCGTATCCTCTACTCTGGGGGACAAGACAGGGAACATCAATGTATCCAGCCAGGTGCAGACCAGGCCCCTTATATACCCTTCGGAGCTGCAGAAGCTGAACAATAAGAACAGCACCGGCAACGCCATTATCGTAACCTTTGGAAATTATCCCTTAAAGACCCAGTTTACGCCCAGCTACAAATGTCCTCTCTATGAGATGAAGACCATGGATTTAAGCCAGGTACGGATGAACGCCTTTTTCGGGGACGAGGTTTACTATGATTTGGATGAGCGCAATTATATCATTGCCAGCCGGCAGGAAAAAGAGATGGAGGTGTCTGCGGAATGAACAGAGGAATAAAAAAAGGGACTGCTGCTTTTTGCAGGCTGCTGTATGGCGGCTGGGCTGCCGGACAGGGCGCTGGCAGCTTCCTATAACGATGACACGGCAGACTCCTATCTGTCCAGGATTTATACTGAGGCAGAGGACTGGATATCAGAGGGAGGGGCAGAGGACGTATTCAACGGACCGGGGGCGGCGCAGACCGCTCTGGAGGAGGACAGCGCTTTGGCGGGTCCAAGGATACATGAGGTGTCCATGGGAGAGAAGTATCACAGTGACTATGATTTATATGAACATTCCATAGACGGCAGATATTTTATTTATTCCAATGTATCCAACGGAGGAATAACGGATCGCCCCGTATATGTGGAGATACCTGTGGACGTGTTCTGTACAGCTGAGAAGGACGGCGTGCCCATGAACTATACATCCGGCCAGCTGTTGTCGGACAGAGGGACCTATGTTATGCGCTTAACAGCAGTATATGATAAGAATGTTCCCCTCTCCCAGCAGGAAGAGTACAGAACCGTATTCCGGTTCCGCATTGATGAGAAACGGCAGGACGCGTCAGGCGCCGTATCAGGAGCCGCAGGCGCCCTGGCCCGGCAGATAGATGGACTCACCGGAAGTGATACCGCAGGACTGCTGAACCAGATTACTTCGGAGTCAGGGATTGCCGGTGATGACATTGCGGCAGCCTTGGCCGGCCAGCTCTTTTCCGAATCCGGGGATAAAGGAGAGGCAGGGGAAGGAAGCAATGACGGGACAGATAATGAGGCAGGGAACACGGACCAGGGGCTTCACGCATCTTCGGAAGGCGTCCTGGGCCAGGGAGAGGATTCCGGCCAGGAAGGTGCGGGCCAGGAGAAGGATTCCGGTCAGGACGGTGCGGGCCAGGAGGGGGATTCCGGTCAGAATGGTTCAGACCAAGGAAGCGGTTCCGGCAGGGAAGGCAGAGAAGTCTCCGGGAGAAGCCAGGTTTATCTGGAGGATGAAAAGATGTACCTGGTAACCCTGGAGAACGGCTTTACGTTCCGGTCCAGCGTGCCGGAAGGAATGCTCATTAACCAGTCCGTGGCAATCTATCCGGGTGAAGGGCAGTACACGCTCTACAGAGGGGAGGAGGAAACAGCCCTGAACGAGCGGCAGGAGGCGGCGGAATACGGAATATACCGTCTGGTATCCGGGGAATATGAGTTTACCTTTGAAATCAGCAATACATATGTTAACCGGGATACCTTTAGCGCGCCTGAAGGGACCAGGATTTCAGCAGCTTCCTTTAACGGGAATTCCCTGGACACAGGAGAGGGAACTCTGCTCACCATGGAGGCCGACGGAAGCTACCTTGTTACCCTGAAAGGAGATTACGGGGAGACTCTGGAGGTAGAGCTTAACCGGGACACGGAGCCTCCGGCAGTGGAAGTGGAGATAGAGGGGCAGACGGCCCGGATAACCTACAGTTCCACGGATCTGGCCTCTGTGACCCTGGCAAAGAACGGCGGGGAACCGCGGGAATTTAACGGATTTACGATAACCGAAACAGGCAGCTATGTACTGACAGTAACAGACAGGGCCGGCAACCAGACCCTTAAGGAATTCTCACTGCGGTATAAGGTAAATATGTATGGGGTCATTGCCATAGCGGCGATAGTCATATCCATAACGGCAGGAGCAGTGATGCTGGTTCGGAAAAAAAGGAATCTGACGGTTCGGTAAGGAGTTGATGGAATGGAAGTGGCAAAGGGCTTTACTGATGTGCTTTATACCACAATGGTGCTTTTATTTAACGAAATATTTGTGCCGGTTATGACGGAAATCCTGTCCTTGTTCTATGAAAAAGCAATGTATGTACTGTCCCACAGCGTCTCCATCCTGGCATACTTCTTTTTGATTACAGTGTGCAAGATTCTGGACTCCCTGGAAACAATGATAGGCATTTTCGCAGGCACTGAGAATGTTATTGTGGATAACAAGCCAATGACCTTTATGGAGATGGTGTTCAACCAGGACGCGGTCAGCAAAGGCTTTCTGATGATAACTCTGGTGGCCGTAGGCATATGCTTTTTATTTACCATTTTTGCCATAGTGCGCTCCATGTCCTCCTCCACGCTGGAAAACAAGAATCCCATCAGCCAGGTGCTGAAGGATGCCATGAAAGCTTGTGTCTCCTTTATGCTGGTACCCTTTTTGTGCATTGCCCTGATGCAGTTGAGCTCGGCTCTGATAAAGCAGACCAAAGCGGTCATACAGGCCGAGTCTGGCACCGCAGGGGATCCGAGCATGGGCCTTTACATATTCCTGACAGCCAGCTTAAGAGCCGGAAGGGCGGATTTTGAGATTCCTGTCTTACAGGAGACGGCAGATGTTGCGGAAGGGCTGGGCGATAAGTTTACCTATGAGATACTGACCAGTCTTGATTCGGCCTTCCGTGTTGAATACCTGCCGCCCAGTATGAGCGACGACCTGCGCCGCAGTTATCTGAACGGTGATAAGGATTACCTGGATTTCAGGGATTCGGGCTCTGATTTCTCCGCGGCCAAAATTGATTATCTTCTGGGCTTCAGCGCAAGCATCTTCATGATTATCATGCTGGCAGGCGTGCTTATACAGTTTATACGCAGGCTGCTGGAACTGGTGCTGCTGTACCTTGTAGCTCCATTTTTTGTGGCGACAATCCCTCTGGACAGGGGGGATATGTTTAAGCGCTGGAGGGAAATGTTTATAGCCAAGTTTTTGGCGGGATTTGGAGTTATCTATGCCCTGAAAATATTCATGCTGCTGCTGCCTTTGATTTTCAGTGATAACCTGAGCCTTGGCAGCTCCTTTGTAATGGACCGGCTGTATGCGGGAGGTGTCTATGACCAGACCAAAGATAAGTTTTTTGATAATCTGAGGGAGCAGACCGGAGGAATTGAACTTCCGGGCTCAGGTAACCCTGCGTATCAAGAGGAGGTAAACCGCATGGAAGAGGCTGTGGATTTCGCCTGGGAAAAAACAGGCATGAGCTATATGGAGAACCACTCGGCCATGGACAGCGTACTGGTGAACATGGGCCTTGTGGACAGGAATTCACCTTCTCTGGAGGAATCCATGATTGATTCCATACTTAAAACCATATTTTTCCTGGGAGGTATGTTTGCTGTATATAAAAGCTGCGCCATGTTCCTGGAGATCCTCAACCCTAAAGCGGCAGAGGATGCCAAGACATCCACCATGCTGGCCATGGGATATACGGTGGGAGCGGCAAGGAAGGCGGCATCGACTGGCGTTCAGCTGGGTGTGGCTGCAGGTGTAGGCCTGGGCACCGGTCTGGCCACCGGAGGCGCTGGCGCTGCGGCCACAGCGGGAGCGGCAGGAGCCAAGGCAGCCGCCACAGCAGGGGCCAAGGCAGTAGGGACGGCTGCCAAGACGGCCGGCAGCACAGCTAAAAACGCGGTTAAATCCGCAGCCAAATCCACGGCCAAAAACGCTGTGGGGCGGCAAAGCAGGGGGTCCAGGGGCGGCCTCTGGCGCCGCGGGAGCGGCAAAGGATTCCGGGGACAGAGACGGATAAGGAGGTGCTGATAAGGTGGAGATGTCATATCTGGGGATTTATGAGTGGGTATATGAAAAGGTCCTCTCAAGTATTGTCACACCTGTGTTTGATTTTGTGGTTTCGATTATAAACATTGCCTGGGGATATGTGTTTCAGTAGCATCCTGGGGCCCATACTTCCTTCCTGTGCTCCAGGTTGTGTTCTACTGGGTGATTCGGGTAGTAGAGGTGCTGGGCGCCTTTATGAACTAGTTTGCAGTTTATAGGATATCTTGATGGTGGTGGACTGTCTGGAAAAGGCGTTTGATATCTTTATTGGCCTGGAGCCGGTTGACCTACTATCCCAATGGCAGAGAGGGAGCTGCCGTGACAGGGAGCCTTTTAGAGGTGCTGTTCACCAGCACCGCCATCTCTGAGGCCTTCAAGGTTATCACCCTGGGAGGCGTAGGTATTGCCCTGCTTCTGACTATATTCGGGGTGGCAAAGTCGTCCTTTGACTTGGATTTTGAAAATAAACGGCCGGTAAGCCATGTGCTCAAGCAGCTTGTTTTAAATCTGTTCTGGGCGCTTTCCTGATTCCCTTTGCGGTTTGGTTCATGATACAGCTGTCCATGATTATACTTACAACCCTTAACACCGCAGTGTCCTTTGATGACAATGGAGGGAGGAGTACTCTGGGCAGCACCATATTTACCATTGCATCCGTAAACGCGGCCTGGGACAGCGAGAATAATATGTCTAAATGGGGAACGGTGGAACTGGATGAGGGCTTTGGCTTTAAGGTGCTGGACAAAGCCAACCCGGATTTTGATATAACAAAGGAGCCGAGAAAGAACTTTTATTTGAATGACACTTATGAAAGATATACCAACATCCCCAATGTGGTTCTCAATTTTGATTTAAGCAGATTTGATTATCTGATGGGAGGATGGACCGCTATTTTCCTGTGCGTTATCCTCTTCCTCTGTTTCCTGACGGTCATACGGAGGATATTTGAAATCCTTCTGCTGTACCTGGTGTCTCCTTACTTTGTGGCGATGATGCCCCTGGATGACGGGGAGAAATTTAAACAGTGGTTCGGGATGTTTATGGGAAAGCTTTTTACAGGCTACGGTACCGTTGTTCTGATGAAGATTTATCTGATGCTGATGCCCCTGATTCTCAGGGGAGGAATAACAGCCGAGGGCATGGGGGGAGAGAGCAGGATTGTCATGGCAGCCCTCTATGTTATGGGCGGGGCCTGGACCGTGTACAAAGCAGGCAGCCTGCTGACCGGTCTGGTGAATGAAGCCGCAGGACGGCTGGAGCAGGAGAGCAACCGGGATGCCTATGGAGCGGCCATGCTTGCCGCTGCCCCATTCAGGGCAATTAAGAACAGGCTGGAGCAGAAGGTATCCGGAAAGCTGGAGGAGAAGATTACCGGCGCAGGTAAGGATGTGGGAACCCGGCTTCAGGGCGGAGATCCTAAGGGGTCCGGGGCCCGGAGTGAGGTAAGGACCAGCCGCCTGCGATCTAAGCCGCCTAAGCAGCCAAAGTTTAAGAAGGCCGTTATTTATGACGAGCTGAAAAACAGTTCCGGCTTTACCATAGGCGGGCACCGTCCTGCCAGAGGAAGGTCAAGGCAGCTGGAGCCTGTTTCAAAGGCAGCCCTTAAGAATGTAAAGAAGAGTACCTTAAAGCATATAAACTTTGAAAATGATAAGAGGCCTTTTAAATACGGTTACGACCAATTTAGAAAGGATAATGCGTTTATAAGAAATAAGGACGACACCGTAGACTTTATGTACCCTGCTAAAAGGAAGAGCGCCGTACTTGCGCAAAGAAATGAAATCGCCAAGGTCAGGGAGGAGGCTTTGTCTTATTCCGATCCCAAGGAGCGGTCCCAGTACGTTACAAATTGGCTTCAGCACCAGTCTGATGATAAAAACAGTTTAATGTATTTTAACCCTGCCGATAGAATGCGTCTGGAGCGCACCTTTGGTTGTAAGATTGACAAAACTCCTATAAGCAGCGGAATTAATAAGGGACAAATCGCCTTCTATCCAGAGAAGCCCAAACTGCCCAATGGTACAAGGCTCAATCCAGATAAAAGCAAAGGGGATAAAAAATGAGAATAATACCAAAAAAAACCAGGGTTTCCATGGAATTTTTTAAGGGAATTGAACTGCTGGACATTGTGATTGCGGCAGCAGGGGTGACCCTGACCCTTTTTATGCTTCTGTCCAACCTGCCTTTGCGATGGATGGCCGCCCTGATTGTATTTATTGTCTTTTCAGCCTCCATTATCCCTCTGGATGATGAGAAGGCATATAAGAGTCTGTATTATGCAATCAGATATGCCATGAGCTATAAAGAGTTTGTAAAGCATCCGGAGAAAAAGGGGCAGATACCTGTAGCCGGGGTGACCCCGTTTACAGGCATCTCAGATATGTTTATTGAATATGGAACCTCTTACCTGGGGGTAGTGGTGGAGATTCCCTCCATTGAGTTCAGATTCCTTACGGAGCCGCGCCAGAACCAGCTTATTGACCAGGTGTATGGTTCTATCCTTCGGACAGTCAATGACACAGATTCCGCCGCTATGGTAAAGCTGGACCGCCCGGTGCTCTATGACAGCTTTATCGAAGGCGAAGAAAAAAAGATGGAGGATTTAAAAGCAGCCTATATCCGCGGACTGATGACCGATGAGGAGCTGACGGTGCGTATCGGGATTATACAGGACCGGATGAGCCAGCTGGAGCTGTTTAATAATAAAGAGAATGTGACAGCATTTGAATATGAGGTTGCAGTCCGGATGACTGCCATCTGGCTACAGATTGTACGGAATGTTTCGGATACGATGCAGAAGATGCCGGCATGTTATCTGCAGCGTCAGGAGCGGATGAAAAAGATGATGCAGTATATTGTAGAGCATTATCATGAGGCCATTACCCTTAAAGAGATTGCTGAATCAGCAAGTATTAGCATTGAAGAGTGCAGACGCTGTTTTAAGGATATCATTAAGGAAACGCCAATGCATTATCTGTCTTCGTATCGTGTTATGGTAGGCATGGAATTGTTGCGGACTACAGATTTGGATATTACAGATATAGCATTTCGTGTAGGATTTAACGATTCCAGCTATTTTATACAGGCATTTAAAAAGAAAAATGGAATGACACCTAAGCAATACAGAAATCATATTTTTTTAGTGTTGTGAAGAGATAACGTTCAGAGAATGATACACAATGTAAGTGTATCATTCTATTTTTTTGTGCAATAATGTGTTGTGGAATTGGATTTTATCACATTTTTTGTGGAAAAATTAATATTTTTCTTTGTTAAAGTAATGGAATTGTTAAAAATATAACGTTATAATCTTGTCAGAAAGTAAAGAGAATAT
>ENA-OQCB01000999-OQCB01000999.1-human-gut-metagenome-genome-assembly--contig:-NODE-999-length-11857-cov-3.694032_pt1 | contig 11857 bp, 15 predicted proteins | sample MGYA00242493_ERZ504568 | MGnify/ENA primary metagenome ERZ504568 (study PRJEB26092, sample SAMD00036229) | human gut metagenome | host: Homo sapiens | study: EMG produced TPA metagenomics assembly of...
GATAAGTTGTAGAATAATAGGTTGTGATTTTTCATCACCTGATACTTTTACCTACCGCTTGCTAAAGGCGGTATCCTGTAAGTACCACGTCGCCAATTTATATTGCGCTGGCGACTTCCGGGCGCACACAATTACCCGGTATGGTTTCCCAGGTTTTCTCAAACAAAGCCTTGATCTGGGCAAGGTTTTGGATAAAAATGGTACATGAAATATTCCTGGAACGCATGGTACTAAGGAGGCTGCAGTAGTCATCTGGCAATGGCACGTTGGCAAATTCGTCCAGCATGAAATTCACGTTAATGGGAAGTTTTCCATTATAATGGAAGTCTGCCTGGTAATACAATTCCTGGAAAATCTGGGAATAAAGCATACCAATTAAAAAGGCATAACTCTTATCCGAATCCGGCGTTACACAAAAAAGTGCAGTCTTCCGGTTTCTGTCCCCGTCAACACCAATCCCAATCTCCTCAATCTCCATTTCATCATGATCCAGAATCCGCAAAATTTGTGGGTTCTGTAACAATCCCAGCCTTGCATTTGCGGAAATGATGATACTCCTTACCGTATCTCCGGCACCCCGTACCACTTTATTATACTGGATTAAAGCAGGGTGGTTGCTTCCCTTTTTTCTCTCCAGTCTGCGGAAACGCCGGTCTAAATCAGAAGGGGAACCGTCTGCATGGACTTCTGCCTCATTCAAGAGCTGCAAAACCATACGGAAATTCCTTTTCTCCATTTCACACTCCTGCCACACATAAAGAAAAATGGCCTGCAAGTACAAAGACTCGGCTTTCTCCCAGAATGGATCACTGGGCTGTGCGTTTTTCGGAGTGGTATTATTGATCAGGTTAGTAACCAGTTTTACAATATCTGTTTCAGAGCGGATATAGCGGAATGGGTTATATCCGTTAGACTGCTCCATTTCCACCAGGTTCAGCACCCGTATCCGGTATCCATGCGCTTTCAGCATACCTCCGCAGCATCTTAAAATCTCCCCTTTGGGATCTGTAATGATCTGGGAAGCCCTGCTTAACTGAAGGAGATTGGGTTTCACCATGAACAAGGTTTTTCCAGCGCCGCTTCCTCCGATTACCAGGACATTTAGGTTTCTCCTGGTCTTTCTGGTATTCATGGACAGCCTGACATTCTGGGATAAGATCAGATTATTGTGTTCATCTTTATCCGCAAACTGCTTTGCCACCTTTTTCGGATCTGCAAAAACAGCGGTACCAAATTCCTGTCCCGGCATATAGTTTTTCCGGCTGGTTACATACATGACCATACCGATCACATATACAAAAATCCCCAGAATGATTGCTTTTAAGGAAGTTTCGTTCCAATAATTGGCAAACGGGGCTGCCATCACCTGATCCAGACGGTTTAAAAAATAATTGATATCCTTTCCGGGCTGATAACACACGTTCAAGAGATAACCTCCATAGCCGGAAGCTATGCCACCAATAAGATACATGCCCCAGGACTGTTTCTTCTTTTTCTGAATTGCTCCGGTTCTCTACCTCCTTTGCCCCTGTATGGTTCTTCTCCCTGCTTCCAGGTTCTGTTGTGCCTTCCTGTAATTCTGCTCCCTTCTTCTGCGTATCTTTTCCTGCTCCTGTCTGGCACGTTCCCTGTGTACCGGGTCATAGCTTTCCCTATATAAATCTTCCCCCGAAGTTTTTCTAAGAAAACGGTCCTCCAGGTCTAAAATTGCATACTCCTTCTTCTTTTCCAATCCTGCAAAAATCGTCTTATGGTCATTAATCCAGCTAATTTCCGATTTATCCAGCCAGATAAATTCATTCTTACGGTACGGAATCCTGGTTTTGATATGATGCTCTGTTTCTTCATATACCAGCTTCTGGTCTATGGTAATGGCATTCACACCTGGATTGTTCCGTTTCTCCTTTTGGATACGCCGAATGACCTGCATCTTTTCTTCTGTTTCCTGGCTGCTTCCAGTGCTGCGTCTTTTGGCTTCCTCTTCCCCAAACAACTGTTTCCACTGCTGGGAATCTACCAATTCTTCAACCTGTTCTGGTGTCCTGGTCAGTGTCACCGTACCTTCCTTCCCTTTCTCCAAAATCCCCTGTTCTTCCATGTAGCAGATAATCGGCCAGATCTGAAGCCAGGTCATATTCAGACGGGAACGGACATCACTGATCTTCTCCACCTGGTTTTTCGCCAGCTCCCGCGCAACCAGTTCACACTCCTTCGGCTCCGGCAGGGCAGGCTTTTTTACTTCTTCTACCAACTGCTCTACCTTATCCGGCTCTGCATTTTCATAGTATTCATCTAACGTCCCAATATTGGAATGTTCAATTTTTGCCATCATGGACTGAATACGGGGCGCTGCCTGGGAATGGAACAAAATTTCACTCATACCGTCCTTCTCATTTAAATCCGGCAAAATGGAATATAAAATCCCATACTTATTTGCCAGGGCTTTTACCCGCTCCAGGTCTTTTGTTTCAAAACGGAAAACCTGTAAATCGCCTCCCATTTTCAGGAGCTTTTGTACAGAAGTTTTCCCTGACAGTTTTTCCTGATCCAGAACTTTTTTAAATACCGCACAAATATCTTTTACAAACTGCCAGCCTGTATTTCCCATTTTCAGAATGATTTCTGCGCCTTCAAAGGAAACTTTAATGATCTGCGCCGCATCTTGTATTTCACTCATGCTCTCCCTCCTATCCCATTGCCCTGTCCTTTTTTACTGGAACAGCCGCCTTTATTTTTCCTTCTGTAAGCATGGCTTCCAGGTCATACTGGATATTTTCCTGTTTTAAGAGAGTCTCCAGCATGTGGTTTGCTTTTTCCTTTTCATAGGTCATATACTGAAGCTGAAAAATATAATTCTCAATCTGCAAAATATTTTCCGGAACCTGAAAAAACGGTTCAAGGTAATGATAAAGAATACGCTCTTTTTCTTCCTTTCCTGCATGAGGCGCCTGTAACTGCAAAATAATTTTTTCTACCTCTTCCATAGACTCCTTATGAAAAGCAATACGGTACAAATCCTGTTTCTGCTCCCTGGTAAGAAAGGGCTGTTCCTTTTCGGCAGTTTCCAAAAGGGAAAATGTTTTTACCACATGTTCAAGTTCTGCCATTTACACACCCGCCTTCCGTTTCCGCATCAAAAGGATAATTTCCCGCATTTTTTTCATTCTCTCTGGTGAAGGGCTGTTCTCCATCACCTGAAGAATTTCTGCATCTGCCAGCCCACTTTCTACGCACTGGCGGATTTCTTCCAACTGTTCTGCGGACAGGTTATATTCCAGAATTTTCTCCACAACACTTTTGGGTACTTTTTTCCCAAGCATGGCAATCCCAAGCAGCCGGTGCTTACTTTTTTTGTAGCCCTTCCGCTGTTTGTATGCTTTTTTCTTCCAATACCACTTTTGTTTCCCTGGAAGCAGCTTCTGTTTTTTCCCTGTATTTTTCTGCTTCTTTTTTCAGATCCTGAATTTCCTGCTCTTTCTTTGCCAGCTTTTCTTTTAATTCCTGTATGTTTTTATCTTTATATTGCAGGTTCTCATACAGGTCTTTAATCTCCTGGTTTTTCTCTTCAACAACATGCTCCTTTACCAGAGAAGACAAGGCTGTAAAACGGTCATTGCTTTCCCGAAACTGCTGAATGGATTGTTCCATGATCCCCATAAGATTTTTCATATAAGAACGCATTTCTTCATCTTTCGGAACTTCTTTTTTGCCTTTGACTCTTCCAGTTGTATCCGCATGGTCCGCATACGGCTGGCCGGCAGTTCATTTCCGGCATAGGTTTTCACCTCTTCCAGATCCAGCCCGTTTTTTAAGCCCTCTACGATTTCCCGTACCTGGAACTGGTTATAATTTCCTTCACATAAAAAGTCGATTTCCCCAATCCCTTCCATAAGCCCTATGATGATTGCTTTCATCACTGGGGCTTCCTGGTTGCTCTTAACGACCTTCTGGATATCCGAAACAGGAAGACCAAAATCCAGCCCCATAGAAACTGCGTCCATCTGTTCTTCTTTTAAAACTTTCCGGCATTCTTCCAGATACCGTTGTCCTTCTACTGTCATTTACCCTCCTTTTCCTCTGCCCCTCGCAGACGGTTTCCTATTCTTTTCCTTCTGCTGTGCTTCCAACTTTTCTTTTTCTTCTGCTTTTTCATGCAGACGCTCTGCAATCCTTTTTTCTTTTAAGATTTTTTTCCGTTCAATCCGCAAACGCTCCTCTTTCTCAAAGAAATAAGCGTCTGTCTGTTCTGCCTCAGACAAGGAATATCCCATTTCTTTTAACTGCCCAAGAAGGTTTTGGTATGTCTGGTGGTCTTGAAAAAATTCCTGATACCCTTCCTGATAAAGTTCTGCTTCCATCTGTTTTTCCTGCAGCTTATTGAGAAGCAGAAGCATTTCCTCATAAGGAACCATTTCTTTTTGTAACTGCTTTCTTGCCCTGCTGTTTTCCCAAAGCTGTTCCTTTGCCGCATCTGAAATGGCTTTCAACTGCGCCTTATCCTGTATGCGATAAGCCGCCAGAAAATCAAATTCCTCCTGCAATTTTTTCAATTCCTGGATTGCCGCCCTGTATTTCCAGGTTTTAGAGTCCGCCATTGGTTTCCCCTGCCGGTACCTGCGAAGAAAACGTTCCTTCTGGTACCTGGTCAGATGCCGCTCCCGGTATGGAATAAACACATACGTCCATTCTGCCGGTATCTCCTCTCCGGTCATTTCCGGGATTGGAAGGCGTCCAAAACGCTGCCGAAGACTTTCCTCTGTATAATCTTCCCCTAGACGGTCCAGTCGCCTTGCCCTCCCTGCTCCGGGCTCCCGCACTGAAAGGCGCTTTTTTCCCCGCACCTCATATCCCATGCTGGAAAGATTTTCCAGAAATTCCTCATAAGAACCTGCGTCCTGTAATGCCTGGTCCACATCTTTTTTTATCCGCCTGTCCCGCTCAGAAAGAATATTTTCTTCCTGTCCTTTTTGTTTGCGTTTCTCCTTCACCTCTTCCAGATCAAGGGTTGAGAAACCATGCTCTTTGCATATCCGGTTGGTCAAAGGCTGAATGATGTTTTCCCAGTCCCCATTTCTATAATCGTATTTATATCCCGTAGTACAACGTACCGAATTAAAAATAATGTGCCCATGAATATGGTCCGTATCATTATGGACTGCATAAACCGCTTCAAAATCCTTACCAAGAAATTCTGTCACAAACTCCCCTACCACTTGGAAGGCTTCCTCTTCCGAAACCTCTTCTTCCTCAAACGAAAGAATGAAATGGTAGCCCTGCCTTTTATCCAGCTTTCCAAAATGACGTTTGGTATCTACCATCTGGGATAATGCCTGTTCAGGAATACAGTTATGCCCACAGACATAGCGGCCATCTTCTGTTTTCTCCGGGTTCATAATATAGCGAAGACCGTTTGCCAGATGTTTTGCCGGATAACCCATTTTCGCCTGTTTCATGTGCAGGCACTTTGTAATTGCCATAACCTACAGCCTTTCCTGCACCTGGCTTACCAGTGTTTTTATCTGCTTCAAAAATACATACAGACGGTGTTTATCTTCCCTGGAATAAAGGGCGCTGTTATTGTTATGGGTAATCTGGTTGATGTTTACACCAATCCGGTTGATTTCCTGGTTCATGCGTTCCAGTTCCTTGCGGATTTCCGGGTAATCCCTGGGACGGTTGGTAATCAGCATACGAAGATACTGGGAATCAGAAAGCCCCATCTTTTCTGCCTGCTTTTGTAACTCTTCCAGCTCCCATGAATACAGCCGGATTTCTTTTCTGCATTTCATTGTTTCTTTTTTTCATGCTCCCCCATTCCTTATCTTTATCACATATTTCACCTGCCGATTTCTACTCCAACGCTATCTGCTGTCAGCTCCTAAGACCTGCTATCGGTCACCGCATAACTTCCCGGCGTCCGGACTGGCTATGCCAGTCCTCTGCAAGATACGGATTTTACCGTACAAAATCCCATCTTGTTAGGGGGATACCCCCTAATACCCCGGATAATATAGATAGCAAAACGCAGATACTGATAGCAGTCCTGCGTCCCATATAGGGAAAAAACCGATAGCAGTTTCAAACATCTGCTATCGGTTTTTCCATTTCCTGCTTCTGTTTCTGCTAACAAAACCCCAGTTCTGTTAGCAAATCTGCCAGCCTTCTGTATCTGATGTGACAGCAGTTCTTCCATTCTGCTATCAACGCTTTTCCACAGACTACATGCAGGCTGCTCCTTCTTTTGCAATTTTTCTCTTTCCAACAAGTATGGGAAGACTCCTGATGGACCATTTGCCGCTTTGGGTTTCTCTTATGAAATTATTGGTTTACCTGTTCTTCCAAACGCTCCAATGCCTTTTCAAAAGCTCCAATCCCACTGAAAAAGGAAGAAAGCCGAATATCTTCAAACAGATATGGCATGGCTTTGTATAGTTCCAGAAAAATATAGTACAGTACATCAACAACAATGGAATTTCCTGCCTGTTTGTAAAGCTGGCTGTTGCTTATGCCCGCTTCTTTTGCTTTCCAAAAATCCGTATCAGAAAATCCCATAAGGCGGAAGCACTCTAAAGGTGTCAGCCTCCGGATACGGATCAAAGACTCCAAACGATATATATCGTTTGATGTGGTAAGCGTAGGGCAGACTTCCCCATGCTCCTGTACCCTTCCCCGTTTTTCTACAGACGGATAACTGAGATTTTGCAACACCATTTTCCAAACATTCCTCATAACCTTTCTGTGTCTTTTGACGTACCAGAATGATATTATCTTTCTGTACAGAAGTAAGGGTATGGCAGACCTCTTTCTCTCCCAGTTCCAAGGTCTGCACAATCCTGCCTTCCGGATTGTACCTGCCCCGGATTGCCCCAGGGTACTTCTCTACAATCTTTGGCTGGTCATGCCCTGCCAGAACAGTACCGCAGCTTCCCAGTGGGGAATAAATGGTTCCACTTGAACCATAACCGGTATGAATATCCCCTACCTGTAAGATTTTTGGCTGTTGGCCTCCACCTCCGCAAGCAGTTTACTGTAGGACAGCAGCCATCTGGCAGATAAACCCGTCCAGTCTGTTCAAACACCCCTTTGATATTTCCGGCCCGCTTCACCCGGTTCTCCCGAAAAACCTTCAGGCTTTTTTCATCTGGCTCAAACAAGAGGGCTTTTCTCTCTTCCATATCTTCAATCAAACGGTGTACTTTTTCCTGGGACAGATAATATTTTTCCTCTACCGTATCCTCCAGAATATCCATAAGACACTGGAAGGACTCCAAAGGTTCCGGAAACTGGAATTTCCCATTATCCATTTCCTTCTGTATCAAAATCAGATATACCCTTTCCCTGTTCTGGGGTATTCCATAATACTTTGCATTAAGAACACTCCAATAGGTATGATATCCGTATTCATGCAGTTCTTCTTCAAACAACCGGAATGTGGTATCCCGGAACTTTTTTCCTACAATATTTTTCACATTTTCATAAATCCCCCATACTGGTTTTACTCCCCGTATCATACGGAGCCACTCCACCAGAAGGGAAGAACGTGTTTTATCAATATCATGGGAACCACACATGCTGCAGGTGTCCCTTTTAGAATAATGTACCTGCAGAGGGTTATACTCATGCCCGCAGCTTCGGCATTTCCAAACCGCCCCTGCCTGCTTACCTGCCAGGGAAAAATCCTGACAGGGGCTTCCGCCGCAGATCATGTTAAACGGTTCAATCTCCTTTTCGTCCACTTTTGTAATATCTCCCAGATTCAATGTTTCACTTGTACCATGAATCGCACAATAACTCTTTGCCGCATATTTATCAAACTCACAAAAATTCACCAAACTATATTTCATTCCTCATGTTTCATGAGGTGTAGCTACACATTTTACCTAGGATTACTCACTTATTTCCTCCTGTCTCCTAAATTTTTTTATAGTCTTCATGAGAAATCCACAGCTACAAACGAAATATCCATCTGGCATTACCTTACAATCATAGAATCACCCCTTCCCGTATCCAGAGTTTACCCTTCTGTCAAAAATTCTGTTGGTCTGCATCACCTCCTTCACATTCTTCTGTTTTCTTATCTCTTAATAGGCTCCTGCTTTTCAGGATTTTGTATTTCCTTTGTTCTTTGTTCTCCTGCCAATTTTAGTTCTCTTGTATAACTATCATAAACATATACCTCATTTGATAAAAAATCTGCCCCTACCAAATCTGGTTTACTGTTTATATCCCGAACCATTGTTTTAAGTTCTTCAACCGTATACACATGTGTATCTACTGCCAAACACTCATGGATACTAGAAGGAAGGATATAGGTTTTCCCACCAAAAAAATCCGCAACTTCATCCATGATATCCTTATTCAGAATAGAAGCAGCTCCCCAGTTTTTATTTTGGTTTGTAACACAATACATCTCCTGTTCCTTCGGTATCTCTATATCCCCAGGTTCAAAAAGTCTACTAATTGAAAATACTTCCGTTTGATTTTTAAAAGAAGGATCATCAATAAGTTCCGCTAAAAATTGTTTCGGTTCTATTTGATGGTAGTTGAAATATTCTTCCGGCAATTTTACACTATACTCCGTACCAGGGACATTCCATTGGAAGATAATCTCCAGATTTTCAAACGGAACATGCGCCAGCTTCGGTCTAAACTCCAGGCTTTCTTTTGGAATAAAAGCAGGTATAATATTTTCTTTTTTTGCTTCCAATATCTGGATATTTTTTGTAAACGGTATTTCGTCTTTTGCCTCATGAAGTGTCCCTGCATAGCTTTCTATAATGGAGGGAAAGCTTATTCCCTCTTTGTACATACGATAGAAATCTTCTGCATAAGTGGTAATTCCTACATTACTTCCTTCTGGACGAAATACAATGCCATGATTCTGTTGTCCATTTTTATATACCATACGAAAATCTATGGTTCCCTTTACTTCCTCTGTGACAAATTCCAAAATCTGCTTTTTCAACTCTTCATAAAACATATCAAAATCCATGTTTTCCACCCTTCCTAACATCTCTTTTTCTGATATTTGCCAGCACTCTGGACACATACACCTGCTTGGGTATCCCCATGCGGTATCCCTGCCGCTCATAGCTCTCTTCGATAAACGCAACCCGTACACGTCCATGCAGTTTCCTCTTTCCTATCCACTGCACTACTTTTTCCATCTCCGCTTCGCATTCGTCAATCTCCCATTTTTTGAAACATCCTCATCATAGCTATTTTCCAAAAGAATACCCTCCTATCTTGCCTGTGCTATCTGGTATGGTACTATGTTCCTGTGTCCTACCGTTTTTTCTATCTTTTGTATGTTTGTCCCTTTTGTTTCGGTAAGAAGCGGCCTATCCTTTTCTACCAGGCTGGAAAGCTCCTGGTTTTCCTTTTTATACTGCAAAAAAAGCATTATAATCTTTTCCCATAGGTGGAAGACGTACAAAAACCTCATACTCCATAAGGGTATATTTTCTTGCCAATTTTTTTGCCGCTTGTCTTCCCCGCAGGTCATTATCCAAACAGAACTGTATCTTCCTGATATGAGGATAATCTTTTAAGAACTTTTCCAAAGGACCATCGGAAAGCATTCCAAGTACCAGGATATTGTTCTGATAATCTCCACGCAGTTCCATATCGGACATGGCATCAATCGCCGCCTCATATACATAGATCGTATCACTGTTTTGGTCTACCAGATTAACCCCATAAGTTTTGTCATTCCCCGTAACATCTCCTTTAAAGGGCTTTCCATATTTATCCAGGGTTCCCCTCTGGCTGGCAAAACGTGGGATACCTTCTGGATCTTTTCCCACAAAAACCAGGTTATGATACGTTCCGCTCTCATACAAAATCCCCTTTTTTACCCAAAAATCAATCATCTGCTTTGATAACTTCCGCTGTTTTATCAGATAGCCATATAACCGGCGGCTGGTTTCTGATTTTGAGGGAAGTACAAAAGGTTCTTTCGGTATGTCTTTTTTCTGTTTTGTTTCTTCTATCTTTCCAATCTGTCTTTCCGTTTGAAATTTTTGCATGGTTCCAGTACGGATATATCCGGCAAACTCCAGCAGATATTTGACTGCCTCCACAAAATCCATGTTTCTGAAATATTCCAGAAAGTCAATAGTGCTGCCACCTACCCCCTGGCTAAACCGGCACCAGGAAGACCGGTTGAAGATCATCACAGAGTCCATACCCACTGCCTGATAGAACCTGCCTTTCCTTTTCAATGGAATCCCTATCTGCTCCGCCAAATCCACTAAATCCACTGCCTTTGCAATCTGAATTTCTTCAGCCGTAAATTTTCCCATACTGCACCTCTTCATATTTCATATCCAGATAATGTGCCATTTCCGGGTGCAGAGTTTCAAAAGCAGTCAGGTAACGAAAGGAGGAACTATGCTCCCCCTGCCCGATACAAAATTCCCGCAGGCTCTTTTTTGAATACTGGGCGGGCTGATTGCACCAACGACTTAGGTTGATATACATTCCCTTATAAATCTCCGGTGCCCGTTCCCATGCGGCATAGCGCATCAAATAAGCCAGACACTTATACCGCATCAAAATCTCAATCCGTATGAAAACGTCCCGAATATCCTTTGCCCAAAAATCTGCTTTCCAGGTTCCTTCCCAGTCATAGCCGCACAGTACATACAGCTTAACTTTCTGGTAAGAAACTGGGATCACTTCCCGCAAAAGTTCCAATTTTCTTACAATAAGTTCCTGATCTTTGATATGGTCAAAGGCAAAAATCATACCGTTATCCAATTTTCCAGATGCCAGAAGTTCCATCTGCCTTTTCTGCATAATCCTCAGATCCAGCCCCTGCCGGAATTGAAACCGCCTGCCTGTTTCCAGGACACTGGAAAAGATTTTTTCCCACCCTGCACAGGCAAAAAAGTTATCGTCCAAAAAGCATAACTTCTTTCTGGACGGGTCATAAAATTCTTCCAATGGGCTTGCTGGTGCTGCACCGGTGCTGTTTTTGTTTACACAGAAACTGCACTTCCGAAAACACCCCCTGGTGAGGAAACCAATGGAATACTCCGTATAAAATTGGAACTCTTTCTTCTTTTTCTCTCCTTCGCTATGTTCTTTTACCATCTGGTCATACAAATGATAGTCCGGTGTATGGTGTTCAATCGCTTCTGGAAGTACCGGTGCTTTATCGTAAAAAAAATCCAGTCCCTCCATAAACGGTTGTTTCCCTCGTCAAAATATGTTCCGGCACAAAGGTATCCGTAAACACTTTTGATACATAGAGCCGGTCATATTCCCCTGCCTGGCTATAATCCAAAAGAAGCTCTGTTTCAAATCCCTGCTCCTTCCAATAAGCGGAAAGTTTCATACATGCCAAGTTAGGAAACCGGTGTCTTTTCCGGTATAAAAGATCTGCATCTATAATCCCTATCCTCAACGCCTGCTCCTTTCCATACGGGTAGTTCCGGTTTTCTTCTCCCCTTTGACTGCCTCTTTTCTTTCTTCCTTTTCCTTGCATTCTGCCGGGCAATATGATTTTCCATTTGCTTCCATGATTTCTGCAAATTCACAAATATGGAACACCCTTGCCCCTACCTGTGTGTGGTATTCATCAATATAGGTACAAACCCGTTCTTCCCTTTTTCCATCTGGATATACAATCTCTATGGAGTCCCCGTCTGCTATGCTGAACAGGGTATGATAATGGCTGTCAATAAACCGTATTCTTTTTTTCTCTTCCATGCTTCTCACCTCATATTGCCAAAGAAAGGACAGCCGCAGCCGCCCTTTCCCAAGTTTAAAAACTGATTTTTATTTTCTATGCCTTTTTATGTCTTTTTCTGTAATAAAGTAGGCCTGCTACCATACCTGCACTTACACCAAG
>ENA-OQCB01001000-OQCB01001000.1-human-gut-metagenome-genome-assembly--contig:-NODE-1000-length-11851-cov-6.487973_pt1 | contig 11851 bp, 11 predicted proteins | sample MGYA00242493_ERZ504568 | MGnify/ENA primary metagenome ERZ504568 (study PRJEB26092, sample SAMD00036229) | human gut metagenome | host: Homo sapiens | study: EMG produced TPA metagenomics assembly of...
TGTACTACTTCAACCGTTCCAAGATAATTGCCTTTCTTATCTCTTACTGCCATATATGTTACAAGGAATGGTTTTCCATTCTTCTCCATCCAAACTGGAACTCTGTCACGCTTATTATTTCTAAAATTAAATCAGGAATTCTATACCTGCTGATTATAAAAGCACCATCTGGCAAGGCAAACCACTTTCTAATACTCCCAACTATATAATCGCCAAATGCAAATGACGGACCTTTTGAAAGCAGGGCAAGCGTTATATCTTCAAGGATTATAATTCCTTTGCTTTTAATTTCTGACAGTGCATCCATAAAATCAATCGGATATGTAACACCAAAATATTGAATAATGTATAGTATATCATTAGCGGCAAAATCTATCTTTCTTATTACATCTAACGAAATCGTCATATCTCTTTCAACAGGATAAAATGATAAATCAATGCAAGCTCTCTTGGCAGCATCTATAACGGATGCACATATATACGAAGGCAGCCACAGTCTACAATATGAGTTCTTTTTTATTTGACACAATAATGCCTCTATTGCAGCTCGGCAGGTATTAAAATACTCAATGTTATATTCCATCTCTTCCATGAACGGAAAGTGCACGTATTCCTTTTCTTGTTTGGCAAATAATTCACGGATATCAATCTCAAAAATGCTACCTATCTCCATCTGTATTACCATCCATTCAGAAAATCATTTTTTCCACCTGTATCAACGCATGCTCAGCATTTTTCAAAGCAACATCTCTATCCTTGTCAATTGCTACAATGTATCCACAACCATCTAAATTTGTATGATATTCATTCACAACATCACCCATTTTAAGGTGATGATAAATCTCAACGTTATTATTTTTTTGTATTTCTTCAAAATCCGGGAGATGCTTAATAGTACCACCACCAAACGCCAGTAATCTTGTGACTACAGCTGCGTTTTCCTTTATTGTCAATTCTCTCTTGTCTCCAATCGCATTACAGATTACAGCACTCATGTAATCAATTCCCGTTCCAGCAGGAATAATATGAGAACCGATTAAATTACCTCCCATGCGGACACCAATATCAATAATATGTACTTTGCCACCAGGAGTAATAATCATGTCCATATTAACTGCACCAAAATCGATACCTAATACCTTGATGGCATTCCTTACGCACTCTTTAGCATGTGTTTCCACCTCTGGTTTCAAATCATTGGGAATTGCATGACCTAATTCGGCATAATATGGCGGATTTGTTATCCATTTCTGCAGAATTGCTAATACGAAAGGTTCTCCATTAATAACAAATGCTTCTGCTCCATATTCTTTACCCACTATAAATGTTTCAATTAAAGCACAGTTTGTGATAGAAGAATTAATTGCAAACCTGCATGCTTTTTTTAATTCCTTTTTTGAATTAACTCTTGAAGTACCTCTGCTACCTGAACCATCACAAGGTTTAACCATAACCGGATAATTCAACTTCTCTGCCAGCTGCTCGACATCAGTATCTTTATTGACTTCATACACCTGCTCTGTATCATCAGCATTATTCTCAAAAAGACATTTTCTTGTTTGATATTTGTTCTTAATTATCTGTGCAACTTTATAGTTTAAACCTGGTAATCCCATTCTTTGAGCTATATAACTTGTTGTTAAAACACCATAATCTGTTGCAGCTGTTAAGACACCATCAACCTTTTCATTCTTAGCATATTCAAGACAGGCCCTTTTATCGGTAATATCGATTACCGCATGTTTATCTGCATAATTAAAACCAACTGCATTGGGATTCCCATCAACTGCTAGCGTTTGATAGCCAATGCTTCTGGATTTCTTGACTACAAATGATTGAAGAAACCCAGCTCCTATTATTAGTAATTTTTTCATAATGTTAATTATCTTTCCTGGAATATATTTACATCAGTATTTCACTTGCAGTCTTTTTCACGGCCCAAATTACATATTCCACATCTTCATCATTCAAACGTGTGTGTAGTGGCAAGGTTACTTCATTTTTAAACTGTTCATAGGCATTTGGGTAATTTTTAATATCAAATCCTAGTTTCTTATACCCTGTATGCATTGGAAGCGGTTTATAATGAACATTTGTTGCAACTCCTAACTCGGCCATTTTTGTAATAAATTCATTTCTGACTTTTGTATCAACAGCAACGTTATCTTTATCAAATAACCTCATAATATATAGGTGCCCAGATGCAGAGTATTCTTTTGTATAATGGCTCAAGACTTTAACTGGTAAATCAGTAAACGCATCCGAATAAATCCCAATAATTTCTTTGCGTCTAGCCAAAATACGGTCATATCGTTTCATCTGTCCAAGTCCGATTGCTGCATGAACATCCGTCATGTTGCATTTATACCACGGACCAACGATGTCATACTCCCAAGCACCAAGTTTTGTCTTAGCAAACGCATCCTTACTCTGTCCATGAAGGCTTAACAACATATACTGGTGATACAGATCACTGTTGTCAATATCCGGAATACTCCTCCATGTAACAGCTCCCCCTTCCGCAGTAGTAAGATTCTTCACTGCGTGCCATGAATAGTTTATAAAATCTGGATACTGTGCAACTGGCTTCCCCTTATATGCAGCTCCAAAACAATGTGCTCCATCTGACATAATAATCACACGACCAATAGCCTGCTGGATTTTATTATCAGATGGATTAAAAAGATATTTTTTTCTGTCAACAATTTCCAGGATTCTGTCGTAATCTACAGGAATGCCAAAAATATCAACAGGAATAATCACTTTAGTCCGAAATGAAATCGCCGCCTCCAATTTTTCATAATCTATCGTAAACTTGTCTTTTTCACAGTCCACTAATACAATCTTGGCTCCTACATGATTCACTACAGAGGCAGAAGCAGTATATGTATAAGCCGGAACAATCACTTCATCACCTGGTCCAATACCAAGAATTCTAAGTGTCATTTCTGCACAAGCCGTATTGGAATTCAAACATACAGCTCTATCAGTACCTGATTTTTCTGCAATTAAACGTTCCAGTTCTTTTGTCTTTGGTCCCGTTGTAATCCATCCTGATGTTAGTGTCTCCACAACTTCATCAATCTCAATCTGCGTAATATCTGGCGGACTAAAAGGAATATTGCGGACCATCATACCTATGTTACTACTCTTCATATGTATATTCTCCCTGAGTTAAGTTGTATATTTCCGTTCGTATTTTCAATCTTCTTTAATTACATGAAGTTTCATCAATGTATAAATTTATGGGACTAATGGTCTTTTTGATAATTTCTAGGCCCATGTTTATTTCTATTTTTCTTCCGAACATATCTAATTGTATAATAGCAACTCTTTTATGACGGTCAATGAATATTATCGTGCCTTTCATTTTCTTCATTGGACCAGAAGTTATGATAACCATATCCCCCACAATATACCCCTGGGACATCTCAAATAAGTGCTTCTGCCCCCCTATTTCCATCAACATCTTCTTCTCTTCTTCCTGTAAGGCAATGGATTCAACACCATCACCAAGGATTTTCGTGAATTCTGGTATTCTTTTTAGCTCCCAAAACAAACTCTCAATCTGTTCTGTAATGAGGAAAACATATCCTGGAAATAAGATATGTAGTTCTTTATGCCATTCTCCCTGATAACGTTTCATACGCTCATAGTATGGAATGAAACATTCCTTCAAAACAGATTCATTTATTATCTTTTTACTCAACTGCAGAACTGCTTCTTCCCTTCCGGTTCTTACCTGCACTGCATACCAGCTTTCCATCCCTGCCCTCCAAATTTGTACCAGGATATAATTAAGGATTCTTTTCTGCATTGATATCGCAATCTGTATTAGACAGCATTGATAAAAAAAGAGTATGCTTCGCCATTCCATGGACATCTCCAACACCTTAATCCAATACAAGGTATATAGCTGTTCTTTCCACAGATAAACTTCAACCATATAACAGGTATGACCCCAGAATGCGGCAAAGCGACAATTCCACTTTCATACCCTTTTCCCTACTTTACTCCCAGATTATACATTGCTATCTTCTTGTGTACTGCAAACCTTTCCGGATTCACAGGTGTAACTTCAAAGTCCCGGCTAGCCGCTGCCTCTGCAGCTGCAATGTCTGAATCCATATTCTTATAATGGTACTCAGGTACCAAATCATGAACTAACTCCCTCACATCAGCGGTTTCACTAAGGGCCGCCTCCCCCAGACGCTGTAACCCCTTCTCAAACCGGTCATAATCCATATCAATGGGTTTTCCAATGAATATCCTGTCATTGACCGTCTTTTGCAATCCTTCTTCATCCATGAGGAGTTCCTCATACAACTTTTCTCCCGGACGTAATCCGGTAAAGCATATATCTATATCTTTGTATGGCTCATAGCCGGATAAACGAATCAGGTTCTCTGCCATATCCAGAATCCTGACCGGATTTCCCATATTCAGTACAAAGATTTCACCGCCCTTTGCATAGGCGCCGGCCTGAATCACAAGACTTACCGCTTCCGGAATTGTCATGAAATAACGTATGATATCCTTATGCGTCACTGTCACCGGGCCGCCATTTTCAATCTGCTGTTTGAATAATGGAATCACACTTCCATTGCTTCCCAGCACATTGCCAAAGCGGACCGCAACAAATTCCGTACTGCTCTTTTGATTGCTCATCTGAACCACCATCTCACAGAGGCGCTTACTTGCTCCCATGATATTCGTTGGATTCACTGCCTTGTCCGTTGAGATGAGTATGAAACGCTGTACCTTGTATTTAATGGCGGCCCCGGCTGTTTTATAAGTGCCTAGGACATTATTTTTTATGGCTTCATTGGGACTGTCCTCCATTAAAGGCACATGCTTATGAGCCGCTGCATGGTAAACAATATCGGGCCTGTATGTACGGAAAAGATAATCAAGACGGTTCGTATTGCGCACGGAGCCAATCAGCACCACCAGATCCAGACGTGGATACTTCCGTTTTAATTCCTGCTGGATTTCATAAGCATTATTCTCATATATATCAAATATGATAAGCTGCTTTACCTTATGGAGTGCCAGCTGCCTGCACAGTTCACTGCCAATGGAACCGCCTCCGCCAGTGACCAGCACTACTTTTCCCTTTACATAACCCATGATTTCATCCAGATTAACATTTACCGGTTCCCTTCCCAGTAAATCTTCTATCTCCACCTTCCGGAGTCTTGAAATCGTGACCTCGCCATTCATAAGCTGGTACACGCCGGGAAGTATCTTGACCTGGCACCCTGTTCCCTGGCAGATTTTCAAAATATCCCTTATATCCTCAGGAGGAGCAGTAGGAATGGCCACGTAAATCTCATCAATCCCCTTCTCCCTTACAAGTCTTGCTATATCCCTTCGGCTGCCCATAATGGATACGCCATCAATGACCCGTCCCTGTTTGTCCTTGTCATCATCGATTATGCAGACAGGATATCCATGGACCCTTTCACTGGCTTTCATTTCCTTAAGTATAAGTGTTCCTGCTTTTCCCGCGCCGATTATCATCACCCGGGGCGGAATGTTTTTTTCAAGGAAGCGGTTTATCCTGTCCGTGATTTTCTGAAGCACCTGGAAACTGACCCGTCCACTGATGGCCGCCCCGGCCATCAGCACAAACCACAGCATATAATAGCTCCTCGGCATACGCGCATCCAGTAACAAAATTCCTACGGATTGTGCCAAAGCAGCAACCAGGCAAGCCAGCAGGACCTGCATCATCTCCCGGATACCTGAAACTCCCCACATGATGGCGTAAAGGTGTCCCGCATAAAAAACAAGGGACACCACGGCCATCTGCAAAAGTCCGTACTTCCATACCTCCCTGGCATACTCAATGGGAACAGAGGAAAGACTCAGGTCAAATCTTAATCCCAGGGCCAGGCACGCGCAGATCCATACCATGGCCATATCATACCCCCATAGTATCCTCATCCTCACTGTTTTACTGCGGGGCAGGTATTTTTCTAATACAAGTTTGTTTTTACCTTTCACTTTCACATTCCCCTTTTGTACCGTAATTCAGGGCTTTATCGTTTGTATATTACAGAAAACGTACCTGAGTTAGGAATATTAAACCAAATCGTCTTGGAAGCTGCATCCACCCTGTTTGGCTGTATCACGGTCCAGGTACCGGTCAGGTTATTATAGAAAAGTACCTGTACCTCACCCAGGCCATCAACAAGATTCGGAACATACAGCGGTACTTCTACCATGCCGGCCTTTTCTGTGTCCGTTGCCGCATCTTTGGTTACAATCGCATGTGTACTGATAAGGGCATTGTATCCATCCAGGTTTGTTCCCGGAACCACCCCGCTTAACGGACTGCCACTGTTTATTCCATTAATGGTTGTAACAGTACTTTCAGGAAGTCCCGCTACAGCGCGCTCATCTCCTGCTATAAGTTCCAACGCCGTATCCCCAACAATAACCTGACCCTTGCTGTTTGTTGTGACCCCTGTTCTGCTAATTTGAACAGTATTTACCCCTTGTGCGGTTCCAATGGTGCCTTTGCCTAGCACCCTGCCTACCCTCTCCCCAATGTCATAATCGCTGTCCCCGCCATTATCACCAATGACCGGGCCCGTGCCAGGGCTGTTGGCGGCATAGGAAATCACTGCCTGTGACGCTGCAAGCGCAGCCGCTAACGCAATTGTTGTAATCCTTTTTCTCATAATCTTTACCCTTCCTTTCTTGAACTAAATTGAACATTTATTATAAGTATTAATTATCATACCTATTTTCCCATATCCGTATCAGCCGTTTCCTCCCGGTAAAACATATCCAGGATAATAGGCCTGATCTGAGATTTATCAGGATGGTATTCATCATAAATAGGTGTCTCCACTGCCTTTCCCGGAAGTGTCATCATGTCTGACTCCCCAAAGTCCTGGTTTCCTCCCAGGAAGGCTAGGGCCATGTCCAAATATCTGTCTTTTGTCATGTCAGTCACCATGTAGGGTTCCGTTTCCTTTAATAGGCCGGACATAAAGCTGTCATCTTTTCCTGATTTTATCTTTGCTGCCTGAAGCAGCCCTTCTATATAAGATTTCTGGCGTTCCGCACGCCCCAGTGCGCTTTGCGCCTGGCCGGTGTCCCTGCAGCGGATATACTTCTCTGCCTGTCTGCCCTTAAGCGTGACCGTCTGTCCGTAAATGAATTCAGAATCCACCCGTTCCATCCCCTGTTCCTTCACGGTCACGGTAACGCCTCCCACCCCATCATTAATGATAGGCAGGGCAGACATGCTGATTGCCATGTACCCGTCAATGGCCAGACCTCCCAACAGATTACTCACCGCCTCTTTCATATATTGGCAGCTTTTATCCCTTCCGTCTCCATAGGCATAACCTAATGCAAGGTGCTGGATATCCCTGCCCAGGACATTGCCGCTTAAATCTGTCAGGGTTATTTCTGTCATGGTGTCCCTTGGTATCATTAGGAGCTCAGCCTTATCCCTGGCCATATCCTGCGCAACAAGGAAGATTGCATCTGCCTGGCCTCCGGACCCGGCGACCATGGTTTCCTCCAGGCTTCCCGGCCTGTCGATTCCCATACACAGGATGGCTTTGACATACGTATTACGTCGGTAAACCTTCCCCTGATACTCAATCCTGTCTGCCGCGCTTTGTTCCCTGTCCCCGTCCACATCCACATCCTGATGCCACTGCGGGACCGCCTCCGCCAATGCTCTTTTTTCTAAATGCAGCTGACCGGTCCGGTATAGAAAAAATTGCAGTAAGGACCGATGCCCCCGCAATGACTGCAGCCATTTTTTTTCTACGGTTTTGAGTCCGAATGTTTTTTCCCTGTCTCATATTGCCCTTTATCTATAGCTGCCCATAGTCTACTTTTCACCCCCCCCCCCCACGTATTTCCCATAATATTTCCCATAGTATTTTTTGTAATATCCATTTTCGTAATCCTCCCCCACCCGGTTGAGGACCGCGCCCAGAATACGGCATCCGCTCTTTTCCAACTGTACCTTCACTTTTTGGGCCAAATGGTAACTGATTGTATCACTTTCAATTACAATTACCGCTCCATCACATTGGCCGGCAATAATAGCTCCATCAATAAGATTTGCCATGGGCGGCGTATCTATGATGATATAATCATATTTTTCCTTAGCTTTTCCAATAATTCCTTAAACAGCTGATCTTCCAGAAGTTCTGCCGGATTTGGGGAATATGGACCAGCCAGAATCATGTAAAAATTTTCTATATCGGTGGCATAACAGATATCCTCCATGGTTTTCTGTCCGCTGAGATACTGGGACAGCCCGCTGGGACTGCCTTTAATTTCATATCTTTTTATGAATACGGATTTGCGGATGTCCGCATCTATCAGCAAAACCTTTTTACCTATGCTTCCAAAGGACGCCCCAACAGAGAAAGCGATTTCACTTTTTCCTTCATCGGGCAATGAACTTGTAAACATGATTGTTTTCAGACTGCTGCCGCAAAACTGTAAATTGGTCCTGAGTGTCTTGATGGCCTCCTCAAAATGATAGTCCTTCCCACCTGTATTCTGCAGATTTAGAATTTGTTCCACGTCTTACTTTCTCCTCTCAGCCCTTTTTGCCTGGGTTTTCCTCTTTTTCCTGCTTCTCTTTCCTTCACTGCCCTTCTCCGGGTTATCCTTTTCCTCTATGTTGTTTTCCGGAATAACGGCCAATACACTGATGCCAAGATAACGGGAGACATCTTCCTCGGAACGGATGGTGTCATTCATGATGACCTGAAGTGTAATAAAACCACATACCGCCGCGGATAAAGCAAGTCCTCCCAAAGCAGCGTTCTTTTTTATATTAGGAGAAGTGGGGTTATCAGGCACGACACCATTTTCTATGATTTTAGGCGGAATCATTTCCATGATATCCCCAATATAGTCTGAGGATGCCTTTGCTACTGCATCCACAATGGCTTTTGCCCTGACCGGATCAGTATCTGATACAGACATGTTAAGTATTCTGGTATCGGCAGGATTTGAGACGCGAATCATACTTTTTAGCTGGTTATAGGATAAACTCAGTTTCTGTTTTTCGATTACCTCCTCCAGAACAGGCCTGCTGGTAATCATTACACTGTAATCCTTTGTCAGCTGGCTTCCTATCTGCAGGTCAGCCAGGGAAGTGAGTGTTGTTTCCTTTGATAATACATACACCATGGAAGTGGATGTATAAACCGGACTTAAAATTACTTTGCTGTATATACCTGCCCCAAGGCACCCTATCATTGCTGCCAGAATAATCATCCACAGTTTTTTCCTTAAAGCAAACAGCAGCTCAACTACATCAATCTCAATTGCGTCTTCATTTCTGTCCTCATACATTCTGTTTTCCATCACAATTACCTTTTCCATACTTTTTCTTTTGCTATAGCATTCTATCCTGCAGGATGTACCCCGGATTCGTCCTGGTCATCCGAACCGCTGTCCTTACCCCCATATTGTGTTCCATCCACGAAACCGCTGTTTGGATATCCGGGGAACGGTCCGATGAATTATGCATATCCGTGGCAATAAAATGAATCGTTCCTTTTTTCAGGTTTTTTCTGCACCAGCGGGCCCTTTTATCCATCCATCCCCCATTCAGGCTCCGGGAGTTTATCTGAAGGTAAGCCCCATATTCAACCAATTCCTCTGGCCGCTCCTGTTCAAGAAGACATCTATAACGCTCCACATGTGCAATTACCGGGAAATAGGATGCCTGAATCAGTTGGCGCACAGCCCTCTTCATTCTGCCAAGGCTGTCCGATGGTCCGAACTCCACCAACACATATCTGCTGCCAGCCAGCGTAAGGGCCTTTCCCTGATTCAGATATTCGATGAGATTTTCAAAATACCTGATTTCCTGTCCAAGGCTGACACTAAAGCCGTCTGATATGGCTTTCGCATGGTAATCCAGAAATGTACATAACTCCTGAAGCATCCCTGTGTCCTGATTCCATGTAAAATGCGGTGTGGCTATGATGTGCCGGATTCCCTGCCCATATGCCAGTCTTAATAATGCCATGGCCTCATCCCAATCATGAGCTCCATCGTCCACCCCTGGTAATATATGTGCATGTATATCAATCCAGCCTTTGTTAGAAATCCCTGTATTCATCAACACCTCTTCCATGCGCTTATAAAGCGCACAAACCGCTGTCCTTTTCAAGCCTGTCCGCCCTCTGAAGGCTTTTATATTTATGCATACCTCAGAATAACTATTCCGTGGTACCTCTTCAATCTAAGGAAAGACCACAGAATAACTATTCTGTGGTATATTCCTGACAACCATAGCCGCGATTTTTATTATAAATATATATTGTTTCAGATTCTGATATAAACAGCAAAATAACATACACGTCAAAAAGGCCGGTTAGACATTATTTCACTCCCGGCCTCCTTGAGGTATTGAAAAAAATAGCTATATGTATATTGACGTCACAAACATTTTGGTATAAAATACAAACAACGCTATGTTTTGTTAAACAGTGTAGCGGCTAAGTACCACAGAATAGTTATTCTGTGGTTTTTGTTTATCAATTTCAATTTTCATCTTATTCATGATTTTTTTCATACTGTTTAATACTAGCCGCAACATAAATCCTCGTGGTTTCGATTGAGGAATGTCCAAGGATATCGGCAAGATGGGACAGATTCTTTTCGATGGAATAAAAACATTTTGCAAAAAGATGTCTGAAATTATGAGGAAATACTTTTGACGGTTCAACCTGAGCATCCCCGCACAGCTTCTTCATGGAATGGTATATATTGCTCCTGTCCAGGTTTCTTCCACTTTTTGTCCGAAAAATGCAGCCATGTTTTATGTTTGACATATTTATATATTCTTTTAATGAACGGACAAGATTTTTAGGGAAAATGATTACCCTGTATTTTCCTTTCATGGATATTTCTGCCTTTCCCGAACATATAGCTTCGACTGTGACAAATGGAAGTTCACTAATCCGTATCCCAGTACCATATAAGACCATCATTAAATAGTACAGCTGCTTATTTCCATTTCTATCTGCCGTCTCAAGAAGCCGTTTGAAATCCTGTTCCGTAAGCTCCCGTTTTTCGTCTACATATACCTGTTTCTGTACCTTTAGGAATTTTACCTTAAACTCCAATAAATCCCTAAACTTTAAAAATGCGTTGATTGCTGAGAGTTTTCCATTTACAGTTTGCGGCTTGTATTGTCTGCTCAGGTGCTTCCGGTATTCTATGAGAGACTCTTTGTTTAAATCCATGTTCTCAATGAATACCAGCATCTCTTTTACATCATGTAGGTATTTACTGATTGTTGCTTCGGCTTTTTCTTCATTTCTCAGGTAGCTTTGAAATTGGTTAATATATTCTTCTGTCATAAACGCCTCCATTGTCCTTCACATGCCTGAATGTTATTCCAGCTATAGTTAATTGATTTTTCCTAATTTTTAGTTTCCCTGATTTAGAATATTTTCATACTATATAGAATGTTTTATATTGTCCGATTATTTAGAGTTATCATTTCTTCAATCATAACCGCAAATGCAAAATATCCGCCATGCTTTGCGGGAATAGGATTCTCAATATCCTATAGCAATGCCCCCTGCAAAAAAAGAACCTCGTAAAGAAACGCTCTTTACAAGGCTGCCATAAAAAACCAACACATCACACCACCAAACATAGCGTAGATTCCACTACCTTTCTAAAAATATAAGTGCCCACAGTGTGATATAAATTCTTCAACAAATTAGTCCTCACTCTGCCCCGGATTCTGACATCGGCATAGAGGTATGATATCCAAAGCTCTGAATATACTTAAAGTCATTTTTACTATAAATCTGCTAGTCTATAGTATTAATGG
>ENA-OQCB01001003-OQCB01001003.1-human-gut-metagenome-genome-assembly--contig:-NODE-1003-length-11829-cov-8.674158_pt1 | contig 11829 bp, 8 predicted proteins | sample MGYA00242493_ERZ504568 | MGnify/ENA primary metagenome ERZ504568 (study PRJEB26092, sample SAMD00036229) | human gut metagenome | host: Homo sapiens | study: EMG produced TPA metagenomics assembly of...
TCAGTTTCCACGAGGAACCTGAGGCTGACAGCAATCCATTCCTTTTTTCGGTATGCCCAGTCGGAATCACCGGAATCCCTGTACCACTATCAGAAAGTACTGGCTATCCCGGTAAAGAAGAAACGGCAGTCAGCAGTGGAGCACCTGTCCCCGGAAGGGATCAGGCTTCTGCTGGAGCAGCCGGATAAATATACGGCCCATGGACGGCGGGACCTTGCCCTGATGAGCCTGATGTATGACAGCGGCGCAAGGGTTCAGGAGATCATCGATCTTTCTGTCAGGGATTTCGTTCCAGGAAACAAGCCTGTGCTGGTCCTTACTGGAAAGGGTAACAAAACACGGCGGGTTCCTGTCATGAAGAATACGGCTGCGCTCGTAGAAGCATATATCTCCGAGAACAGGCTGGATCTGGCACATAAAGCCAGTTACCCGCTTTTTACGAACAGACAGCACAACCGGCTGACGAAGGAAGGAATTGCTTATATCATCAACAAATACGCCGTTATGGCACACGAAATATCTGATAAAGTACCGGAGAAGGTAAAGTGCCATATGCTGCGCCATTCCAAGGCGGTCCATCTGCTGCAGGCAGGTGTAAACCTAATCTATATCCGTGACTTTCTGGGCCACAGCGATATCAAAACTACAGAGATTTACGCAAGGGCCGATACGGAGCTGAAGCGAAAGGCCCTGGAGAACGCTTATCCGGATCTGGTAGATTCCAATCTGCCGGACTGGAGCGAAAACGGTGACCTAATGGAGTGGCTGTCCAAGTTGTAATGGCTATAAGTAGAATACTATGCAAAGTAAAATCTGAGAGAATCTTTTATTTATAAGGAAAAACAGTACATTCTTTGCATAGTGTTCTGCTTTGCATAGGGTGGTCTATGCTGAGCTTTGCATAGTCCGCCCTGCGGCACGCCCTCGGCCGCTGCGTGAAATCCTCCGTCCTCCATTACTCCGGCTTTCAGGTACTTGTGTATCAGCGAGATTACCCTCCCGTCCTTCACCGTCCTTCACCGTCCTCGACAGCACCTCTATCAGCTTGCTGTGGTTCACCGTGTCAAAGTCCGTGTTGGTGTCGGGGTTCCCGGTAATCCTTTCATGGGCGTACACTCCTGTTTCCCTTCCCTGTTCCGCAGGTATCTCTCGCAGGTAGTCCTCAATATGAAGTTGTCTGTACTTAATTCCATGTCCGGTTTCCATTTGGTAACGACACCTCCTACTGTTCAGTCCTTCCCGGTGCGTTTGCAACCGCCCGGTACTATGACCTCTGCTGACTTCTCACGGCAAGCTTTACTCCGTGACAGCGAATGTTTTATCGCCACTTTCACGTCCGTGAGACCTCCCCGGGTACTCACACGTTCTTTCCCACTTATACCTGCCCCGTTTACTGCTGGCGTTCCGTGCAGTTATTGGACTTTAGTTTGTTAGGCAGCCTCATCCACGCTTCACAGCCTATCCGGACAACTTTTACAGGCCAGTGGTTTGCCTCCGGCTTCCTTCAGACCCCACCTCACGATGACGCCCTTGCCATTGGCTGCACCCTTCCCACTGCCGGGCGGGTCAGGGACTTTCACCCGTTAGAACGTGCGCCCGCCGGGCGCACCTAAATAAAACATGGGCATTTCGTGATAAATGCCCATGTTTTATCAAGTTCATTATTTTGGCCTGCCAGGATTTCCACATCATTTGCCTGGCATACTTTTCGGATCAATTCTCTTGTCCTTAGTGCTACCTGCCCCATCAGGGCTGGCTTCCGATATTAATATTCATAATGTTACCTTTCACTTTTCTTTATTCCTCAACCATTCCAATCAGGTCGAATTTCTCCGTCGAAACAATGACATCATACGATTTTTTCTCCGGTATCTCATACTTCACCCAGATGGTTCTGTCGGAAAGATTGTAATACCATCCGGTTCCGGCTTCCTCCCAGCCGTCCCTTACAAGATAACGCGGGATGCGCTCGCCGTCGACCGTTACCCAGAATGCACCTTTTTGCTTGCTGACAAGCCGGATTGTAACTCGCTCCAATGGGCTTTCGTAGGTTCCCCTGGTATCAAAGTGAATTATCGTCTGATTACCGGCAGTTACATTAACTGCGGTTTTCGCGTAAACACCCTTCTTATAGTCCTCCGTGTGTCCGTCATCGTCATAGAATACAAAGCTGGTGTCCGTATCCGCGCTGATCAGGAAATCCACATGACGCATCCTGTCCGACATAATATGCTTAACATCCTCGCTGGTCACATAAACCGCACTTCCCCTGAGGAACATGGGAATGCTGCCCAGATTTACCGGAAGCTCGATAGTCTGACCGCCCGAATACTCCTTCAGGTTGTCATTCATGTCAAACCATCTGCATCCTGACGGCAGATAGATAGTTCTTGTCCTTGCCTCCGACTCCACCACATTGGCAACCAGCACGCTCTTTCCGAACATAAAGATGAAATTATTATCGCTGTAACACTTCTTATCTTCCGGGAACTCTAAAAACAGCGGGCGCATAGCCGGCATGCCGTTCTGGTTTGCCTCATACATCAGGCTGTACAGATACGGAAGCATCCGGTATCTCTGGGCGTAAGCCGCCTTCACATATTCCCGATTCTCCTCATACATCCAGGGCTGTGTCACCGTGTTGTCGTTATTTGCCGAATTTAAGCAGAAGCGCGGCTGGAAAATACCGTTTTGAATCCAACGAAGCAAAAGCTCCGCCTCCGGCACAGATCCCGCGAACCCGCCAATGTCACAGCCCATGTTGGCACAGCCGGAAAGTCCCATGCCCACGATCGTGGCGATGTTGAACTTCACTGTACGCCAGTCTGTCAGGTTATCTCCTCCCCATACCTGCGCGTATCTCTGGATGCCTGCATATCCCGCACGGTTGATGATGTAGGGCCGCTCTCCCGGATAAACGTCGGCAATCGCCTGCTTTCCAAGAAATGCCATCAAATTGGAATGCAGAATCTTGAGCTCCGCCATTGTCCCTCCGGCGCCTTCAAAATCACAGTATGCGTCCCGATCCTCCACGCCGTCCATCTCACAATTGTCATTCCATACGGTCTTTGTTCCCATTCTCAGAATCCGGTCTTCCAAAAGCATCTTCCAGGTTTCACGGGCCTTCGGGTTCGTGAAGTCTAAAAACCTGCCTTCTCCGCCCCACCATCTTCCATAATAATCCCCGTCACCGCCCGGGTTTTTAATAAACACTCCGTTCTCCTCAAACAGGTTCATATAAGGATGATTTTTCAGAATACCCGGTTTCAGATTGGGAATCACATTGATTCCTCTGGCATTCATACGCTCAAAGAAATCCTCAGGATTTGGAAATCTCCTGTAATTCCAGTTAAAGATATAGCGGAGGTTGTCCTCCTCGCCGCTGGAATAGCCGGATGCCAGCCAAAAATTATCGATCAGGATGCCCTCCTTCTCATGCTTATCGATTACCCGATAGATTTCCTGATCACAGTTGTCCTCCAGTTCTGCGTAATACATAGTCGAGGCACAATACCCCAGAGACTGTTTGGTGGGCAGCGCGCAGCGCCCCGTCAGCATCGTATAGCGGTCTAAAACCGCCGAAAGCTCAGGACCCTTGATCAGGAACAGGTCAATATCTCCCCCATCCGTCTGATAATAGCAATACCGATCCCAATAGCCGGAAACCTCCTGCCCCATATCAAATACGCTGTCGTAGGAATTATGATAAAACAAGCCGATGGCATAGGCTGTTTTCTCGTTGATCCGGATATAAAACGGTATATGCTTGTACATGGGATCCCCAAACTCCGGATCGTGTCCAATCGCGTCCTTGGGTGACATCCTGAGTCTTCTCCCTTTCTTGTCCAGACAGCCCGTCTTTTCGCCAAAGCCGTAAAAGTGGTCGTTAACCGGATCCATTTTGGAATAGTGGGCCAACCGTCCCAGATGATCCTTCTCAAACGCCCTCTCCTTCAGATCCTGATAAACGACAGCCCCGTCCAGGGTCTTTAACGTCAGGAAAAAGGGGGTTTTGCTGATTTCCAGGATGCAGGTGCCTGTTGTAAATACAAGCTTTCCGTTCTTCTCCTCGCAGGGAATATCCAGGGGCTCAATGCGTGTGCGCTCGTCCTTTAAAAGTTCGTCCATCCGATCCTCCCAGGCGGTAGTCACCAGCGTATAGGATTCTTCCTTAAAATCCCGCCGGAAGCTCACCCGTACCCGAATCACGTCATCCGTCATAAAAATCAGCAATACATCCGCCGCATCCCCGTGCAGAATATAGCCGGAACCAGTCTTTTCTATTGATTTCAGTTCACGTAAAAGCATCGCGTTCCTCCATAATCATAAAACTGCAGCCGCCCGAACTCAGACGGCTGCGTCGATAGTTACATCCCAATCAAATCAAAATCTTCAAAGGATACAACCAACTGAGCATCCTTCTTCGGATTTGCATATTTTACCAGAACGGCCTTCTTCGTCTGGCTGTAATACCAGCCGCTGTCCGCCGCTTCAAACTTCCTGCGGTTTAAGTAGTGCTCCAGTCGTCGCCCGTCAAGAGCTGCCCAGAATGGGCTCCTGTCCTTGCGGATGATTTCTACTGTAACGCTCTTTACTGTATCCCGGTAGTCACCCTCAGCGGTAAAATCAACCTTCACCACATCGGTCCCGCTGACGCTGACAGTGGTTTTGCGGAAAATTCCTTTTTCGAAATCGTTGGTTCTTCCGTCATCATCGTACAGTACAAATTGAGAGCCTTCCCTTGCCGAGGCAATAATCAGACGGAGTTCCTCCACACAGTCGCGTTCCATGTTCATCAGTTGATTATCCGCCATGGCCAGAATTGCGCCCTCCCGCAGAAACATTGGAATGGTCTCCATCGTTACAGGAACCTCAATCGTCTGTCCGCCCTCATAGCAGCGGTAATTATCATTCATGTCGTACCACCTTAAGCCGGCCGGCAGATAAACCCGGCGGCTTGCCGCGTCTTTTTCAATAACATTGGCAACCAGCAGGCTCTTTCCGAACAGGAAGTCGAAGCTATTGTCATAGGTGTTCTCATCCTCCTGAAATTCATAAACCAATGCCCGCATAATCGGCGCGCCGCTCTTTGCCGCCTCGTACTCGCAGGAGTAAAGATAGGGGGCCATACGGTAGCGCAGGAGAATCGCACTCCGAATCAGGTCCGTACTATCCTTAAACATCCATGGCTCCGTCACGGTATTATCGTTGCTTGCCGAATGGATGGAGAAACGGGCCTGGAAAATGCCCTGCTGCACCCAGCGCACAAGCAGCTCTTCCTCCGGCGCCGGCCCGGCAAAGCCGCCGATATCCGCGCCTTCATTCGGCTGCCCGGAGAGACCCATTCCGGTGATGGTCGGAATGTTGTACTTTAAGCTCTTCCAACTGGTATAGTTGTCGCCGCACCAGGTCTGCGCATAACGCTGGATGCCGCTGCTTCCGCTTCGGCATACGGAATAGGGCCGCATATCTGCGTCATGCTCCTTCACCGCATCGTTGCTCAGCTTGCACATCAGCGTGCTCATGATTGGCTTCAGTTGGGCAATGGTACCGCCTTTGCCGTCAAAGTCCACAATAACATCCTTATCCAGCAGGCTGTCATACTCACAGTTGTCATTCCAGATTGAGTTGGTTCCCACAGCAACCAGGCTTCCGGTCACATATTTTTTCCATGCCTCACGAGCCGCAGGCTTTGTAAAATCCCAGAACGCCCCGGGACCGCCCCACCAGCTTCCCACCGCGTACTGCTCCGGATTCTTGCTGTCCTTCACAAACACATCCTGGCTTTTGAACTCCTCAAACCACGGGTGGCACAGGAGAATCCCAGGCTTGATATTGGGAACATTCTCCGCCCCCTTGTCCTGCATTGCATGGAAATATGCAGATGGATCCTTAAAGCGGGTCGTATTCCATGTGAACACGCAGCGCTTGTTTCCAACGCTGGTATATCCGGAGGAAAGATGGAAGCCGTCAATCGGAAAGCCTTCCTCCTTAATTGTATCGATAAAGCCAAGAACCGCGTCATCGCTGTCCCTCTCCAGCTCCGGATAATACATGGAACTTCCCTGGTAGCCCAGCGCGCGCTTGGGCAGCAAAGCCGGTCTTCCGGTTAGCAGCGTGTAGTTATCTACAATCCGTGCAATGGAGTTTCCGCCCAGCAGAAACATATCAATGTCTCCGCCGTCTGCCTGCCAGTAGGTATAACGATGCCAGTAATTGCTCTTTTCACAGCCCATGTTAAAGCAGGACTCATAGAAGTTATGATAGAACACGCCTACCGCCTTTTTTGAGCTGCGGTTTAAGCGGATATAAAACGGGATATGCTTATATAGCGTATCGGTCTTTTCCGCGTCATAGCCCATGGCATCAGTAGCGCGTTCACGAAGAAACATCTTGTTTTTATTCAGAGGACCAGCTTTTTCACCAAATCCGTAGAAGCAGTCCTCCTCCTCCATACAGGAATAATGGGTCACGCGGCGGTTGGAGTCCAGCGAAACGGGATTTCCGTGCAGATCACTGTAAAGCAGGGTTCCTTCCGCGTCATACAGCTCAAATCCAATGGGATCCTTCATAAGTACAAGGCGGATTTTTCCGGTATCGAAGGTAATCTCATTATCTGTTTCTTCCACCCCGGGGATTACCGGCTCCACACGAGTTCTCTCCCCCTCAAACAGCGGGTCCAGGCGGTCCTCCCATGCCGTTGTCATCAAAACATAGGATTCCTCCGTAAATTCCTTGTCAAATGAGGTACGGACCCTCACAATCTCATCGGTAACGAATATAATCTTGATATCGGCGCAGTTTGTATGTACCAGCCATGCGCTGTCTGTCCTTTCAATTCCTGAAAATTGTGTGCAAATATCCATACTCTGTCTCCATTCTTAGGGTTATCGATGGGTTTTTTCCGCTTTTTACCATTATTACCACCACATGCTTGGCACAAGACCGCACAGATACGGCACAAGCAGCGGGATAGCAGGGATAAAGCTTACCAGGAACAGGGAGATTACCATTGCCGTAAAAATCGGAACAATATATTTAGTAACCCCCTCAATCTTTACGCGGCCGACACCGCAGCCCACGAACAGGCAGGAACCTACCGGTGGTGTTACGGAGCCGATACCAAGGTTCATAATCAGCATAAGTCCGAAATGCACCGGACTCATTCCAACGCTGGTGGCGATTGGAAGGAAGATTGGAGTGAAGATCAGCACGGCCGGAGTCAAATCCAGAAACATACCCATCACCAGCAGGAACACATTCATGATTAAAATAATCATATACCGATTATTGGAAACACTCATCAGCCCCTCGCTGATAGCCGCCGGAATACCAGAATAGGACATCACGTAGGACATGATTGAGGATGCCGCAATCAGAAACAGAATTGTCGCGGAACTCTTCATCGTGTCTGCAAGCAGGTCATAAAAGGTTTTTATACTCATCTCACGGTAGATGATTGCCAGCAGCGTGCAGTACAGGCACATGACCACGCCCGCCTCCGTTGCCGTGAAAATACCGGTCAAAATGCCGCCCATTACGATAATAACAGCCAACAGGGACGGAACTGCCTCCAGCACGATCTTCCATGCCGGATCCTCCTCCTTCACAGCGGATGCCTTGTAGCCCTTCCTCACCGCCAAAAAGATTGCCAGCCCCGCGACTGCAATGCCAAGCAGAGCTCCGGTCAGATAGCCGCCCATGAACAAGGCTGCCACGGAAACGCCGCCTGCGGTGATGGAATACAGAATTAACGGACCAGACGGCGGTATCAGGATTCCTGTCGGCGCCGAACAGATGTTTACAGCCGCGGAATAATTGGGATCATATCCCTCGTCCAGCTCCAGCGGGCTCATGATGGAACCCATCGCGGAGGTTGCCGCTACGGAAGAACCGGATACGGCACCGAAAAACATATTCGCCAGTACATTTGTAGCTGCCAGATATCCGGGTACCCATCCTACCAGCAGTCTTGCAAGACGGACCAGCCGCTTTGCAATCCCTCCCTTGTTCATAATGTTGCCGCCCAATGAAAAGAACGGCAGAGCCAGAAGGGAGAAGGAATCGCAGCCGGAGAAGCATCTCTGTGCCGCTGTCAACGCGAAGATATTCCCGTCCATACCGCTCATGATTGCAGTAATAATGGAAGCGATACCAATTCCCGCCGAAATCGGAACACCTGCAAACAGCATAACAAAAAATGAACCAAACAGCATTAACGTAGCCTGAACAACCATGCTTATTTCCCTCCTTTGCTGTCAGTAAAAAGCTGTATATACTTGATTACACGGGCAATCACAATGAAAATGCCTGAGATCGGAAGGCATGCGTACAGCAGCCTAAACGGGATACGCATCACGGAGGACTTGTTGGTTGCATTGCCTGCAAGCTGCATTCCGCCGTAAATAAAAACATAGCACACAAAGAACAGAATCGCCGCCTCAATGAAAATCATAAGGACAGAGCGTACCGATCCTTTCACACGATCCTTTACCAAATCCAGCGCCAGATGCTCATCCTTGTAAAAGCAGTAGGCAGAACCAAGCATGGATGCCCAGATCAGCACGTAGCGGAGAAATTCATCCGTAAATGTAGACGGATTTTTCAAAATCCAGCGGGTAAAAATCTGCCATGTACCGCCTGCCAGAAGAGCAAACATGGCAGCGGCCATGATAAAGCGCATTACGGTATCCAGAAAATCATTAAACTTTTTCAAAATCTCATCTCCTTCATGAAGTAAGCAACAGCATCCGGCCGGTTCCTACCTGCCGGCAGCCTGAATCTTCTCAACGATTGCATATACCTCCGCGTTGCTGGTCTTTAAGCCGTCATAAATAGACTGGCATGCCTCCTGGAATGCCGCGGTGTCCACATCCTCTACAAAGGTAATGCCGTTTCCTTCCGCCGCAGTCTTAACCTCGTTCTCAAAATCCGCCCAGCGGGTCTTGTACTCGTCTGTTGCGGCCGCCGCAGTCTCCTTCATGATGTTCTTCTGGCTGTCGCTCATCTGATTCCAAACCTTGGTGGAGATTACAATGACGTCAGGAATACGGGTATGCTCATCATAGCAGTAGTATTTTGTAACATCGCTGTGATCGCGGAGAGCGGTGATGTTATTCTCAGCGCCGTCGATTACTCCCTGCTGCAGGCCAGTATAAATCTCAGAGTAGCTCATGACCGTTGCGGAGCCGCCCAGCGCGTTCATCATGTCGATGGCTATCTGGCTGTCCATGGTGCGGATTTTCAATCCCTTTAAATCAGCCGGCACTCGAATGGGTGTGTTGGCGGTATAGAAGGAACGGGAACCGGAATCCAGCCAGGTCAGTCCAATAAAGCCGTCGCCCTCGGTAATGTTGTAGAGTTCCCCGGCAATCTCGCCGTCCATAACCTTATAGTAATGATCCTTATCGTTGAATACATACGGAACAGACAGAGCGTTCCATGCCTCGTTGAAATTACCAAGGGTTGACGCTGAAACCTTTGCCATATCCAGCGCACCCGCCTGAATAGAAGAAACGTTGTCCGCTTCAGATCCCAATTGACCATTGGGAAGGATCTGAATGTTGATTGTTCCGTTGGACTTCTCCTTCACTGCCTCAGCCCATGCAGTCATCTGGATGTGCACCGCATGATCCTCAGCCAGTCCATGGCTCAGCTTCAGATTAAAGGTCTGCTCAGAAGCCGATGCCCCGCCGTTTCCTCCTGCCGCCTGCGAAGCAGCAGTGCCTGATCCGCCTCCACATGCCGTCAGCATCATTGCTCCTGCTACGGCCAATGCCATCATTGCGCAATTACGTAATCTCATAAATACTTCCTCCTTTAAAATGGTTTCATTTATCAATCAGCCAACGCCTGCTTTGCGGCTGTCAACTGTTGCTTTTTATGCAGCTATGGAATATCATCCGCGCTTTAAATTGCATGCTATTGTTTTTCATTGCCGGTCTCCGTTTCAAAAATTAAGGCATTTTTGCACAAATATGCGATTAGAATATTATGCATTTTATCAATAATTGATATATTTTTTGTTTATACAAGCAAATTTTATCAGTTTTATATCATAAAAGTCCCATTCTTTTGTGATTAAAAACTTGCAAAATGTGATATTTAAGAATATACTTTTGGAAAAAGAAGAAGATGTTTTTTTGATTTAAGCAAAGGAGGGGGAAACTACATGATTGTTCAGAAGATTGCACACTGCACTGATTCCATTCTGACCCAGGAGATGGCCCGCATCGGTCTTGAGGACTATGGAGTGGTTGTAACCTGGTACACAAACCAGAACAACAAGCAGTCTGTGGTCCACTCACACCCGTACCACGAAATCGTCCTGCCGATCTCCGGAAGCAACGTGCTCTACGCCTTTCAGGGGAGCCTTTACACCCTCCATCCTGGAGAGATGGTCTTTTTTCCCGCGGAAATTTATCACTCCGGACGTTATACGGTTACAGACATCGTATCTAACCGACTGGTTGTCCAGATTAGCGCGGAAATCTGGGATTATGCCATTCACGCATCCGGATTAATCAATCCGGATTGGCAGAAGAATATCGTTATTTTGAGCGCGGACGCTGTATCCGCCTTGGACCTGCGGGGGCATTTGGAGCGCATGGCCCAGATTCCCTGGATCAAAAAAGCTTATCAGGAAACGGTGTTAAACTGTGAACTGATGGAACTCCAGCTTTTTATTAACCAACTCGTGGAGGAGCAGCATACCAAATCCCCCAGCTTAACCAGCGCGCTGATTTCCCGGGCTGTTGAATATATCCAGAAGCATTACACCGAGCCCTCCCTTACGGTGGCGTCTCTCGCTGAAAATATCTTCATCAGCCGGGAGCATCTCTCCAGAGCTTTCAAGGAATACACTATGGAAAGCATTCACGGATATATCAACAATCTGCGAATGCAGCACTTCCGCCGTGATATTGCCGCCGGACACAGCGTACTGGATGCCTGTACAAACAGCGGCTTTGCCAGCTATAACAGTTTCCTGAAGTCCTTTAGGAATCTATACGGAATGACTCCCACCCAGTATCGCGCGCAGCTTAATTCCATTGAAAAAAGGAGCCTTAATACTTATAATTCATAGGTTAGAACCAATTCCTTCAGTCCCTTCGGCGGCAGTCTGTAGCTATAACATCCATTATGGACAACTCCTGTAATTGTACAAAAAGACTCCCATGACATTACATCATGAGAGTCCTTAGTACCACTATAAACTTTTCTAACAGACACCTTACTTTTGCAAAAAATCTTCTGCTTCACAATACTTCCAAAGAATCCTGCGTTCTGCGTAATGTTCAACAATCTGCTGTCTCTCAGATATATCCATAATCCTAATGCCGCACAATCCCCTGCCATATTCCCTTTGGCATAAACCTAAAAGACCATCGTATCTTATCCTAATCATCCTGTCCTACATTTCAGTTATACACAGTAACAAATCAGTTATTTTCAGACTATTCTCATGAAATATCCAGTGTTTTCGGTGGATAATGTGGATAACTTTGTGGATATCTTGTTAATTCCCTGTTGATGTCATGTGGATGTCCTTTGACCTCTGCGTACTTTATCACAGCTTAACCCATTCCATAATTTACCATCCCATAATACCTAAACCCTTAGAGGGACGTATACCACGCGTTCAGTGTACGGTCCTCCTCACTCATTATTCCAGCAGTTCTTCATAGGACGTTCCCAGCGCTGTCTTGATGGCTTTCAGCTGAGAGACCTTTACATGCTGCGTCCCTTTCTCAATCTTCACCAATGCCTCCCTCGTAATGTCTACCCCCATCAGCTGCAGGATACGGACCAGATCCGTTTGGCTGATTT
>ENA-OQCB01001004-OQCB01001004.1-human-gut-metagenome-genome-assembly--contig:-NODE-1004-length-11818-cov-5.170302_pt1 | contig 11818 bp, 10 predicted proteins | sample MGYA00242493_ERZ504568 | MGnify/ENA primary metagenome ERZ504568 (study PRJEB26092, sample SAMD00036229) | human gut metagenome | host: Homo sapiens | study: EMG produced TPA metagenomics assembly of...
ATTTTTGTTGTGAATTTCGTAACCTTGTTGTTCGCTACCTACATAATTAGCCCCTTTATTCTAAGTTGATTCTCTGTAACAGAAATGAATACAATTTTGTATCTCCTTTAATATTCCGAAATTTGCAATATGAAATTTAAGTATGTTTTGGAATTGGCTAAAAGAGATAAATGAATGATTGTTAGTGAGAGTAGAATTTATATAGGTTTAGTTTGCTTTTTATTATTACTGTCTTTTTCTTCTTGTATTGATGAGACTTTTACAAATAATAATGAAACGGAAAGTACTTTTATTTCGATAAGAGGAATAGGAGTGCAGGGTAATACACATCTGGGAACGGATCTTGATGACTATATCGTTGAAACCCTTCGTGTACTGGCATTTGATAAAACAACTAAAGATATTGTTACCAATGTGCGCTATACTGCATCAGAAGGTGATATTATACGTCATACTATTAATCCGGGAACATATGACTTTGTTTTTCTTGCTAATGAACCTGCTAATATCCCCGTTTTAAATCAATTGAAGAGTATTTCCAATTATTGTGATTTAGATAATATCGCCTATCCTGAACGTTTCTTCACGTCCGATCAAATTATACCCATGAAACAGGAGATTAAACAGGTCACTGTTTTATCCAACGGGCAAGGGGCCCGATTGAGTGACAATACGGAAGTAACTATATTGCAACTTGCTCTTGAAAGATTGGCAGTGAGGATAGATGTTGTATTGGAATCAGATGATGAACTGGAGGATATTTTTTCCGGACTTATATTTCAAAACATTCCGGATGCGGTACCTCTTACTGCCAATTATCAGGGAGCGATAGGGCAGAGTAATATACGTACTTTTAAAAAGGATACGGATGGAAGTTATTTTTCAGCTGAGACTCCTACTGAGGGGAGAGTATGGGCAAAGAGAGTAAACCGGATTATTTTACCTGCCAAAGAACTGGAGGTGACAGAGGACAAGGCGAAGGCTGTGGTACTCACTGTAGATATGGGAAACCACTATAGCCCTTCTTGTGAACTGAAGATTGTTTCGGAACCGGTGAATTATAGCCTGCCGATAAATACAATGTTGTCATTCAAGGGAATTGTAAAAGAACCGTTGGAGGTAAATATCAAAGCTTCCAAGTGGACGGATGAAAATAATAACTGGAATATAGATGACTTGCGCATACTGAATGTTTCACATACGAAAGTGTCGATAACCGATTTTAATGGTGCTCGGATTTCATTTTCGTCAAACATGCCTGTAGTCAGAGTACTGCCCGAAGTGTATAATGTAACAACCGGTGAGATAGTGGAAACTAACCGTATTTTTAATAGCTTGGTAGCTCAAAGTACAACAGACTGGACTACTGCTCCTGAACGGTTTATATATGCCGCCAACGGACAAGAGGGGACGGGATATATGGACCTTCTGGCTGACGGATGGTTGATAAAGGATGAGATATTTGACTATATAAAGAAGTCTCCAAATCTGACCGGTACATATAAACTGACGTTATCTGCTGAAAATACAGATGGCAGTAATGCTTTGCAAAGGGATATTACTGTCACGATAGAACAAAATGGAACACGTCTTCAATTCTATCATCCGGCTGTAAATCCGGCGAATGGAGCAACAGGATATGCCGGAGCTTTTTGGAAAAATGACCAGTGTGGAGAGCGCATCATTACGGGACAGCTTGCCAGAGAAGGGGCAGATGCCGTAACGATAGTAAATTGGAGTGCGCGAGTAGATGAAGACCCTGATAATATGGTAATCCTGAGCACTACTCCCAGCTTTGATCCTAATGTCGGAACGGCTAATCCGGGAGTTGCTGAAAATTTCTGTGTAACACCCAATTTGCAGAAAGGAGAGGATGGCAAGAATGTTTCCGGTAAAGGACGTATTTACTTCCGTATCGGACTGACAGAAACAAATCCTGATCCGGCTACTCCAAGGTATGCGACTGTGAAATTGAGATATTGGTTATGGGGGTGGGGGGATCAGCCTGTAGAGGCAACTCTTTATTTGAGACAGGGAGAAACCCCGGATTATTTATATCCCGGACGGGTAGGGTCGAGAAAATTTGCTGTTTACAATATGACTCACAAAAATTTTCTGGCTACTCCGATGACAAACGATTTTAGTATCGTTGTGAATAGAAATAATGCTTCGGAAGTTGATTTCCCGACAAAAGCAGGGGCACATTTCCAATGGGGGCGACTAAAAGAAGGAGATTATGGTAGTTCTCCCGAAGATGCAGAAATGGATGAGGCATATAACGCGCTTGGCTATAGGGCATTGAATCCACATCCTGGCATGAATGCGATTGGGCTTGAAGGCTGGGGATGGAGCTATTACAAAAACTATCAGTATCTGACATGGGATAACGGAATTCCGTCAGAAAGCTATAGTACAAACCTGGAAATTTGTCCTGAAGGTTATCATCGACCGAATGATGGTAGCATAACCGGAGGATTAGTGGCTTCACATAACAGTACAACTACGGAAGCGGAGGCATCAGAATGGAGAGCATCCATATTTAAAAATCCGATGACAGGTGACGGTAACCAAGGGTATAAATCGGTTAGTCCGGAGTCTGGAACTCAAGCTAGTTCTCCTTCATATTATGCTCCTGTAACTCTTCCTGATAATATGACTTTTGGGTTCTATGCAGACGGGTATTTTGATAGACGTCCCATAGAGCAGAATTTGATTAATGGTGATTTGATACAATATGGAGTTACTATAAAAAGTGCGAATGCCGCATATTGGGGATGTATTTTTTTCAATGGAGTTAAGTCTTTGTTTTTTCCTTCCGCAGGCAGACGGAATTACGGTGTGGGAGGAGCAAATGAAGCAGGGGTATTGGAACATCCTAGTGCCGGCTTTTATATGACAGCATCAGCGGCTGATATCCCTGAACCGGAAGGCGCTGATTATGTTGATTGGAGTTCTGTGTGGAATATAGAATTAAGTTATGAAGGGACAGCACCTGTGAGCACTTCATTTAAAAACGGGTTGTCTTTGAGATGTGTTAGAAATAAATAGAGAATGAGGTTACAGATTAATATATATATAATCCTTTGGTTGCTTCTCTGCATGATTTCTTGTGTGAAGGAAGAAGATTTTTACTCTACGGAGACCGAAAACATTGAGCAAGTCAGCATAGAACTGTTTACAAGGTTAAGGTCATTTGATACTCCTGTGTCCAGGGCAATAGCGCTGGAAGATGATGTAGACAAAGCCCCCTGGATACTTGTATTTACTGGTGGCGACGGTACGGCTGGCAATGCGGTATTTGCAGAAGCGGCACAGGCAAATATTAATGTTGGAAATAAAAGTTATGTTTTGCTTAGACCACAGAGCGGCAAATCATGGGTATTGATATTGGCTAATCCTCAGGATAAATTTTATGTGGGCAGTATGTCTTACGACTTTTCGGTTGACAATTTTAATGACCTGTTCACAAACAAGACGCTTACTAATGTGACAGCTTTGCTTTCAGCTATGCCAATGACTGCCGGAGTTGTAGTTAATGCTCCGCCATTCGTAAACAAAATGTTGCCGATGAGTTATTTGTCTGAAGCTACTGAGGGAATTAACGTAAATACGAAAATCGGTACGTCTACTGTACCTTTGGAACTAACACGTGCGGTAGCCAAGATTGTAGTAAAAAGTACAGTTGCTGATTTCACCTTATCAGGGATACACTCGGTGTACAATATGAATAAAAATACAGTATTGCATAATCTTTCCGGCAATTTGGAAACTGCGGCAAGTATGGTAGATTATATTAGAAATGATGCAAATGAGGATTTTGTTTCTGCAACGGCTAATGTAACTGACCCTATATATGTATATGAAGCGAAAAGCGGAACCGGTGCCTATATGATAATACGTGCATTTTATAAAGGGCTGGAATCTTATTATAAGATAGCGATCGCTGATGATGAACTCAAGTATATAGACATCAAGCGTAATCATGAATACAGATTTACAATAATATCGGCCAATTTTCCTGGGTTCGGCAGCTATACTGATGCTCTTTTGGCTGAGCCCAATAACTTGGCTTTGAAATGTAAAGTTGAAATAATAGACCTTTCTTCTTTTGAGATTAAAGCCAATAGCGAATATTACCTTGCTGTAAGTAATCGGCTTTGTATGATATATGATGATATCAATTCAGAACATCAATATCTTGCTTTTACGTTGACAACAAATTGTACTTATGCACATAAGTTTTCCGATAAGAGCAATTATATAAGAGTGACGAATGGTACGATGACTATTGTTGCCCCGGCATCCCAAAGAATATCTTCTGCCTCGGATCCGAATACACCGTTCACTGTGGATGTGGTAGTCAAACTTCCTACCGGTAGTATTGACAATTCGAGCATTAATATAAAACTTGGTAACATTGAACAGAAGGTCAGCGTGATAAGAAAGGATATTATTCCTGCAGCAGGAATGGTCGTAAATTATTATACGCAGAATTCAGGTATCTATGATTTTGACTATTATCTTCTTTCGGCTAAAACAGATACAGATATATCATGGATTACGATGAAAAATAAGTATGGTGGCATTAGTGGCGATCCTAATAGTATTCAAGTCGGTGACGGAATAATTGATATAGATATAGCATCAGCTTCTTCCGCAAGAAATGCCGTTGTCTATCTTACGACTATAAAGAATCCGAAAGAACCTCTGGAAGATGATAAAGTATATACCGAAACGGATCAAGATATATTTTACCAAATGGATCTTGATAATAAATAATAAATGCATTAATATTAAACTAGGAAATTTGGAAAAACAGGTACACATTAGACAGAGAGATGCAGTGGATGCTGCCGGAGGAATATTTAAGTAATATGCCTGCTTATAATCATAATCCGGCGGCCAAAGAGATAAACTATTTTTGCCTGACCGGGTACATAGAAGATGGTGATGATAATCCTAAAGATTGGATTAAATTACGTCCGTCAACAATGACTCATCGAGATAATACGGACCATATCATTGTGGAAGACGGAAAGATATTTATTGAGATATTGCCTAATAACAGTGTTGATTCGAGAAGTGGTATTGTGTATTTGACAACAATAATACCCAACGGATCATCTGTAAATGGTAGTACTATGCAACGTATCAAGATTGATATTACTCAATTGGGCATATAAAACAGTAAATGTAAGATAAATGAAGAAGATTCTTATACTCATATTATTAATGTCCGGGTGTTTTATTCTTGAAAGCTACGCCCAAAAGGTTACGTTGAAAGTAATTTGTTATATGATGCTACCGCTACCATGAATCTTGGTTTAGAATTCGGGCTGGCACGTAAATGGACATTGGATGTACCGGTTAATTACAACCCGTGGAAACCCGATAACGGCAGACGTCTCCGCCATTGGGGGATTCAACCGGAGATTCGTTACTGGTTCTGCGAACGTTTTAACCGAACATTTATCGGACTACATGGTCATTATGCTGATTTCAATATAGGGGGCTGGCCCGACTGGTCTTTTGTGAGTGGGAATATGCAGCAAAACCGTTATCAGGGACATCTGTATGGTGCGGGATTCTCGGTAGGGCATTCGTGGATATTGAAAAAACGCTGGAGTATTGAAGCGTCCTTAGGATTGGGGTATGCATATATTGCATACGAAAAATATCCTTGCACAACGTGTGGTACAAAATCGAAGGATACGAGTAAGAATTACTTGGGACCGACAAAGGCTAGTGTGTCACTTATTTATGTCATTAAATAGTATAATCATGATGAAAAGAAATATATATTGCGCTGTATGTCTGCTGACTGTTTTGTGCTTGGACATGGTTCCGGCTACAGCTCAGACTCGTTCTTATGACGGTACTATCACTGTGAAACCGATACAGCTGGAACAGAAAGGAGATTTTCTTCATATTGATATTGATTTTGATTTGAAAGATGTAAAAGTGAAGTCTACTCGCGGGGTGGATTTTATCCCACAGTTGGTGGCTCCCGAACGTACGCTGAATCTTCCGAAAGTCTCTATTAAAGGACGTGATGAATATCTGGCTTACGAGCGTTGGCTTGCGGTGATGAGTATCAAAGAAAAGAAGAACTATGATAAACCTTATGCGGTAGAAAAAGGAAGTAAGGTGAAAAATGGTGTTCTTCCATATAGGTATATGGTGCGTTACGAACCATGGATGGAAAATGCACGTTTGGATGTGCAACGTGACGAGTGTGGTTGCGGTGAGATAAAATCGATGAACGTAGAGCGTTTGGTGGATAAAGTTACGCTTGAACGTGTATTACTGCCTTACGTCGTAACCCCCCATTTCGCTTATTTGCAGCCGAAGGCTGAAGAAATCAAACAGCGGGACATACAAGCGGAATGTTTCTTAGATTTTGAGTTGAATAGGATAAATATCCGTCCCGAGTATATGAACAACCCTCAAGAATTGGCTAAAATCAGGAAGATGATTGATGAATTAAAGTCGGATCCGAATGTGAAGGTCAATCGGTTGGATATTATCGGCTATGCTTCTCCGGAAGGAACGTTAGTGACTAACAAACGTCTGTCCGAAGGACGTGCCATGGCTTTGCGTGATTATCTGGCTTCCAAATATGATTTCCCGAGAAATCAATATTACATCATTTTTGGTGGTGAAAACTGGGACGGTTTGGAAAAAGCACTGGATACAATGGAAATAGAGTATAAAGATGAAGTATTGGATATTATCCGAGATATACCTATTGAAAAAAGGGAGAGAAACAAAACTTATGCAGCTTCGTGGGGGAGTACCCTATCGATATATGTTGAAATATATATTTCCAAGTCTGCGTATAGCTATTTGTAGAGTGAATTATGAGGTCAGGAATTTTAATGTGGATGAAGCAAAGGAGGAAATAAAGAGACGCCCGCAGAACCTGAGCCTGAATGAAATGTTTCTGGTGGCTAATACTTATCCGGTAGGTTCACAAGAGTTTATCGATGTGTTTGAAACGGCTGTCCGGATGTATCCGAAGGATGAGATTGCGAATATAAATGCAGCTACTGCTGCTCTTTCGCGCAATGATCTTATTTCTGCCGAACGCTGTCTGAATATGGTAGATTCGATGAAAAAATTACCGGAGTATAGCAACGCAATGGGAGTATTAATGTTACTGAAGGGGGAATATGAACATGCGGAAGAATATTTAAATGTCGCATACGAATCGGGACTCAAAGTTGCCGGATATAATTTGGAAGAATTAACTAGAAAGAAGGCTAATGCCTCTGAATTTAGAATTAAAAATAGGGATAAATAAATTAATTACAAACGCTTTTATTAAATTGTAGAAACAATGAAAAAGAAGAATTTTTTTATGTTGGCACTTGCTGCTATTGCATTTGTTGCTTGTAGTAATGAAGACATCGTTCCTGGTGGGAAGGATAATAATGATGTAGTGAACTTAGATGGTGATGCATGGGTTGCGTTAAGTGTCCAATCAACTAAAACGCGTGCGTTGAATACTCCGAATCAGGACAATGGTACGGCTGATGAGAGTAATATTACTGCCGTAAAAGCTGTATTCTTTGATGGGCATGTTAACACAAGTGTAGTAACAAAAATTGTAACGTTTAGTGATGAAGATATCAATAATTTGCCCAACAGAACGAGTGCATTTAAGGTACCTTCTACGTCTAAAGCTGTATTAATCATTGCTAACCCGCAGAATCTGGCCCGGACAATTAAGGAAGGTGATAAGTATGAAGATGTAAATGAGATTGTAACACTTTCAACGGAAGCAGAAGTTACTACAGGTGTTGCCAAATCCGGTGGGTTTGTTATGACAAACGCTAAAGGTGATCTGGAACCTTCGGAAAGTGATGGGACTGCGAAGAACTTAGCCTTATACAGTACTGCAATAGCAGCTACTAACTCGCCTCTGACTATTAGAATTGATCGTATATCGGCTAAAGTACGTGTATACGTAAAAGCTGATAGCGGTGATGATGATGATCTTAGTGACAATGCCACTATTGATAAGGTTAATACTAAATGGTATTTGAATGTAACCAATAAGAAGTTTTTTCCTGCGTCTAAGAGAATTAAGACAGCAATGAATTCATGGACTCCATATGATCAGTATAGCATTGGTTCATATAGACAAGACCCGAATTATGAAGATAGTAATATTGGTAAGTGGGTATCTTCTACTAATCATTCAGATTATGATTTAAATTATTTTTATGTAACGTCCGCTACAAATTCTATCACATGGAATGATCTGGCTACTGCTAAATACTGCTTGGAAAATACACAAGAGGAAGGCTATAATGTACATGCTTATACAACACATGTATTGTTGAAGGTTTTTTATGCTCCTACAACAATTAAGAATCAAGATGGGTCTAAGGTGACTTTGCTTAATGGAGAGGACTGGTTCAATATGAATGGTGTATTTTATACTCCGACTTCTGTTTTAACGTATATTGAAGAAGAATTGACTCGTAAATATAAATCTGGTGAACCGGCCGAATATCCAACGGGAATAACAGACCTTTACAACGAATTTATAGAAGCACTTGGCGAAGGTGATGATACTCTTAATCCGGTAAATATTCCCGCTGCTAAGGATGATGCTAAAACTCCGGAGCAGATGGCTTCAGACATTAAAGATGAGTTTGCAGCATTAGCAGGAAAAATAGCCACAAAAAGTGCAGGTGGCAAGACTCTGAAAGCTGTTGAATATTACTCAAAAGGTATTTGTTATTACAAAATTATGATTAAACATGATGATAGTCCCACTATAATGAATAAATTGGGTGAGTTTGGTGTAGTCCGTAATTCGGTATATGATATTACTGTAAATAAGATTGATAATCCTGGCTATCCTTCTATTCCGGATCCGGACCCGATTACACCGGATGAAGAAGAAGACCGTTATTTGTCCATTAAAATTGAGGTTAACCCATGGACTTGGTATTCGCAAGTTGAACCTCTGTAATTTTATATTCATTGTTTTATTGCGACTTGAGGTAAAGAGGGGGCGCTCTCTTTACCTTTAAAACAAACAATAGGAAGAAAAATCGAGAGCTATCAATAATTTCAAAATTTATAGCTTGATAGAAATTAGAAGAATAGAAATATGAACCTAAAAAGCCTTATATGCCGTGTTACCTTGGGGATTCTCATTGTTAGTTCCTGGGCAATGGTTTCTTGCGATAGCTTTAAAGAAGATTTGCCGGAATGTCGCTTGTCTGTAAAGTTCAAATATGATTATAATATGGAATTTGCTGATGCTTTCCATACGCAAGTCGATAAAGTGGAACTTTATGTTTTTGATAAAGACGGGAAGTTTTTATTCAAACAGGCAGAAGAAGGTGGTTCGCTATCGACAGGTAATTATCTGATGGAGGTAGCATTGCCGGTGGGGGAGTATCAGTTTGTAGCATGGGCAGGTGCACGTGATTCATACGATATTACTTCGTTAATTCCCGGGACTTCTACCATTACAGATTTGAAATTGCAGTTGAAGCGTGAGGAGTCTCTTATTATTGACAAAGAATTGGAAACGCTTTGGTATGGTGAGATTATCAATGTAAATTTTACAGGAACAATTCATCAGACAGAGACTATTAATCTTATAAAAGATACAAAAAGGGTGCGTTTTATTTTCCAGAGTTATGCGAATAACTGGGAATTAAAGATGAATGATTATGATTATGAAATTCGTGAGTCTAACGGATATTTGGGACATGATAATTCCTTACTGGATGATGATGTGTTGAGTTTCCGTCCTTATCATATGAATCAGTTGAATTCTTTTTCTGCTTCGGTAGACTTGAACACAATGCGGCTGATGAAAGATAGAACAACTCGTCTGGTGATTACGGAAAAGTCGACGTCAAATAAGGTATTTGATATCAACCTGATTGATTATCTTGCTATGACTAATATGGAGGATAAAAAGATCGGAATACAGGAATATTTTGATCGCCAAAGTAATTATCATATTGTTTTCTTTCTCTCTGGTTCATGGCTTGCAATGAAAATTGTCATTAATGGTTGGACTGTGTATTCGCAGACAGAAGGAGATTTCTAATAGAAAGAGTTAGACAGAGGGAGAATTAGAAGGGGCCGGGTTATTATCAACCTAACCCCTTCGTTATTTATAAAGCTTCAATAACTTCATGCTGTTTCTGCATGAAAACGATGCGTTGTGCTTCTCCGCTTTCAGAAATTAGAGTGGAGTGACGTTTTAAAGACAGAATCCAGTCACGTTGCATCTGACAGATATGCGGACTTTGTGAATCCATTGAATTGATAGAATATACCCGTAGCAGACTGATTCGATAATTTGCTTTTTCGATATAACTATAAGTAGCTTCAAAGTTTATGTTAGACAAATAGAAATATACCTTTCGGCCATTACTAAACTCTCCTTTACTTGACAGATGTTCGATAAGTGAAAGCAATTGGTGAAGTTCTTCTTTCAGATGACGTACATCCTCCGGTGTTATGAGATTCAGACTGGCAAAATACTTGATTTCATTGACGAATGAATGAAAAATGTTAGTGTCCCAGATAAAAAAAGTTTTCGGGCATTGTTTCACACTTTCACTCAATCTTTTATGCGCCTGTTCTATTCGTTTTTCTACACGCATATCCGATAAGGAATGGGGAGTTTTAATCTGCCCGTGCTGGTATAGCCACCGACAAAGGCGGAATTTGGATAAATATTCGTAAGAAGAATAAAGTGTGAAAGGCAAGAGGTTGGAGGCTGTGTATATCTCTGTACTACTATCTTCTTTCACATAGTCAAATATCTGTTGGTAACGATTGAGAATCTCATAATAATTCTCTATCGCATTAGGCGAATGGAGGAGATTCAAATCAAAAGTAACTTTATTGGAATGATGGCTACCAACAACCTGGTCGATAGAAATTCCTAATTTGGAAGATATAGTAGCTATTTCTTCGATAGAAAAAGAAACTTCCCCTCTTAGTCTGCGATAGACAGCTTCTTTTCCCATGAACAAGATATCCGCCAGGACGCTGGCAAGGTTTTGTCCTTGCGGAACTCTTTCTTTCATAACTGCAATCAATTCATTCAAAATACCATTTTTCATTGTTTGTTCTTCGTTTTTAATATGAATAATATTCGTGATACATTTAATGCAAAATTAAAGCTTGTATTTGAAAGATTTGTGTGGAAAAACAGGTATAAGACAGGAGTGAATTTTCTGATTAAATATAACAGATAGGGGTGACGGACATATAATGAAAAAAAGTAGATAAGTATTTTATCTACTTTCATTTATTGTAATTATGGATTTTACATCTTTTTGTTTTACGAAAAAAATGAATTTAAAGAGTATCAATGATTTCCCTCTGCTGTTTGAAGAATTGGATACGTTGCATTTCACCGCTTTCAGAAATCAAGGTGGAGAATTTCTTTAAAGACTGAATCCATTCCTTTAAGCTACAGAAGATTTCATTGTCCATTGTGGTCAGAGAATTAATGGAGTAAACGCGTATCAGGCTTAGTTGGATGTTATTAGTTTCTACATAACTGTACGTTGCCTCAAAATTAATATGCGACACATAGATACGAACTGTGTTACCATTCTCTGTTTTACCTTTAGTGGCAAGATCTTCCAGTTCGTTTGTCAGGAGGAATAATTCTTTCTTGATATCTTCTTTAGCTTCATTTGAAATAAGATGAATGCTGGAAAAGGTATTGGATATCGTTGTGAGGTGCTGAAAGATCATACTGTCCCAGATTATCAATAGAATGGAAATGATTTGTCATATCCGACATAGTCCTTTTTGGATA
>ENA-OQCB01001005-OQCB01001005.1-human-gut-metagenome-genome-assembly--contig:-NODE-1005-length-11817-cov-4.530111_pt1 | contig 11817 bp, 9 predicted proteins | sample MGYA00242493_ERZ504568 | MGnify/ENA primary metagenome ERZ504568 (study PRJEB26092, sample SAMD00036229) | human gut metagenome | host: Homo sapiens | study: EMG produced TPA metagenomics assembly of...
TCTTTACTTTTCAAATCTTCAGTCGGTACTTCTATTACTTCCCAATACAAATCGTCCGGATAATCATGCACAAAATTAGATCGTGCCAACGTGCGAGGATATAATGGACGGACTATTACTGAAGAATTTCCATTTGTAATGTTTAGATCTGTCCCTTTTTTCTCAGTTATTCCTCCCGGATGCCACAACCATTCAAAATGACCGGTTTCATAGGTTTTTAAATCATCAATGATATAGATGACGTTGTCTATCCACAAAAAGTGACGGAAGTTGCGGCTAAACTGGTCCGAATAAGGACCTGTACCATTTGCCAACACATATTTTATATTTCCGGCATCCAACAGATAATGCAGATATCCTCTTAAGGTAGAACCATAATATTGCTGTTCTCGTCTTTGCCCTTTGCCATTGAATAATACGACATTATGTGCCTCGCTTTGAAAGAAGTAGTTGCGGTATTCGGGATTCGCATACCAACATCGTCCTCCATCTTTGATAATATCCTCTCCTTTATGAAAGACTATGAATGAATTGGCATCGGCATGAGAATGATTCCAGGTATATCCGGACTTGACGGCTAACATTGTGGCATCTTTCTCCCAAGAGTTGCGCATGGTTGCCCAACCGAAGTCTTTGAATAATTGTGATTTCTTTAGTTTAGGAACCTTGGGTGCTTTACTCAAATTGGGAGTATAGAGAAATCCTATCGGGCGGTCGATAAAATATCCATCACGGTGTTGCCCTTGCTCTATCTGATTCATATACCAAAGCATATCATCATTTTGAATCCCCATTGCATATAATAACATCAGACTACTTTCGGCAGCCGTGTTTTTATGACTGTCCCCGAAGTTTATATTATAAAGCATACCTGTACGTGGATAACAGATATGTACAAAAAAAATCTGATAACTTCTCCAGTTGGGGTATCTCTATTGCTTTATCTTCCTTGTGAGTATTCATCCAAGCTAAGCGGAATAATAAAGCCTCTTGAATCCCGTAGTTTGCATAGTTCAGACATTCATACATTCCACCGGCCTCATCAAAGGTCTTTGGCTTTTGATGAAGCACATCTCCTGCAAACTCAAACCATTCGGGAAGGACTTCGTTGATAATCTTTACAGCATCTCTTGCTTCTTCCAATTCATTCTGTAAGCTTAGTGCAAGTAGACCACCCATACACGTACAAGAAGTCCACCAGTTGTGCCCCATTGAGTTTAGTGAATGAATACGTGTTGGCTCCAAGATCCAGTCACCTAATAGCGGGTCCATTGCCAGACGTTTTAATCCGTGAGCTATTTTTCTTCTTTCAGATTGAGAAAGTTCTTGATAGATGGCGTCATAAGCTATTGCTGCATAAAAAGCTTTATGTGCAATCTCAAGGTCGGCGTTCCAGGCTGGGGTACGAGCCATCATTTCTTGATTGCCCCAAGTTTCGTCCTCAGTGACATCCTGCAAAATCTCTTTTATTTTATCAGCATATTCGGTTAAAAGATTCTTTGAGTAAATTTTTTCATTTTTTGAATTTCTAACTTCTTTCCAAAGAATAGATGCAACTTTTAATTTGTTAGAATAATAATCACTATGTTTATCTAAACAAAAATCTTTTAAAACTGGTTCCATTGACAAACTGAATTATCATACTTTGCATAATCTAACTCTCCATAATATATGTTAATCATATCTTGTATCGTAAATTCTATATCGTTCTCTCCTTTTACTTTTCTCCAAGCTGTTGCCATATTAGCAGTAAATTTAAACGACTTAACTCCAGTTAAAACTGAAAAATAATCTCGAAATTTTTGATTAAATGAAAAGTTACATTCAAGTAGTGGTGTATTTAGCGTTATTACTTCGGTGTGCTTTTTATTTTTATGTTCTGACATCCTTTCAATTCTATTCCCCTTAAAGTATTGCTCTATAATGTAATTCAGTTCCTGTTTTGTACCTCTATATTCTAATGTGAGAGATTTACATATTTGTGAAAGTTCTTCTCTGTACCAATAATACTTATTAAATTCTTCAAATGATTTTATATCTTTAAAATCTGGTCTATTTTGTTCCAAGCTCTTACCTCCACAAATTACAATTTATAAAACACTATTTCCTTTAAAACAAACCTAGTCCATACAGCCTGTAATCAAAAAGAGCTGCTATTTAACATATTGAATCCTCTTATTCGCAATAGCCTTTTCCACCATACGTTAAACATGATTATGAAGCCAGCGATCGCGTATTTCCTTTTTGTAATTTCTGCACACGATAGGAAAGGTAATCCATAAGCTCCTCCAGCTGCTTCTCATGCCAGTCCAATGCTATCTGCTCATCCTTCAAACAGCAGGCATGATAAATCAGACCCCGGGCAGTCGTCAGCAGTCCCCATGTCACATCCTTTACTGCAGTCTCTGAAACCAGCTTTCCAACCTCTGCCGCCAGCAGCTGAAAAATCGGACGCTGTTCATCAAAGAAATAGGTATCGTGGTATTTGATATGGCAGATATAAATCTGGCGCACGGCATGCATGTCCTCCAGCGTGACCATCTTCAGATAGCAGGTCATGATTTTACGAATGCTGCCCCATGCATCCTCCTCCAGCGGTAATGCAAGAAACTGTTCATCCGCCTGACGATAGCCATACAGCAAAGCAGCCTCCTTACAGGAAAAATATAAATAGAAGGTGCCGATGGATACACCTGCCTTTTTACATACGCTTCGAATGGTGATATCACTGAGATCCGCTTCCTTCATACTCGCATGAATCGCCTCAACAATTTTTCTTCTTGTTTTTTCCGTCTGGTTCGGCCGCCGCCGCATTTCCTTTTCTTTCATAGACTCACCTGCTTTGTGTCTTCATTGTATCGTATCCGCTTAAAAAACACAATGTGAACCACCCCTTGACTTTTTCTATGTAAGTGCTATCATGTAATTAAATGAACATGTTCACTTAAAGGAGGGACATCATGAAAAAGGAATATGAAGCTTTATTCACGCCGCTTCGTATCGGTAATGTGGAGATACGAAACCGTTTTGCTATGGCTCCGATGGCGATGGGCCAGCTGGATGACCATTGGGCATATAAGCAGGAATCCATTGATCACTTTACAGAACGGGCCCGTGGAGGTACCGGTCTGATCATCACCGGTGCCAATTTTATCGAAAACAGAATCGAAAAGCACCGCAAGGCAAGCTTTCCCTGTCCGCTGGAGGACCCGCAAAGCTACATGACACAGCTAAAGAAAATGAGTGATAATATTCATGCCTACAATTCCAAGCTGTTTGTCCAGCTGACCGCCGGATTGGGACGCTCTGCCATACCTGCCATGATTCTGGATAATACCTTTGTTGCACCGAGCGCTACCACGAATCGCTGGGATCCTTCCATTCAGCATCGTGCATTGACTACAGAGGAAATCTATGAGCTGATCAAGGATTTTGCGACCTGCGCCATGCTGGCAAAGATGGGAGGTGCAGATGGTATTGAGGTGCATGCAGTTCATGAGGGTTATTTGCTGGATAATTTCACAATGGAATATTTCAATCAGCGTGAGGATGAGTTCGGCGGCGATCTAATGGGACGACTGCGGTTTCCACTCGCCATATTACAGGCTGTTAAACAGGCATGCGGCAAGGATTTTCCTGTGATATTGAGATTCTCACTCAAGAGCTTTATCCGTGCGGAGCGCCATGGCATCCTGCCTGGTGAATCCTATCCGGAGCTGGGAAGAGATATTGAGGAAGGCCTGCAATTCGCCAAAATACTGACCGAGGCCGGATATGATGCTTTGAATGTGGATGCCGGAAGCTATGATGCATGGTACTGGGCACATCCGCCATTCTTTCAGGATCGCGGCCTGTATCTGCCATTTGCCGAAAAGGTAAAGAAGGTTGTAAAGGTACCGGTGCTGACAGCCGGGCGCATGGGCTATCCGCAGCTTGCCGCCGAGGCATTGCAGGAAGGAAAGTGCGACATGGTGGTATTGGGAAGACCACTGCTTGCGGATCCGGAATTTGTTAATAAAATGCGCCAGGGCAATATTCAGGATATCCGCCCATGTCTGTCCTGTCATGATGGCTGCTTTAACCGGGCACACTCGATGCGTCTGATGTCCTGTGCCGTCAATCCGCAATGCAACCGTGAAAAAGAGGCTGCCTTCTGTAAGGCAGAGCATACGAAAAGCTGTCTTGTCATCGGTGGAGGTCCTGCCGGTATGGAGGCCGCAAGAATTCTGGCACTACGCGGACACACGGTAACACTCGTAGAAAAAGAAAAGCAGCTCGGTGGCATGTATCGCTGGGCAAGTGTTCCGGAATTCAAGGATGATGGAAAGCTGCTGATTTCCTGGTATGAGCATCAGATGGAGCGTCTGAAGGTACAGGTTGAGCTGAATAGTGACATACAGGCGCAGGATCCACGAATCGAAGCCGCAGATGTCGTAATCTGTGCCACCGGAAGCCACGCTTTCCTGCCGCCAATCAAGGGAATTGAATATGGCGTAACTGCTGTCGATGTATTAAAGGGAGCGGTAACCGCGAAGAAGGAAGCTACGATTATCGGCGGTGGTCTTGTTGGCTGTGAGCTGGCCATCTGGCTCTCCCAGCATGGAAAAAGCGTGCGCATCATTGAAATGGCGGATACGTTGATGTCTACCGGAGCTCCTGCCGATATGAACAAGCAGATGATACTGGAATTACTGGAGCACCATCAGGTTGAAATCCGCTTACAGACAAAGCTGCAGGAAATCCGCGAGCATGAAATCGTGGTTGAGACACAGGGCGCTATACAGGAGCTAGCAAGTGACTGCACGATCCTTGCCCTTGGCTATCGCAGCAATCGTTCTCTGTATGATCAGATTTTGTTGAAGGCAAAGGATATTTATAATATCGGTGACAGCTCGCATCCAAAGGATATCATGGAGGGCATCTGGGATGCCTATGAGCTGTGCTCGCACCTGTAAGCAACAATTCCCTATCCCGATACCTCAGGAGTTTCATCAGCCAAAGGCTTTTATTGAATATTTACATGCATGCTGCCTCTTCTCATAGAAAAACATACAGGTTTCCCTTCTATCAATGTTAGAGAATAAGCACAGGGTATCTTTCACAAGCAAAAAAAAGAATAGTCTTCCGGTTTCGTTTCACCAAAGATGGGTAGAGCTTTTACCCATGAAAGCTAAAAGGAATCAAGTACATCGCTTTAATGATGCTTTGATTCTTTTTTTCTTGTTGCTGATGATATTCAAAAGGAACTATCCTCTTTATCTATTCTTGTTTTAGCGTATCCCTTCGACATATACAACGCTTTAGAAAAAGCCTCTTCCACAGCACGAGGACATACAAAATACAAGAAAAAAAGGTCATGCATTTCAGACCCTTTCCTAAGGCCTTTGCCATACGGCGAAATGAACACAACCTGAATATATCATATGGTGCCGGAGAGGTGAATCGAACACCCAACCTACGCGTTACGAGTGCGTTGCTCTACCATTGAGCCACTCCGGCAGAATAAGGAAATAGCTTTCTCACGAACCGTTTCCCTGAGACCGCGATTATTATACCATCTTTTCTTCCTTATGTACAGAATCAAAAAGAAATTTTTATAAGATTATTTGCTTAATTTCCGCATTTCTTCCTGGCATAGCCATATGCAGCAGCTCTGTGTGGCTGTAATTATTGAACTATGCAGTCACATTTATGTACTGCTTACCTGTCAAGCTGTGCTATCCTATGCTCATAATCACGACGTATTTCCTGGTACATTGCGATTACCGGTGTACAATCGCGCTTCACCGTCTGCAGGATGTGAGGAAGATTGTCACAGGCAATCTGTACGATTCTATCATCCAGATACTGCCCTTCAGCCATTTCCTGTAAAATTTCTTTGATTTTCTCCAAGTCATATGCTTCCTTATAGCTGCGCTTTCCTATGAGAGCGCTGATGATATCCGCAATTGCTACAATGCGTTCGGATGTCGTTAAAGCTTCCTCCTTCAGCCCCAGAGGATAGCCTTTGCCGTTCAGCTTTTCATGATGACGGACAGCGATATGCTCGATTTCCTCATCGACAACACCATGCAGAATTTTCATGGAATATGTCACATGTGACTGCATAACTGCCATGTCCTGCGGACTGAGTCTGCCCGGGAAGTCGAGGATCGTCACCGGTATGGCAACCTTACCGATATCATGCAGCAGGGCTCCGTAATACACCTTTTCTATTTCTGTCGGATGATAATCACATAGCGCCGCAAGTGTTGTGGAAACACTTGTCGTTGTAATGGTATGTGCTACCATATATTCACTGCGGAAATCTATTGCATAGCTGAGCATATGCAGATATGCCTTTCCTTCTGATTCCGTAAACGGTATTTCATCGAAGACCGCTACCTTTACCTCCTGATGCTGCACATAAAGCTGATCCAGCATGTGGCATTGTGCATCTGCGGAAAGGAACAGATCAATCGCCTCCTTACTGAAATAATCCTCCTCGAACTGGCGAAGGAAGGCTTCCACATTTTGAAGCGGTTTCTCAAGCTGATAGACATCCAGGCGATCACAGAGGCTGAGAAGCTGTGACACAAGAAGGTAGGGAATATCATGATCTCTGAGCTTTCTGTAATATATGTGATGATATAGAATGATATCCGCATACGGGCCGAGCGGGGACAGATTTTTCAGGAAAAGATAGCCGTATACGGAATGCTGGTAGATATCCCATGTTTCAAACTGGATTAGCTGCTCGATTTCCTCTGTCTTATAAGCACCGATATCATGAAGAAAGCAGGTCATGACAATATCCCGCAATTCCTTTCCTTTAAAGAGGCCTGCATGACACAGAGTCTGTTCCATCAAAAAAGCCACACGGTAGCCATGATCCACCAGCCGCGCATCCAGTGCATTTAATGTATTTCGTATAATCGGTATCACGTGTTTGTGTTCTATGACCTTCATGTATCCTCCTGTGAATGCAACTGTACCCATTATACTGTACACACCTGGTTTCTACAATAAGTTTCTGTGTGAAAAAAGAGGCAGCTTTTCTCTGCCCCTCTGTATTTAAAACATCTTTGAGAAGAAATTTGAAATCTTATCAAAGAAATCATCCTTTGTTTCTTCCTTTGTTTTCTTTGTTTCCTGTGTGTCTGTCTTTTTTTCCTTTTGCAGCTCTTCTGTTTTATAAATATATTTGACCTTGCTTTCACTGTTTTTCGGTGCACCGCTGAAGGTGTGCTCCTGCTCTGCTTCCTTTACAATTTCATCCTTAATAGCAAGAAGCTGTGTGACATCATCCAGTGACAGGGAAACCTGCTTCTGCATTTCATCAATACCGGTTGTTTTGAATTTGCTCATGCCTGCATGCAGTTCCCCTGTTTTATCCTTTAACAGAGTTGATGCATCATATAGCTGCTGTGCACCGTTACCGATAGTCGCAGAACCGCTTTGCAGAGCACCTGCCCCCTGGTCAACACGCTGTAATCCGGATACCAGAGCCTGACTGCCCTTATAAAGCTCGCTACTGCCACCGACTGCCGTTGTCATACTGGAGTCCAGTGTGGAAATTCCCTTTTTCAGTTCTAAGAGAGAGGAGGATTTTTCACTGAGCTGCTGCGTACCCCGGGCAAGCTGCTGTGCTCCCTGTGATGCAGTATTCAGACTTGCTTTGAAACTGCTTAGCTTCGGCAGCATTTCAGCAGCAGAGTCTGCCATGTCGGATAGATTTTTCAGATTTGCTGAATCTGTCTGCAGCTGGGTCAGCTGTTTTTGCAGATTGACCGCAGAAGCTGTAGCCTGCGTTTTATAATTTAATAAGTAGTCATCCGCACTTTTAAGGCTTTTCAGAGCCTGCGCTGCCTCTGCATCCACAACCTCTCCTTTATCATTAAAAGCTTTTTTCTTTAGATATTCTGCAGTTTCTCCCAGTTTTCCTGCTGCGTTATCAACATCTGTGCTTGTGAGTGCAGCCTCCAGATCAGCGGCAGCCTGCGCCACATGTTGCTGATCCTTTTCAAACATCTCCTGTAAAGCAGATACATTTCCTAAACCATCTGTTAAATTTTTCAGCATTTCATCACTCAGGGATGCATTCAGCTCATTGCTTCCATCCTGCAAGCCCTTTGCAAGTGCCTGCATATTCGTATTGATCTCATCAACACCGCTTACCAGTGTACCCAAACCGTCTGTTGCTTTATTCAGCTTGGCAGTTCCCTTCTTCGCCTGATTCATTCCGGTATGCAAATTCTGCAATCCGCTGTACAGCCTGGTTGAGCCGCTCACCAGCTCCTGCGTACCATTCTTTAATGCAGATACACCGTTCGTCAGTGTCGGCACACCATTTACCAGCTCCTGCATTTTACCTTGGAAGGTTGCTGTACCCTCAGAAAGCTGTGAAGTCCCATTCAATAGCTGTGCACTTGCATTGGTCAGCTCATCCAGCCCCTTCGTGAGATCATCCATGGAATTGATATCCTTCAGCTTATCCACCGGCACCTCCGGTGTCATTGCAAACATAATCGGACCAAGCTCAAAATCCTTTGCTTCACAGGTAATGGTGATATCATCCTGCATCGGCAGTTCCTTTGCGCCGGTTACACCGCAGCTTTCCAGCGTATCCTGCAATCCGGGAACACTGATGAAAGCGACCATGGTATTGTTGCCCTCGGAAAGCACCTTACCGTTTTCACACTTCACATTTGAAAAATGATCGGTGGAAAGATCAAGTACACCTGCGCCCATATAAAATGGATGAATGCGTGTCTGTCTGCCATTCACATTCACTGTTTTACTCTGCGTATTTTTCAGTGAAATATGAATTTCCAGCTTACCGCTTTTTCCGATCAGGTCCTTTCCACTGATTTCCTTACCATCCAGCTTATAAGTCACCCTTACCTGTACCGGTAGAGTTTTGGTGCTCGTTCCTTCATAATAAATATCATTGGAATCTGCATTCCAGGTATAGGTCTTTCCGGAAACCTCTGGCTTTTCGTCACTTTTCACATTCTTGACATTGCTGAGGTCCAGCTGTTCCTTTATATTACGAATACCGTTATCGTTGTGCAGCCAGCTGCTTACAATTTCCTGATCGACACTGCCATCACTGTTCAGCATGGCGTAAACTGTTTCATCCTTTACCGTTTCATCATCCTTTGCATACAGCACCATGCCGGAATTAACCAGCAGCATACTCAATGCCGCACACGTTACTGCTTTCACATTTTTCTTCATATGAATACCCTCCTTATTTCAGATTGGCTTTTGGCCAGCCCTTGGTTGTTTTCTCTATCAGCTTATGGAATATAATCAGCATAGCTGGCAGTACCAGCAGAATAGAAAGCATGGAAATCACTGCCCCGCGGGAGATTAGTGTACACAGACTCTTGATTAAATCCATTTTGGAAATAAAGGATACACCGATACATGCGGCGAAGAAGGACAGTCCGGATGTGATAATACTCGGTGCAGATTTTGCTGCCGCTTCCCTCGCGGCCTCTATAACCGTACTGCCGTTGCTGAGTTCTTCCTTATAGCGTGTTGTCATCAGGATGGCATAATCCACCGTCGCTCCCAGCTGAATTGTACCGATGACAATGCTGGCGATAAATGGAAGCGTTGTCCCGGTGAAGAATGGAATCCCCATATTGATACAGATTGCAAATTCGATGGAAGCTACCAGTATAACCGGTAGTGCAAGCGATTTGAAGGTGATAGCGATAATCAGAAAAATCGCGGCAACAGATAAGATATTCACCATTTTAAAATCAATATCCGTCGTAGTAATCAAATCACGGGTCAATGAGCCTTCCCCGGCAATCACCGCATGCTTATCGTATTTATGCAGTATCGTATCTATCTTATTCAGCTGTTCATCCTCTTCATCCGTTGCGGAACGATAGGTGCTGTTGACCAGGATCATCTTTCTGCCGCCATTCTGCAGGATGTTTTTTCACTGCTGCAGGCTCTAGCTCATTCGGAATACCGCCGCCAATCAGACTCTCATAGGAAACGACGGAATAAACTCCCGGTAGTTCCTCCACAGAATCACAGATTTCCTTGATTTCATAATTTTCCAGCTTCTCGTCCACCAGTAGGAAATGCGTCGTCGTCATATGGAACTGGTCCTTCAGCTTATTCGTACCGATGACACTTGGAAAATCCTCAGGCATTGTCGCATTCAGATCGTAATAGACATTGGTATGTGCCTGTGCATAAATCATCGGAATGAAGATAACGACAAAGACCACCAGAATTGTTTTATAATGTCTTGTCAGAAAGCCCGGAAGCTTTTTCGGTTCCTTTAAAGGATCGGGTGCTTCCATTTCTCAATATATTTATCGAACAGCATCAGCAGCGCGGGCAGGATGATGATAGTCGATAATACGCCGAATACAACACCCTTTGCCATAACGATACCGATATCCCTGCCCAGGGTCAGCTGCATTGCGCATAATGCCAGAAATCCAGCGACAGTCGTTATAGAAGAGCTGGTGATGGAGGTGAAGGTAGCCTGTATCGCATTTGACATGGCTTCATCACGATCACTGCTTTTCTTTTTTTCCTCCTGATAGCGGTGCAGCAGGAAGATGGAGTAATCCATCGTGACACCCAGCTGCAGGACCAGAGCCAGTGCCTTGGTGATATAGGATATCTGTCCCAGAAAGACATTGGTTCCGAAGTTGTAGACGATTGGGAAAACGATTCCCAAAACGAAGACAAACGGTGCTATGGAGGACTCCAGCCCCATAAACAATACAATCATACACAGGATGATGGCAGTTACGGCATACAGCGGAGTTTCCTCGTTCATCAAATCCTTGGTATCCTCAGTGATGGCGGAAAAGCCGCCCAGATAGCATTCACGATCGGCATAGCCCTTGATGGTTTTAATGGCATCCATCGTACGCTGGGATGAGGTTTCCTCCTGAAATGTGATTACCATCAGTGTTCCCTTATCAGAATACAGCATCTCACGAACATCCTTTGGCAGTATCTCCTTGGGAATGCTGATATCCAGAACATCATCTCTCCACAGGACATCCTTAACGCCGTCAATCGCCTTGATCTCCTTTTTTAATTCCGATACATTCTTATCCGGCATATTCTCAACGACCAGCATACCGGTGCTCGCCAGATTGAAGTCATCACTCAGTGACTTCTGTCCGATCATGGACTCGGCATCCTGTGGCAGATAGCTCAGCAGGTCATAATTTACTTTCGTACGCGCATATCCGATAACACTGGGTATCAGCAGCAGTACGGCAACAAGCAGAATCAGATTTCTTTTCTTTACAATAAAATCAGAAAGCTTCTTCATACATTTCATCTCCAATCTTGTTTATGATCGTTCGATCATTTTGCGAATCGTAGTAAACAGCATTGGCTTCAGCTGTTCGATATCGTCCGGCTGATGCAGCACGATTGCAGTATAGCACAGGGTAGAAACAAGCTCTAAAATCATAAACAGCAGCTGATAGGCTTCACTTCGGGTATACCCGAGTGTTACCAGAAAGTCACAGTAGCTGTTCATATGCACTGCCACCTCATAATTGTCATCCTCCTTCAGCTTTCCGCCAACAAGATTCCAGGACAGGTTTTTCTGAATAAGCTTGATAACCTCCGGATGTCTGCAGAAATAGGCGATGACATGGTCGATCAGAAAAATCAGTTCGTCAATTTATCATCAATTCTTTGCCGCTTGGCTTCAAGGAGTGCGTCGTTAATGATCGAGGAGCTTTCCTTTACGATGAGATGATTGATCAGCTGCACCTTGTCATGAAAGTAAAGGTAGAACGTTACCCTTGGCAACTCTCGCTTTTTTGGGCGATC
>ENA-OQCB01001006-OQCB01001006.1-human-gut-metagenome-genome-assembly--contig:-NODE-1006-length-11815-cov-2.492984_pt1 | contig 11815 bp, 13 predicted proteins | sample MGYA00242493_ERZ504568 | MGnify/ENA primary metagenome ERZ504568 (study PRJEB26092, sample SAMD00036229) | human gut metagenome | host: Homo sapiens | study: EMG produced TPA metagenomics assembly of...
TCTCGGCTATTTCGACGTGAAGACGCTCGCCTGCCTATTCGGCATCCTCGCCGTTGTGGGTGCTCTGCGCGGCATCGGCCTGTTCGAGCATGCGGCGCGCCTCATCGTAGCGCGCTTCGTCACCTGCAGGTTGGCCGTGGCAGCGCTCGTGGGGTCCACGCTCGTGCTTTCGATGTTCGCCACGAACGACCTGGCGCTCATCATGATGCTGCCCCTCTGTGCGGCGACCTTTGCTCAAAGCGGGGTGGGAACGCGCGCTTCCCTTCGCGTTCATCATGCAGAGCCTGGCGGGCGAATCTCGGCGGGCATGATCGTGCCGTTCGGAAACCCGCAGAACCTCTACCTGTTCGAGCGGTTCGACATCCCGCTGACGGACTTCCTTGCTACCATGGCGTTGCCCTTTGCCGTGTCGGTGCTGCTCATCGGCCTGAGCTGCGCCCTGTTCGCGAAGCCGGACGCCCCGCGCTTCCGAAGGGCGGCCTGCGGAGGGGCGGCACCTCGCGCGATCCGACGTCGCCCCTGTCGACCGTCGTCGCGCCATCGCGTTCGGCGCGCTGCTTCTGGTGGTCATCGCCTCGGTGTTTCGCCTGGTTCCGTATCCGGTTTCGCTCGTCGCCGTGGTAGCCGGCTTGCTCGTGCTCGACCGTCGCGCCCTGCGCTCGGTGGACTTCGGGCTGCTGCTCACCTTCGTCTGCTTCTCGTGTTCGCGGGCAATATGGCGCGCATCCCCTCGGTCGAAGCGGTGTTGTCCCAGGCGGATGGCCGATAACGCGCTGCTGGCCAGCGCGGCCGCCAGCCAGATCGTCAGCAACGTGCCGGCCGCGGTGTTGCTGTCGCATTTCACCGACAGCTATCAGGCGCTGCTCGTGGGCGTGAACATCGGCGGCGCGGGCACGCTGGTGGCATCGCTGGCCAGCCTCATCACGTTCAACCAGTATCGTGCCGTGCGTGCTGCGCTCGGGCGCCGTCCCGAATTGGCGCGCCAAACGGCGAGCGGCTTCGTCGCGCGCTTCACGGCTTTCAATTTCGCGTTTCTCGCGGTGCTGTATGCTGTGTGCGCCGTATGCGGATAGCCGCTCCATCGCTCTAGCGCGCTAAACCGCACGGCCCTCCGAAACGACCGCTCGGGGGCCATCACGCTCAACTAACCCTTCTCTTGGCGCTTAGACCTTTGATAAAGAGCGTCCGGGGCCGTATAGTAGTGCGACTGCATCATACTTATAGTGTTCGAGAAAAGCGGATGCAGTGGAAAGGGGAGGAACATGAATATCAAGAAATGGGGCGCGCTCGTCGCCGCAGGCGCGTTGGCCGCGTCGCTCGCGCTGTTCGGCTGCTCGTCCGGAGATCAGGGAACCACTACCAGCAGCACCAGCGGGAACGATGCGGGCTACACGTTGGTCAACGACGGCAAGCTGACGGTGGCGGCGTCGCTCGACTTCCCGCCGTTCGAGAATCTCAACGGCGACAAGCCCGAAGGCTTCGCGGTGGACCTCATGACCTTGCTGGCGGAAGAGATGGGTCTCGAGTGCGAGTATCTGCCGTCCACCAAGTTCGACACCATCGTGCCGCTCATCCAGACCGGCGGCAAGGCTGACGTCGGCGTGTCTTCGTTCACCATCACCGACAAGCGCCTGCAGCAGGTGGATTTCACCGATCCGTACTGCAACGTGAACCAGAGCATCACCGTGCGCAGCGATTCGGGCATCACCGACGTCGCCCAGCTTGAGGGCAAGAAGATCGGAGCCCAAAGCGGCACGACCGGCTACGAGTGGGCTGCCGAGAATATCAAAGATGCCGAGGTTACCGGTTACGACGAGATGACGGCTGTGTTCGCCGCGCTCGACTCCGGCCAGATCGATGCCGTGTCCGTGGACTTGCCGGTGGCGAACTACTACGTGAGGTCGTACTCGGACTGCCAGGTGATCAAGGAGATTCCCACGGGCGAGCAGTATGCCGTCGCAGTGAGCAAGGAGAACCCCGAGCTCACGAAGGCGCTGAACAAAGCGCTGCAGGCCGTGCATGACAACGGCAAGTACGACGAACTTGCCGCCAAGTGGCTTCAGTAAATCAACCAGCGTGACATCATGAGTATCATTCGATGCACGCGGATGCACCTGGCAAGTGCCGCAGCGCTTTTGGCCGCTGCGGCACTTGCCGTGCTGTTCGCGTTTCCGCTGAGCGCTCAGGCGATGGAGGTTGAGCGATGGACTGCCCAGCCCAACGACGACGCGCTCGAAAAGGTCATGGGCGCCACGCCCACGCGCGTCACGTGGCAAGGGCAGACCGCCGAAGACGAATCGCTGTCGGCGTTGGCTATCGATCTGCCCGAGGGCTCGTCCGTCGACGCCGAGAACGTCAAGGTTACCGTCATGAACGGTCTCGATCGCCTCGACGTCGCCTCGAAGGTGCAGGTTGACGGCGGATCGCTGGTCACGGTGACGTTCCCCGAGGCCACGCCTGCCGGCTCTCTTGTCATGGTGGAGTGCAACCGCACGCTTTTGCCGGGCGATGGGGAACCTTCGGCCTGACGGGAAGCTATACCACGGCGGACGGGCAGACGCTCGACATGCCTGCCACCGACAAGACGTTCGACGTGGTCAGCACGTCTCCGGCCGAGCAATTGTCCACCTGGCTCGGCATGCAGGATTGGGTGAAGGCGTGGAACTCCAACAAGTTCCTCCACCTGTTCTTCGACCCCAGCATCATCGTCACCTCGGTGCCGGTGGTGTTCAGCGGATGGCTTATCGCCATCGCGCTCGTCATCGTCAGCTTTCCGCTGGCCATTCCCATCGGCCTCTGTGGTCGTCATGCGCATGGCGAAAAGCCGTGTCCCGCGCGCTCTGGGCGCTACGTACATCAACATCGTGCGCGGTACGCCGCTGTTTCTGCAGATATACATCGCGTTTTTCGGTTTGCCGCTGCTCGGCATTAAAATGGATCTGTTCGTGTTGGGCGCAATCGTCCTCGTGCTGAACTCCAGCGCGTACCTGGCGGAGATATTCCGCGCGGGCATTCAGTCCATCAACGGCGGCCAGTTCGAAGCTGCGCGCTCCTTGGGCATGAATGGCGCGCAGACGATGTTCTACGTTATCATCCCGCAGACCGTGCGGCGCGTGATCCCCACGATGACGAGTGAGTTCATCCTCATGTACAAGGACACGTCGCTGTTGGCCGCCGTAGGCGTCATGGAGATCATGATGTACGCGAAAACCATCACGGCCGCTACGGGCAACGTGACGCCGTACATCGTGGCCGCCGGCTTCTACCTTATCGTGACCATTCCCATGACGAAGCTCATCAACTCGATGGAGCAGCGCATGGCGGGCGGCCGCAAGAAGCGTAAGAAGGGCGTGACCATCACGTCGGAAGAGGCCGTGCTGCCCGACTCCGATGCGGCCGTGTCCAAGAGCCTGCGCATGTCCGAGACGCTGGCCGGCTCCAACCATATCAGCCATTAAGGAGGTGCGGATATGAGCGAAGAAAGCACAAATGCAGCTGACGTGCGCGTCGGCGAGCCGGTGGTCCGCATCGAGGGGCTGCGCAAATCGTTCGGCGACAACGTGGTGCTGCGCGGGATCGACCTTGAGGTGCAACGCGGCGAAGTGGTGGTCATCCTGGGTCCGTCGGGTTCGGGCAAGTCGACGCTGCTGCGCTGCGTGAACTTGCTGGAAACGCCCACGGACGGGCGCATCTTCTTCGAAGACACCGAGATCACCGCGAAGAAGACCGACATCAACAAGGTGCGCGCCAAAGTGGGCATGGTGTTCCAGAACTTCAACCTGTTCCCGCACCTCACGGCCAAGAAGAACGTGATGCTGGCGCAGCAGAAGGTGCTGCATCGCGCCAAGGAGGAGGCCGAGAAGGTCGCCGTCGAGCAGCTGACCCGCGTGGGCCTGGCCGACCGCGTGGACTACAAGCCCTCCGAGCTGTCGGGCGGCCAGCAGCAGCGCGTGGCCATCGCCCGCGCGCTTGCCATGGACCCGCACGTCATGCTGTTCGACGAGGCCACCAGCGCGCTGGACCCCGAACTCGTGCGCGACGTGCTGGGCGTCATGAAAGGCCTGGCGAAGGGCGGCATGACCATGATCGTGGTCACCCACGAGATGGGCTTCGCCCGCGACGTGGCCGACCGCGTCATCTTCATGGACGGCGGCTATATCGTGGAGCAGGGCACCCCCCGAAGAGGTGTTCGACCATCCGACGTCCGTCCGCACGAAGGACTTCCTGGGGCATATCTCGTAGGGGCTCCGCTTCCAGCCGGCCGAAGGCGTGCTGTCTGCCAGAGCCGTCCGGCGCATGGAGAAACCTCCGGTCCCGACCGCATGCGCCGGGCGGCTTCCCCTGCACGCGCGATCCCGGCCGCTGGATGGAAAGGCGGTATACGGCCCGCTGGAAGGAATACCGGTACAGGGGCTGGAGGGGAGCGGTGCGCGGCCGACTGAACGGAAGCGGCGGACGGTCGCTTGCAGGGGGTCGACGATCGACGAGATATGTTTTCTTCCCGCTGCCTTGAATTCGACGGCTACCCGCCCCCGCGCGTTTTGTGCAAACCCCGGCCGCTTTTCCTACGGCAGTCGCGGATATTCCCTCTGCATGAGGTTACGGTTTGATTCCTTTTTATGCAGAAGTATGGAAACAAAGAAGAAGAATATCCAATATGGTCATGATCTCGTTTCGCACAAAGCTTCACCAAACCGTAATATTTTTGTGCATATGAACAAGATCATTGATTTTTTTGTCAAAAATCATTCGAAAAATTTGTGTTGCAGATGAACAAAAAAGATGGTATAACTTCTTCAACGGCAAATCTGGTAAGCATGCGACGGTAGGAAAACCGGGAGCGTCATGAATCACCAGTCTCCCAGCACTCTGAGGTTGCAGCGCAAGGCCAGCAAGCTGCAGTAGTATGTAGTGTGCCACCCAACGGTAGCGAAGAGCGCTGCCAAAGAAAGGAGACTGTCATGGCGAAGATAGTCAACTCGTGGAACGACTGGGATCCGCTGAAGCGCGTGATCGTCGGCCGCTGCGACAACTCGGTCATCCCGCCCGAGGAGCCCGCCACCTCCGAGAAGGTGCCCGTGGACTCCGAGATGCGCGGCATGTGGGGCCTGCGCCCGCTGGCCACTGTCGAGCGCGGCAACGAGTGCCTCGAGAACCTCGTGAAGATCCTCGAGGACCGCGGCGTGGTCGTCGACCGCCCGACGCCTTTGCAGTGGAACCAGGCCATCGGCACGCCGGACTTCCGCAATGACTCCATGATGACCTGCATGCCGCCCCGCGACATCCTGCTCACCATGGGCAACGAGATCATGGCCTCCGCCAACTCCTTCCGCTGCCGCTACTTCGAGTACCTGGCCTACTGGCCGCTCATGAAGCACGTACTCGACGACGGACCCGGACTTCCTGTCGGAGCCCAGGCCCCGCGCCCGCGCCTGACCGACAAGTCCTACAAGCACAACTACTACGACGAGAAGATCTCGCTGGAGGAGCGCCTGGTGCGCACCGCCAACAAGGACTTCGTCACGACGGAAGTCGAGCCGATGTGGGACGCCGCCGACGTCATGCGCATGGGCAAGGACCTGTTCATCCAGCACGGCCTGACCACGAACCGCACGGCCATGGACTGGTTCCAGCGCTACTACCCCGAGCACCGCGTGCACGCCGTGAACTTCCCGGGCGACCCCTACCCGATCCACATCGACGCGACCTTCGTGCCGCTGCGCCCCGGCCTGATCATCAACAACCCGCAGCGCAAGCTGCCCGAGGAGCAGCGCGCGATCTTCGAGGCCAACGACTGGCAGATCGTCGACGCCGCCCAGCCGGCCCACTCCGAGCCGCCCGAGTTCTGCTACAGCTCCGTGTGGCTGTCCATGAACTGCCTGGTGCTCGACCCGAAGACGGTCATCGTGGAGGCCTCCGAGGTCTACCAGCAAGAGGAGATGGACAAGCTCGGCATGAACGTCATCCCCGTCGACCTGCGCGGCGCCTACGCCTTCGGCGGCGGCCTGCACTGCTCCACGGCCGACGTCTACCGCGAGGGCGAGTGCCTCGACTACTTCCCGAACCGCGTCGCCGACCCGACCCTGGTTCGCCCGGAGATGTGGAACGACTAGTCGCGTAGCCTTGACCTACTTGTCACAGACAGGCATCGTCACTTCGTAAAAAGAAAGGGGATTCGGTTTGTAAGGCATTCCGGATCCCCTTTTCCTTTTCATAATCCAATTATCACGCACAAACAGATCGGTCATGTAGGATCAAAGGTAAGACTCCAATCGTTTCGCATTCGATCTTGCATGACAAGAAAACCCCTCTGACAGGGGGTTAGGTGGGGCATACTCTTTTTTGCTACTGGTTTAAGGAGGACCAATGGCAGACAACGCTAACAAGGAAATCAAGACCGCGACAGCCGATGACGGCTCGACCGGCTACGAGATGAAGATCGGTCTTGGCACCATTGCCATGCTGATCTCGGCGACGGGCATGGGCTTGGTGCCCCTGTTCAGCCGCTGGGCAACTCGTACGGACATGTTCGACGGGGCGCTGGGTCTGAACGCTGGCGACTCCATCGGTGCTTTGATGGCCGTGGGCCGCATGAGCATGGGCGTGCTGTTCTTCGTCGTCATCATGTTCGCTACGGGCAAGGTAGAGACGTTCAAGAAACTCAAGCTGACGCCGGCCATCGCGTTGGGCGGCTTGATGATCGGCATGTCGCTGGCGTGCTACGTGACGTCTACGCTGTTGACCACCATCTCGAACGCTGTTCTGTTCATCTACATCGGTCCTGTCGTTTGCGTAGTGCTCGCGCGCATCTTCCGCAAGGAACCCATGTCTGCTTTACAGTGGGTATGCCTGGTTGCGGTGTTCATCGGCATGTTGTTCGGCAACAACCTGATGGGTTTCAACGAGTCTGGCTTCTTCGTAGACTTCAACCTGGTTCCGTCTACGCCTGAGTTCCCGCAGAAGGGTCTCGGCGACGCCTTCGGCCTGGCTTCCGGCTTCTTCTACGGCGCTTCGATGTTCTTCAACGGCTACCGTAAGGACGCCGACACCACGGCTCGTGGTGTGTGGAACTTCATCTTCGCCGTCCTGGGCGCTGGTGTTATCACCGTCGTCCTGAACTCGCTCGGTGCAAACCCCGGCATGGAGAACTGGGCTCTCAACATCCACTTCACCGCATTCAACTGGATCGGTGCCCTGCTTTTGTGGGTCATCTGCGGTCCTGTGGCTCTGGGCTTCTTGCTGGTGGCTGGCCGCAACCTGCCGGCTGCTGACTACGGCACCATTGCGTACTGGGAAGTTCCCGTGGCCATCTTCGTGGGTCTGGTCGTGTTCGGCGAGGCCCTGACGGTTAACACGATTCTCGGTGGCATTCTCATCATCGGCGGCGGCGCTATCCCCTCTATCAAGGGCATGCTTTCCGCTCGCAAGATGAGAAAAGAAGAGGAGATTTGCGAGAATCTTGCCGCTCGCTTGGAAGAGGAAGAAGTCAAGGAGCACCTGCAGTAGGTTTGGCGGCGTGCGCCTGGTTCTCGGGCGCACGCCTTTCCGCTGAGAAGCGGTAATCCATAACCGGAAAGGAAGGGGTGTGATTCATGAAGATCACGAGCAACCTGACCCATGTTGCCACTGAAATCGAGTTCGAAGCGCCGTTGAACGAGGAGGAGCTGCTCGCCGTGTTCGAGAAGAGCGGCGTCCAGGGCTTCCCGGCCGAGCTCGACATCGCCGAGCGCACGGAGGACCACGTCCAGATGATGTCGCTTGACGGCCTGCTGGGCTTCGCCAAGGCGTCCGGGCTGTCCGCGGTGACCTACGACGTGACGTACTTCCCGCACGCCGACGACGCGGAGGTGGCCTACCAGCTCAGGCAGCTGGCGCGCGACCTGGAGATCAGCGCCGAGGTCATCCGCGACGTGTGCGCGGCCGAGATCCAGGAGTACCTGGCCCTCGACGCGAAGCGCGACGCCGGCCTGCCCGTCCACAGCATCGTGGAGGCCTACACGGGCGGCACCGCGTTCGCCTGGTACGGCATGAGCGACTACCCGCGCCTCAAGCGCTTCATCCTGCGCAAGCTGGCGCAGGGCGGTCAGAAGGCCAAGCACAGCTTCATCATGCGCGCCAGCAAGGCCCAGGTGGATATGCTCGACGAGTACTGATCGTCTTTTGCGGTTGAACCTTCGGGTTGCCCTACGGCCTGTCAGCGAGAACGCAGCACGTCCAAAATTATGCGTTTCACGAGGCATTTTAGGTGGAGCCCGTTTGCTGCAAAACGGGCTCCACGCCTTTTCGGGGCAGGGCTCTCGACGGTTCAAACGCATATAAAAGGTTACAGGTTTACCTCGTATTGCCGTTTTTGCGGTATGATAACCTCAGGTTAAGGCGTTTTCCGACTATCGAAAGGGGCTTCTTTTGGAGCACCAGATACGCCGACAGCTTGCGTGTACTTCTAACGAAGCTGCTAATTTCTTAGGGGATTACCATGGGATCTAACGACCAACGTTCCACTATCAGAAAAGTAGCCGTTTCATCGTTCCTTGGGAACTTCATCGAATGGTTCGACTACGCAACCTATTCGTACTTCGCAGTGGTCATCGCCAACGTGTTCTTCCCTGGCGACGACCCGGCGCTTGCGCTCATGCAGACGTTCGCGGTGTTCGCGCTTTCGTTCCTGCTGCGCCCCATCGGCGCCATCTTCTGGGGCAGCATGGGCGACAAGAAGGGCCGCAAGTGGGCCCTGTCCACGTCCATCTTCCTGATGACCGGCGCTACCTTCTGCATCGGCTTGCTGCCGGGCTACCTGGCCATCGGCCTCGCCGCCCCCATCTTGCTGCTGCTGCTCCGCATGATCCAGGGTTTCTCGGCTTCCGGCGAGTATGCCGGCGCTGCTACGTTCCTGGCTGAGTACGCTCCCTCGGACAAGCGCGGCGTGTACTGCTCGCTCGTGCCTGCTTCGACGGCCGTGGGCCTGTTGGTGGGCTCTACGTTCGCCACGGTCATGTACACGATCCTGCCTGACGCAGCCGTGAACGAGTGGGGCTGGCGCATCCCGTTCCTGTTGGCAGGACCGCTGGGTCTCGTCGCTCACTACATTCGTACCAAGCTGGAGGATTCGCCGACGTATCAGGAGATGCAGGCTGCTATCTCCAAGACCGACGACTCGAATCATCCTATCCGCGACCTGTTCCGTCATCACACGAAGGAGCTCATCATCTCCTTCGGTGCCGCCATGCTGAACGCGGTGGGCTTCTACGTGGTTCTCACGTACTTGCCGGTCTACCTGGAGACGGTGGTCATGATGCCGGCGAACGAATCGTCGCTGATCACCACTATCTGCCTGGTCGCGTACGTGGCGTTCATCTTCGGCATGGGGCATCTGTCCGATAAGTTCGGGCGCAAGAAGATGCTCATCATCGCCTGTGTGTCGTTCATCGTGCTGACGGTGCCGGCGTTCATGCTGTTGAACACTGCGCAATTCTTCACGGTGCTGGCCGTCGAGCTGGTGCTGTGCCTGGCGCTTACCATCAACGACGGTACGCTGTCCAGCTATCTGACCGAGACGTTCCCGACGGCGGTGCGCTACACCGGCTTCGCCCTGTCGTTCAACTTGGCGAACGCCCTGTTCGGCGGTTCCGCCTCGTTCATCTCGACTGCTCTGATCGCCGCTACCGGCTCCGGTCTCGCGCCTGCCTGGTACATGGTCGGCGTGTCTTGTGTCGCGCTGGTGGCGATGATACTATCGCACGAACATACGGGTAAGGATCTGTCCGAAGTGTAAGGCCCTGCGGTCTGCACGACGATAGTGCTGATACAAACGGGCGCCGTCCAGACCTGCTGGTCCGGACGGCGTTCGCTCATGAGACGGCGTGCTCGCGCCGCCCGTACAATGGAGGACGAATGGCTGAAACATCGCAGACGCCGAAGTCTTTGAAAGCTCAGATCACGCGCACGTCGCTCGTGCTGGCCGCGGCGGCGTTGTTGCGCGAGCAGGGGCCGAAAGCCGTGACGTATCGCAAGGTGGCGAAGTGGGCCGGTGCGGCCTCGTCATCGGTCGGATATTACTTCGACTCGGTGACGCAGTTGCTGCACGAGGCCGGTCGCTACAATATTCAGCTGTGGGCCGAGCGTGCAGAGAAAGCGGCATCGGCTGCCGAAGGCCTTGAGCCTGAAGAGTGTCGTCGTCATGTAATCGACCTACTCATTCGCGCCTGCTTGCCCGATGAATCGGTGGTGCCTTCGGCTCACTACGGGCAGCTGATTGCCGCGGCCGAATCGGACGTGGTCACCGAGGCTTACCAGAAGGGCCGCGTTTCGCTCGATGCCGCCATCGAGCGCATCCTTGCACGCGCAAAGATCGATATGCCGCCACGTATGGTGGGCACCGTGGTAGACGGCGCGGCAGTGGCCGCCATTTCCGAGGGGTACGACGTGCGCAAGTTCGCGTCCGATATCCTGCGCGATGCCGTCGAAGTCTACATCAAGGCATCTGAAGCTTAACGCTTGTAGCGCGCCTCAGTAATCCAGCAACTCACGTTTCGGCGACGGGAGGGTGAACGCCCTCCCGTCGCCGTTCTTCTTTCCAGCCTGAATGGTAGAACGGATGCAAGAAACGCATCGATTGCGATGTCGCGCCGCTGTGTTCGCGAGCGGCGCGACATCGCGTCCTAGGTGAGGAAAGGGGTTGAGGCAGCATGAGCGATACTCGTCGCGCACCGGAGGCGTCTTCGGCTGACGCGGGCCCGGTGGGCTCGGTGAGCCGGCCGTCGTTCAAACGCACGTTGACGTTCTTCGGATTCTTCGCCATCACGGCTTCCATGGTGATGACGGTATACGAGTACCCGTCGTTTGCGTCGTCGGGATTCCAGCTGGTGTTCTTCCTGATCATCGGCGGCATCCTGTGGTTCTTGGCCCGTGGCGCTGTGCGCTGCGGAAATGGCCACGGTGAAAGGATGGGAATCGGGCGGCATTTTCGCCTGGGTGGGCAATACGCTGGGCAGACGGTGGGGTTTCGCCGCGCTGTTCTTCCAGTGGTTCCAGATCACAGTTGGGTTCGTCACCATGGCGTTCTTCATCCTGGCGGCGCTGGCCTACGTGTTCAGGTGGGGACGCGCTGTACAACAACCCGCTGGTGATGTTCTTCGGCGTGGCGGCCATCGTGTGGCTGCTCACGCTCACGCAGCTGGGCGGCACGAAGTACACGGCGCGCATCTCGAAGGTGGGCTTCGTGGGCGGCATCATCGTGCCCGTGCTAGTGCTGCTGGTGGGCTTGGTGATCTACTTCGCCACGGGCGGCGTCTCGCAGATCAAGATGGACGCGGCCACGTTCGTGCCCGACTTCGGCAAGGTGGACACGCTGGTCATCTTCGCGTCGTTCATCCTAGCGTACATGGGCGTGGAGGCTTCCGCTTCGCATGTGAACGAGCTGAAGAACCCGAACCGCACTACCCGCTTGCCATGATCGTGCTGGCAATCCTCACCATCGCGCTGGACGCGCTGGGCGGCTTGGCCGTGGCCACGACGCTTCCGGCGTCGGTTCCTGGACGGCAACCTGTCGTTCGGCGTGATCGAGGCGTTCCGCGCCATCTTCGTGCAGCACATCGGCCCGTCTATGAGCTGGATCGTGTTCGTGGTGGCGCTGTTGCTGGCGCGGGCGTGCTTGCCGAGATCTCGGCGTGGATCGTGGGCCCGTCGCGCGCGCTGCTTGATACGGCGCACGACGGCATCCTGCCCCCGGTCGTTCAGAGGTTACAGCGCGTGTCGGTGAAGACGGTGGTCATCCAAGCCGTCATCGTCACGGTGTGGGACGCGGTGCTGTGCGGAT
>ENA-OQCB01001009-OQCB01001009.1-human-gut-metagenome-genome-assembly--contig:-NODE-1009-length-11789-cov-4.499228_pt1 | contig 11789 bp, 8 predicted proteins | sample MGYA00242493_ERZ504568 | MGnify/ENA primary metagenome ERZ504568 (study PRJEB26092, sample SAMD00036229) | human gut metagenome | host: Homo sapiens | study: EMG produced TPA metagenomics assembly of...
ATACAGAGGGAAATAAACTAAAATAATAATAACCCCATCGGTCAAGACTTTTTAAGGGGGCATTGTTGAATGTTTTAAGGGGGCAGAATCGCTTGGTTTTAGGGGGCAGCTTACACTGGATTTTCCAGTTTATGGGATAAAATCACTAAACTCAATAAGAAAATCAAAGAGGATAAAGCTGTATTGGTACAACTTACTATTGATGCCATAGAACATCTAAGCAATGAAGATATAGAGTTCTTCCTGCACAAGAAGTGGATTGACCCGGTGTGTGGCGGCATTAATGGCACATTGTCATCTGTCTTTTCTGCTCTTGAAAAATCAGTCACGGCACTGGAAGCAAAGTATGCCTTGTCATATAATGAAATTGAAAATAATATTGTTGATGCTCAAAAAGAGCTATCGGGATTGATTGGGCAGCTTACGGGTGATGAGTTTGCGGTGAAGGGTTTGCAGGAATTACAGAATAGATTAAAGGATTGAGGAGATGGCAGAACCGAAAATAAGATTTAAGAATCATCATTCTGATTGGGAAAGAACCGTAGTTGATGATGTTTTTGAATTACGAAATGGATATACTCCATCAAAAAATGTAAATCAATATTGGGAAAATGGAGTAATTCCATGGTTTAGGATGGAAGATATACGCGCCAATGGAGGAATATTGTCCGATTCAATTCAACATATCACTCCTCAAGCTGTTAAAGGAGGCGGTTTATTTGTTCCATATTCCATTATTCTTGCGACAACTGCGACAATAGGTGTTCATGCAATGATAATTGCTGATTCGCTTGCGAATCAGCGATTTACGAATTTCTCAATTCGTAAATCGCTGATTGATAAATACGATTCGTATTTCATATACTATGCATTTTATAAGATTGATGAATGGTCTTTGAAAAACACTAATTCAGGAGGTCTGCTTTCTGTTGATATTAAAGGATTATTAAAACAACCATTCCTTACCCCATCTAAAACCGAGCAACAACAAATAGCCTCCTACTTTAAATCATTAGACGTTCTTATCCAATCAACCACGAAGAAAATAGCTTCGCTCAAACAATTGAAATCTGCTTCTCTTATTTCTATGTTTCCACAAGCAGGAGAAACGAAGCCTCGTGTCCGCTTCAAAGGGTTTGAGGGAGATTGGGAGAACATAAATCTATCTGAAGTCTTTATAGAAAGGCATGAAATAAGCACGATTACAGAAAGCTTACCTCAGCTCTCTTTTACTATTGCTGAAGGTGTTATTAAACCAGAAGACCGGAAATCCAATAAACGAGATTTCCTGATAAAGGATATAGATACAAAAAAATATTTGGTAACCTACCGAGATGATATTATTTATAATCCTGCTAATGTTATATATGGTGCAATTCATAAGAATAGCCTATGCAACGGCGTCGTTTCCCCTATCTATAAAATATTCTATACAGATCAAAATGCAGATTTCATGGAATGTATAGTAAGAAAACCTTCATTTATACAAGAAATGACAATCTTTATGGAAGGAACCGTAAAGAAGTTGAAGACCCTAAAGCCTGAGTCTTTCTTGAAAATGTCTGCCTATATATCACCATCTCTTGAAGAACAAAAAAAGATTGGTGACTTCTTCCACTCACTTAATATTCAAATCACCTTAGAGACTCAACGACTTGATAAACTTAAGCAAATAAAGTCAGCCTGCTTGGATAAAATGTTTGTATAACGAAACAATTCAATAAAATGGAAGAAAAGGAAAAGAGCAATATCATCATCTATCAGAGTGAGGACGGACAGACACACATAGAGGTGCGAATGGACGAAGATACCGTATGGTTAACCCAACAACAAATGAGCGACCTTTACCAGACGTCTCGAACAAATGTGGTAGAACATATTAAGCACATTTATGAAGATGGTGAACTTGTAGAAGAAGCAACCTGTCGGAAAATCCGACAAGTTCGGCAAGAAGGAACACGCATGGTTGAAAGAGAAATACCTCATTATAATCTTGATATGATAATATCTTTAGGGTATCGAATAAATTCAATTCAAGCCACTCATTTTCGTCAATGGGCAACGGCACGTCTTAAGGAATATATCATCAAGGGTTTCACTATGGATGATGAACGATTGAAACAAACGGGAGGAGGAGGTTATTGGAAAGAGCTGCTCGACCGCATACGCGACATTCGTTCATCAGAAAAAGTGATGTATCGGCAGGTGCTCGATATTTATGCTACGGCGATTGACTATGACCCACGTTCTGAAGTATCCATCGAATTCTTCAAAATAGTGCAAAACAAACTGCATTTTGCCGCTCATGGGCATACGGCCGCCGAAGTGATTTATGAACGGGCGGATGCAAACCGACACATGATGGGACTGACCTCTTTCAAGGGAGACCATCCTACATTGCGCGATGCCAAAATAGCGAAGAATTACTTAAGTGAAGAAGATTTGAAAGTTCTGAATAATTTAGTTTCCGGATATTTCGATTTTGCCGAAGTGCAAGCCATGAAGCATCGGACTATGTATATGAAAGACTATATTCAGCATCTTGACGCAATCCTTTCTTCTACGGGAGAACAACTCTTGAATGGTTGTGGAACCGTCAGTCATGGGCAGGCCATGGAAAAAGCGGAAAAGGAATATAGGAAGTTTGATGTCCGTACGCTCTCTCCCGTAGAGCAAGCCTATCTGGATAATATAAAGATATTGAACAAAAAAGTTAAAGGAAAGAAATAGTCTTGTATGTATAACCTATAAATGCCCAAAGCTATATGCCAAACGACAATACGCAATTCTTCATCAAAGAAAGTGTTTTTGAACAGGCACTTGTTGATTTACTTCCCCACCACGGCTGGGAGAAGGAGGTAATGATGCAACCCGGTGAAGCAGATCTGATACAAAACTGGGCCAACATAATCTTTGATAATAATAGAGACATCAACCGGCTTGGCAATGCTACGCTCACCACAAGTGAGATGCAACAAGTCATCGACCAAGTGAATAGATGTGACAGTCCGTATGCCATGAACAGACTTATTAATGGCGGGCAGGTATGTATCAAACGTGATAATCCTGCGGATGTGAATAATTGTGGTAAAGAGGTATATCTCAAAATATTCGATGCTCGTGAAATCAGTGCCGGACAAAGCCGTTATCAGATAGTGCGCCAGCCTCGTTTCAGAGCTTCACACCCTTTAGGTGGAGACCGGCGAGGCGATGTGATGTTATTGATCAATGGTATGCCTGTTATCCACATTGAACTGAAACGTTCAAAAGTGGATGTGAGCCAGGCTACTTTTCAGATCAAACGCTACACCCACGAAGGTGTATTTGGCAGTGGCATTTTTAAGATGGTACAGATATTTGTTGCAATGACTCCTGAAGAGACGCTTTACTTTGCCAATCCCGGACTGGAAGAAAACTTCAAACCTGAATATTATTTTCATTGGGAGGACTTCAACAATGCCATCGTCAGTGATTGGCGAAGAGTTGTATCCGATCTGCTAAGTATTCCTATGGCTCACCAGCTTGTGGGATATTACACCATTGCGGACGATAAAGACAAGACGTTGAAAGTACTTCGCAGTTATCAATATTTTGCAGTCAGCAAGATAAGTGATGTGACCCATAAAACCAATTGGGACACGCACCAACATCGTGGAGGCTTCATCTGGCATACAACAGGGTCTGGTAAAACCATGACCAGCTTTAAATCGGCGCAACTGATAGCTAACTCAGGCGATGCGGACAAAGTGGTATTCCTTATGGATCGTATTGAACTGAGCATACAGTCACTTGATGAATATCGTGGCTTTGCCGGAGAATCTGATGTAATACAAGACACACAGAATACTGCCATTCTGGTCAGCAAACTGCAAAGTACTGATAAGGATGACCGCTTGATTGTGACCTCTATCCAAAAGATGTCGAATGTCAACAGCGAACACGGCATTTCACAGGCCGAAATAGACAGCATCGGACGTAAACGATTGGTATTTATCATTGACGAATGTCATAGAAGCGTATTTGGCGATATGCTTATCGACATTAAGAATACATTTCCTCGCGCGTTACTCTTTGGCTTCACCGGTACGCCGGTGTTTGAAGAAAATGCCCACAACGAAATCATGACTGAAACGCTTTTCGGCGATATGCTTCATAAATACACCATTGCCAATGGTATCCCCGACCATAACGTACTTGGATTTGACCCTTATCGCATAAACACCTACGATGAGAACGAACTACGCGAAAAAGCTGCATTTGCTCAGTTAAGAGTGAAGCGCATTGAAGAGATTGAAGGTGATGAGGAGAAAATGGCAATCTACAATAAATTTGTCAATGAGTTGCAGATGCCCAAAACTTACACTGAAGGCGGTGAGACAAAACATGGTATAGAATATTATCTTCCCAACGATATCTATCAACAGCCCATTCATCACCAAGCCGTAGCGGCCGATATTATAAAAAGTCGTAGTCGGCTAAGCAAGAACGACAAGTTTCATGGAATACTGGCTACACAAAACATACCGGAAGCTATAGCTTACTATAAACTATTCAAAGAGCAATATCCCTCGTTGAATGTGGTAACTGTGTTCGACAATAATATAGACAATTCCAATGAAGGAATCGCCAAGGAAGATGCATTGCTGGAAATACTTAAAGATTATAATGATAAATATCACACCTCTTTTCAGCTTTCTACTTACGCTAAATATAAGAAAGATGTGGCTAAACGATTGGCTCACAAAAAGCCTTACCTTGGCATAGAGCATGACCACAATCAGCAGATAGATTTACTCATTGTGGTTACGCAGATGCTTACCGGCTACGATTCAAAATGGGTGAATACGCTCTATGTGGATAAGCTGATGAAGTATGTGGATATCATCCAAGCTTTCTCGCGCACCAACCGCTTGTTTGGACGTGATAAACCTTTTGGCATTATCCGCTACTACACATTCCCATACACTATGCAGCAGAATATTAACGATGCGCTTGAGGTATATGTGGATCGCCCGCTTGGTGTGTTTGTAGATAAGTTGGAAAGTAATTTGGTTAATATCAATCAACGTTTCCTGCATATACGCGACATATTCCAATCACACCGGATAGCCAACTTTGAGCGGTTGCCCGATACTCGTGAAGACCGCAATATGTTTGCTAAGGACTTCAGTCAGATGACTCATCTACTCGAAGCGGCTAAACTGCAAGGATTCTTATGGGATAAAGTCGAGTATGAATTTCAACATGGTGATACTTATACTCATGTAAGAATGGAGCTTGATGAACAGACCTACTTGATTTTGTTACAACGCTATCGCGAATTGTTTGAAGGTAGAGAAGGTGGCGGTGAAGCCAACGATTTCGACTATCCTATCGATACTTATATCACCGAAACCGGTACGGGCACCATAGATGCAGAATATATCAACTCGAAGTTTGTGAAGTTCATCAAAAACCTTTATACCGCCGGTCCTGGCAGCGAACTTACGAAAGAGGCCTTTAAAGAGCTACATAAAACATTCGCCTCACTTTCGCAGAAAGACCAACGAACGGCAATGGTGATACTGCACGACATTCAATCGGGTGATTTGCATCTTGCCCCAGGCAAAACTATCTATGACTATATCGCAGAATATCAACTCCGTGAGCTACACAAGCAGATAATGATTTAGTAGAAGCTACAGGTATAAATGCCAGTCAGTTGGAACATATCATGAACAGAGGCATTACGGAACAAAACTTAAATGAGTATAGTCGAATTTGATAATCTGAAGTTAACCTTGAATATGGCTAAGACTCGTGAGTTCCTTACCAAAACAGAAGGTTCGGAAGTTCCTGCACGCATGGTCATGCCCAAAATTGATAAGATACTTAGAGAGTTTATCCTTGACGGAAGCTGTAGAGAGCGTATCTTAAAAGCTTATCTGAATGGAGATGAAAATTACTCTACTGATACAATCAATCAGGAATCATTAACGGAACAATCCGTTGAGGTTTTAGAAAATTCACAAGAAACCGAAAGAGAGCAATCTTTCGACATTGATGTCGTAAAAGCAAAAATAAAAGATATATTGACAACGACTTTAAGTGGAGTACTTCCGCAAATGCGTCCCATAGAAGAGGTGTTAAATAGCGTATTCTATGTGATTGGCAAGGAATGCGTCGAATCGCTTGACAATGTAGGGTTGTTCATCAATAGGGCTTTTAATAATCTATATGGAAAGAAAGTAACCATAGTAGATAAGTTTGTGGCATTCAATCTGCTTGTGACCAAATATGAAGCCTACCTTAAAAAACTATATTACTTGATGCATAACAGTGATGTACCTGCACGAAACGAAGGTGAGGATGTGACATGGAAAAATGTAATTTATGCTCATAGATGCCTTTGGAACTTGAAATTTAGTACCGATGCAGCTAAACTGCAATTGTATCAATACCTGATGTTGATTAAGGGCTGGCGTAATGATGAATCGCATATTTCGCCTACTGCTTCTGAACAGGAAGTAGATACTGCAATTAGTATAATCATTTCAATGTATTTCTATGTTACAGGAATCTCTATCACAGATTTGGAAATGGCGGGTCATGATGTAAGTGAAATAATTGCACCTGAATCTATATCTATATCACATCATTGTTGTAGACTTTATTCCGTTACTAACGATGGAAGATATTCCGGTATAGCTGCAGAATCTATTGATGTCAGAGAATTGCCGGAAGAAAAGCGAATTAAAATACTCAAGAAATGCATTGTTAAACTTCTGGGATATGATCCTAAGAAATCGGCCTTCTCCAAGCAACGGCACTGGGAGGCTATTTACCGTATAGCAGCTGATAAAGGATTCATTATTGATGGTGATTATGCTTATTTTAAAAGCATTATTGATGGAATGCAATTGTCAAATATTCCTGTACCTTTTAATACGGACTTATTGGAACGATTAAATCAAGGTATTTATGCAAAAAATATTAGAGATTGGTCATCTGAAGGTCTTGACGGGAAAAAACTTCAGGAGTACAAAGACATTAAAAACTGTGCCGATGCGTTCAACAGAGTGGTAGACGAAACTACTCAGCAAAAAGAGAATCTTTAAAAAGACAATGGTAGTGGTTGAAGAATACGATAAAGATTTGAAATATTCATTGTCTGCATTGATTATACAATTATGAATGGTAATATCTTTGTTGTAGAGACTGTCTTGAATGCCACCGTTCACTATCAGTATTTTACGTCCTCTGCCTGTAGAGATTACCACAAAAAGATTGTTTATTTCGCTTTATTGCCTTTTCTTCCTTGTAGAGATGCCGCTTTTGTAATGCCTTGTTTTTAAGTGGTTTATGTAAATAGGTTGTAGATGCCATTTTCTTGTTTTCCCTTGTTTCTCGCCTTAACTTTGCAACATCGAATTTGAGAAAAGCGGATGCTGAATCGTTGAGGCCTCACGACGAAAACCTCCGCTTCTTGGGTGAGACAAGAGAAATCATATATACATTATTAATCATTTAAAAACATTATTATGGCATTTTACAAGAAATTTCAATCAAAACTGAATGATTTGTGGTATCCGAAAGCAATTACTACCGGTGTTCCTATCACTACGGACAAGGTAGCAGACAAACTGTCCGTCCTCTCTACCGTAACCCGCGGTGACACGTATGCCGTGCTGAAAAACTTGGGAGGCGTGATGGCTGACTATATGGCTATGGGACGTACAGTGAAGTTGGAAGGGGTCGGAACATTCTACTATACCGCTGCTACGAACAAGAAAGGGGTTACTACGCCTGATGAGGTAAATTCCGCACAGATTAATGGCATACGGGTACGTTTTATTCCCGAAGTGAAACGTAGCAGCAGCAAGCAGATTACTACCCGTTCGATGGTGGATGTGGATGTCGATTGGACGGATGTAGAGAAACTTGCCAATGGCACTACTACCGGCGGCAATCCCGGCGGTGAGGACACAAACAATCCCGGCGGCAACGACGGCGACCAGGGCGAGAACCCGTTGGGCTGATTCTCCTTCCTTGAAAATAATTGATGACTGACACCGTTTTATGCTAAAAGTTTCCCGTACCGCCTCATTGGTTGTGCGGGAAGCTTTACTTTTTAGCATCTTTTATCATTCTTCTCTGCCTTTCTTTAATGGATTATCGCTAATTTCGAGCGATTTTTCGTAAATTCGGCTGAATAACTAATAATTTATAATATGGAAAACTTGAATACAGCACTTCTGCTGATGGTGGTAGGTATGGCAACAGTCTTCGCTATCCTGCTGATTGTTATTAACTTAGGAAAAGCTCTTATTGCATTGGTGAATAAATATGCGCCCGAAGAGGTGACACCGGCTAAAGCTGCGGCAAATGGTCCCGCACCTGTCCCCGGTAATATTCTGGCAGCTATCAGTGCAGCCGTAACAGTAGTGACACAAGGTAAGGGTAAAGTTGCTAAGGTAGAAAAAATCTGAAATAATAATCTTATATAAAAACACACCGAATAATTTAGTATGAAAAAAGAAATTAAATTCAGCTTGGTATTCAGGGACATGTGGCAGAGTGCCGGAAAATATGTACCCCGTGTTGACCAGCTGGTGAAAGTAGCTCCCGCCATCATCGAGATGGGTTGTTTTGCGCGCGTGGAAACCAATGGCGGAGGTTTTGAACAAGTAAATCTGCTGTTTGGGGAGAATCCGAATAAAGCCGTGCGTGAGTGGACGAAGCCGTTCCATGAAGCCGGTATCCAGACTCACATGTTGGACCGTGCCTTGAATGGTCTCCGCATGAGTCCTGTGCCTGCCGATGTGCGTAAGTTGTTCTATAAGGTAAAGAAAGCGCAGGGTACGGATATCACGCGTACCTTCTGCGGTCTGAACGATACCCGCAATATCATCCCTTCTATTGGCTATGCACACGATGCCGGAATGATTTCCCAATGCTCGCTCTGCATCACCCATTCACCCATCCATACCGTAGAATACTACACGGAGATGGCACTGAAGCTTATCAAGGCAGGTGCCGACGAAATCTGCATCAAGGATATGGCAGGTATCGGACGTCCGGTTTCTTTGGGCAAGATTGTGGCCAATATCAAGGCGGCGCATCCCGATATTCCTATCCAGTATCATAGTCATGCGGGTCCCGGTTTCAATATGGCAAGTATTCTTGAAGTGTGCGAAGCGGGTTGCGACTATATCGACGTAGGCATGGAGCCGCTTTCCTGGGGTACGGGACATGCCGACTTGCTCAGTGTGCAGGCCATGCTGAAGGATGCAGGCTTCCAGGTGCCCGAAGTCAATATGGAGGCATATATGAAGGTACGCGCACTCATCCAGGAGTTTATGGACGACTTCCTTGGCTTGTACATCAGCCCGCGCAACCGCCTGATGAACTCCCTGCTGATTGGTCCCGGACTGCCGGGTGGCATGATGGGCAGTCTGATGGCAGACTTGGAATCCAATCTGGAGTCCATCAACAAATACAAGGCAAAACGCAACCTGCCCTTCATGAAGCAGGATGAACTGCTCATCAAGTTGTTCAACGAAGTGGCATATGTTTGGCCGCGCGTGGGTTATCCCCCGTTGGTGACTCCGTTCAGCCAGTACGTCAAGAACGTGGCGCTGATGAACGTGATGCAACTGGTGAAAGGCGAGGAACGCTGGACGATGATTGACAACCATACGTGGGATATGATTCTGGGCAAGAGCGGACGCCTGCCGGGTAAGCTGGCTCCCGAAATCGTGGAGCTTGCCAAATCCAAAGGTTACGAATTTGTTGACACAGACCCGCAGTCCAACTATCCGGATGCTTTGGACGAATACCGCAAGGAGATGGACGAAAACGGATGGGAGTATGGCGAGGACGATGAGGAGCTCTTCGAGCTGGCTATGCACGACCGGCAGTACCGTGACTATAAGTCGGGCGTTGCCAAGAAGCGTTTCCGCGACGAGCTGGAGCGCGTAAAGGACGCTTCCATGGCAAAGAGCGGATATTCGGAAGAGGAGATAAAGAAGCTGAAACGCGCCAAAGCCGATCCTATCATAGCCCCGTCCAAAGGGCAGGTGCTTTGGAAGGTTTCCGTGGAAGGTCCGTCCTCAGCGCCGTTTATCGGGCGTAAGTATCAGCACGATGAGGTGTTCTGCTATGTCTCTACACCGTGGGGCGAGTACGAAAAGGTAATGACCGGTTTTACGGGCCGTGTTGTGGAGGTATGTGCCCAGCAAGGCGCCAACGTCAATAAGGGAGACGTCATAGCGTATATCCAGCGGAGCGATATCTTTGCATAATGATTGGTAAAGGTGTGTCAAGGCCTATCCGGGGCTTGACACACCTGTTTGTTTCAGGTATTTATTTATCAGTTCTTTCAATATCTCCTGCGTATAGGGCTTTATCAGGAAATCATTGCATCCTGCATCGAGAGCCGCTTGTCTGTCATGTTCGTAGGCATAGGCGGTAAGAGCTATGATGGGTATCCCGGGCGAAAGCTCGCGGATGATTTTTGTTGCGTCCAGTCCGTTGAGGTTGGGCATTTTCATATCCATCAGAATTAAATCCGGATGCAGCTCCTCGAACATGGTTACGGCTTCCATGCCGTCCTTGGCGCGTTCCAGGTGGTACGACTTTCCTAATATTGCTTTGGCAAGGATGTAGTTGCTGTCCGTATCTTCGGCTATCAGGATAGTGGGCTGCCGGGTGTCCAGGGATGCTCCGGTTGTTTGTGTCGCTTGGTGTTCGTGCGTTTCTTCATTAAGGTCGTAAGTATTGTTGCCTGTTTCTGCATTGCCGGGAGTGTTGAAGCTGGTTTCGGATACAGAGTTCTGTTCCTCCGCTGTTTCCCTTTTGTCTTTTGCCAGAGGCAGGGTAAAGGTAAAAGTCGTTCCTTTCCCCACTTCCGAACAGACGGAGATGGTTCCGCCCAATCGTTCGATAATGGTTTTGCAGATAGACAGTCCCAATCCCGTACCTTGCGCAAAGGTATTCACCTTTACAAAGCGTTCAAAGACCTTTGCCAGTTTGTCAGTTTGGATGCCGATGCCGGTGTCGCTGACGTAAAATTCTATTTCGTTTCCTTTGCGGCGGTATCCGTAGCCGACGCTGCCTCTTGTGGTGAATTTGAAGGCGTTTCCGATGAGGTTCGATATTACCTGGAAGATGCGGTTCTTGTCGCCTTCAACGGTAATCTCCTCGTCCGAGGCTTCGTAAACAAGCTCCACACCTTCGGGACAGCGGAATTTCAGTGCGTCGTGTATTTCCTTGCAGAGCGGGTGCAGGCGCACCGGGGTAATGGTGAATTCTACGATGCCTGCTTCAATCTTGGAGAGGTCCAGGATTTCGTTTATCAGTTGCAGAAGTCTTTCGTTGTTGGCTTCCACGATGTCGTAGTAGTTTTGCCGCTCTTCGGCATCGGTGCTCTCGGCAATGATTCTGGAAAAGCCTACGATGGCGTTGAGCGGGGTACGTATCTCGTGGCTCATATTGGCAAGGAAAGCCGATTTCAACTGGTCGGAAGTCTCCGCTTTCTCTTTGGCCACGAGCAGTTCCCGTTTCATCCGTTCCATTTCGGTGATGTCCCATTCGATACTCAATAGGATGGGTGGGAAGTCGTTGCTTTCAATACGCATCTTCCGTTTGTCCAGAAAGATGGATTTACCGTTCTGGTCGTGCTCTTCGGTAATCCAGTGCTTCTCGATTCCGGTCCGGGCTATTTCAACATCCTGCTTTCTCTTCTCTTGTGCCAGCTCGGGAGGATAGAAGTCGAAATCGTCTTTGCCCAATGCCTCTTTAAGGGGGAT
>ENA-OQCB01001010-OQCB01001010.1-human-gut-metagenome-genome-assembly--contig:-NODE-1010-length-11781-cov-3.190493_pt1 | contig 11781 bp, 13 predicted proteins | sample MGYA00242493_ERZ504568 | MGnify/ENA primary metagenome ERZ504568 (study PRJEB26092, sample SAMD00036229) | human gut metagenome | host: Homo sapiens | study: EMG produced TPA metagenomics assembly of...
CGCCATCCACCACTGTGTAAGAATAGTTTTTCACATCCGGGTCTGCCGGGAGGGAGGTGTCGATGTCCTCGCCTTCGCCCAGCTCCGGCAGCTCGGCCTCGGTATAGCGGCCCTGGATATGCTGCATCGCTTCACGGAGCTGCTGTTCCAGGTCTGCGCCTTCCCTCGGATTGCAGACGAGCTGGGGGCCAAACGGCCCGGTCACAATATCCAGGTCGCCCAGCACCATTTCCGGGTGGGTACGGAAGTAGCGGTTCATGGTCACATGGTCGTGCCGTTCCCGCCCATCTTTATCCGTATAAGTGTTTGTGTGTAACAGGTCTGTCTCCACCCATTCCGGCAGCGGCTCACCCTGCATCCGGGGGACATCCCGCTTTTGCAGGAAAACAATGTCCATCGCTATGTCTGTCCCGGCATTGGCCCGGAAGGTAGTGTTCGGCAGGCGGACCGCGCCCAGCAGGTCGCAGCGCCGGGCCATATATTCCCTGGCGTGTGCGTCCTTTTTGTCCATCGTGCCGCCGCTGATGCCGTTGGAGGTGATGAAAGCGATGATGCCGCCTGCCCGCACCTTGTCGATGGTCTTGGCAAAGAAATAATCGTGGATCAGCAGGTTGTGCCGGTCATAGGGGCGGTCACTCACCCGGTAGTTGCCAAACGGCACATTTCCGATGGCAAGGTCAAAAACGCCATCCGGGTACTGCGTTTTCTCAAAGCCGTTGACCTCGATGCGGGCATTGGGATAAAGCTGGCGGGCGATGCGCCCGGTGATGCTGTCCAGCTCCACGCCGTACAGCTTGCTTTCGCTCATGCTCTCCGGGAGCATCCCGAAGAAGTTGCCCACGCCGCAGGACGGTTCCAGAATGTTGCCGCTGTGAAAGCCCATCTGTTCCACGGCCTCATAAATGGCGCGGATCACCATAGGGCTGGTGTAGTGGGCGTTCAGGGTGGAGGCCCTGGCCGCTTCATATTCCTCCGGGGTCAAAAGCTCCTTCAGCTCGGCATATTCCTTCGCCCAGGCGGTTTTGGACGGATCGAAAGCCTCCGGCACGCCGCCCCAGCCCACATAGCGGGATAGGACTTCCTGCTGTTCCGGGCTGGCCTGCTGACCCGCCGCATCAAGCTCCTTCAACAGCCGGATGGCCGTGATATTGGCCTGATATTTGAGCCTCGGCCCGCCTTCGCCCAGGTGGTCGTCCGTGATGCGGAAGTTTTGCCCGGTTCGGCGAAGCTGGCCCGTGTTTCCCTGATGGCCAGCTTGTTCCGCAGGCGGGGCCGGTTCCGGCGGCGTGGGTTCCGGCTCGTCTATGTGTAGCCGTTCCACCACCACATCATAGGGAAGTCCGTTTTTGTCCCCCGGATAGACCGTTACCGGCTCTGCTGTAATTTCCGGCGCAGGGGTTTCTCTGGTGTCCGGCGTGAACAGTCCGGCGTTTCGCTCATCCTGGCGCAGCCAGGTTTCAAACTGTTCCCGGCTGATGACATCATAGCTCCAGGCGTAAGGGCCCGGTGTAAATGCGGACCGTTGTTTCTTCAATGGCATCAATCGTGCCGGTGATGGGGTGGTCGGGCGCGGGGAGCGTCACAGGGTCGCCCACCTGGTAGGACGGGGTCCCTTCCAGGGGAGGGGTGTGCCGGTCTGCGAAGCCTTCCGGGTCCTGGAAGAAGCCGTCCTGCTCCTTTACATACAGCCCCCGCAGAAGCGGTGTAAGTTCCTCCCAGCGGTATGCCAGCGTTGCAAGTTTTCGTTCCTCACGGTCCAGGATTTCCACCTCAACGCTGGTGGTAAAGGTGCGGTAGTCCGCTATATCCCCGGTCGCAAGGTCCATCGTCTCCACACGCCCGGAATACAGCTCGGAAAGGCGTTTGGCGATTTTGGTGTTGCCCTCGCCATCCCGCAGCCAGCGGGAAATGTACTCCTTGTCCTGCCAGGTAAACAGGCCGGAAGTCAGCACTTCCCGCAGGTCCTGGTCCGCTTTCTCCGGGTCAGCGGAAAGGAACTCGGTAATGGGGCCGTTTCGCAGGTCGTTTTTCAGAAGCTGCTCAAACCGTTCCCGGCTCTCGGCCCGGAAGATGGGGTAATCCATGCCGGAAGGAAGAAGCTGTACCGTATCCTCCCGCAGCTCCGTGATCTGGTATTCCTGAGTTTCCAGGTAGACCGTATCTCCCTCATGGTAGACCGGCGCGGCAGGATCATAGACCTTTTCCTCAGGGATGGCCTGCTGGATGGCCTCGTATTCCTCATCGGAAACGGTAATGTCGATCTCATGGGTCGGCTCCCCATTCCCAATGGTGATGGTGTCTCTCTCGCGGGTGACAGGCTGGCCGGATAAGTCCGGCGCAGGCGGCTCCGGCCCTGGCTCGGCGTGTCCCTCGGTTGCAATGGCCTCCACATCCCGCATCACCTGCTGGATGAAAGGGTCATGTCCATTTTTTCCGGCTCTGCCACCTGACCGTTCACAATCCCGCGCTCGGCCAGGGCCTCCCGGATGGCGATAGGGTCGATGTTGTCAAAGCGGTCCTGTTCCGCTTCGGTGTAGAACCGATCTTCCTTGATGAGCTGGGCGATCCGGCGCTGTACTTTGGGCCACGGCACATCGCCCGCCGCGCCATCCGCTGTGACAGGAAAGGCTGGCAGCGCATCGCCATATTCCTGCCGCAGCCAGGCGGCGGTGTCTTTTTCACGGGCATGGTCCTTCATGTAGCGGACAACCGCGTGCTTGCTTTCGATATTGCCGTTCCATTCCTGGATGGCGGCATCAATGTCGGCCTGGGTAAGCGCCCGGCGAGGGGCCGCCGGTGCTGGCGGGGCCGGTTTCGGCTCCGGGACAGCAGAAGGGCCAGACGCGAAAACGCCTGGCCCTTCATCAATCCGCCGTATTTGTTCCTGTTCCGAAGGGAACAGGGTTAGCTGTATATAAGTTCCGTCAGAAGGATTTCCTCCGCCTGGGCTTTGCAGTTGTTCATCAGCCCCACCCAGGTCATCGGATCGCGGGCTTTCAGTTCCTCCGTCACGCCCGCCGCCTGCATCAGCTCTGGCATCATCTGCTCCAGCCGCCGGTTCATGGTCTGCTCGATCTCGTTCAGGTGCGGGTACAGTTTTCCCGTTCACCATCAGCGGCTGATCACGGACTGGCCGATGCTCCTTCAGATAATCCCGGCGCATCCTCCCGTACCGGCCCAGGGGCTTCGTTTCCTCCAGCTTCAGGTCGGGGATCAGGTAATCTCCGTTCCTCGTGTAAGTCAGGTTGTTCTCCATGTGTGACGCTCCTTTCCGCGAATTTGGCTCGTTCATAATTTTGGATGGTAATGCCGATCTGCCGCAGCACCTGCTGGTTGCTCTGGCTGACCGCCGTTCCCAGGGCGGCCACCGCCTCCGGGGTGTTGAAATCGAAGATGCTTAAAAAGTCCTCATGGTCGAAGTAGCCTTCCGGCTCCAATCCACACCGGGACAGCAGCGAGTAGGTAATGCTGACCGTTGCGGCATTTCTGAACTGCACTCCGATGTTAAATTCATCATAGCCTTCCAGAAAGCTCCCGTCAACGATGTCGAGGATGTCCTGTTTGTGTTCCACCCAATATTCGCTGACAAGCTGGGCGGCGATGCTTTCAAGCTGTTCCGCCAGGTTGTTTTCCGGCGGCGCGCCAAACCGCTCAGTGAGGGCCTGAGCCACCGCCGCCTCATGCTCCGGGCGAAGCTCCCACAGGAAGGGGTGGCGGGAATTCTTCCGCAGGCCGGTGTCAGAAATGTCGAACACATACCGAAGCCTGGGCTTTTCGCGGGAATTGTCCACAAGGGCGATGCCCTTGGAGCCGCGCCGCACATACCGGCGCATGGTGTCGTTCCAGAGGTCATATTCCGCACAGGCCGTTGCGTCCGGGCGCTGGGCGAAGATCATAAGCTGCTCATGGAAGGGGTACTTATACAGCCGGGAGGCGGTGGTGAGAAATGCGGTCCATTTCTGCCAGCTATCCGTCAGGTGGGTGGCGGTGTAGCTGGCCATCGCACTGTAAAACTGGACCTTCGATGTCATTGGTGTTCCTCCTTTCTCCTGTTTTCAGGCAAAGAAAAAGCAGGAAACCATTGTTGATTTCCTGCTGAGTAGCGCCGCCGGAGGCGGCTAATGTTCAGTTTTGGAGACTTTGTTCCTTATGTTATATCCTGCTTGCGATAGACTGCTGTTGCAATTTTGTAAGAAACCGCAAAACAGACAAATGAGATTGCAAGTACAATATAAAAGGCCAAAAGGATATTATCTTTTACCGGAATAAACAAGTTTATCAGAAGCACGAGAGCTGTAATAATCCCTGTTGATGCTACAAAGGCTATCATATAAACGATTTGTGATTTTTCCGCATCAAAAAAGTAGACACAAGGAAGGCTGATACCGCCTGCAAATAAAGCTGCACTTATTCCGATGGCTGCATTAAAAAGCAACGAATAGAGTGTTATTGTCATGCCAAGCAAGGACATTATCCCGAGCGATGCCAGTACAACAATTATTCCTATTGCAGAAAGAAGGAGGTAAAGGATATATTTTGCCCCAATAATTTGATCTCTCGATACGGGCATTGTGATCACATTCTTATTCCATTTTGAACTTGCGTCATTGGTGATGCTCATGTAAACAGCAACAGTAGCAATGGCTGGTGCGAGCATCAAAATCGAACTCGCGTCAAGTAAAAATGAAAGCCCAAAGGCCAAAACAAACAGGGCTGTGAGTGTGACAATAATGCCGCTCTTGGCGATATAGAAATCTTTTAACAAAATGCCTTTCATCATTTTTCCCCCTTTACATAGAGCAACATGATTTCATCAATCGTTGCTGGCACAATCATCGCTTTAGGATACTTTTTCTGCATGGCGGTTCGGTCGGAAATCAGGACCTGCCATTCATAATCCATCTTTCGATACACAATGATGTCGGATTTATCCAGGGCATCAAACTGTGCGGCTCCGCACTTGATGATACCGTACTGCTCCGTCAGTTCATCTTTAGGCTTTGAAAAAACGACTTTTCCTTCGTGTATGAAAACGATATAGTCAGCGATCTTTTCAAGATCAGTGGTAATATGGGAAGAAATCAAAATAGAGTGGTTTTCATCTTGAACAAAGTCCAGAAGAATATCCAAGATGTCGTCTCGAATAACCGGGTCGAGTCCACTGGTGGCTTCATCCAAAATCAGCAGTTTAGAGTTGTGGGATAAAGCGGCAGAGATTGCCAGTTTCATCTTCATACCCCTGGAATACTGCTTAATCGGCTTATCTATCGGCAGGGACAGTTTCTTCAAAAGGCTAAGAAAGGTGCGTTCGTCCCAAGATTGATAGATGTTTTTCAAAACTCGGTTGAGCTTTCTAGGAGAGAGGATTTCCGGATAATTGCTGCCGTCAAATACAACGCCAACTTGCTCCTTTATCTCATTATCCAGTTCTTCTTTGCCCAAAACCGAAACAGAACCGGCCTCTTTCTGGATGAGGCCAAGTGTTGCATTGATCGTAGTGCTTTTTCCAGCTCCGTTTTCGCCAATCAATCCTACAATGGAACCGCTGGGGACGGAAAAAGAAATCCCATCCAAAACAAAGTCCTTATAGTTTTTTGTTAAACCCGAAATCGTCAAGGCATCATTCATTCTCATTCATCCTCCTGATACATAAGTGTGAGTAATTCTGTCAGCTTATCCAGAGATATTCCGCTTGTACGGGCAATCTCGATTGCCTCCGCAAATTTTTCTTCTATCCTCTTTTGTTGTTCCTCCAGATAGAAGTCTTGATTTTGTGCCGATACATAGCATCCTTTTCCGGCAGTTATTTCAATAAATCCATCGTCTTGCAGGCAACCGTATGCCTTTTGAACTGTCAAAATGCTTATATGCAAGGATTTTGCCATAGCTCGTACCGACGGGAGTGCTTCACCGGCACTCAACTCACCGCTCATAATGGCAGCCTTAACCTGTGATGCAATTTGCTCATACAGCGGCTGGCTTGCCTTGTTGCTTACGACAATCTCCAAATTCTCACCTCCACCCGTTCTATACTGTATTAACTGTATTACATCTTGATTACAGTATAGAACGGCATGGTACAGATGTCAAGAGGAAATACAGGTTAAATATAAAAATTATACCTCGTCAAAATCCGGGTACAGTTCCAGCTCGGCAAATGCTTCATCGGTCATGGCGGACAGTTTTGCAAGGGCAGAGTCGGTAAGTTCCAAAAGCTCCGTCTCATCTGCGCCCAGGTAGCCACGCATCTCGGTGAGGGCCTCGATCAGCTCCTGGCGGGTTCCGTTCCCGGAATTGTAAATGCACATCAGGTTGATTTCTTCAAAGGTAAAGTTGTTCATATCAAAGCTCCCTTTCCGCGCTCTTTTTCGGCGCTCTCTTTTTCCGCTCCTGTTTCGGACTCTGCCGGAGCTGTTCCATCACAGATTTTTTCTTGTCCCGTTCCTCCCGGTGGACGGCATCTGCCAGGTCCATCAGGGAAATGGGCTGTCCGCTTCTTGCCTGCGCCTCCAGCTCCGCCACCGTTGCTTTGGGGCCGTTGTTGATGATGCCGTCAATCATGCCGTAATCATCTTCAACGGTCATTTCCGCATTTTTCAGCGGATTGGACGGAAGAAAGCCGGGGATTTCCTGAAAGCCAACGCTGTCGCAGTAATGGCAGGATACCACGCCATCCCTTTTTATCGCAACGATGTCGCTGACGCTCATGGATGGGCTGTGGAAGTCTGCCGGGCGGTGAAAGTTGAACTGTTCAAACAGCTTGTGAAGCCGCCCGTCAATGCTGCCGGTTTCCGAAAGCGGGGCGGTATAGACCAGATCATAGTTGCCACGCTCCACAGAAAGGTCGTGGGCGTTCAGCCAGTCCATATTCATAAAACGAAGCCTCTGCGGGTCATTCTCGGACACCTGGTAAATGGCGAAGCAGTCCCCCTCATGGGAAAGAAATGCCCGTTCCCGTTCTTCCTGATGGTTCAGGCGATCCTGTACCCGCGCATCGAACTCCGGGCTTTCCTCCCATTCCTCGCGGGAAACGGCATACATGGTCCCGGCAGCCTGGGTGTCGAATTCTTCCCGGTCAAACAGCATCTCTGCGCTGCCGCCATCCACCACCGCATACACGGTCAGATCCCGCTCGTAAAGCTCCATCGCCCGCTCTTTGGAGAGGGGGAGCATATCCCCGTCCCGGTAGCCGCACTTTTCCAGATCATCCAGCGTGAGCATCGGGTCCGGCATGGGGTACTCATCCAGCGCCTGCTCCGGGGCATCCGGCAGCATGGTACTTTCCGGGACGGCGGCCTGGGCCGCTGCCTCCTGCATCTGTTGATAGGCCGCCTCCTGCAAGGTTTCGATCATGGCAAGGGGCGCATACTTGATGGATTGGCCGCCCAGGTCGTGCATCTCGCAGATTTCCAAGGCGGCGGTGGACAGGGGCAGCTCCGGCGCATCCAACTGGCCGCCATCCATCTGACGGAAGGTGTCTTTGTCATAGAGGGTGTAGTCATAGCCGCCCTCGGTGGTTTGCAGATGCAGATACACCGCTTCATCCAGAAGCAGCAGTTTTTCCTGTACAGGCGCAAGCTGATCCAGCCGCTGCATCAGCTCCGCAGCCTTTGCGGTATCTTCCCCCGGCTCAGTTTCATCCAGGACGCTTTGAAGCCATTCCTGGACACTATGCGTTCCGCCATGCCGGAGAGAAGCCGCAAGGTCTTTCACCGCAGCCTCCCGGTCCTCCACCTGGTCCCGATATTCATAAGGGTCAAACTCAAAGGCAAACTGGTCGATGTCGGCGGCAAGCCGGTCGATGGGGTCCAGCTCCGGCGCGGCGGGTTCCTCCGCAGCCGGTTCTTCCACAGCCGGGGGTGTCTGCTCCGGCTCCTTTTTCTGCTCGGACAGGTCAATGCCCTGTTCCTTGCAAACCTCGGCAAAGTGCTTTTCGATACCGGCAATCATGCCGCCAGCAGCTTTGTTGATGGTATTCAGGCAGGCGCGAAGCTCCGACAGCTCCCGGTCCTTGCAGTAGGAGGCCACATAGCCGAAGCTGTTCTCACCGGTTTCGATGCCGAAATACTGGCAGACCATGTAGGAAGTGCTTTCCGCCTCGATTTCCTCGATCTGGTGTGTCTTGGGCTTCGGCGGTTCTTTGTCCGGGTCCCCGGCAGCGGCCTCCATCCGCTGCTTTTCATAATTGTGCAAGGTGGCATGGGTCATCTCATGGATGCAGGCGCATACGGTCTGGACCTCGCTCATCCCTTGCCGGATGGCAATGCGCTGGGCGGTGGGGCTGAAAAAGCCGTCCATGTTGTCCTGCATCGGTTCGATGGTCAGGGGAACCGGCGAAGTGCGCCGCAGAGCCTCCATAAAAGCCTCGTAGTGCTGGACATTTCCGAACAGGTCAGCGGCAAGCTGGGGCAGCGGTTTCCCTTCGGTCTGTGCGTAGTCAAATACTTTGATAGGCCGGAAAGTGGGGATTTCGATTTCCTTTTCCTCCATCACCACCTTGCCGTTGGCGTCTAGCACCGGGGCCTTGGTGTCCGGATCGAGCTTCTGTTCCTCGATTTTCTTCTTGTAGGGTGTGGGGGCGATAATCGTAATGCCATGTTCGCCCCGCTTCACATGGCGCTCAAATTGCTGCCACTTGTTGTAACCGGCCACTTTGGTCGCGTTAGGGCGCTGTAAGCGAATGAGCATCTGGTTATTGACGGAGTAGGTGGGAAAGCGGGACATGACTATCAGATACTCGGCATACTTGCCGCTGTCAAACACTTCTCGGATGCCTGCCTCGATCTTCTCACCCAGCTCTTTCAGGCGTTCCTTGTTGGTGGGCTTATCAGCCATAAGGTTCAACTCCTTTCTAAAAATGACATGAAAAAAGCAGGAAACCATTTGATTTCCTGCTCGGTGGTGCCGCCGGTGGGCGGCTGGTATTCATTTTTTACAATATAATCAGCATCGGTTGATGTTAGATGACCTAATAGGCGTAGAGCTATCTCACCAATGATAAACGGAAGTTTATTTCATCTCTACAATAATAGAACCATCCATTATTTTGCTATCCTCAAGCGAACTGCTATACAAACTTTTTGCTACATCTTCAAAAGTTAGATTTTCATTGTCCGTAAGAACGACATACGAGCTATCTGATTTAGCATTAGGCATTCTCCCGGCTAACTCCAATCTAAATTGATATATGTTATCATCACATTGCCATGTTCCATCATTCATTTCATAATATGTGGCTACAATTCCATCACTCTCTGATTTCTCATACACTTTAGCAATATCGTTTTTTTCCACAGCCAGCGAGCAATACAGTCAAAAGTCCAATCATGGCTATCAGCTTTTTCATTAGGCAAACCTCCTTCAAAATTGGTAAACACGCATTTTTCGTTGGCTCCATTATACTATGAATGGCTGCCTTTGGGAATAGATGAATTGTAAACTTGCTGAACGGGAACAGCTTGGCGTTGGTTTTGTAACGGTTTCAAACACGGTTTTGAGGGGTTAAGGGGAAAACATACGGCAACGCACAAACAGGGCCGGAAATGCCTTGAAATACCTGGGCTTCCGGCCCCGAAAGCGTTACATCTGCCCCCGGTGGCGGCGCACCCGTTCACGGGTTTTCTTCCGCTGTTCAAAGGCGGCACACCTGGGACAGTACAGGCCCGGTTGCTTCTGGCCTGGAAGGGCTTGCCGCAGGAGCGGCAGCGTTTCAGCTCACCGGCTCCCTGGCCGATGGCCGCGCACAGCTCCGCATCCGCAGGCAGGACCGCCTCCTTAAAATACCGGCAGAGAAGGGAGTAAGAAATGCTCTGCACGCAGACGCATCCCTCGCCTTCATCCAGAGCCAGGCAGTTGCCCTCATCATAGTTGGCGCACAGGCGGCGGATCAGCTTTCGGGCGCGCCGAAGCTGCCCCTCCGTCATGCGGGGCTTATCCATTCCCGAACACCAGCTTGAAGTTGGTCTTTTCGCCGGTGTCCTCCATCACCACCGTTGCGTCATAGGTCTTGCCGGTTTTCTCCGAATAGCAGCCGGTGAGCTTCACCCGGCCATCCTTCAGGAGAGAGGCGGCCACCGACTTGGTGAGGTTCTTTTTCTTGGCGGTGAAAAACTTGCTGTTTTTCCAAAGAGCAAACCGGCAGCCAGCGTTTTCGCAGAAAAATCCCTGCTTGCGCTCGGTGACAGCCCCGCCGCAGCGGGGGCATTTGCCCACCGTCTCCCGGTCAGAGGGGAAAAGCACCTGGGAACCGTCAATCACCTTGTAGGTCCCCACCAGGTCCCGGAGCATATTGCAGATACCGTCCATGAACTCGCTGGGCTTCACTTCGCCGCGCTCCACCTCTTTGAGCTGGTGTTCCCATTCCGCAGTCAAAAGCGGTGATTGAAGCTGCTCCGGCAGGACGGTAATCAGGGAAACGCCGATCTGCGTGGGAATGAGGTTGGTGGCCTTTTTCTGTTTCCTGCGCTCCACAAAGCCGGTGGACACCAGCTTTTCTAAGATACCGGCGCGGGTGGCCGGTGTGCCGATGCCCTTGCGCTCCGCATCCTCCGGCATATCCTTTGCGTCAGCCGTTTCCATCGCGGAGAGCAGCGTGTCCTCGGTGTAGTGCTTCGGGGCGGTAGTTTTGCCCTCCTTGATGGTGACAGCGGTGACGGGGAGTGTCATTCCATCTGTCAGTCCGTCCGGCAGGACGCTTTCTTTTGCCGGGTCTTCCTTTCCCTTCTGATAGGCTTTCCAGCCCGGATCGGTGATGGCCTTTCCTTTGACGGAAAACTGGTTCCCGCCGCAGGACAGGGTGACAGCCGTTTCCTGGTAGCGGTAAGGGGAGCCGGTAGCGCACAAAAGCCCCCGCGCCACCAGACGCAGGATTTCCCGTTCCCCGGCAGGCAGGGCCTCCACATCCGTCCGCCCAGCTCCCTCGGTAGGGACAATGGCATGGTGGTCGGTGACTTTGGCGCTGTTGCAGACCTGGGCGGCCAGAACGGTGTCCGGCACAGCCACCCCGCAGATCTTCGCCGCCGCAGCCGCCAGAGCCGGGACCGTCCCTTCCATATCGGCGGTCAGATACCGGCTGTCGGTGCGGGGATAGGTGCAGAGCTTCTTTTCATACAATGCCTGGAGATAGTCCAGGGTCTGCTGGGCCGTGTAGCCAAGCTGCCGGTTGGCATCCCGCTGGAGGGTTGTCAGGTCGTAGAGGGCAGGCGGCTTTTCCGATTTTTCTTTCTGCTCCACAGTCTGGACCAGGGCGGGCTGGCCTTTACAGGCATCCGCCACCGCCTGGGCCGCCGCTTTCTCGGCGCATTTCTCACCGGCGGCAGAAAATCCGCCGCAGTCCAGGACCGGCGTATAAAACGGAACCGGCTTGAAGACTGCTGATCTCGGCCTCCCGCTGGACGATCAGGGCCAGCGTTGGGGAGATCACCCGCCCGATGTTCAAGGTGCGGTGGTACAGTCACGCTGAAAAGCCGGGTGGCATTGATCCCCACCAGCCAGTCGGCTTTTGGACCGGCACAGGGCGGACGCATACAGCCCGTCATAGTCGCTGCCCGGCTTGAGGGCCGAAAAGCCCTCCCGGATAGCGGCATCCTCCATGCTGGAAATCCATAGCCGGAGCATGGGCTTCTTGCAGCCGGTCAGGTTGTAGACAGTGCGGAAGATGGACTCTCCCTCGCGCCCCGGCATCACAGGCATTCACCACCTCGGTCACATCGGACCGCTCCATCAGTTTTTTTCAGCAGGTCAAACTGCTTTTTTCTTGTCGGCGGCCACCGAATACTGCCA
>ENA-OQCB01001011-OQCB01001011.1-human-gut-metagenome-genome-assembly--contig:-NODE-1011-length-11781-cov-2.614896_pt1 | contig 11781 bp, 13 predicted proteins | sample MGYA00242493_ERZ504568 | MGnify/ENA primary metagenome ERZ504568 (study PRJEB26092, sample SAMD00036229) | human gut metagenome | host: Homo sapiens | study: EMG produced TPA metagenomics assembly of...
GGATCTGAATGGAAAACCATTGTGATTCTGCATAATCCAATAAGGTCATCTGATTCGGATCAACCGTTTTGTGATGATTTTTCGGGCGATACCCCATGTCTCCCTTGGATCGTTTCCATAACCCTCACTTTCAACATCAGCCGGAATATCGCTGCCTTCCTCGTCCTGCAGAGCTTTCATCACCGATTCCACATTGTCTTTATTAAAATGCGGAAGGAAAAGCCGCACTTCATTCAATGTCTCATCCACATCTATATGACGCTGAAGCGGTGTGCGGATCATACGTCCAAGAAGCTGGGCAATATAAGTTGCATCTTGTGCATGTCGGAAAGACATCATGGTTTCTGCTCTCGGGCAGTCCCAGCCAGTGGAGAGATTTTCTTTAAAAAACACAACCCTGATCTTCTTATTATCTGCTATATCCGAGGCATCAACACGATGGATTTTTAAGCCATTCGCTTCAATGGACCCGGTCTGCCCAAATGTATGTATAACTTCATATTCTGAAAACCGTGCACCTGTCCGTGCCTCTATGCGGGAAAGACACTCGCCGATTTCCGTTGCAGATGCGCTGTCATTATTGCGATTCTCCACCTGAATCACCAACACTGGACGCACCTGCTGACTTTTCTGCGTTGTGCAATAATAATTCCAATGTTCACATTTATTTTTCCACTCATCCGCCGCTGCCTGGAGAATCACCATATCGTCAATAGAGTCCTGTTCTGGGTAAGTTATGATGATTCTATCCTTCAACAGGCCTGATGCCCTAACTTCATCCGGCCGGACATCGACATCGTGACGAACAGATGAGATATTGCCCACAAGCCTGCGGAATCTCTCATCTGTGGCACTCATGCCAATAACGATAGGCATCGGGTCAATGCCGTCAGCTTCACTGCCTTTCAGGAATTTTTGCATAATAGTGGTAGCTTTTGCGGCATCTCTACCGTGCATCCCACGATGAGCTTCATCTATAATCACATACAAGTGGTCGCCTTTCCGTTCGACAGTATTCTGCAAAGTCTGCCAGATGGTATAAGTTCGGCTGTCGCCGCCACTCACAAGACGACTTGATTTTCCGAGCTTCTGTGTATTCAGAAAATAAATCATTCCATCATCAAGCATTTCTTGATCGAAGGAGTCGTCTTCGATAGTGATACATTGATATGGGCGGATTTTATCCGCCTTCTGTATGATTTTAGTCTTTGACTGCTCATTCAACTGCGGCGAGTCGGAGAGCCATACAAAAATTGCCTCTGGCTGTTCAATAGTGGTATCTGTACCGTTCAGGATATCCTCGATGACTGCCGTCATAACGATAGTCTTTCCGGAGCCTGTGGGGGCACGGAACGCAATTACCTGTGGACGTCCATCGACCTTGTGATAGGCTGTGGCACTGTTTATCTCGGTAATCAACTTTGATACGGCTGCCTGTTGGAATGAGATCAGTTCATCTCTCATAACGGTCACCTCCTACTGTTTATCCTAAAGTTATCTAGATAATCTCTGTATAACTGATAAGTCTGTTTTACTTCCAGCTCTCTGGACATACTGCGATAGTCCTCATCGGAGTCCGTCACCAGATAGACGGTTTCGATCTCCGAAGCGTTTCCAACTTCCTCTGCGAACTTCGCGAAACAACTGTTATTATTCAAAATTGCCATGCGGTTTTCGGTGAGAACCATATATGCAGGGATCTGCTGGCCAGAAAGTTCCGGACAGGGACCATAGCATCCCGCCTTCATCCATAAAGTTGGTAGCATTTCTTTGAACTGTCTGCCAATACGGACAGATGCTTTGTCAAGGAATCCAAGCTTGAAATAAGCCACATTTGCTTTAAAGCCATTAGCCATAGGAATATCACTGCCGAGGTATTTCCCCTTCAAGAGCCTGCCGTTCACATCATGTCCCTCAATAGAACAGATTGTGCGCGGCCATGTGACATAGTGAGCGATACCGAGCTTTTCCCATTCCTTGTCACCCGGCTTATGCCCCTGCTTTGTGAGAGTCTTTGCTTCTGTATCTGACACCTCATTATTCGTCACCATAATACAGCGGCGATTGCCGCCGTCCTCAGCGTTCAGCAGGTTGACTGCGTGAAGTGTAGTGCCAGAACCTGCGAAGAAATCAACGATGAGGGCATTAGGCTTGTTAGCAGTGAAAAAATATAGACTATCCTTTACAGCATATAAGGATTTTGGGAAAGTAAACCTGCGTTCGCCAAATATATTGCCTAACAGGCGTGAACCATACTGCGTAGAATCATGCCCTGCAATCTTCCAAATGTCCCCCGGTGTTGCCATGACATATTCAGAGTCATTATCATCTACGATAATTTCGTTGTTAATGCCATGGCCAATTATTTTAAATTCACCGTTAGTTATCTTAGAATATTCTCCATTCTTCAATATATAGACGGTAAAACCTTTGTTCTTATTGCCTCCGATTTTAACTCTACCCAATGCCATTCTTTCAGCAAATGTGACAGATGACCATTGCCAGTTGCCCTCCGTCCCATTTTGTCTAATTGGTAGCAGTGCGGTACATCCTTCAACTTCTGGTGCTTCAGAAATGCCTGATGATAACGGATCACCCACTTTTGTTATTTTTCCTGTTTCATTATCAATATATATTGGATAAAAGCCTCCTGGTGAATGGCTACGCTCTGCATTTGTACCAGAACGTTTCAGCAAATCCCATCGTATGTTTCCAGTGTGTGTTCTTCCCTTGCTCGATACCCATTCTCGGGATAGTTTTACTCGTTGTGGTGTTGATCCTCCAAGCATTACAAAGAAGATATATTCTCCACTGCGCCCAAATTCACCAGCTCTTGCCACGTTCGCCGGATTAATCATTGTACTGATCATCTGAATTCTTGCTTCTGGGAAGATCTCCTCCAGCAAACATCCAAGATGCAGGTATTCTTTTTCATCGATTGTCACAATTAGTACGGAGTCCTTCGGATTCAAAAGTTTCTTTGCCAGTTTTAAACGTTTCTCCATGAAAGACAACCACTTGCTGTGCCGGTATGCATCGCTGCTGTCCACATAGTCGTTGTTATATTTCCAGTCCCTTGCTCCCGTATTGTAGGGTGGATCAATATAGATACAATCAACCTTACCTGCATACAAATATTCCAAGAGCTGCAGAGCATGGTAGTTATCCGCCTCAATCAACGTGTGCCAAAGATTGCTATCAGCTGCTTTGCAAACTGAATCAACAGGCTTCAGATATGGATAGATCGGCTCGCCGAATTCCGCAACGGCAACAAGATCTCCAAGGCAAACTCAGCCTCCACATGATCTGTCTTATGCTCACATATTGCTTTGCTCTCATCGATGGAACACACAATGTAAATATCTGACACCGGCCCGGCCTTTCGTGCAACTTTATCCCCTCGTTTTATCTCCACATCATATAACGGCGTACACTCCGGCAGATGTTCCTCAAAGACCAAGCCGAATTTCTTCTGCTTGGTAAGCTTCCCTACCTCTGCCATAATACGCTCGCGCAATGAGGGATCGTCTATTTGCTTTATCAAATCCTGCAGTAATGCCACAGTCATTCACCTCATTCTTTCGTTTGCGTTTTTTCTTTTATGTGATAACTGATACCTTGCTTTTTGAAAAAGATAATAACTTCTTTCGCACATTCATTGTAAAAATGTTTGAAAACACTATCACCAACTTTAAATCAAGAGCCGTGGATATGTTCTTTCAGTGCATTTTCAACCAATATTTCTGCCTCCACTGTCACCGGCAAACTGCCCGAAACACTTGAAATACCGTGTTTTCTGCCGTTTATTCCTTCACTCTCGAGATTAAGATTACCGTCTCAACATGCACCGTCATCCCAAACTGGTCAACCGGGCACACCTTCTCCAGCCGATAACCTCCATCCTCACACAGATATTTCAAATCTCTGGCTAGGGTCGCGCTATCGCAACTGACATACACCACACGTCTGGGTCCCATTTCCAGGATGGTATTTAACAGGGCCCTGTCGCAGCCTTTCCGGGGCGGGTCCACCACAATGACATCCGCATATATCCCTTCACTCTTGCGCTTCTTTGGCAGAATTTCCTCTGCCTTTCCCACGAAAACTCCACGTTCTTCATGCCGTTGATCTTCGCATTCCGTTTAGCGTCTCTGACTGCGTCCGGCACAATCTCCACGCCGTAGACTCTTTTTGCTTTCTGAGCCAGAAAAAGGGAGATCGTACCAATTCCACAATACAAATCCCAGACAACCTCATCACCTTGCAGCTTGGCATACTCCAACGCTTTTTCATATAGCTTACGGGTCTGCAAGGGGTTTACTTGATAAAAAGACAGCGGTGAAATCTCATAAGATACCTCCCCAATCTGGTCGGTAATATAAGTCTGGCCCCAGACTGGCAAAATCTTCTCACCCAGAATCACATTGTCTCTCCTGGTATTCACATTCGCTGTAATACTGGTCATTCCTTTTATTTCGATGAGCATGCGGATTAGTCTTTCCTTAGCAGGCAGCTTATCTCCATTTATCACGAGACAGCCATCCACTCACCGCTGGAAAAAACCATAGCGAATCAAGATATGGCGTACCAGGCCGGAACCACTCTTTTCATCATAGGGTTCCACCTGATTTTCTTCCATCCAGTCGATCACCCGATTTAAGATCTCTTCATTTCCCAAAACTCCCAAGTAGCACCTGCGGGTTTCCACAATGCTGTGTGTACGGCCCGCATAAAAGCCTGTGACAATTTCTTCCTTCTTTATTTCTCCCTACAGGAAATTGAGCCTTATTGCGATAGTAATAAGGCTCTTCCATTCCAATAATCGGCTCCATAGGGATGTCAGAAAACCCGCCGATTCTCTCCAGGTGACTTTTCACCCTGTTCTGTTTATATTCCAGCTGCTTCTCATAAGATAGGGCTTGAAGCTGACAGCCTCCGCAGGGTCTGGCCTGCGGACACAAAGGCTCCACTCGGTCCGGTGAAGGCTCCAACACTTCCATCAACCGACCATAACCATAGCTTTTTTTTCGCCTTGATTACTTTGACTTGCACTTTGTCGCCAATCACCGCATCTTTGACAAACAAAGTGTACCCGTCTTCTGTCTTCCCAATCCCCTCACCGTCATTTCCCATATCGGTGATTCTCAGGCAAAGGATATCATTTTTCTGATAGCTCATCTTTTATAAATCCCCTGTCGTTCTTCTCAGGTTTGACTCAAACAACCGATTATACCCCAGCCAATCCTTCTTTTCTTTGCCGGAGAAAATCTCAGTCAGTGTCTCCATCCTGGCATCCGTATTGTCTGCCAGATTCAAAGCCACAGCCTCCACCAACGCCGGCTTTTTCGGAGAACCGAACTCCAATTCTCCATGATGGGCCAAAATACAGTGTTTTAATTCATTGGCCAACACCTCCGGAAAATCTGGAATCTCTCGTATCAGATCATGAAGCATCTCGGTTCCGATGACAATATGCCCCAGAAGCTGCCCCTCATCTGTATAATCATTCAGCGGAAACTCTGACAGCTCCCTCGTCTTTCCAATATCATGGCACAAAGCCGATGTAATCAGCAAATCCCTCTTGATGATCGGATACGCATCTGCCATATAGTCGCAAAGTCTTACAACACCCAAAGTGTGCTCCAGCAAACCTCCTATATATCCGTGATGCACCGTCTTAGCCGCAGAATGGTTTTTGAAATTTTTCACAAATTCCAGATCATCCACAAATAATTTTTTCAAAAGCAAATTCAAGTGAGGATTTTTTACACTGTTCACATACTCTAAAATTTTGCGGTACATCTCCTCTGTGCTGTTTCCGCTGACCGGCAGGTAATCCGCAGGGTCAAATTCCCCCTCCTCGGCCTTTCGAACTCTTTTTATATTCGCCTGACGAGCCCCTGCAAAGCTAATGACATCTCCGATCACTTCTATATAATCCAGAGCATCAAAATCACAGATCCCCTGGGAATTCGGGTCCCAAATTTTCCCGTCCAGGACTCCTGTCTTATCCTGCAGGATGATACTGTCATAAGGTTTTCCATTTTTTGTGACTGCTGACTGCTTCTGCTTGCACAGATAAATTCCGCTGATTCTGTCACCCTCACGTAATTCTTCCAAATATCTCATAATTTCTATCCTTCCACTTTCTCTCTGCCTTTTGTTCTCATAACATATACTGTGACCATCTCAGGCCAACAAGCCTTCGCTCCGCTGCGGTCCGTGCTAGACGCGTGCCGCCGGCACACAGCACCGCTATCGCGCAGAAAAGGCAGTGCCAACCTTTCCGGACAGCACTGTCTCTTTAACGGGATTCCACCTCTGCCTCTATTTTCATTTCCGCATAGCCTTCCGCACCCTTGCTTCGCATGACTGTCAGACTGACTTTCTGACCTCCTTCGCACTTTTGAAGTTGGCTGCTGTACTGCTGCATCGTCTCAATCTCTTTTCCATCGATCTTCTGAATCACATCACCGCTTTGGAGCCCCGCCTCCATCGCGGGAGAGTCGTCCTCCACCGATTTTACATAGACGCCTTTGGGAATGTCAATACTATTCGCTACATTTTCCGAAATATCCTTTCCCCGCACGCCCAGATACTGTATCGCCTCCCCATTGGATAAAGTTTCAATCAATGGTTTGAGCTGGGATACCGCCAGAGCTTTGACCATAGTCTTCGACTCATTCTTCTCATCTCCGTAATCCTGGGCAATCAGTCCAATCACTTCTCCGTCCGTGTCCAAGAGGACGCCGCTGCCCTGCTGGCTTCCCGGAATGTCTGTAATCAGCAGATTGTACTCCGTGTCTGTCACGGCTACCTTGTTCGATACAGAAGTAATTGTTCCAAAGTACACGGAATCGTCATAACCAGAAGGACTTTCCAATAGCTATCACCGTTTTTCCCTGAATCAGACTGTAGGAATTTCCCAGCACCGCCACTGAAACTCCCTCTTGGGTCTTTTTATCAACGTCTCTCTTACGCACAGTCACAACTGCCAAATCTGTACGGCTGTCGCTCTTCTTTACCGCTCCATTGACGATTGTCCCGTCCTGGAAAGTCACCTGAATATTTTCCGCCTTTTTCACCGCTGTCTGCTGGGTCAAAATATAGTAGTCCCGATAATCTTCCAGAATGATAATTCCCATTGCCTTTCCGCTGGTCAGCAGTGTATTATCCAGAATATCCTCTTTTTCTTTTTGTCCCACCACAGAGACAATCGCTTTCCTAGGCTCCTCCGAAATCTGAAGCGCTTCCTGATAAGCTCTCTCAGCTTGCTCCATGGCGCTTTCTTCAGACGGCATTGCCGCCGGTACCGGTGTCGCGGTGGGTGTCACGGAAGGATCGTCCTGGGGAATATCAATCTTGGCCTGCTGCTTTCCTGCATCCAATTTTCTCACAAGTCTCGGTGCGGCCACCGAGAACGCCAACGCTGCCGTCACCCCAATGATAATTCCGGCGCCTGCCAAGGCTCCAATTCTATATAAAAGTCTTTTTTGTCCAATGGCCTATTCTTGATCGTCTCTCTGATAAAATCGTAGTTTTTCTCTTCACCCTTTGAAGATTTCTTGTCCCGCGGATTTATATTCTTCTCATTTCCCATGCTACATCTCCCTGCAGAAATAAGTCACGCTTAACTAAGCAATCTCAATATACGTAACCATTCAACCATAAGTGAAGACCTGCTCGTGCGAGCATGGCAGGTCTTCGCTCCGCTGCGGTCCGTGCTAGACGCGTACCGCCAGCACGCAGCACCGCTTGCCGAGCTTATCTCTCAAACATGACATGTAAACACATGCAAACATTGAACATATTTTATCAGCAAGTTATGAACAATCTATGAATAAAAACGCTTCCCTCTATGAAAAATGCGTAACCATTTTTCTTTATTGCTTGTAAAGGTGAGGGCCATCTTGTATACTTATGATGGGAGTTTTTTTGTACGAGAAAAACCTATTTGAAACATCCTGAACAGTTTTTGAGGAGATATTATGAACGAAAAAGCATTAAAAGCGTTAGAATACGATAAAATTATTGATCAGCTCACAGCCAAGGCATCTTCCCCGATGGGCAAGAGCCTCTGCAAAGATTTAAAGCCTTGCTGTGATCTGGAACAAATACAAACGATGCAGACACAGACCAAAGACGCTCTCTCCCGTCTGTTTCAGAAGGGAAATCTGTCTTTCCACAAAGTAAAGGACATACGAGGTTCGATCAAACGATTGGAGATCGGCAGTACTCTGGGAATTGGCGAACTGCTAGACATCTGCTCTGTGCTGGAAAACACGGCAAAGGCAAAATCTTATGGCCGCTTTGACCGTGAGACAGAGACCTGTGATTCCTTAGATGCCATGTTCCAAAATCTGGAACCTCTGACCCCGTTAAGCAGCGAGATTCGCCGCTGCATTCTCTCAGAAGAAGAGATCAGCGACGACGCTAGCCCGGGACTAAAACAGGTGCGCCGTAGCATGAAAATCACAAATGACCGCATTCACAGCCAGTTGAACAGTCTGCTGAACGGAAGCGCACGCAGCTACCTTCAGGACGGTGTGATCACCATGCGAAACGGCCGCTATTGTCTGCCTGTCAAAGCGGAGTACAAAGGCCAAGTACCAGGAATGATTCACGATCAGTCCTCCACCGGTTCTACTCTATTTATTGAACCGATGTCTGTGGTAAAGCTGAACAATGACCTGCGGCAGTTGGAAATTCAGGAGCAAAAAGAGATCGAGATCGTCTTGTCCGACCTCAGCGAACAGGCCGCTCAATATCAGGAAGTCTTAACAGACAATCTGAATATTCTGATAGAATTGGATTTCATCTTTGCCCGAGCCGGCCTGGCATTGGAGCACAATGCCTCGGAACCGCAATTTAACACAGATGGAAAAATTCAGCTTAAAAAAGCTCGCCACCCGCTGATATACAAAAAACAGGTGGTTCCCATCGACATCCGGTTGGGGGACGACTTTGACCTTCTGGTAGTCACAGGCCCTAACACCGGCGGCAAAACCGTGTCTCTGAAAACGGTGGGCCTGCTTACCCTGATGGGACAGTCTGGCCTTCATATCCCGGCTGGCGATCACTCAGCCCTCTCAGTCTTTGAAGAGGTTTACGCCGATATTGGAGACGAGCAGAGCATTGAACAAAGCCTGAGTACCTTTTCCTCTCATATGACTAATGTAGTCTCTTTTTTGGAGAAAGCCACTGATAAATCTTTGGTGCTTTTTCGACGAGTTGGGAGCAGGTACAGACCCAACCGAAGGAGCCGCGCTTGCCATTGCAATCCTTTCCCACCTGCACAGACAAGGAATCCGCACCATGGCGACGACCCACTACAGCGAGTTGAAGGTTTATGCCCTATCCACTCCCGGGGTGGAAAATGCCTCCTGCGAATTCGATGTGGAGACCCTGCGCCCCACCTACCGGTTATTGATCGGTGTTCCTGGAAAGAGCAACGCTTTGCGATCTCTTCCAAGTTAGGCCTCCTGACTTATCATTGAAAAGCCAAAGAACAGATCAGTGAACAGGACGAAAGCTTTGAGGACGTAATCAGTAAACTGGAAGCTAGTCGAATTACCTTGGAGAAGGAACAGTTGGAGATTCAGCAGTACAAAGCTGAAATCGAGAGCCTGAAAAAACAGTTGGAAGAAAACAGGAAAAATTCGACGCGCGCAAGGAAAAAATCATCCGTGAAGCCAATGAACAGGCCCACGAAATTCTCCGTGAGGCAAAAGAATACGCGGACCAGACCATGAAGACTTTCCATAAGTTCCAAAAAGAACACATCTCCACCGCCGATGTAGAGAACGAACGCCAGAATCTGCGCAAAAAAATGTCGAAGCTCGAGAAAAACATGGCCTGAAGCCGAAAAAGTCTCAGCCTGAAAAGCGTCTGCGTCCCTCTGACCTGTCCATTGGAGCCTCTGTAAAAATCATCAGCATGAATCTCACTGGCACAGTCAGCACGAAACCGGACGCAAAAGGCAATTTATTCGTACAGACCGGTATTTTTCGCACCCAAGTCCATCTATCTGATCTGGAATTGGTGGATGAGGTCGTGGTAAACACTCCCCTCATGCAACGCACGAGGGCAGGTAAGATTAAAATGTCCAAGTCCGCCAACGTTTCCACAGAAATTAACCTGCTGGGCAAGACTGTGGATGAGGCTATCGCGGAGCTGGACAAATATCTGGACGACGCCTACATCGCCCATCTGTCCAGTGTCCGCATCGTACACGGCAAGGGCACAGGCGCATTGAGAAAAGGTGTTCACAACTATCTGAGACGCCAGAAACATGTGGCAGCTTACCGTCTCGGTGAATTCGGCGAAGGGGATGCCGGTGTAACTATTGTTGAGTTCAAAAAATAAAGGGGATTATGAAATGGCAGCAAAACAAAAAATTCTAATCGTAGATGATGACAATAACATTGCAGAGCTCATTGCTCTGTACCTGACAAAAGAATGTTATGATACCTGCATTGTCAATGACGGAGAGCAGGCTTTGCGGGAATTCGAGCACTTCCGACCAGATTTAATTCTGCTGGACTTGATGCTGCCGGGTATGGACGGCTATCAGGTATGCCGGGAAATCCGCCATACCTCAGATGTTCCGATTATCATGCTCTCCGCAAAAGGGGAGACCTTCGACAAAGTACTGGGCCTAGAACTGGGAGCAGACGACTACATCATCAAGCCTTTTGACTCCAAAGAACTGGTGGCTCGGGTAAAAGCAGTGCTTCGGCGTTTCCACGTCAAACAGCCCGCAGCAGCTCCCAACGAAAAATGTGTCAGCTATCCAGATTTAACCATCAATCTGACCAATTACTCCGTCATCTACATGAATGAGCGGGTGGACATGCCCCCTAAAGAGTTAGAACTGCTCTATTTTCTGGCCTCCTCACCCAACCAGGTATTCACCAGAGAACAGCTTTTGGACCATATCTGGGGCTACGAATACATCGGAGACACCCGTACTGTGGATGTACACATCAAACGGCTGCGAGAGAAAATCAAAGATCATGACAAATGGTCCATTGCCACCGTATGGGGAATCGGTTATAAATTCGAGGTGAAACCTTAATGTACAAACGCACACTCTTTATCAAATTCATCCTGGCCTATCTAATCTTTGGAATTCTGGGGTTTCTGCTGATCGCCACCGTTGGGTCTCATATGGTGGAAAAACGGTTGGAATTCTCCATCGGGGAAGATCTGTACAGAGAGGCTACTGCAATCTCTGAAGATTCTCTGGTCCAGAGCAACACTTCTGCCAGTAATCTGCTCTCCTTGAAACGATATCTGGAAGCTCTCTCCGAGTACCAGACTTCTGACATCTGGATTTTGAACAAGCAAGGCCAGAGAGTTTTGAGTACAGAGGAAGGTTTCAGCTATTACGATCCTATCACCATAGATGGCTTCGACCCTACAAAATGGGGAAGCTATTACCGTACTGGAAATTTTTATGGATTTTTTGAGGAAGACAGACTCAGCGTGTTGGCCCCATCACTGATGGGAGTACTCTGACTATCCGCGGATATGTGGCCATGCACTATCCCATGAGTGAATTGTATTACCAAAGGGAACTTTTTCTCAGCATCAGCTATATTTTATTCTTATTGCTGTTTTTGCTGTCCCTGTCTATCCTTCTGCTGTTTCGAAAAATAGTCTATACTCCGCTGAAAAAAATCACAGAAGGCACCAATGAATTCGCCGCCGGACACCTGGATTACCAGATTCCCATCTCTTCCAACGACGAGATGGGTGCTCTGGCCGCTTCCTTGAACT
>ENA-OQCB01001017-OQCB01001017.1-human-gut-metagenome-genome-assembly--contig:-NODE-1017-length-11746-cov-2.319477_pt1 | contig 11746 bp, 13 predicted proteins | sample MGYA00242493_ERZ504568 | MGnify/ENA primary metagenome ERZ504568 (study PRJEB26092, sample SAMD00036229) | human gut metagenome | host: Homo sapiens | study: EMG produced TPA metagenomics assembly of...
AACGTCTGGAAGCAGTACGTGAATCCGATGCGATCCTTCGTGAAGAATTCAAAAATTGCAGGACTGGATAAAAAAGTCTGGCAGTATTTTACAGTGGTTCCTGATTTCAAATCCGTCGGTGTGCGTGACAATGCCAGATGTTTTTGAATATCCGGTAATCATCCGTGCAGTCAACACTGTGGATGCCATGACTGCTACCATTGAGGAAGTTGACTGGAAGGTACTTCTGAAAATCACAGACCGTATCATGAAGGAAGTTAAAAACGTAAACCGTGTCTGCTATGATATGAGTCCAAAGCCGAACGCTACGATTGAATGGGAATGATCCAAAACGCTGAGGTCAAATGTGGAGATATTTGTGGTTAAACTTACAAATTAAAACGAAAGAGAAATGTGGGTAAAATATGAACAGTAAAATGTTTCAAGAACCAAAGGCTCCTGTAAAACTGCCGGTCATGGAAGACGTGTCTTCTGTACTGGAAGCTGCGAAGGTTTCTGAGGAAGAAATCACAGGCTGCTTGTTTTTAAAGGAGTGTTTATCACTAAGTTTGATGGGAAACTGCTTCGTTTCAAAAAGGTAGCTTTTGAAAACTGTAAGTTTATCGGCTGTTTTTTCGATGAGGCCAGTTTCACTGATGTACGTTTTAAAAACTGCGATTTTTCCAACATCCAGCCTCACGGATGTCTATTTAAGAGATGTTCCTTTCAGTCCTGCAAGGCAGTTGGAGCTGAGTTTTTACGGCAGCCTTATGCGGCATGTGTCATTTCTGGAATGTAATCTTCAGATATGAATCATGGACGCATCCAGAATGAGCTATGTTAAAATAAAGGACACGAATATGGAAGAGTCAAGCCTGAGCAAATGTGGGCTGGACAACATGGACTTACATCAGGTAAAGTTTGCCGGCACCAGCTTTTTCAAGACTGCGCTCAAGGGCGTGGATATGTCTGACTGTGATATGGACAAAATCATCATATCCGACGGCAAGGAGGAACTGAGAGGTGCTGTGCTCAATATGTCGCAGGCCATAGTCTGCGCAAAGCGGATGGGAATTGTGATCAAAGAATTCGAGACAGAAAACTAAATAAAAAATTAGCATTGACTAATGGGCCTGCTCTGGCATAAAATAACATAAACTTCTTTGCACTGCATTTATACTACAGTACAAACTGAGCAGGCACGGATGCTGGGCATCCGTATAGCCGGGTCACTTTTAGTGACAGCAGATGAGTATAGGGCATCTGTGGGACAGTAGATTACTTTATTGTTCCGCAGGTGCTTTTTAAATGGTTGGAAACAGCCCGGGTATTAAGAAGCAGCAGAGAAAGTTATGCAGTATCAAAGAAACAATACCGGGGAGGATTTAAAATGGAACAGGTAAGGAAAGAATTCGTTACGGATGAAAAGGCAAAGAAAATTGCACTTCATGTATCCGGAGTCAGTGTGGCAGGTAATGTGCTGCTCTCTCTCTTTAAACTGCTTGCAGGTATTATCGGTCATTCCGGTGCTATGATCTCTGATGCGGTACATTCTGCTTCCGATGTATTTGGAACGATCATCGCAGTTCTTGGGATCAGCATTTCCAAAAGAAAATCAGATGCCAACCATCAGTACGGACACGACAGACTGGAGTGTGTGGCTGCCATTGTACTGGCTGTGATCCTGCTGGCCACGGGGCTTGGAATCGGGATCAGCGGTGTGGAAAAAAATCATAAAGGGAAACAGTAAAGGGGCAGCGATACCGGGCGTTATCGCACTTGTGGCAGCTGTCGTTTCCATTGTGTTCAAGGAGTGGATGTATTGGTATACCAGAGCAGCAGCCAAGAAGATCAATTCCGGCGCTTTGATGGCAGAAGCCTGGCATCACCGTTCCGACGCGCTTTCTTCTGTCGGAGCATTTGCCGGTATTTTGGGCGCAAGATTGGGTTATCCTATTTTAGATCCCATTGCCAGTGTGATTATATGTTTATTTATAGGAAAAGCGGCTTATGATATATTAAGGATGCCATAGATAAGATGGTGGATAAATCTTGTGATGATGAGACTCTGGAACAGATGCGCGGCATTATTTCAAAAACAGGCCGGCGTGCTGCATATTGATATGCTGCATACGAGGCTTTTCGGAGCAAAAAATGTATGTGGATATTGAAATTTCCGCGGATGGCACGCTTTCCCTTGAGGAAGGACATGAGATAGCCCAGAAGGTGCATGATGCCGTTGAAAAGGAGTTTTCCGCTGGTAAAACACTGTATGGTTCACGTAAATCCCGTATAAAATACAGTTAAGTAAGGGTTCACGAAGAATTGCGGCTTTGCAGGGGCGATTTTTGTCAGATATTCTGTTTTTTTAAGATATGGAAGGGGAAAATTTCTTGTAAAATTTGAAGCGGGATATTTTATAAATGAAATCTAGTTTTGAGGAATGCAAAAGAACAGGAGGGCACCTTTTTTTGAAGAGAGAAACCGTAATTGTACTTGATTTTGGCGGCCAGTATAACCAGTTGATAGCAAGACGTGTTCGGGAATGCAATGTATACTGTGAGATCTATTCTTACAAGACAGATATTGAGAAAATAAAAGAAATCCAGCCTAAGGGAATTATTTTTACTGGAGGTCCTAACAGCGTGTATCTGGAGGATTCTCCCACATATACAAAAGAAATCTTTGAGCTGGGAATTCCGGTTCTGGGAATCTGTTATGGTGCGCAGCTTATGATGCATCTGTTAGGCGGTCAGGTAGGCACAGCGCCTGTCAGGGAATATGGAAAGATCGAGGTTACGGTGGAACAGTCTCCCAAGATGTTTGAGAACGTGTCCGAGAAGACAATTTGCTGGATGAGTCACAATGACTATATTGCGAAAGAAGCACCGGGATTTGAGATCATTGCCCATACATCGGACTGTCCGGTTGCAGCAGTGCAGAATCCGGAAAAGAACCTGTACGCGGTTCAGTTCCATCCGGAAGTGCTTCATACACAGGAAGGAAAGCAGATGCTTTCTAACTTTGTTTATAATATATGTCAGTGTTCCGGTGACTGGAAGATGGACTCCTTTGTGGAGGAGAGCATCAATGCCATCCGTCAGAAGGTTGGAGACGGCAAAGTGCTGTGCGCGCTTTCCGGCGGTGTGGACTCTTCTGTTGCAGCGGTTATGCTGTCAAAGGCAGTTGGAAATCAGCTTACCTGTGTGTTTGTGGACCATGGTCTTTTAAGGAAGAATGAGGGCGATGAGGTTGAGGCAGTATTCGGACCGGAAGGCCCTTATAACCTGAATTTCATCAGAGTAAATGCGCAGGAACGTTTTTATGAGAGATTAAAAGGTGTGGAAGAGCCGGAAGATAAGCGGAAAATTATCGGTGAAGAGTTTATCCGCGTATTTGAGGAAGAGGCGAAGAAAATCGGTGCAGTTGACTTCCTGGTGCAGGGAACGATTTATCCGGATGTTGTGGAGAGCGGAGTGGGCGGAGAGTCCACTGTGATCAAATCTCACCATAATGTGGGCGGCCTGCCGGATTACGTTGATTTTAAGGAGATTATCGAGCCGCTCCGTGACCTGTTTAAAGATGAGGTGCGCAAGGCCGGTCTTGAACTGGGGATTCCGGAGTATCTGGTGTTCCGCCAGCCGTTTCCGGGCCCGGGTCTTGGTATCAGGATCATTGGAGAGGTAACTGCGGAAAAAGTGGAAATGGTGCAGGAGGCTGATGCCATCTGGCGTGAGGAAATCGCCAATGCAGGACTGGATAAGGAGATTGGACAGTATTTCGCAGCATTGACGAATATGAAATCTGTGGGCGTTATGGGGGATGAGAGAACCTATGACTATGCAGTGGCGCTGAGAGCGGTTACTACTACGGACTTCATGACAGCTGAGAGCGCAGAGATTCCCTGGGATGTGATTGGGAAGGCGACAAGCAGGATTGTGAATGAAGTGAAGCATATTAACAGGGTTATGTATGATTGTACGGGGAAACCGCCGGCTACGATTGAGTTTGAATAGTAAACAGAAAGCCGTGAGGCCGCATAAACAGCGGGTTTCACGGCTTTAACTATAGGTCGTGGTACTATTTTGGTACTATTATAATAATCAGAATATTTAGTGTTTTATTTTGTGAATAAAGAAATCATTTTTTATTGTATCATTTTTATAAGTATTATAGAGATTAGTATCAAGAGGCCAGAGCGTTTGTTCTTAAAGGAACAGGCGCTTTTTTAGTAGATATTTGTAAGCGCCAAATATTCCTGCGGATTTCCTAATCCTCAAATTTTACCTATAATTGAAGTCGATAGATATTTAAACTATTTCACTACAATGATGGAGGATAGGTTATGTCAGGTACACGCAAAGCCCGGGTTCCGATGGCGGAACAGATCAGGCTTATCAATGAATGCCGCCAAAGCGGCATGACAGATGCTGACTGGTGTCGAGAGAACGACATTGCAGTAAGCACCTTTTATAACTGGGTCAGCCGGTGCCGGAAAGCGGCAGCGGATCAGATTCCGGCAGCGAATCACGGTCATCTTGAGGTCCCCCACCCCAAACAGGACGTGGTCCCCATTGACATTGTCCCGGATCGCATTCCGGTACAGCATACAACATCACAGATGCAAAATCCGTACTTTGATAATCTGCATACGATCGAAGTTGCTATGAAGAATATCCGGATCCGCATCAGCAATGATGCAGATCCGGTCCTGCTCACCAGAACATTCCTCCTGCTTCAGGAGCTCTCATGTTAGGTGACATTTCCGGACTTGAAAAGGTCTACATTGTCTGCGGCTATACCGATATGCGCAAGTCCATTGACGGACTTTGCGCCGTGATCGAGGACCAGCTTAAGATGGATCCTTCGTCCAGTGCTCTCTTCCTTTTCTGTGGAAGAAGACGGGACAGGATCAAAGCCTTGTTCCGTGAATCGGACGGCTTCGTTCTGATCTATAAGCGGTTGTTTGTCCGCGGTGGCTATCAATGGCCCAGGAAGCAGTCAGAAGTCCGCAATCTTTCCTGGCGTGAGTTTGACTGGCTGATGTCTGGGATTGATATCGACCAGCCAAAAGCCCTTAAAGCAAAGTAAAAGCCATCTGGATCTCAGCAAAAATCCTGCACAGAAAAATCCGAAAATCTTCTGTAGATTCGGCATTTTTCAGGAGCCATTTTCCTTTAGTAAAAGCCCTGTTTCTGGTATACTGAAGGTATCAAATCCGAGGAGAAAAACGATGGCTTCCAGTGCAAAAGATATCCAGCTGCGAGAGCTGAAAGATATGGTATCACAACTGAAAACAATGGTATCTGAACAGACTGAGATGATCAGATCTCTCCGCCTTATTATTGACGAGAAATCCAGTCATGAAAAAGCACTTCAGGAACAGGTAGACTATCTTACCCAAAAGCTTTTCGGCTCTTCCAGCGAAAGAAGATCTGATGACATTCCAGGACAACAGAATCTCTTCGATGAAGCGGAAATGGAACAGGATCCATCCCTGCTGGAAGAAGAAACTGTGATCAAGGAACATACCCGTAAAAAGAAGGCAGCCCATGAGGAGCTCTTCAAAGGCTTGAAGGTTGAAAAAGTAGTGATCCCTCTTCCGGAAGAAGAGCAGGTCTGTCCGGTATGCGGTACACAGATGGCCCTGATCGGCGAGGAGTATGTCCGCCGGGAGCTGGAGTTCATTCCCGCTGCATGCAAAGTGATCGAATACTACAGCCAGAGTTATGGATGTCCCTCCTGTAAGGAAGGACTCGGCGATACAGAAAAACCTGTGATCATAAAGTCTCAGGTGCCGGAGGCTCTGGTAGGGAAAGGTCCTGCCTCGGCTTCCACTGTTGCATGGACCATGTATCAGAAGTACGCCAACGGGCTTCCCCTATACCGGCAGGAGAAAGACTGGAAGCAGTATGGCGCCCAGATCAGCCGCACCACTCTCGCCAACTGGATCATCTACTGTTCCCGGAACTATTTCCAGCCAATGTATGATTACTTTCACCGGGAACTGTTGAAACGCCATTTCGCAATGGCAGATGAGACAAGGGTCCAGGTGCTGAATGAGGAAGGACGCAGAGCCCAGACCCAGTCATTCATGTGGCTGTTCCGCAGCGGTGAGGACGGGCTTCCTGCAATCATCCTGTATGGCTATTCCCCGACCAGAAGCGGCAGCCATGCAAAGGAGTTCCTGGAAGGCTACAGCGGATATCTGGAAACGGATGGCTATCAGGGCTATAACAATCTCCCAGGGATCAGACGCTGTTCCTGTTGGGCACATATCCGCCGATACTTTATCGACGCTGTTCCCAAAGGTAAGCAGTATGACTACAGCCAGCCGGCAGTGCAGGGAGTCCAGTACTGTAATCGGTTATTCGCCATTGAGGATTCCATAAACAAAAAGTATCCTGGTGATCATAAAAAACGGAAGCAGCTGCGTCTCGAGAAGGAAAAACCTGTTCTGGAGGCTTTCTGGTCGTGGCTTGACCAACAGAAGCCTGTACGGAACACCCGGATGGATAAAGCAGTAAACTATGTCATTAACCGGCGCGATACAGCCCAGACCTATTTGGAGGACGGACGCTGCAGTTTTACTAACAATCTCAGTTTATACGCAGGATATTTTTATCCTCATCTTTTCGGAAAATGCGCTTAAATTCAGTAGCCTTGTCAGCAAAGATGAGGATAACATATTTATCTGATTCCGAAAATTCTTGCCAGTTCAGCTTCGTCATCTGGCCAAAGCGGTTGTCCGGCGTTTAATTCCGGATTGCTGCGGTCCATGGCGGATTTTATCATCTCTAAGGATGGCTTGGCATAAATCCTTGTAGTCTGAGTGGATGCATGTCCGAGAATTCTTGACACCAGTTCAAGTTCCACATCACTTTGATAAAGATTTGTGGCCCTTGTCCTGCGCAACATATGGGGATAAACTTTAGCTGGCAGCTCCGGATGCTCGGAGCGTATCTTTTCGGCGTACTTGTTAATCATCCGCTCAACATTGCCTGGAGACATCGGATTTGCCTGATTGTGAATAAATGTATAAAACAGATACTCTGTAGCCGGTGCATCCTGATTATGAAAAAGATTTATGTAGTGCTTCAGGTGTTTTACAGTACCTTCAGAGATAGATACAATACGTTCTTTATCCCCTTTTCCATGAATCCTGAGATATGGGGTAGTGCTTTTTAGGTTTACATCTGATAGCTTTAGGGCCAGCAGTTCACTCAGTCTTATTGCGGAATCGTACAGCAATACAAGAATGGTGGTATCACGTATCTCAATCTTGCGGTTGCCCGGAGCTGAAAGGAGAGCTTTTAAACATTCTTCTGATAACAGGGCTTTTTCCTTTTCTGGATTTTTCAGAAAAGGAACACGGGATACCATTAGTGCTGTCTGCTGTTGGGTAATGTCACCATCAGCAACATACCACATATACGACTTTATGGCCGCCAAACGCTGATTACAAGAAGATTTTTCATAACCCTCTTTCTGCAGATGCTCCATAAATCCGAGAAGAAAGTCTCTCGTGCAGTCCTGAAAATCAAATGTCTTAAGGGAAAACCCTTGCACCGAAATGTATTTACGAAATACAGTCAGTGCATCTCGGTACGCTTTTACTGTGTGAGGGCTGCGGCTACATTGCTTTGTGAGATACTCATCGAGGAAATCCCTTGTTTTGGAGAAAAACAGCTTTTCAAAATCTTTATTCTTCATGCTGCACCTCCGGAATCACACGGGATGTTATGGTGTCTTTACGCCGGACTGTATTAAAAGCATCCTGAACCAAATGGTAATAATAATACGATTCCATTGGCCCTTTGTGCCCAAGATAGTTGCTGAGATAAGGCATCATCATCCGGAGACTGGTGTCTGACTCCATCCAGAGGTTTATCCTCTTAATTACAAAGGCATGGCGCAGGCAATGCACAGTTGGCTTTTTATCGCACTTCCGAGAAGTTTGTGTGGAGTTCCAAAACTCGTTAAACTTCCGGTCGACAGATGTTTTCGGGATACATTTATCCGGATATTTGCCAGGGAAGAACCATCCATATGTATCTGACAGTTCTTTCTTCAACCATTGTTTGTATTCGGTGCATAACTGACATACATCATCAGAGAGGTAAATGATACGGTCCTTGTTTCCCTTTGAGTGAATAATTGTCAGTGTTCCGCTATCGGTGTTCACATCTGTCAGCCTTAAGGCACAGGCCTCGTTGTTCCGGAGGCCACAACAGTATATTAATCGGAACAACACTTTATATTCGGTTGCAAGACGCTCAAAAGCTTTTACCGGGGCAGCGGATTCGTATAGGTCAACCTGTTTAAAGAATTCCCTGATATCCTCGTCAGACATCAGGTATGGAACTGTTTTCTCTGGTCTTGGAAGCTGTGTCGGTATGTAGCTCGGTATGCCAATGGCATTCAGATGAATGCAGAAACATCTGAGTGCCTGTAATCGGTTTGATTGGGTGGTTTTTGATTCGCTTAATTGTTTTGCAGACCATGAATCATAGAGTTCCTTTGTTATTTCGATCTTATCTATTTGCCTGGCTTTGCAAAACTGGTCAAAGCGGAATAACCAGTATGCAGGATTGTCAAACATAAAACCGGCTTCCCTACGGGACTGAATATAAACACTGATTAAATCGGCAAATATACTGGAATAATGGAAATCCTTATGCATGGAAGACACCTCCTTGTAAAGAGATGCCAATAGCATCCAGTGATATAGGGCACTGCCGCATCCGTTCCTCATCAAGTGAAAGATATTTATGCACAGTACTGTCCGTACTATGCCCGAGCGAGTCAGCAATAAGCTCAGCTTTCGTATTGCCTCTTAACAGGTTTGTTGCAAATGTTTTCCGAAGCACATGGAAACCATCCCTGTAAGTATCCGCCTGAGGCCGAAACCGTTTTAAGGCTTTTGCACATACGCAGCGATGAAGTCCTTTGAAAGGTGTTTTGTGCTTGATAAATACATGTGCGTCGGCACTTTCCGGTCTGCCATCACGAAGATATCTGAACAAAATGTTGCCGGTTTTCACAGGCATCGGCAGTGCGATGTTTTTGCCTGTTTTCTCCTGTGTCAGACATATGCTCCGTCTCTTCCAGTCGATATTTTCAAAACGAAGAGAGACGATGTCAATGGCTCTGAAACCCATGGTGAGTCCGACACATACAATAGCATAATCCCTCAGTCCCACAGGTGAAAGCGTATCAATATCGACAGACCATATATAAGCCATATCCTCTGCAGACAATGTCTGCACAATGGCTGTGTGTGGAGCTGACATAGTCGGAAGGGCTTTATGCAGATATGGATTGCAGATCATGCCTTGTTCATAAAGATATATAAGGAAACATCTTATTCTGCAGTTATAAGCTGCTTTGCCCTCAGGCGTCGTATGTATATCCTTACGGTTAAAATTCTGCAAAGTGTCCGTAGTGATTTCGCCAAAATTATTTATCCCGTCTTTTTGCAGATATTGACAGAATCGGATGCAACAGGAACGGTGCATGGTTATGGTTGATTTTTTCCATCCCTCACGCTCAAGCAGGGCAAGATAGGAATGAATGCTGTCACTCGCCCAGGCAGGGAGTCTGTCAACCGGGGGAACATAAGACGGGTCACCCGTATAGCTGGTAGTAATAATGCCAGTTTTCAGATAGTGTAGGAACTGACATAAACTGCGCCTGTGCTGTTTCCATCCAGCACCTAAGAAAGGCTTTACATGTTCAAACCATAACCACAGGTTTTCTTCGGTCCTGCTGAAAGTATGCATATCTAGGAAAATATAGTAAAGTGTCAGGATGTGTTTTGTACTTTTGAGGACGGTGTCATTATAACGGGTATTAGCCATTTCCTGAAGAAATCTCTCTATAATCGACCATGAAATAACCGGAAATACAGTTGGGGTTGTTCCCAACAATCCGGCATCAGGAATCTCCACTATCTGATGGATTAGCAGCTTGTTAAGGGCAAGCGAAAACCCCAGAGAGCATTTCCCTCGATCAGAACTATACCTTAAAAACACCCGTATCAAATCTTCATAAACATCTTTAGAGATGGAAGATTTGTGGTAATCATCCTTATGAAAATTCAGCAACCTAGAATAATCTAGCTGGCTAATGCTTTGGAGTCCCTTGTTTTGCAGGTACAATAAAAACCTTGCGCAGGTGATGCGGTAACGGTCATCATCAGGAGTGATCAATCCATTGTCCAGAAAATCATCCAGTTCAGCTTTCAATGTTTCTGACAGTAGGCAGTAGGCTGAGCCCCTTGCACCCAAGTGATTAGGTAATATGAGCCCATTGGCATATACATCTTCCAGCTGGTCAACGCAATGCTTCCAGCCAGTATGCTGCCGATAGGTCCAGCAAGCTTTGTTGTCATCAATCCATCGATATGCGGCATCTGAAGAATAAAGTATTTTTTCTTCAGTCAGATGTTTTCGCAATGCCTTATAGCAGAGCCGATGCATACTTATCACAGATGAACTAAAGTTCTCTGCGACAAGAAATTCAAGGATGACAGTTACATTTTTGTCGTATTGTTCCATGTGGAATCACCTCCATAAATTTGATGATTCCATTATCAGGGATAAGGTGGATTGTTATCCACATCTTTTATTGAACAATGCCTTGATTTATGCTATATCGGGCAAAAGATGAAGATAAAAATATCCTGCGTATAAACTGAGTTATTCTCATATGTGGATAAGCATCCGAGAATGCGATCCGCCCATTCGCAGTTGGCCGTAAGAACTGGCTGTTTAGCAGTTCCGTAGATGGTGCGAATGCCAGTGCAGTCGTTTACACAATGGTTGAGATGGCCAAAGCACACGGATTGAATATTTATGGATATCTTAAATTTCTGTTGGAACACCGGCCAGGTAAAGATATGGCCGATGAACAGCTGGCAGAGCTGGCGCCTTGGAGTGAAAAACTCCAATCTATCAAAAATCGCATGTGAATTATAGTGAATTACTCCAACTCGCAAAGGGCTGGAGTAATTTTTAATTTTACCGCAGTATTATTTGGCGGTTACAGATATTTAAGGAGAGGTTTTGGATGGAAGGTATAAACAGCAGTTAAATCAAACGATATCAATACTTTACATACAAACTATAATACTTTATTATAAGTTGTATGAAAGTAAGGTGATGAAATGACAAAGAAAGAAATGCTGGAACAGCTCTCAAAAGAAAAGAAAGGGATCCTGAGGACAGCAGATGCCCAGGCATTAGGGATCTCCAGGCCCTACTTTTTGGAATTTATCCAAAAGCACGGGTATGAAAAGATGGTCCACGGCATCTATCTGTCCCCGGATGCCTGGGAGGATGGGATGTATATCCTGCAGTCCAGATGTCCTCATGTTGTTTTTTCCCACGAGTCTGCTCTATACCTTTTGGGGCTGACAGACCGGGAACCTATGCAGCATACGGTGACGGTAAAAAGCGGCTATAAAACGACAAATCTAAAGGAAGAGGGGGTGATCGTCCACATCGTAAAAAAAGAAAGATATCCGATTGGCATCACAGAGATCGAGACGCCCATGGCCACATGGTGCGTACTTATAATGCGGAGCGTTCGATTTGTGATATTCTGCGCAGCCGCAGTCAGGTGGAGATCCAGGACAGGCAGACCGCCCTTGAAAGAGTATGTCCGCAGCCGGGAAGAGGGGATATCCCTCTGCTCCTGGAGTACGCAGAGGAGTTCCAAAGTAGATAAGATCTTGAAGATATATCTGGAGGTGTTATTATAAGTG